>Ga0137435_1000567_pt1 | contig 11859 bp, 8 predicted proteins | sample EasRivERMGT100_2_FD_104904 | JGI IMG/M metagenome (GOLD analysis project Ga0137435, IMG submission 104904) | Soil microbial communities from meander-bound floodplain in the East River, Colorado, USA - East River MetaG ERMGT100_2 | ecosystem: Environmental > Terrestrial > Soil > Floodplain ... | reverse complement strand
CCCTGACGTTGACCTCGGGACGCACGAGGAAGTCGAAGTACGCGAACTCGACCGTGACCTCACCGCACTCCTCATCGCCTTCCCCGATGGTCACGTACTCGTACTCGATCTCCGAGTTGAAGAGGATGCTGTCGTTGAACTTCGCGCCGAAGTACAGGACGAGGCGGAGCAGGTCGACGCTGGCGTCCGCCCCTGAGGGCGTGCCGTCCTCGAGGCTCGAGGAGGGGTTCGAGTAGAGCGCTTCGCCGTAACCGCCGATCGACACGCCCTTCTTGATGCCGTAGACCTTCGAGGCCGACGGGCCCATGCTGTAGCGGCCTTCGGCGGCACCGTCCGCCGCGTCACCCAGCTTGAGCGATTCGATCTCCTTCGCGAGGATCTCGATCCGGCGCTCGATCTCGGCGGTATCCGTACCCCCCGAACCCTTCATCGCGGCGACTTGTGCCTGGAGCTCGCGGATCTGCTTTTCGAGGTCTTCGACTTGCGCCTGTTCCGCGGCGAAGGCCGCCGCTCCCAGCCACAGCGCCGTGCCCAGCACCGCCGCGATCCACCTCATCGTTCCCGACATTCGATCCTCCTCTTCACGTGGTCAGTCCTGTCCATAGTTGCGAAGCCTTCGCAACAGGTGAGCAAAAAAAACGGGTGGGGTTAGCCGGTCGAGCGGGCGCGCTTGCGCTGGCAGGCGGAGCAGACCCCGGCCATCTCGATGCGGACGACCTCGGGCCGGAAGCCGTTCTCCTGCTCCACGCGCCGCTTCAGCTCGTCCCAGAAGCTCTCGCTGGGCTCGTCGACACCCTTGCACGCCGTGCACACGAGGTGGATGTGCAACGTGCGCGGGCGGACCTCGTAGAAGTGGCGCTCGCCGCTGACGTGCATGAGGTCGAGCTCGTCCACGAGCCCCAGCTTCTTGAGGCGGTTCAGGGTCCGGTAGACGGTCGCGCGGTGGATGCTCGGGTCCCGCTCGCGTGCGCGCTGGTAGACCTGCTCGGCGTCGAGGTGGTCGGCGGCGTCGTCGAGCAGCTCGGCAAGGACGCGGCGCTGTCCGGTCAGCCGCAATCCCATGGACTTCATCCGCTCGACCAAGCGCAGGTCATGGTGGGGGGCGGGCTTCATGCGATCTCCGAGACTCTAGTTGCGAACCGCTTGCAAAAGGATCGAAACAGTACCAATTCGGTCCACACTCGTCAAGGCCACTTCAGGAGACGAAGACCCTCAGGATCCGGCGGCCCCGCACGCGCGCGACCTCGACGCGCCGCCCCGCGAACTCGATCCCGTCCCCGACCCTTGCGATGCGGCCGAGCCGGGCGAGGACGAGCCCGCCTACCGTCTCGACCTCTTCGTCGACGTCCTCGTGGACATCCACGATCGACTCGAACTCGCCGATCGTCATCGACGCGTCGACGAGGAGCCGCCCGTCCGGGAGCGCCTGCACGCGCGGGGACTCCTGGTCGAACTCGTCTTGGATCTCCCCGATCAGCTCCTCGAGAATGTCTTCCATCGTGACGAGCCCCGCCGTGCCCCCGTACTCGTCGACGACGATGCCGAGGTGGACGCGCTGCTTCTGGAATTGCGTCAGGACGTTCTGGATCGAAGCCGACTCGGGGAAGTACAGGGGCGGCCGCGCGACCGCGCGCAGGGGCCGCGGCGTGGCGGACTCCGCCGCCATGAAGATGTCCTTCACGTGCACGATCCCGACGATGTGGTCCACCCCGCCGTCGCAGAGCGGAAACCGCGTCTGCCCGTACTCCAGCGCGCGCCGGCGGTTCTCCTCGTAGGCGGCGTTCACGTCGAGATACAGGATGTCCGCGCGCGGCACCATGAGCTGCCGCACGGCGCGGTCGGGGAAGTCGAGCGCGGCGGAGAGCAGCCGGCCGTGCGCCTCGGTCAGCACGCCGGTGCGGCGGCTGACGGCGAGGATCATCCGCAGCTCAGCCTCGCTGTGGGCGAGGCTCGCCTCCGAGGGGGGCGTGAGGCCGAGCGCGCGCACGGCGAGGCTGGCCGCACCGTTCATGAACGCGATGAGCGGGTAGAAGACGAGCCGGAACAGGCGCAGGGGCCACGCGATCGCGAGCGCCGTCTTCTCGGCGTGCGCGATCGCGAGCGTCTTGGGCACGAGCTCGCCCAAGACGACGTGGAGGAAGGTGATGAGCAGGAAGGACGCGGCGATGGCCAGCGTGTGCGCGGCCGCGGCGCGGGCAGGTCCCAGCCACCCGAAGGCGGGCTCGAACAGATGCGCGAACGCGGGCTCGCCGATCCCGCCCAGGGCGAGCGAGGCGATCGTGATGCCCAGCTGGCAGGCCGAGATCGAATCGTCGAGCCGGCGGAGCACGTCCTGCGCCGCGGCCGCCCGCCGGACACCGCCGGCGACCAGCTCTTCGATGCGGGTCGCGCGCACCCGGACGATCGCGAACTCGGCGGCGACGAAGAATGCGTTGATCCCCACGACGACGAGCGCCGCGGCGACGAGGGCGAGGTTCATCCGCGGGGCAGTATAGGGGACCCGTCTCCGTCCGAAAGCTCCCGGCGGTCAAGGAACCACTGGAGGCGCGCGATCACCTCGTCGGTCGTCCGCAGGTGCGTGGGGTCGAAGGCGACCGCCCGGTCGCGATGCTCGGACAGCCAGCGCGCGATCAGCTCGACGTCCACCGGCCGCGCCTGCAAGGAGCGGGGCCCCGAGCGCGGCGAGAAGAACTCGGACTCCAGGATCCTCGCGATCCGCTTCAGGCCGCCGCCCCGCGGTCCGAGAGGGACCGCGTCCAACAGGTTGCCTTCGCGGATCAGCCAGGCGCGCAGCACCCACGGCGTCTCGGCCGGCTCGAGGATCAGGATCGAGGTCAGCCGTTGCGCGCGGGACGTCGAAGCGCGCACGCGCCGCTGGACGTTGTCGCGGGGAGACTCGCGCGCGATCTGCGCCGCCTCGCGCAGCAGCGCCTCGAGCTCCGACCCCGCGGGCTGGATCTCGAGACGGTGCACCGCGTCGACGATCGCGCGCGCGCGCGACGTCCGGCTCGCGTCGTCGCGGAACCACGTCGCGAGCCTTCGCTTCAAGTTCCTCGACTTGCCCACGTAGATCAGGCGGCCGTCGGCGTCGAAGAACCGGTAGGTCCCCGCGTGAGGCGGCGCGCCCCGCAGGTCGTCCGGCGTGAAGGCGTAGCGCGACCAGGGGACCGCGTGGACGTCGCCGCGGCACGCCTTCTGGAGATCCGCCCAGCTCTCGCCGGGACGCCTGAGCGCGTCGAAGCACGCGGCGACGAGCTCGATGCGCGCCGACGCGTCGTCGTCCACGCGCACGGACAGCTTGAGGCGCGCGGCGAGGTCCGCCGCCGTGTGGCCGCCCGCGATCCCGGTCCGGCGCCTGCCGAGCAGCGGCAGCGGGAGCGGATCGTCGAGCGGCTCGTCGAGCCACTCCTCGAGCGCCGCGAGGCCCCCGGGAGGGGCGTGCACGATCGGACGCGCGCCGCGCAGGAGCCGGCGGATCTCGTCGCGCAGCGCGTGCGGGGGCGACCACCGTGCGAGCTCGCCCCCCGTGGCGGCGACGATCGCGTCGCCGCGCCGCCTCGCCACGGCGACCGCGGTCAGGACGAGCCGCGCGCGCGGGGCTTCGCGTGCCGCCTCGACGAGGAGGAACACGACGTCGGGCTCCGCCGCTGCCGCCGAGGCCTCGGACGGGGGCGCGGTCGCGGTGGCGACGGCGGGGCGCCAGCCTCCCGGCGCGTAGACGAGCCGCGGGTCGCCCGCAAAGGCCGTATCGAGCACGCGCGTCGCCTGGGCTTCGTCCGACGTGCGCACGGCCAGCACTTCCTTCGCGAGGTTCACGGAGGAGACCGGAGCGTCGGCGTCGCGCAGGTAGCGAACCGCACGCTCCGCGACCAGCGAGGGCGGCTGCGGACTCACTGCGGAGGTATGTACCACCCGGGAGCGCGTGCTACAAGGGGGTGATGACCGATCGATCACGTGCGGAGCGCAAGAGCCGCGCGGCGCGACACAGCGTGATCGCGGGAGCGTTCCTCACCGTGCTGAAGCTCGGCGCGGCGTGGGCCTCGGGCTCGCTCGGTCTGCTCGCAGAGGCGGTGCACTCGGCGCTGGATTTCGGCGCGGCGGCCGTGACGTGGCTGGCGGTCCGGACGTCGGGGAAGCCGCCCGACGCCGAGCACCACTACGGGCACGGAAAGATCGAGAACCTCGCGGCGCTCCTCGAGACCGCCCTGCTCGTGGTGACGTCGATCTGGATCGTGCGCGAAGCGCTCGACCGCCTCGCCGGCCACGGACACGAGGTACGCTCGGTCGGGGCCGCCGCCTTCGTGATGGCCGTGTCGATCGTCGTGGACATCTTTCGCGCGCGCGACCTCGGCCGGGCCGCCGCCGAGACGGGGAGCCAGGCCCTCGAGGCCGACGCCCTCCACTTCCGCTCCGACATCGCGTCGTCGTGCGTGGTGCTGCTCGGCCTCGCCTGCGCCTGGGCCGCGGGGCGCGGGGCCCCGCCGCTGCTCGCGGCGGCGGACCCGGCCGCTGCGATCGCGGTCGCGGCGCTCGTGCTCGTGCTCTCCTGGAGGCTGGGGCGGCGCGCGGTCGACGTTCTCCTGGACCGCGCCCCCACGGGTGTTGCCCGCGCGATCGAGACCTCGGTCTCGACGCTCCCCGAGGTCGTGGGCTCCCCGCGCGTGCGCGTCCGCCAAGCCGGCGACACGCTCTTCGCGGACGTCGAGCTCACCGTGAATCCCGGCGTGCCGGTGGCGCGCGCGGACCGCATCGCCGCCGACGCGCGCGAGCTCGTCCGGTCCGTCGCCGGGCCGCGCTCCAGCGTGGTCGTCCAGCTCGTCCCGGCCCGCGACCGCGAGGCGTCCGTGTGGCAGCGGGTCGGGGCGGCGATCGACGCGGAGGGCGTGCGGGCGCACGACGTCACGGTGCGCGTCGACGGGGAGACCTCGCACGCCGACCTCCATCTGGAGCTGCCGCGGGGCCTGACCTTGAGCGAGGGGCATGGGGTCGCCGACCGCGTCGAGGCGCGCATCCTCGAGGAGGTCCCCGAGGTCTCGCGCATCGACATCCACCTCGAGGAGGCCGACGCGGAGCCCGCGCGGGCCGAGGGGCTTCCGGAAGACGTGCGCGAGCGCATCGAGCGCGGGGTCGAGGAGATCGCAGCCGCCGTCGTCGGCCGGGGGCGGATCCACGACGTGCTCTTGCGCCGCACTCCGTCCGGGCTGTACCTGTCCTGCCACTGCTTCTTCCCGGCGAGCACGCCGCTCTCGGACGCGCACGAGGCCACCGACCGTCTCGAGCGTGCCCTGCGGGAGGCGATCCCGGAGCTCCACCGGGTCGCCGTGCACGCCGAGCCCGAAGACCCCGGCGCGTGACCGAGGTCCTCGTCGTCGGCGCCGGCGCCGCGGGCCTGATGGCGGCGATCCAGGCGGCGCGGCAGGCCCGCGCCAGCGGCCTACCGGCCTCGGTGACCCTCGTCGATTCCGCGCGGAGCCTCGGGGCCAAGATCCTCGTCGCGGGAGGCGGGCGGTGCAACGTCACCCATCACGCCGTCGACGAGACCGCGTTTTCCGGCTCGACCCCGGCGGCGATCCGCAAGGTCCTGCGCCGTTTCCCGGTCGCGGCGACCGTCGCATTCTTCGCGGAGCTTGCGGTCGAGCTCAAGCGGGAGGGGACCGGGAAGCTCTTCCCGACGACCGACCGCGCGCGCACGGTCCTCGACGCGCTCTTGGGTGCGGCCGCGGACGCCGGTGTGAGAGTCGTCCACCCGTGGCGCGTCGAGGCAGTGCGGCCCCTCGCCGAGGGGTTCGAGGTCGCTGGGCCGGAGGGCACGCTCCAGGCGCGGCGTCTCGTGCTGGCGACCGGGGGGATGAGCCTGCCGAAGTCGGGGTCCGACGGGCACGGGTTTGCGCTCGCCCGGGCCCTGGGCCACACGACGACGCAGCACTTCTTCCCGGCGCTCGTGCCGCTCTCGCTTCAACGCGGCTGCTTTCCGACACGCCTTTCGGGGGTCTCCTGCGAGGCGCGCGTCGAGGTGCGCTCCTCGACCGGACGGCTCGGGCTCGCGATGAGGGGGCCGCTTCTCTGCACGCATACCGGCCTGTCCGGCCCGGTCGTGCTCGACGTCAGCCGGCACCTCGCGGCGGCGAGGCACGAAGACCCCGGCGCGCACCTCGTGGTGGCGTGGGTTCCGCGGGTCGATCCGCCGCAAGGGAAGAGTCTCGGCGCGTGGCTGCGCGGCCTGCTCCCGGACCGGCTCGCCGACGCACTGCTCGCCGAGGCCCGGGTCGACCCGAGCTCGCGGTGGGAACGGATTCCCCGCGACCTCCGCCGCGCCGTCGAGTCCACGCTGACCGGCTGGCGCGCCCCGGTGACGGGCGATCTCGGCTTCGCCAAAGCCGAGGTGACGGCCGGCGGGGTGCCGCTCTCGGAGGTGCGGCTCGACACGCTCGAGTCGCGCGTGACGCCGGGGCTTCACCTGTGCGGCGAGATCCTCGACGTGGACGGGCGCATCGGGGGCTTCAACTTCCAGTGGGCGTGGGCGAGCGGCTACGTCGCCGGCTATTCCTCGCGCTCGGGCGGGAGCACGCCCGAGGCTTCGAGGTAGCCGAGCCCGTTCTTGCGCGCGTAGACGGCGCACTCCTTGATCTTCCGCAGCAGGCCCGTCGCCATCGGCCCCTCGCCCGCACGCGCGGCGGCGCCGATGATCCGCGCGCCGTGGGCGCTGAGGAAGTCGACGAGCTGGCCGACTTCGGAGGGCGAGACGAAGGCGCCCACGTCTCTTTCCCGGCTCACCTCGAGCTTGAGCGCGTCCTTGAGGGACGGGAACGCCTCGCACGCCTCGGCGAACAGGCGCCAGGCCGGGCTCAGGCACTCGGGCGCCATCACGCCGGCCGCACGGCAAATCGTCTCCAGGCCGTCGACGTCGCGGGCGAGCCAGAACGGGTAGGCCTGGCCGTGCATCGCCACGGCACGCCAGGGAAGCTCCTCGCCGAGCGACTCCGCTTGCGGCCCCCCGGCGCGCGCCTGGCGCGCGAGATCGTGGATCGCCTTCAAGCTCCCCAGCAGGTCGTTCCGGCGGCCCAGATCCGAGGAGAGGTCCGGAAGGTCGGCCGGCTCGACGAGCTTCGCGAGCTCCGGATCGAGGCGGGCGAGCTGCTCGCGGGCGGTCTTCTCCGCGGCGGCCTCGTCGGGAGCCGCCGCGTACTGGGCGACCGCCTCCGCGACACGCTCGGCCGACCCTTCGGTGACGAAGAACGGGCGCCCGTCGAGATGCAGGTCCGGATCGAACACCTTGGCCGCGCGCTTCACCGCCTCGTCGGGACGATGGTCGAGCTTCTCGAGGTTGGTGCGGAGGCGCTGCCACACGCTCGAGCTGGGGTCGGCCTTCGGAGCTTCGATCTCCGCGGCCAGCCCCTCGAGGGCGACCGCGAAACGGCGCGCCACCCATCCGCTCCGGCGCACGGTGGCCGCCTTCTGGAGGAACGCTTCCGGATTGACCTTGCGCCCCGCCGTCAGCGGCGCGACCAGCTCGTCGAAGAAAGCGACGTCGACCGGATGGAACGAGACGAACCCCTTCATCGCGCGCGAGTCTAATCTATGATCGGCGCCCTCCGGAGGGATCCCATGCGACGCACCGTCGTGCCGATCGCGCTCGTCGTCTCGCTCGCCGCGGCCGCCGCCTCGGACGACAGCGGAGCGCTTCTGTCGGGCCTCAAGGCCCGCGCCATCGGGCCCGCCGTGATGGGAGGGCGCATTGCGGCGATCGCCCTCGATCCGAAGGACCCGGCGACGTACTACGTCGGGCTGGGAACCGGAGGCATCGTCAAGACGACGAACGCCGGCGCGACGTTCCAGGCGATCTTCGAGAAGCAGAAGGTCGCCGCGATCGGAGCGATCGCGGTGGCGCCGTCCGACCCGAAGGTCGTGTGGGCCGGCACGGGCGAGGGGAACGACCGTAACAGCTCGTCGTGGGGGAACGGCGTCTACCGCTCCGAGGACGCCGGCGCCACGTGGACGCACGTCGGGCTCGAGGGGAGCCGCGCGATTCCCCGGATCGTCGTCCATCCGAGCGATCCGAAGACCGCGTGGGTCGCCGTGCTCGGGGACCTGTGGAATCCCTCTCCGGGACGCGGTCTCCACAAGACGACCGACGGAGGCAAGAGCTGGTCGCGCGTCCTGTCCGCGCCGTCCCCTTACGACGACCGCGTCGGTTGCGGCGAGGTCGCGCTCGAGCCCGGGAACCCGAGCGTCCTGTACGCGGCGATGTACGCGAGGAGGCGGACGCCGTGGTCGTTCGACGCGGGGCCGCAGGCCTCCGACGGGCGTGACCTGGGGGGGATCTTCAAGTCGACCGACGGCGGCGCGAGCTGGAAGAGGCTCGAGTCCGGGCTTCCGAAGGCCACGGGGCGTATCGGGCTGTCCGTTTACGCGAAGAACCCGCGGATCGTGCTCGCGATCGTCCACTCCGACGTCGACGGGGTCAGCGGCGACGTGCGGTCGAAGGCCGGAGGGGTCTTCCGCTCCGAGGACGCGGGCGCCACCTGGAAGCGCACGAGCCCGCTCAACCCGAGGCCGTTCTACTTCAGCCAGATCCGCGTCGATCCGGAGAACGACAAGCGCGTGTACGTGCTCGGCTTCATGGTCCACGTCTCCGACGACGGCGGGGTCACCTTCCGCGAGGACGCGTCCAAGAAGATTCACCCCGACTGCCACGAGCTCGTCGTCGACCCCGGACGGCACGAGCGGCTCCTCCTGGGGACGGACGGCGGCATCTACCAGAGCTACGACGCCGGCAAGACGTGGGAGTTCCAGAACCGGTTCGCCGCGGGAGAGTTCTACCGGATCAACCTGGACGCGAGCTCCCCCTACCGGATTTGCGGAGGGCTCCAGGACAACCTCAACTGGGTCGGACCCTCGCAGACGCGCACGAAGGACGGGATCGTCAATTCCGACTGGATCAACATCGGAGGCGGCGACGGATTCTCGTGCGTGTTCGACGCGAAGGATCCGAACGTCGTCTACGCCGAGTCCCAGGAGGGGGAGCTCCACCGCTTCGATCTCGGAAGCGGCCAGCTGAAGGTGCTCAAGCCCGAGGTCGCGGAAGGGCAGCCGCGCCTCCGCTTCCACTGGAACGCGCCCCTGGCCGGCAGCGTGCACGAGCCGGGGGTGCTCTACCTGGCGGGGAACCGGATCTTCCGGTTCGTCGAGCGCGGCGAGAAATGGCGCGCGATCAGCGAGGACCTCTCGACGAGGAATCCCGATCGCACCGGCACGGTCGGCAGCGGCGCCGAGACCTACGGCGTCGTGTACACGTTCTCGGAGTCGCCGGTGAAGGCGGGGATGCTCTGGGCCGGAACCGACGACGGAAAGCTCTGGGTCACCGAGGACGAAGGTGCTGGGTGGACCGACCTCACCGGCTCGCTCCCCAAGGCGGCGAAGGGGGAATGGATCTCGCGCGTGGAAGCGGGCCACAAGGGCGCGGCCACCGCGTACCTGTGCGTGGATGCCCACCGCTCCGGCCGGCTCGACCCCCTGGTCTGGATGACCGACGACCGGGGGAAGTCGTGGACCTCGATCGCAGGCAACCTTCCGGCGGACGAGCCGGTGAAGGTCGTGCGGGAGGACCCTTTCAACACGAGCGTCCTGTACGCGGGGACAGAGTTCGGCCTCTACGTCACCCTCGACCGCGGCAAGATCTGGTCCAAGCTCGGCGGGCTTCCGACGGTCGCCGTCGACGACCTCGCCGTGCACCCGCGCGAGCGCGACCTCGTGATCGCAACGCACGGACGGAGCCTGTACGTGCTCGACGACGTCCGGCCAATCGAGGAGCTCGACGCCATGGTCAAGGCCCGCGCCGCGCACCTGTTCCCCGTGCGAGCCGGGGTCGCGCGCCACCTGCTCCCGGGCTTTTCGGAGTGGGCCGGGGCCTCCGAGTACCGCGGCGCGAACCCGCCCGAGGGGGTCGTCCTGTCCTTCTGGATCGGCGAGCCGAGCTACGATCCCGCGAAGATCGAGATCAAGAACGCGCAAGGGCAGACGGTCGCGAACCTGCAGGCGCCGGCGCTGCGCGGCATCGGCCGCACGTCGTGGGATCTCAAGCCGACCAAGGACGTCCTAACCGAGTACGGGAGCGAAGGCGCGCTCCACCTGCGTGCCGGGACGTACGAGGCCACACTGACCGTCGGGAGCGCCACCTCGAAGCAGAGCTTCGAGGTCAAGACGGCACCCGGGGTCGAAACGCGCTGAGGAGGCCGCGATGGATCCGGTCGAGCTGTGGGAGCGCTACCGCTTCTGGCTGTACGACGACCCGGCGTCGGGCTTCCGGCTCGACGTGTCGCGGATGGACCTTCCCGGCGACGCGGACCAGGCCTACGCCCGCTCGTTCGAGAGCGCCTTCGACGCGATGGACGCGCTCGAGGCGGGGGCCATCGCGAACCCGGACGAGGGCCGGATGGTCGGGCACTACTGGCTGCGCGCCCCCGAGCTCGCCCCGACGGAGGAGATCGCGGGAGCGATCCGCGCCACGCTGACCCGCGTGCTGGCCTTCGCCGACGGCGTGCATCGCGGGCGCATCCGTCCGGACGCGGCGGAGCGGTTCACGGACCTCCTGCTGATCGGCATCGGCGGCTCGGCCCTGGGCCCGCAGCTCGTGTCGGACGCCCTGGGCTTTCCCGCCCAGCGCCTGGAGCCCCACGTACTCGACAACACCGACCCCGACGGGTTCGACCGGCTGTTCGCGCGGCTGTCGGACCGGTTCGGCACGACGCTGACGCTCGTGGTCTCGAAGTCGGGCGGCACGCCGGAGACGCGCAACGGCATGCTCGGGGCCGCGGCGGCCTACGCGAAGCGCGGGCTCGTCTTCGGCCCCCACGCGGTGGCCGTGACGCAGGAGGGAAGCGTGCTCGACGGCTTCGCGGTGGAGCACGGATTCCTCGAGCGCTTCCCGATGTGGGACTGGGTGGGGGGGCGCACGTCGGTCACCTCCGCCGTCGGGCTGCTCCCCGCCGCGCTCCAGGGGATCGACGTCGAAGCGATGCTCGCGGGGGCCGCGGCGATGGACCGGTTGACGCGCGTCCGCGACCTGCGCAAGAACCCGGCGGCGCTTCTCGCGCTCGCGTGGCACCACGCGGGGGGCGGGCGCGGTCTCTCAGACATGGTCATCCTCCCGTACAAGGACCGGCTCGCGCTGCTGTCGCGCTATCTCCAGCAGCTCGTGATGGAGTCCCTCGGGAAGGAGCGCGATCTCGCGGGCCGCATCGTCCACCAGGGGATCGCGGTCTACGGGAACAAGGGCTCGACCGACCAGCACGCCTACGTGCAACAGCTCCGCGACGGAGTCCCGAACTTTTTCGCGACCTTCGTCGAGGTCCTCAAGGATCGTGAGGGGGACGACGTCGAGGTCGAGCCGGGCGCCACGGCCGGGGACTTCCTGTCGGGATTCCTGCAGGGGACCAGGCGCGCCCTCCACGACAACGGCCGCTCGTCGCTGACGATCACGATCCCGGACGTGGCCCCGCGCACGGTGGGGATGCTCGTCGCCCTGTACGAGCGCGCGGTGGGGTTGTATGCGAGCCTCGTCGGGGTGAACGCCTACAACCAGCCGGGAGTGGAAGCGGGGAAGAAGGCGGCGTCGTCGGTGCTCGAGCTGCAAGCGAAGCTTCTGGCGGCGCTTTCCTCCCGCGCCGGATCGGGGGCGACCGCCGAGGTGCTCGCGGCGGAAGCCGGCGCTCCGGGAGAGGTCGAGACGGCGTTCAAGATCCTCGAGCACCTCGCGGCCAACCCGTCCCGCGGGGTTGCGAGGACGCCGGGGAGCACGCCCTTCGACGCGGTCTACCGCTCGCTGCGATGACGCGCCCGGCCGTGGCCGCCGCGTTCGTG
>Ga0137435_1000566_pt1 | contig 11868 bp, 9 predicted proteins | sample EasRivERMGT100_2_FD_104904 | JGI IMG/M metagenome (GOLD analysis project Ga0137435, IMG submission 104904) | Soil microbial communities from meander-bound floodplain in the East River, Colorado, USA - East River MetaG ERMGT100_2 | ecosystem: Environmental > Terrestrial > Soil > Floodplain ... | reverse complement strand
GTCGGCCGCGGCCACGTCCTGCCAGAAGCCGCGCGCGGCGAGCTGAGGATCTGTCGCGATGTCTTCGACGGTGGAAACGGGATAGCCGAGCATCTCGCGCCGGTGCGCCTCCTCGAGGAACTGGCGCTTGGTGACGGAGGAGAAAAACGCCGCGATCGGCGCCTCCAGCAGGTCGACCTGGCCTTGCGTGGCGAGCGTGGGATCCCATTTTTCGAAATCGATTTGCGCAAGCGCGCCGAGCGGCGCGCCGCATTCGCGCATCCACGCCGCCAGTTCCGCATTCGTCCGTCTTCCGGCGACGCCGCCGTAGAGGATGAAATTGACGAAGCCGTCGCGGCACGGCCAGAACACGCGAAAGCGCGCGCCCTTGACCGAACGTCCGGTCATGAACGCGCCGGCGCGGGTCGGGGTCGTCCCGTCGATGTCCACGAAGGCCGGCGCATGCGAAAGCGCGAGGAGGGTGGCGGCCTGCGCCGACACGTCGACGCATTGCCCGCGTCCGGTGCGCGAGCGCGCCGCGAGGGCGGTGAGGGCGCCGACCGCGGCCTGTGCTCCCGCCCAGCCATGGGCCTGCGGCGCCGACACGCGCAACGGCGTCCCGTCGGGCTCGCCCGCGAGCGACATGGCGCCGCTCGCCGCCATGATTTCGAGGTCCGATGCAATCCAGCCGGCTTTAGGACCGGCGAGCCCGAAGGGCGTGATGGTGACGACGATCAGGCGCGGATTGATCGCGCACAATCGACCATGGTGAAAGAACGCGGCCTCGCGCGTCCCGGGCGTGAATGTCGCGAGCAGCACGTCGGCGCTCGCGGCAAGACGATCGAGCTCGCGTTGCCCCGCTCCCTCTCCGAGATCCAGCCGTACGAGCCGCTTGTTGACGTTGAGAGCGCGCCAGTCCGATGTATGGATTTCGGCGCCCGGGCTTTCGATTTTCGCGACGTCCGCGCCCATGTCGGCGAGCAGGCGCCCCGCCAGCCAGCCGAGACGGCCGGTGCAATCGAGGACCAGAATGCCTTCGAGCATCGCGCGGTCCGGAGCGGATTTCGCTCCCCCTTGCGCCTCAGCGGCCGGTGCGCGCGAGCGACAGCACCCAGCCCTCCATGCGCGCCTTCATCTTGGCGATCTCGGCCGTACTGAAGAAATCTTCCGGCTTGACCCGATCTACCGGGTAGACCGGGCGGTGGAAATCCTGTTCGTACCCGAAGGGCACGGTGGCATCGATGCCCATGCCGCCTTCGAACAAAGTGTTCGACGCCGTCCAGGCTTTCTCGCCGGCGGTCATGCGCTCCGCCGGCATGAAGGTCTGGCCGCGGCCGCCTGGAATGGGATTGAGGATGTCGGTTTTCGGATTCACCCGCGTGGTGAGGCACCACATGATGTCGTCCATCGAATAGATGTCGACGTCCTCCGATACCGCGATCGCAAGACGCATGCCCTGCGAGCAGGAAAGAATCGCCGAGAGGAAGTTTCTCTGCCAGCCTTCCTCGATCTTGTTGCGCTTTTTCACCTGGATGATGCAGCCGCCCCAGTCGGTCATGCAGTATGGAATGTGCACGTCCTGGACGATCCCGGGTTGCAGGCGATTGCACAACTCGAAAATCGCCGCTTCGCGGATGGTCGTGTCGATGTTGCTGTCGTCGCTCGTGTGCACGCCCAGGGGAAAGATGATCGGCCTCGAAGCCGGCTTTCTCATCGTGATCGCGCTCACGTGGAAGGTCGGGGCTTTGTAGGCTTTGCCCATGTAGCCCGCCCACTCGGGATGGAAGAAGGTCTTGCCTTGCACCCCTTTTTCCTCCGCTTCGCCGGTTTCGTAACGCTTGTCGCGGGGATGGAGGTGGCCTTCGAGCACGTACTCGGAGTCGGCCAGGGCAAAGGCTTCGACCGTGCGTGCCTTGACCAGCCGGATCGGCGAGCCCTGAACCGCGCCGGCGATGCCGATCTCGTCGCAACCCTTGGGGAGAATGACGTAGTCGAACCCTGCGCCCGCGAGCAGCGTGCAGGCGGGCGGCACGCCGAAGCACACGGTGATGGGGATCGGCTTGTCGTCGTGGTAATGCTCGGTGTAGACCTGCCACATGTGCGATCCGGGCGAGATCTGAAAGGTCCCGACGTTGCCCCAGCGGAAGTTCATGCGGTTGTAACCGAGGTCGCTGCCCCCGTCGAAATAGGGGCCGACGACGCAGCGGATTCCGGATCCGACGGTGAGTTCGGGCTCGAGCGCGGTGTGGCGGATGGCGGTGATCCACTTGTTGACGTCGACATCGTCGGTGATCACGTGCTCCTGGCAGGGCGCGTCCCTCCCCTCGACCATGATCGACTTGATCGGGTGATTGAGCGCGTGAGCGAGCTTGCGCGTGCGGTCCGTGGCGTTTTCGAAGCCGAACATCTTGTCGATGACCCGGATGTCCGAGAACAGGTTGGTGATGGCGCGGGCGTGCGGCTTGCCCCTCACGTTGTTGAACAGGATCGGGATGCTGCCGTCGAAATGCTTCTGCAGGCCGGTGATTTCCAGGTCGGGATTCACTTCCTTGTCGGTCTCGACGAGATCGCCCTCGGCGCGCAGCCACTCGATCGTCGAGCGCAGACTGGTGACGTCACGCTTCACTGCAGCACGTTTGGCCGGTTCGTTCATGGGGAGTCCTTTCCTGGCGCCGGGGCGTCTTACGCGGGTTTTTGCCATTGAGCGCCCGGAATCCCGGCCACTTGTTGATCTAGGTCAAACCGCTTCAGGTCCGATGCACGAATGTGACATGTCGGCCTCGGTGCCGATGGCGAACAGCAGCCGGCATTCGGGCCGGATGCAGAGGAGAGCAATATGGGCGACAGAATGAGGCTTCCCGACGGCATGAGCAATCCCATGGGCGCGATCGCCGATGCGAAGACGAAGGAAAGCGCGGAGCCCAGCTACAAGATTCCCTACGAGGACCTGCGCGAGTGGATCGCGCAAGCGGAGAAGCTCGGCGAGATTCGACACGTCAAGGGCGCGTCCTGGCAGGAAGACATCGGCATGGCGACGGAGCTGGTGCAGCACGACGAGAACGCGCCATGCGTGATTTTCGACGAGATCCCGGGGTGCAAGAAGGGACAGAGGGTCCTCACCAACTTTTTCGGCGGCAAACGCAAGAACATGACGCTTGGCTTTCCGCTGAGCTACAGCAAGCTCGAGCTGTCGCAGGCTTTCCTGGACACCTACATGCGGGAGCTGAAGCCCATCCCGCACCAGTTCGTCGAGACCGGCCCGGTGCTGGAGAACACCATCACGGGCGACGCGATCGACATCACCAAATTTCCCGTGCCTCTGTGGCACGAAGGCGACGGCGGGCGGTATGTCGGGACGGGAAGTTACAACATCACCATCGACCCCGAGGAGAAGTGGATCAATGTCGGCACCTATCGGGTGATGATCCACGACAAGACATCGCTGGGGTTCTACATGTCCCCGGGCAAGCACGGCCGCATCCATCGCGACAAATACCAGGCGCGCAACGAGCCGATGCCGGTCGCGATCGTCGTCGGCGGCGACCCCTTGCAGTTCCTGGTGGCTTGCAGCGAGATGCCCTACGGCGTGTGCGAGCTCGACATCGCCGGCGGTCTGCGCGGCAAACCGGTGAAGGTGGTGAGAGGAAAAGTGACGGGCCTCCCCATTCCGGCAAACGCCGAAATGGTCATCGAGGGATTCGTGCAGCCGAACAATCGCAGGCTCGAAGGTCCCTTCGGCGAGTGGACCGGATATTACGGCAGCGACGTCCGCGAGGAGCCGGTGCTGGACATCAAGGCGATTCACCACCGCAACGACCCGATCATCGTAGGCTGTCCTCCCCAGCGCCCGCCGGAGGAACAGGCGCGCTACCGCGCGGTCACGCGCTCCGCGCTGATCCGAAAATACATTGAGCAGGCGGGGGTTCCGGACGTCACGGCCGTGTGGGCTCACGAGGCCGGCGGCTCGCGACTGCTGCTCGGCGTGTCCATCAAGCAGCGCTACCCGGGCCACGTCAAGCAGGCCGGGCACGTGGCGGCCATGTGCCACGCGGGCGCCTATGCGGGCAAGTATGTGATCGTGGTGGACGACGACATCGACGTCAGCAACCTGGAGGAACTGATCTGGGCCATGCTCACCCGTTCGGATCCGGCCACCTCCATCGACATCATCACCAACACATGGAGCACGCCGCTCGATCCGCGCATCCCGCCCGAGGAAAAAGAGAAGGGCAACAACACCAATTCCCGGGCGATCATCGACGCCTGCCGCCCCTTCCACTGGCGCGACAAATTCGCCAAAGTAAACATGCCGAGCCCGGAGAAGGCGCGCGTGGCGAGGGAAAAATTCGGGTATCTCTTGAAGTGAGTCCCGGGCGCGCCGCGACAGGCGCGAGTCGCGGGCCGCTGCCTAGGCCCGGCGCGCGATTTTCGGCTGGGCTCGCATCTTCCTCCGGGCGCCGCGCTGACGCTCGATGAGTTTCAGCATGGTGTCGATCGTGATCGAGCGGAAAGTCGCTTTGGCGATTTCGTCGATCTCGGCGAGCACCGCGCCGAGCGCCTGTCCCACGTCCGTGGAAGCGCCGGGTTCGCGCCCCGCCGCTCGATCGCCGATGTCTTCGAACAGCTCGATCACGTCCATGAGCGTGAGACGCTTGGCGTTTCCGGCGAAGCGATAACCGCCTCCCACGCCCCGGGTCGATTCGATGACGCCGGCGCGGACGAGCTCCCGCAATACTTTGGCCAGATGGTGTGTCGAGACCTCGTATTTCGCCGCGATCTCCGCGGCGGAAATCGGGTCTTTGGGATTTCCGGCAAACTCGAGCACGCTGTAGAGCGCAAGGCTGGTGCTGATCTGCAGCTTCATTCCCGCGTCTCGCCGACCCGTAACTCCGACGCCTTCAACGCAGGTCCTTTTCCAGCGGAATGAACTGCGCCGCCATCATGCCCTGGCTGCGGAAGAACGACAGCACCAGGCTGTTGTCGCGCGCGATCAGCGTGCGCACCTGGTCCACGCCGGCGTGGCGAAAGTCCGCGCAGATCGCCTCGAGCAGCCGGGTGCCGATGCCGGCGAGGCGCGCGCCGGGGTGAACGCTGATGCCGAACACCCACCCGCAAGGCGCGGAGCCGAACTCCCAGTCGCGCACCTCGCCGATGATGAAGCCCTGGATCGCACCCTTCGCCTCGGCGACGAGGAACAGACGCTGGCGGCTGCGCGAGGCGCCGTAGCGGTGGAACAGCTCGTACCAGTAATCGGTCTTCGTGATCCCGGTGGTCTCGGAATCGATGGCGATTACCCGGTCCAGGTCGCCGAACTCAACGGGGCGGACCCGTATAGCGGAATCCGGGTGCTGCGCCTGAGTCGGGACGGGGGGCTCTTTGCGCGTTTTCGCGGACACGTTTGATCTGTATCAAAAATGGCATTTGAATACGATATTAGCATCGATTTGTTTCCAGAGGACCCTGTTGCGCTGAGCCCCAGGGCCGGGCGTGAATTCGCCTCAGCTGTCAAGGAGGGCCGTGCGGATGCGCGAGCTGAAGCTGAAATGGCCGTGAAGCGCCTCGTCTCCTTCGTCATCAACGGCGGGCGGCGCGAGGACGCGGTCAGCGACAACCTGCTGCTACTCGACTATCTGCGCGAAGTCGCGGGCCTCACCGGGACCAAGCGCGGCTGCGACGGGGGCGAATGCGGCGCGTGCACCGTGCTCGTGGGCGACGAACCTCGCCTTGCGTGCCTCACGCTCGCGGCGAGCTGCGAGGGCCGGAAGATCGAGACCATCGAAGCGCTCGCAACCCACGGCCGCATGAGCCTTCTGCAACGCGCCTTCCACGAGAAGCTGGGCGCGCAGTGCGGTTACTGCACCCCCGGGATGATCATGGCGGCGGAAGCGCTGCTGCGCCGGCAGGGCTCGCCGACCGAGGCGGACATCCGGGAGGCGCTCTCCGGCAACATCTGCCGCTGCACCGGCTACGTGAAGATCATCGAATCGGTGCAGGCCGCGGCGAGGGGCGGATGACGTTCGTCAAGGCTCGCTGCGCAGGCACCGCGACGCCCTTGATCGACGGCGTCGAAAAGGTGACCGGTCGCGCAAGATTCACCGCCGACCTGCCTTCACGCGAGGCGCTCGTCGGCCGGATCCTGCGCAGCCCGCTCGCCCACGGCGTCATCCGAGCCATCGACACCGCGCGTGCAAGCGCGCTCCCCGGCGTGCGCGCCGTGATCACCGGCGCCGATTGCGACGTGCCCTACGGCGTCCTGCCGATCGCGCAGAACGAATACCCTCTCGCGCGAGAGCGCGTGCGCTACGTGGGCGAGCCCATCGCTGCGGTCGCAGCCGTCGACGAAGCCACCGCGCAGGCCGCGCTGGACCTGATTTCGGCAGTTATCGATCCGCTGCCGGCGTACTTCACCGCACAGAACGCGCTTGCCGACGGGGCGACGCGTCTGCACGAAAACAAACAGGGCAACATCGAGCGCAAAGTCACGCAGGAATTCGGCGACGTGGAGGCCGGCTTCAAAACCGCCGACCTGGTGCGCGAGGCGGCGTATCACTACGCCGAAGTGACGCACGCACAGATGGAGCCCGATTGCTCGCTCGCCGAGTACGACGCCGAGCGCGACCGGCTCACCCTGCACTCGACGACGCAGGTGCCGTATTACGTGCACCTCATGCTCGCCCAGTGCGTGAAGATGGACGCAAGCCGCATCCGCGTGGTCAAGCCCTTTGTCGGCGGCGGCTTCGGCCACCGCACCGAAACGCTCAACTTCGAATTGATCGCCGGACTGCTCGCGCGCGCCGCGTGCGGCGCCGTCAAGCTGGAATTGTCGCGCGAGGAGACGCTGCTCACGCATCGCGGCCGCCCGGAGACCGACATCCGCATTCGCATAGGCGCGAAGAAGACCGGCGAGCTGACCGCGGTGGATTGCGAGGCGATTCAGCGCGGCGGCGCTTACGGCGGCTACGGGCTGGTGACGATTCTCTACTCGGGGGCGCTGCTGCACGCGATATATCGATTGCCTGCGTCGCGCTATCACGGCCTGCGCGTGTACGCGAACACGCCGCCGTGCGGCGCCATGCGCGGCCACGGGTCGGTCGACATGCGGCATGCCTTCGAGTCGCTGCTCGACGAATTGGCGGAGGGCCTCGGTCTGGACGCATTTGCCTTGCGACGAGCCAACCTGCTGGAAGCGCCGTACCGCAGCATCAACGATCTGCAGGTGAACTCCTACGGCCTGGGCGAGTGCCTGCGCCGGGTCGAAGAGGCGTCCGGTTGGCGCGAGCGGCGCGGCAAGCTCGGGCGCGGACGCGGTCTGGGGCTGGCTTGTTCGCACTACCCGAGCGGGGCCGCAAAGCCGGTGCACTGGACCGGTGAGCCGCATGCGGTCGTGAATCTCAAGCTCGATTTCGACGGGGAGGTCGTCGCGCTGACCGGCGCGGCCGATATCGGCCAGGGCTCGTCCACGCTGGTCGCTCAGGTCGTGGCGGACGTACTCGGTCTCGGCATCGATCGCATACGCGTCGTCGCGAACGACAGCGCGGTGACGCCCAAGGACAACGGCTCCTATTCTTCGCGCGTGTCGTTCATGGTCGGCAATGCCGCGATCGCCGCCGCGCAGAATCTGAAAAAGCTTCTTGTCGAGGGCGCTGCGCGCAAGCTCGAGGTGAGTCCTGCGGACATCGAATGTCTGGGCGAAACCTACCGCGTGGCCGGTACCGACCGGATGCTCGCATACCAGGGCGCAGTCGCGGCGGCTCTGGAGGACGGCGGAACGATAGGCGTCAAGGGCACCTACTCGACGCCGCCCGAGACGCAGGGCGGAAAATTCCGCGGCGCCGCGATCGGCTCCAGCGCGGCCTTCTCCTACGCGGCGCAAGTCGTCCAAGTCAGCGTCGACGAAGATACCGGCGCAATCCGCGTCGAGAAAGTCTGGGTTGGACATGACTGCGGATTCGCGATCAATCCACTCGCCGTTCAAGGGCAGGTGCAAGGCTCGGTGTGGATGGGCATGGGGCAGGCCCTGAGCGAGGAAACGCAATATCACGAAGGCCGGGCGCTGCGCGCGAACCTGCTCGATTATCGCGTGCCGACGATCGTCGAGTCCCCGCCCATCGAGGTGCACATCGTCGAAAGCCTGGACCCCGGCGGGCCGCTCGGCGCGAAAGAGGCGGGCGAGGGAGCGCTTGCGGGATTTCTCCCGGCGTTCACCAATGCCGTGTACGACGCCGTCGGGCTGCGCTTGACCGAGCTGCCGGCATCCCCCGACCGCGTGCTGGAAGCATTGCAGGAAAAACGCCGAGGCGAGCGCCTCAAGAAAGCGAAGGCGGCTTGACCGTGCAACTGCTGCCGCAATTCAGGTTGGTCAGGCCTCATGATCTGGCGGAGGCGAGCGCAATCCTCTCCGGTGACCCGAATGCTCGCGTGCTCGCGGGTGGCACCGATCTCGTCGCGAGCCTTCGCGACGGCCTGGTCGCGCCCTCGACGCTCGTCGACCTCGCCGGGATCGGGGAGCTCGCTACGATCGGCTACGACACCCGAGGCATTCGAATCGGCGCAGGCGTGACGCTCGCGCGGCTCGCCGCGGACGTTCGAATCCGGACTGTTTACCCCGCAATCGCGCAGGCGGCGGCGAGTATCGCGGGACCCGCGCATCGCAGTGCGGCGACGGTCGGCGGCAACCTGTGCCTGGACACGCGCTGCGTGTTCTATAACCAGAGCGAGTCGTGGCGGCGCGCGAACCGCTATTGCCTCAAATATCGCGGCGACGTGTGCCACGTCGCGCCGCAAGGAAACAACTGCCAGGCGGCCTATAGCGGCGATCTCGCGCCGGCGCTGCTTGTCTTCGATGCCGAAGTGGAACTCGCCGGGGCCGGCGGTTCGCGGCGCATCGCGCTCGCGGACCTGTACGTCGAGGATGGGGCGGCGCACCTCGCGCTGCGCGCGGGCGAGATCGTCGCCGCCGTGCATGTTCCCGCCGCCATCGCTCACGTTTCCTCGGGATACCGCAAGGCGCGGGTTCGCGGGGCGATCGATTTTCCGCTGGCCGGGGTCGCCGCCGCTCTGGTCCTGGAGGGCGGGCTGCTCAGGTCGCTGCGCATTGCGCTCACGGGGACCAACCCGCGCCCGTTCGTCTTGAAGGGAATCGACGAGATGACCGGAAAGGCGCCCGACGAAGCCCTGCTGGCGGAAGTCGGCAAACGGGTGCAGCACCAGGTGCGGCCGTTGCGCACGACCGTGACGGCTGCGAACTATCGGCGCCAGGTGGCAGCCGTCCTTGCACAGCGCCTGGTGCGCGAGCTCGCGGTGTAGCGGCCGCACCGGACGAGCGGAATCCCATGGAACTCCAGCGCCAGACCTGCCGCCGGCTGCACGAAGAGCACGAAGCCGTATTCGAGCTCTTGCGCAGGCTGCAGCGGGCGCTGGCAAATTCGCAAGCCCATGCTGCGCCCGATTTTTTCGACCCCGCGTGGAGCGCTCTGTTCCGGGCCGTGCGCGCGGGTCTCGAATTCGAGGTCGCGAGGCACTTCGATTTCGAGGAGCGCTCGCTGTTCCCGCTTCTTGCGGAGGCGGGCGACGGCGACCTGGTCGAGCTGCTGAACGAGGATCACAAGGTCATCCGGGAGGTGACGGCGCCGCTGCTCGAGCTCCTCGGCAAGTGGCAGAGGCGCGATCTGGATGCGCCGGGCTGGCATTCTCTTAGGCGGCTCGGGCTGGAGTTGTGCGACAGCCTTGCCGACCACGCGCTGAAAGAGGAACAGGCGATGCTGCCCGTGCTCGAGAACATGCTCTCCGAGGATCAGGATCGCGAGCTGTTCGCGGCGTATGCGGGGGCGGAGGAGGAGGCAGGCCGACCGTGAAGAAAGCCGAGGAAGACGCGCTCCGGAGGGCGACGGCCGACATCGAGCTGCGCCACCTTGCTTCGGGAGATTTTGACGGCGCCGTTGCCATCGACGCCGCGATCCTGGGACGCAGAAGACGCGCCTATTTCGAGGGGCGCTTGAGCGCCGCGCTGAAGGCGCCCGGGGATCATGTTCAATTCGCGGCCGTGCGGCAGGGCAAGCTCGCCGGCTACGTGCTCGCGCGCCGGATGAGCGGTGAATTCGGCCGCACCGAGCCGGCGCTTCGGCTCGAGACCATAGGCGTGTGGCCGGAGCTGCGCGGCCGCGGGGTCGGCATGCGGCTGCTCGGCGAGCTCGAGGGCTGGGCGCTCAAGCACGAGATTCGCCATATCCGCACCGTCGCGGATTGGCGCAGGCATGCCTTGCTCGGTTTTCTGGATCGCGCCGGTTTCGAGCTCGGCCGCGATCACATCATCGACTGCGCGGTCCACGCCGAGCGGATCGGCCAGCTGGAAGCCGTCGATGGGGTTGCCGCCCAGGGGCGCCGCGGCGCAAGCGCCGAGGTCGACTACGGCGCGCCCGTCTCGAACGATTTCGAGACACTCGCGCGCGACCGGTCGGACGTACGCGGCCTCGCGCCCGGAGATCTCGGCGACATCATCGCCATCGACCGGCACATCACAGGACGCAGTCGGGATCGTTACCTGACCCGGTTGTTCGAGGAAGCCTTGAACGACTCGGCGATCCGCGTTTCGCTCGTCGCGAGACAAGGCATGACCGTCGGGTTCATCATGGCGAAGACGGATTTCGGCGATTTCGGGCGCACCGAGCCCACCGCGGTCATCGACACCATCGGGGTGCATCCCCAGTTCGCCGGCAGCGGTATCGGCACCGCCATGCTCTCGCAGCTCTTCGTCAATCTGCACGCGCTGCACGTCGAGCGCGTCGAAACGGTCGTCGCGCCGGAGAACTTCGATCTGCTCGGGTTTTTCTACAAGGCGGGGTTTTCGCCCAGCCAGCGGCTCACGCTCGTCAAGCGCCTGTCATAGGAGAAGTCGGAATGAAGCTCGATATCTTCAATCATATCTTTCCCCGGAAATTCTATGACCGCATGCTCGCGGTGCTGCCCGACGGGCGGGACATGAACAAGCGCGTGCGCGCGATCCCTTCGATCGTCGATCTGGACGAGCGCTTTCGCATCATGGATACGTTTGCGGACTACGCACAGGTGATCTGCCTGCCGCAGCCGCCGATCGAGTCGCTCGGCCTGCCGCCGGTTTCGAAGGAGCTGGCGAGAATAGGCAACGACGGCATGGCCGAGCTGGTCGCGAAGCATCCGGATCGTTTTCCCGCGTTCATCGCGGGCTTGCCGATGAACGACCCTGACGGCCTGCTCGAGGAGGCCGAGCGCGCGATCAAGAAGCTCGGCGCGGTCGGGGTCCAGGTCTTCTCGAACGTGAACGGCGCGCCGCTCACCGCGCCGGCGACGATGCCGCTCTTCGACCTGATGGCGAAGCTCGATGCTCCCATCTGGCTGCACCCGGCGCGCGGCGCGGACACTCCGGACTACAAGACCGAGAAGAAGAGCCACTACGAGATCTGGTGGACCTTCGGCTGGCCCTACGAGACGAGCGTCGCCATGGCGCACATGGTGTTCGCCGGCTTGTTCGACCGTCATCCGAATCTGAAGGTCATCACGCACCACCTGGGCGCGATGGTTCCCTACTTCGAGGGGCGCGTCGGGCCGGGCTGGGATCAGCTGGGCACGCGCACCTCCGACGAGGACTACGGCGCGCTGCTGAGGAAGCTCAAGAAGCGGCCGCTGGACTACTTCCACCTCTTTTACGCCGACACCGCGGTCTTCGGCTCGGCCGCGGCGACCGAATGCGGGCTGAAGTTTTTCGGTACGGATCGCGTGCTCTTCGCCTCCGACGCTCCGTTCGACCCGGAGAAGGGCTCGGCCTACATCCGCTGGACCATCGAGATCATCGACCGGCTGGACATCACGCCGGCGCAGCGCTCGGCGATCTATGAAGGCAATGCGCGCCGGCTG
>Ga0137435_1000564_pt1 | contig 11873 bp, 11 predicted proteins | sample EasRivERMGT100_2_FD_104904 | JGI IMG/M metagenome (GOLD analysis project Ga0137435, IMG submission 104904) | Soil microbial communities from meander-bound floodplain in the East River, Colorado, USA - East River MetaG ERMGT100_2 | ecosystem: Environmental > Terrestrial > Soil > Floodplain ... | reverse complement strand
GTGGTTGGGCCTATGAGTTCTTTCAGCAATAGATCAAACACTTCCGTCGCTAGGAGCTTCACTACACGAGTGGATAGCACTAATGTTTACATTGACCATGAGATTGGGACGATTGTAGTAGACAAAGGTGGGAGTCCTCAGGTGTCACTAACAGACGGCAACTGGCGTTGGCGCATCACGGCGTGGATTTAGCATGAAACATTACGCAAATCTAGACATTCGTGGTGCCGCCAAGGTCAGTGGTGCCTTCCGTGTGAACAGTACAGTTGAGGCCGGCGGATTCTATCTCACCGTTGGTGCCAACGGTCTGGGTCATGACATTGGTCAGCAAGACATTCAGTTCGACATTCCCAGCGTCGTGCTTGATGAATACTACCTAGACAACTTCGTTAGCCAAGGCTATATCGTTGAAGAGGTGGCACTCGCTACTAACCACGGCTCCGCTGAAGTTGGCTTCTACATCATGGGACCTACAAAAGCACGTCTCGGCGGTATAGGCATCGCCAGCGCTCAGCATAGCATCTACGGTAGCTTAGGCGACTTTTACGTCATGCCGGTACTCCGTAAACTTACGGCTACAGCGGCGAATGTGGTGCGCCCGAACGACTCGCTGGTCATGTCCTGCTTCCAGACTTCATCGGCTACCCATCTTCGCGGAAGGGTCCGCATCAAGTTGAACGGGTAGTCTATGGGCTCTCGTAATGCCACGCGGATTATGGGGACGGTAGGACCCGCAGGATTTCAGGTCGCGCTGTCCGGTATCACTGCCTTCTTCAAATCGTGGAAGAATGCTGCCGGTGAGAAGCCGACGCTAAACGGCGATCCCCGTATCAACGAAACGGTGTTCACAGGCGACGACGCCGATGACGCTAGGGTTACCCTAAGTGGCGGCAAAGAGAAGGGTCATACCTTCCTTAGCTGTGTCTGGGGAGTTCAGACCACCGGAGACGCTGGCGCTGTGACGTTACGTGAAGGCGCTAACGCTGCCAATGATGAATACACGAGTAGCACTGATCCGACCCGCGTATTCGACCACGAGATTGAGGGTGCTGCTCCGGGCATCCGTTATGCGGGAGCTACTTGGAATGGCAGGCGTCCTGACACCGGTCAATCGGCTATTTGGTCAATCTGCAATGGTAACGAGACAGCCAACGCCAACGCGCTCTATGGAGTGACGCTGCTGTGCTTCCCCATCAGTGCTCGCGCAGCGGAGGTGTCCGAGATCTCCGCTGACGTGATATTCACCGGACCTCAGCTTGGCTATGAGAAGCATGAAGTTCATAACCAGACCGGCGGCACACATGAGTATGACGACGCTACTGCGGCTGACGAAGACAGGATTCTAACTCCCACGGATGCCACTTGGAATGTATCCCACGGTGATGAGGACTTCATCTGCTTCTTCCGCGCTCAGCCACGGTCTAACCTAGACGCCGCTGCAAGACGCCTACGGTGGAGCTTCTGGATGGACGGTGAGGAAGTGTTCAACGTCCGAACCAACAACACAACCGCGGGTGCTACAGCTAACGGACGCGGGTTCAACGCACGCTACGCGCTGGACAACTTCGCTGGCGTCTACACGATGCCATTCCTTGTGAAGCGACTTTCAAGCGGAAACCATAGCTGGTATACGCTCTGTAATAGGTTTCAGATTACCGATAGCAATGAGCAGCTTCGCAATGTTGGGCTTCTCATGTTCCGCACTCGGTGCCTACAGAACTTCACATACATGGAGTACGCACAGGCTATCGTGTCCAGCAGCGATAGCTGGTCCGATAGCCCCTTCACCATCACGGTGACGAGTGACGGTGCTCCGGTAGTGCTCATGTTCTCCACCACTAGCCACCACGCGGGAGCGGGCGGTAATCAATGGTGCATCAAGCGTAATGGCGTTGACATTACACCCAAGAGCGATGTTGTGGGTGTTCCCTTCGGTGTAGGCCCTGGGATGCAGAACTTCTCGGACGGCGGCCCAGGTGTCGGAGACACAGATAACGAGACATGGCCGACCACGCTGCTCTGGGTAGATAGCAGCCCGGCAGTAGGTAGCAATGTTTATGTCGTTCAGTATCGCCGTGAGCCTACCCTAGCGCAGAGTGCAATGTGGAACTGCCGGGATGACGGCTCAAGCGGCTTCAAGGGCACCTTCGCCGGCTTCGTAACGAACCTTCCGACAGCGGGGCTAGGATAATGGCTAAGGCAAGTATCAAGACTCCCCTCACCGATGAGGAAAAAGAGTTTGCCCTTGAGTACGCCAAGACAGGCGACAAGAAGCTCTCTTATCACGCCGCGTTCGGTGAGGACGCTGAGTACGATTCACAGGCAGCCCATTACCTCCTAAACCGGACTGCTGTCAAGAAGTTCATCGAAGAGTCCAAGCGCCCCGGTAGCGAGCTTGCCAAGAACATCTACAAGAAGCAGATGCTCACTGGCACTGACAAGCAGCAGTCGGACGCCGCGAAGCTCTTTACCCAGTTATTCGGCGACCAAGAGCAGTCCGGTGACGTGTTCACGCACTGGGCCAAGATGATGACTGCGGCGGGCGCTCAAGTAGTGATCCCGCCTCACACGAACCCGGTGACGATCACATTCGAGAGTTTCCTGCGAGGTGAGGCCCACATCCACCTCCCTTTAGAGGCGAAGCTCTGGCTGCTCAAGAAAGCCGGAGCGCCTTGGAACGACAAGGACCCGGAAGCGACAGTGAGCCCGATTCAGACCGACGCCCTCTCAAGGGAGGACCGCGAACTTTTGATCCTCGGGGGAACTGGTCTAGGTAAGTCAGCACTCGGAGGCATGTTCGCCATGATTGAGTTGCTGCTGCCCAAGAAGAACGTCGCCATCATCGCGCAGTTCTACAAGCACGTCGGTGATGAGTTCAAGTACATCGTTGAAGGGCTGAAGAATCTGTTCCCCGACGGTATGTGGCGGACAGCCTTCCCGGTTCTGAAGTGTACGAACCAGTTGAAGTACCAAGAGTATCAGGTGACCTCGATCTGGGGTTCCGAAGCCAAGGGCTACTCTGCTGGTGAGCAAGAAGGCGCAATGATCCTCGGCTCCGGTTTCGATCTAGTCGTGTGCGGCGAAGGCGACCTCATTCCTTATGGTGTCTACACCCGCAAGATCCGACGATCAATGGACCGCCGAGCGATGAAGACCGGCCCGGGGTATCGGACAGGGCGTATCGTAATGTTCACGACTCCGGCATTCGGTGAGGGCGCAGCAAGCTGCATCTTCAATCGTGTGATGGACGAGACGAACGGAAAGCTAGAGCTAGCGGCCTTCCCCAATGTTCCGTGGGCCGAGAGCGTGTGGATTCGCAGTGGTTCCTTCCTAGACAACCCGAGTAACTCGGTGGAAGTCTACGAGGCCACGAAGAAGATGCTGCTCAAAGACGACCCGGACGCCTTCTATGAGCAGTACGAAGGGCAGCTTCGCAAGCGAAGCGGTGTAGTGCTCAAAGAGTTCGACCGCAGCACACATGTCGTAGAGATGCCTCCGGTAGCAGTGCTTCGACAGATGCGCTTCGGGGTAGGCATCGACCCAGGCAGCAAGTTTGGCGCTGTGCTCGTGGGCAAGACCAGGGACAACAAATACTACGTCCTGGCTGAAGCCTACAATGAGTTCACCCGCGTGAAAGAGAACGTGGACACGCTCAAAGACCGCTGCGTAGATGTGCTTGCCCCGTTGATCGGCTTCAAGCCCGGCGCAGACAGCGACGCGGACTGGAAGAAGATCGAGCATCTAATCGAGGGCGTTTTCGTTGACCGTGCCAGCGAGCAGAAGCTAGAGATCGAGGACGAGATCGGCACCAACACGGAGTTCGTAGCACTCGATGTGCAGGGGACCATTTCAAGTCTCCGGCAGATGATGGTCGAGAATCGCTTCCTCGTAGTTGACGAGTGTGTGCAGTGGATCAAGGACGCCGGTCGATACACCTTCAAGACACAGAAGGGTATGGACACGTTCGTAAAGACAGGCGAGATCAGGAAGAGCCACGACCACCTTGTGGACGCTACCAGATACATCATCTTCGGCTGCATGGAGCTACTAGATCCCACAGAGGATCGCCCCGTAGCTCTGTCGTTCGAGGAAGCCCACCAAGCCCACATTCGTAAGCAGATGGAAGATGATGCGTGGGCCAGACCGAACCAGCAGCCCATCGCATACGACGACTACTAGGAGAGAGCACATGTTCGGATACGGCAAGACTCTACCGCTTGAGAAGCGAATCGCCGAGCTAGAGGCCGAGATCGTGTATCTCCGGTCCTCGTTGGGCGACAAGCAAGACGAGAACCGCCAACTCAAGCTGGCTTTGGAACACGACAGAGATTTCTGGCAGCGAGAGTTCACCTCAACAGTGCGCTCGCTCCAGACCCAAGGCGGTGCGCAGCCCACGGACCTCAAGGAGTTCGCGGAGAAAGAGCAGACCGAAGAAGAACTAAAACTGGACGCCGAGAAGGCTAAGCAGGCCGCAGAAGACTGGGCCTTTTGGCACGCAGGCTCCGGCATCACGATTACCAATGAGGTAGCATAGTGGCAACCGAAGACGAGAAGGACATGTTCCCGCGACAGAGTGCGTATGCCATTGCTACGCACCCTAGCGAGTCTGAACAGGACCGCGACGAGCTTACTGGCGTGCTGACTGATGTTTGCAATCAGAACAACATCGCCCAGTGGCCCCGCGCGTTGCAGTACTTCCAGAACAGTGCCTTCGTCCTCGGGCAGCACTTCCTTCTCTGGAACTTCAATGGTCAGACGCTTTCGACCACCACACCTCGCAGCGGCCTCCACAACTCCGATGTCCATGTGCCCAAGACGGTAGACAACCAGCTTGTCCGCCCGTTCGAGGCCACTATCTCAATGCTTAGCTCTACCAAGCCCATTCCCCGCATCACCCCGCGGTCAGATGACCCGATTGATGAGGATGCGGCTTCGCTGGCTGAGGTAGCTCTTGACACGGTGTGGGAAGACCCGCTTCGGATGCAGTTCAAGGTCCGTCAGCTATCCGCGGAACTTGCCCTAACGGGCACCGCCGCAGTTGAGGTAGTCCTAGAGGACACCGGCTCCTACTCGATCCCCATGCCCAAGCGACAGGAGATTGAGGTAGAGGACGAGATTCTAGGCAAGATCCTGAAGGAAGTAGAGGTTGAGGGTGAGGAGGAGATGCGTTCCTACTCCCAGATCCGCGCGACCGTCTACAACGCCTTCCAGATCATCCCAGACCCCCACGCCACCGCTGACCCAGACACGATGAACTTTATCGGTATCCAAGTCTATGTGGACAAAGGCTGGGTCCAGCTTGCCTACGACAAGGATGAGCCGGGCTACTACCGGGAGAACCTTGAAAAGATTAGTTCAGCAGACGGCGTGAATAGTCCTCTCTACTGGAACGAGCGCATCCGTGACCTGATCGATTGCCCTAACGAAGTGGGGACCTCGATGATTGGGCGCACCTCGTCGCTCGCTACGGGCGGGGCTAGCTCGCAGGACATCGTTCTGCGCATCTTCGATGTGAAGCCTAACAGCATCTATCCGAAGGGTCGCACCATCGTCTTTGCCGGGGGTCAGCTTATCTATTGTTCCCCCAAAGAGGTGGGTTCTCGGGCCTGGAATGCGAAGTACCCGGAGCGCTGGACGCCCCTCGTGATCTTCCGCTACTGGACGCTCCCGGGCCGCTTCTGGGGCTTACCCCTCATGACTCCTCTCGTCCCGCTTCAGCGCCGGATCAACGCTATTGACAGTTTGGTTCAACTGAACCGTCAGTTCATGACCCTTGGGCAATGGCTCCTACCGAACACGGCCCGGGTGCCGGATGGTTTCATTACGGGCATCCCTGGTCAGCACATCCCCTATAAGGTCAGCGGCTCCGGTGCCAAGCCCGAGCGAGTGCCGAACTCTCCGTTACCGGCCGAACTGCTCGTAGAGCGTGATCTGCTAGCCTCAGCGATTCAGAAGATCAGCGGTATCAATGAGATCATGCAGGGCAACCAGCCCAACCCGAATGTCCGCTCCGGTGCCATGCTCGACTTCCTCAAGTCGCAGGCCCTTCAGAGCAAGACGGCCATCTTCCAGGGGTTCGAGGAAGGTCTACAGGAAGTCGCCAAGAACATCCTGATTGAGATCTCGATTGGGCTCACGGACATGGATCATCCTCTTTCTAAGCGTATCACGATGGCTGCCCGTAACCATGCGGCGATGGCGATCCAGCACTTCCAGGGTGCTGATCTTCGTGACAACACTATGGTCAGATTTGACATTGCCTCCGCAATCCTCAAGTCCCCTGAGGCCAAGGAGCAGAAGGCACAGGAGTTTCTCCAATACGCCGGGTCACTCGGCATCCTTGGACCCCAAGAGATCCGTCGAGTCGCGTCAATCATGGGGCTAGAGGAGCTTATGGCTGGTCAGAACCTACACATTCAGAAGGTTCGTCGCATGGTATCGCTTATCAAGCAAGGTTATGTTCAGGCTGTTGGTCTAGTACTAGAGGGTGTTGAGGACCCCGGCATTGCTGCCGAGGTTATCCGCTCCGAGCTACTTCGTCCCAGCTTCATGAACCTTGGCGCAGAGATTCAAGGCGCACTCATGGACCTATTCGAGACATACCAACGAATGCAGTCCGAGCGCGTTGCACAAATGGCTGAAATCCAGATGGCAGTGGGCGGTGCTCCGCCCCCGGGCTCACAACAGTCGCCCGAGGCCCAGGAAGTTCAGCAGTAGTTCTCCAGCACTTAGCTGGTTTCGTTTGGTTCACGCACGAACCGGGTTCGGCACCATTATCCTGCCGTAAACTAGGAGACGATTGAGTATGGCTACAGAAACCACCGAGAGCAATCTCTTCGCTTCGTTACTCGATGAAGCAGCACCCGAGGGTGCAGATGAGGATGCTCAGGACACCTCCGAACAAGCCACGGGGGAGTCTACAGAAGCGACTGCCTCAGACAAAGGCGAGCAAGCAACTGGCGATGAGGACGAGATCCTCGATGCACTGTCCAAGGATGAGTCGGAAGACGAAGACTGGGACGGCAAGTCGCCACTGAACGAACACCCGCGCTTCAAGAAGCTGATCACTCAGCGGAATGAAGAGAGGGACGCTCGCAAGGAGTCCGAGGCCCGACTATCGGAACTCGAAAAATCTACTGAACTCTTTCAAGAGCACTACAGTGCCTTTGAGAATCCCGAGCAACAGTTCCGGCTGGACACACAGTTCATCAAGGCTATGGACACACTCTATAGCAAGGAGATTGAGGTAGTCCAGAAGGCCGCTGTTATCGTGAATGAGTTCATCAAGACCGGCAAGGTCATCGAAGGCCAAGCCGTAGAAGGGAAGCCCCGTATGTCGGAGTCAAAATCAGATGCCGCTAATAACACCGTAGCACGAGAGCTATGGTCAGACCGTGTAGACGCTCTACTTGAGGCGACGGCCATCAAGCAGGAGTTCAAGACGGTCATCCGTAAGCACGCCGTAGGCGCATTCGATGGCAAGACGCTATCGAAGGCTCAGGCTAAGGAAGTGATTAGCGAGTACATCAATGAGAATGGCTGGTCGGCAGACATTCTAACAGGAAAGCAGGCGAAGCCTGCATCTAACGGTAAGCCGGCAGCGGCGAAGCCGGCAAAGCGAGTAGAAACGTCAACAAAGCCCCAGACGACGCCCTCCAAAGAGGAGGCAACGTCGCCTGACGATCTACGCGCTCAGATGCGAGCCAACTTGCAGGATCTTCTTACTCAATCATCGTAGGGGCAAATAGTAAAGGATAACCAATGGCAGGGTCGTTTGGCCCCCTTGCCTCGTAAGAGGCAGGCGCAAACGCTCTAAACTGCTGGAAACCCCTAAAGCCTCCTGAACTACAGCGAAACTAGATAATCTAAACTAGAGCGGTAAGTAATGATTACCGATCTGGTATTACTTAGTAGGCGCGAATGTTCTAAAAATCAGGAGGATGCAACAATGGGCAATCAGCATCGAAGTCCCACGAAGGTTTGCACAGACTGACATGTTACATCGTCAATAAGATGAAAGATGTTCTGACTGATGAAGAACTCGTGAAGTGGTGCAAGCTTATAGTGGGAAACGTTCACAGACTATAATGGGCGGGTCCGTCGCAGGCGGATCATGGTATAGTCGAAACTACAGCCGTAAGGCGATGTGAGAGCATCAGGTAGTTTGTTAATGACTCCAACCTTGGTGGCCTGATTCTCAATGTGTACTCGAAGGATGCGATCACGCGCCTTCAGAACCTTGAGAGTCCGCTACTTGGAAGCCTCAAGGGCCGCTCACACACCGTGGGTGGTAACGGCTTCCTCTTCGGCGTGAATACGCAGGGTAAACTATAATCGTTGCCCCCTCGTAGCGCGAGCTACGATGCAAATGATGTAAACTGCTGGAAACCCCTTAGAGCCCTGTGAACTACAGCGAAACTAGATAGTAAGCGCGAATGTTCTAAAAATCACAGGGATTGGGCAATCAGCAGCCAAGGGGGGTTGTAATGGCGAAATCAAGAACACACTGTAGGCAGGGGCATCTATTTACAGATGAGACTGTTTATCGTGATTCCAGAGGCGGACGAACATGCAAGACATGTGCGCTCGTCAGGAGTCGTAAGGTTTCGCCCGTAGTGAAAAGTGAAAGAGCCAAGCGTTACTATCAACGGCACGCACAAGCGATCAAAGAGAAAGTAAACGCTCATCGCAAAGCAAACCGGAATGATGATTTAGCTAGGAAACGCGCGTATCGGCGGGCGAATCCGGGCTACAGAAACCAGTATGATAAGGCGCGTAAGTCCGTAGATCCGGCGTACCGGATGATCTGCAACTTTCGTATTAGGCTATCAAAGGTAATGACTCGTGGAACAGCAGGGATCAAGACCATTGATCTTATCGGCTGCTCACCCGCAGACCTTCGGAAGCACATCGAGGTGCAGTTTCAAGTCGGTATGACCTGGGGAAACTATGGAGACTGGCATGTAGATCATGTCCGTCCTCTTTCAAGCTTTGATACATCTGATGCAGATCAGATCAGAGCAGCATTCCATTTCTCAAATCTTAGCCCTCTCTGGGCGACTGACAATCGTAAGAAGTGGCACTACTACAGCCCTCAAGGTTCAGAGACTATAATCATCACCTCTCAAGCAGAGGAAGGTATAGTCCAGCGCACAACAGCATAAGCTGGCTCGCGAAAGCGAGAGTGTGATTTTGAACGAAGGCTTCGGCTTCCGCGACTCTTCGGCTGCACTCCCCACTGCTGGGCGCGAAGTCGTTCAGCAGGCAACCGTCAACCCCCGCAGCTTCTTCGCTACGGTTCAGGTGACGGGTCTTGCGCAGGCACTCGCTTCGGGGCAGCCCGCCTCGTTCGCGAACCTCATCAGCTACTCGCTCGATGAGCAGCTTGCTTCCACCACTCAGTACCTTGAGGGTGCGCTGTTCCGTGACAACACGGGCATCCTCGCTCTCGTCAATGAGAGCCCTTCGGGCACTGAGATCACCGTAGACACGCCGGGCGCGCTCTGGTTCCGCCAGGGCATGGTCGTTGACTTCCTCACGAGCGGTACGCTCAAGGCAAGCGCGACGATCACGGACGTTGATTGGGCGAATAACTCAATCACGACCGACGTAGACGTGTCGGCACTACTCACGAACAACGATCAGATCGTTCTCACGGGCACTCAGCCCGGGGCCGGCACGAACGTTGCTCGCGAGTTCGACGGTCTTGCTGCTGGTACTTCGGCATCGGGCACCTACCTCAACATCAGCCGCAGCAACTATCCCCGCTGGGAAGGCAACTCGATTGCCGTCTCTGGGGCTATTGATGAGGACGTGATTGAGCGGGCTCGTATCCGCGTCATGCAGGAAGGCGGAATCAGCAAGAGTGCAATGAAGAGCTTCAAGGTTCTGATGCACTTCAATCAGTTCCGCAAGTTCGCAGAGGTTGCTTATCCCCGTCAGCGGTTCGCCGGTCAGTCAGTTGACCTCGGCGTGACTAACCTCTCGGTTTCGGGCATGGAGATCATGGATCTTCCGTTCTGCCCGGAGACGACCGCTTACGCTGGCGACCTCAGCGTATTCAACAAGTTCGTGACTCCCAATGGCGATCTTCAGCTTTCGACTGACTTCGGTCAGGCGTGGAAGTTCGTCCCGGGTTACGACGCTGGTCAGGCATACCTTCGCGCCTACGTGAACTATGTCGTGAGCAATCCCAAGCGTTGGGTCGCTCTCACCAGTCTAACCGACGTAACCAGTCGCTAGTAGATAAAAGGAAACCATCATGGCACTTTCATTTTCTGCTAACAAGCGCCGGGTTCGCATCGGTGGACTCGGTTCAGTCAACTCCTCGGGCACCGTTGAACTCAACGGCGCAGTGCAGTTCGGCATCGTGGACATCAGCGCCTACGTCACCAATGGCGTTACGCTGTATGCTCACGAGTTCGGGCTGACCGAGATTCATGGCCTCGTTCTTCAGATGAACGAGCTAGACGAGGCTGCAATCTTCACTTCCGCCATCAACAGCAATCGCAAGAGCGCTGTGGTGTCGGTGTGGGATGCAGCGACTCCGACTGAGCACGCTCAGACGGACGTTGGCGAGTGCGCCTTCATCGTTTGGGGCGAGAGCCTCGGCGAAGTCTAGTCGCTAACCCCCTGAAAGGGGGGACGTAAGTTCCCCCTTTCTCTTACACCATACCTCCCTCTAGCTCCCTCTGAAGATAGCTAGGGCGCAGGCCGAAAGGATAAAACTATGGCAGTACTTACCGCTTCAGACCTCACGGGGCTAGCCCCGGTCGGTCGCTACTTCATGAAGACCCTCAGCTTCACCGTGTCAAACACGGGCGCTGCTGACGAGTGGATCGTCACGGGTCTTCGCCAGATCAAGGCAGTTGTAGGTTTCGCAGTTCAGGGCGCTACCAAGGGCTCGTGCAACTTCGTGATGAACAACCTAGCCGGTACTGGCACCGCCGCTGATCAAAGCGGTGGGGGCGGGGGCCTCGGCGTCGAGTCCGACGTTGCAGCCACCATCCATGTGACCGTTCTCGGTCGCTAGTTTCATAGTCCTGGCAGGGGACTCTAACCCTGCCTCCTTTACCAACGCTCATCTTGGAGGCAAAGCATGGGCCGTATTCCGCTTCACAGACTACCGTCAAGATCAGTTGACGCCCCGTCAATCGACAAGAGCGCAGAGCGAGCACTGAAGGTGCTGGACCGAGATTTGGTGGTCTTCTTCTCGCGCTTCCTTATCATGCACGACTGCGCCGTTGCCCACGATGACCACGGCAATCCTGGCATGTGGCCTAGATGGCACGTCGCCTTGTGGTCCGAGCGTGATGACCGCTTCTACAAGATCCTCACCATCCAGACTCCTGAGATGGAGTATGCCCAGTTCGACCATCGCACCGTCAGGCTCCTTCAGGGCGACATTGTGCGAGTCAAGGGCATGAAGGCCGCCATCAACCATCGCGCCGAGCAGCGCGAGGCACAGAAGGAGGCCAACCGCAAGGCAGTCAAGGAGTCCCGCGAGCTTTGGTTCGAGGAGAACCGGGGCAAGGTTGGTAGCGTCGCAGCAGACCCCACGGGTGGCTATCAGAAGACCCGCGACCCCAAGATATTTGGCTTCTCATGGCAAACGAATCGCACCATGAACCGCGATTCAATCGAGCGGACCCCTGAAGAGCTTGGCTACAAAAACGACCCGCTCACCGGAGGCAATAACTAATGGCAAGAACATCAGCACTGCGAGTGGTGGCTGTATCACTACTCAACCCCCTTCCTGCTGACATCAGCGTCAAGGACATCGTAGAGGCCGCAGGCTTCTTCGACCCCAAGGCGAGCGATGAGGTTTCGGCCTTTCGCATCGAGTACACATGGGGCGGGTCTGGCGTGGACAT
>Ga0137435_1000561_pt1 | contig 11890 bp, 13 predicted proteins | sample EasRivERMGT100_2_FD_104904 | JGI IMG/M metagenome (GOLD analysis project Ga0137435, IMG submission 104904) | Soil microbial communities from meander-bound floodplain in the East River, Colorado, USA - East River MetaG ERMGT100_2 | ecosystem: Environmental > Terrestrial > Soil > Floodplain ... | reverse complement strand
GTACAACGTCACTGCAGATGCGCTGTCCGGGGGAACCGGCAAGGTGAAGTACTTCGAGGGAACGCCAATACCGACATCGATTCTCCTCGTCTTGCTGATGGCGCTGGCGGCATGGTTCGGCGCCGTGCGCGAGAACTTGTGGTTCGGCGAAGTCACTCTGGCCGGCTTCAAGCTTCATCCACTCGTCCTCATGTTTGCGCTCTCAGGCTCGCTGATGATCAGCCGACTCCGTATCCCCAAGCTGTGAGGCGCTGCACGCAAGCTCAAGCCAGCGACCGAGGGCAGGGAATTGAGTTTTTGACAGGTTTGGCTGATAGGCTCCGAGCACCATGATCCTAGAAGTCAACCAGCAGCCCAAGCGCGCCCTCGTGGCGGCCGTGCAGTTGCCCAGCGCGAGCGACGTCGAGTTCGAGGCCTCACTGACCGAACTGCGCCAGCTCGCCAAGACGCTGGGCTTCGAGGTGGTTGGCACCTTCACGCAGAAGCGCGCGAGCTTCGACTCGGCGGGGTACCTCGGGGTCGGCAAGCGCAAGGAGCTGCACGAGCAGGTATTGCTCGAGCGCGCGGACCTCGTCCTCGTCGACCACGACATCTCCCCTTCGCAGGCGCACAACCTCGAAAAGGAGGTCGGCTGCGAAGTGATGGACCGCACCATGGTGATCCTCGAGATCTTCCACCGGCACGCGCGCTCCAGCGCGGCGCGCGCGCAGGTCGAGATCGCGCGCCTGGGCTACATGGCGCCGCGCATGCGCGAAGCCGCCAAGCTCGCCGGGCCGAAGGACCGGGCGCGCAGCGGCACCGGCGGCCGCAGCGGCGGCGAGTCACACGGCGAACTGGACCGCCGCAAGATCCGCGACCGCATCGCCGAATTGCAAAAGGAGCTCGACGCGATGGGCCTCGGGCGCAAGACGCAGCGCGCCCGGCGGCAGGAGCGCCAGGGCCTCGCGCGCGTGGCGCTCGTCGGCTACACCAATGCGGGCAAGTCCACCCTGATGCGCGCTCTCACGGGCAGCGAAGTCCTGGTCGCGGACAAGCTGTTCGCGACGCTCGATACCACAGTGCGCGCCCTCCACCCCGAGAGCGTCCCGCGTGTGCTGGTCAGCGACACGGTCGGTTTCATCAAGAACCTGCCGCACGGGCTCGTCGCCTCGTTCAAGTCCACGCTCGACGAGGCGCTCGAGGCGACGCTGCTCGCCCACGTCGTCGATGCGAGCGATCCCGGGTTCGAGCGCCAGCTCGCGGTGACCGAGGAGGTGCTGGACGAAATCGGCGCGCAGGCCGTGCCGCGACTGCTCGTCTTCAACAAGATCGACCGCGGCGGTGACGCAGCGGCGCTGCGCGCGAAATACCCCGGGTGCATCGTGATGAGCGCGCGCCGCGAGGGCGACGTCGCAAAGCTGCGCGAGGCGATCGTCGCGTTCTTCCAGCGGCACCTCGTCGAAGCCGAGATCTTCCTCCCCTGGTCGGCGCAGAAACTGCGCGGGGAGATCTTCGCGAACTGCGAGGTGCTGGAGGAGCGCGCGGAGGGCGAGGGGGCGTTCCTGCGCGTGCGGGGCGAGCCCGCGGCCGTGGCGCGCCTGCGCGAGAAACTCAGCGCCTAGGCGGCACGAGCCGCAGCGTGAGCAGGGTCGCTGCCGCCCAGGCGACGTAAAGCGTGGTGAACACCCACTCGGGCGCGCGGTAGTAGAGCAGCCGCCGCACCCAGTGCCCGATGAAGGAATCGGCGCGCGCGCCGCCGCGCAGCGCGTCTTCCCACAGCGTGAGGGGGCAGACCATGCCGACCAGTGCTTCGAGCGCCACAAACGCGATGGCGGCGAGGTGCAGGTAGCGGAACCAGGGGTTGCGCACCCAGCCCCAGCCCAGAGCCGCGCCGGCCCAGGTCAGGACCAGGCCGCCGACGATGAATACGACGATCGCGAAATGCAGGACGAGGAGCGCGTCAGCCGGATTCACGCGGCCTCGTCGGGTCCGCGATCCACTCGCTCCAGGAACCGGCGTACAGCCGCGCGCCTTTCAGCCCGGCGACTTCCATCGCCAACAGGTTGTGGCACGCGGCGATGCCGGAGCCGCAGCTATTGACGATGGCCTCGAGCTGGCGCGTTCCGAGCACGGCGAGGAATTCCTGCTTCAGCACCTCGGGACGCTTGAAGGTGCCGTCCGGCTGCAGGTTGTCGTTGCTGAAGCGGTTGAGCGATCCCGGGATGCGCCCGGCCACCGGGTCGATGGGCTCGGATTCCCCGCGCCAGCGCGCCGGCGCGCGCGCGTCGAGCAATGCGATCTCGCGCAGGTGCGATTGCACGTAGGACACGTCAACGGCCCGCTCCGCGCGGACCTTGCCAGGGTAGGCCGCCGCGCGAAACGCCGGCACCGCCCCTGTAACCGGCCTGCCTTCCTTCACCCACTTCGCGAATCCGCCGTCGAGCACGGCCACGGAATCGTGCCCGACCCAGCGCAGCATCCACCACAGCCGCGCGGCCATCGCGCCCGGGCCGCCGTCGTAGGCCACAACCTGGTCCGAGGGCTTCAGGCCCTGGCTGCCGAGCCAGGCGATGAACGACTTCGGGTCGGGCAGGGGATGGCGGCCGTTGCTGCCGGACTTCGGCGCGGAGAGATCGCGGCCCAGATCGGCGAAGGCAGCGCCGGGAACGTGGGACTCGCGGTACTGCTGCTCGCCCAGCTCGTGCTTGACCAGGTCGTGCCTGCAGTCGAACACCCGCCATTCGGGGTGGCGGGCAAGCTCGCCGGTGGCGACGAGCGTGTTCAGCGCCCGAGGCCCTGCCTCACCCATTCGTGGAAGTGCACCATGGTGTCTTCCATCGGCGACTGGTAGGGACCCGCATCGTCCAGGCCTTGCTGCCACAGGGCGCGGCGGCCGCGGTCCATGCGCAGGCAGATCTCGTCGTCCTCGACCGCGGTTTCGGCGTAGGCGGCCTGCTGCGCTTCGACGAAGCCGCGCTCGAAGTGCACGATTTCCTCGGGGTAGTAGAACTCCACCACGTTGGTGGTGCGCGTGGGGGAGCGCGGGATCAGCCGGCTCACCACCAGCACGTTCGGATACCACTCCAGCATCAGGCCGGGGAAATAGGTCATCCACAGCGCGCCCTGCTTGGGCGTGCGCCTGTCGAGGCATTTCAGGCAGGCCTCGTGCCACTTGCGATACACCGGCGTGCCGGGCTTCTCCAGCCCCGCCTTGGCCTGCACGATCTGCACCGACCAGTCCGGGCCGTAGTCCACGCTGAAGTGGTTGCAGTCGGTGAAGTTGCCCAGGCCGGGATGGAAGAAATCGACGTGGTAGACCTCGAGGTAAACCTCGATGAAGGTCTTCCAGTTGACGTCGTACTCGTCCACCATCACACGGTCGAGCACGTAGCCGGAAAAATCCCAGTCGCCCTTGGTGCTCATGCCGGAGAGCGCCCTGACCGGGTCGGCCGGCCCGGCGAAGCGCAAGCCGTGCCAGTCCGTGAGCGGCGTGGCCTGCAGCCGCACGCAGGGGCTTTCGGCGAAGTGCGGCGCGCCGAGCAGCTCGCCTTTCAGGTCGTAGGTCCAGTGGTGCACCGGGCAGACGATGTTTTGCGCGTTGCCGCGGCCTTCGAGCATGATCGACTGGCGGTGGCGGCAGACGTTGGAGAGCAATTCGACCCCGCCGGCCGGATTTTCCGAGCTTCGCACCAGCACCTTGGCGTGGTCCAGCCACTCGAGCGTGCGGTAGTCGCCGACGTTGGGCACCATCAGCTCGTGGCCGACGTAATTGGCGCCGGCGTCGAACAACAGCTTCTTCTCCTGCGCGAAGACTTCCGGGTCGAAATACCAGCTCATGGGCAGTTGGTAGGCGGTGGGCTTGAGCTGGCGCGAACTTGAGAAGTCGGACATTGGCCCCGGAAGTGGGAAAAATGCGGCGAATTCTACCCCAGGGAGGGTTTGACCGCTGAACGGCCACTCGGCTAAGGTTTCCCCATGGCCAAGCCCGCGCAGGAACTGACCTTCGAAAAGGCGCTCGCCGAGCTGGAGAAGCTCGTCGCGCAGATGGAAGGCGGCAGCCTGCCGCTCGAGCAGGCGCTCGCCGCGCACAAGCGCGGCCTGGAGCTGGCGCGCTTCTGCCAGGAGCGGCTGGAGGCCGCGCAGCGCCAGGTGAAGGTGCTCGAGGGCGAAGTGCTGAAGAAGCTCTCCGCGGCCGCCGATCCCGGTGACGACGCCTGACCCCGACTTCGCGCACTGGATGGGCGGCATCCAGGCGCGCATGGAAGGCGCACTCTCGCGCCTGTTGCCTGCCGCGCAGGTCGCGCCAGCGCGGTTGCACGAGGCGATGCGCTACGCCACGCTGGAGGGCGGCAAGCGCGTGCGCCCGCTGCTCACCTTCGCGGCCGGCGAGCTGGCGCGTGCGAAGCCCGAGCGGCTCGAGCTGGCTGCCGCCGCAATCGAACTCATCCACGCCTACTCGCTGGTGCACGACGACCTGCCGTGCATGGACGACGACGAGCTGCGCCGCGGCAAGCCCTCGGTCCACGTCGAGTACGACGAGGCCACCGCGCTGCTCGCGGGCGATGCGCTGCAATCGCTTGCTTTCCAGCTCCTTGCCGAGCATGTGCTCGCCGATGACGCGCGGGTGCAACTCGAGATGGTGAAGCTCCTCGCGGTTGCCGCGGGTTCGCGCGGCATGGCGGGCGGCCAGCAGATCGACCTCGAATCCACCGGCAAGCCGCTCACTGTGCCCGAGCTCGAGGCGATGCACATCCACAAGACCGGCGCCCTGATCCGCGCCGCGGTGCTGCTGGGGGCAGCCTGCGGCGGCGCGCTCGACGCGGAGCTGCGTGCGCGCCTGGACCAGTACGCCAAGACCGTCGGCCTCGCCTTCCAGGTGGTGGACGACGTGCTGGACCACGAGGCGAGCACCGCGACCCTGGGCAAGACGGCGGGCAAGGATTCGCGGCAGGGCAAGCCGACCTACGTGTCCTCGATGGGCGTCGCGCACGCGCGCGCGCTGGCGCAGGAGCTGAGGCACAACGCGCACCAGGCGCTCGAGCCGCTCGGCGCCGGGGCGCGGCGCCTGCGCGAGCTCGCCGATTTCATCGTGCTCAGGAAGTTCTAGGCATGTTCGAGCTGCTCAAGACGATCGACGATCCCTCCGCGCTGCGCAAGCTCGAGCGCAAGCAGCTGCACCAGCTGGCCGAAGAGCTGCGCGCCTACGTGCTCGACTCGGTGTCCAAGACCGGGGGCCACCTCTCCTCGAACCTCGGCACGGTCGAACTCACCATCGCGCTGCACGCGGTGTTCGAGACGCCCGAGGACCGCATCGTCTGGGACGTCGGCCACCAGACCTACGCGCACAAGATCCTCACCGGCCGGCGCGAGGCGATGGCGCGCCTGCGCATGCAGGACGGCATTTCGGGCTTCCCGCGGCGCGCCGAGTCGCCCTACGACACCTTCGGCACCGCGCATTCCTCGACCTCGATCTCGGCGGCTCTCGGCATGGCAGTGGCGGCGAAGGCCAAGGGCGAAAGCCGCAAATGCATCGCGGTCATCGGCGACGGCGCCATGTCGGCGGGCATGGCGTTCGAGGCGATGAACAACGCCGGCGCCATGGACGTGGACCTGCTGGTGGTGCTGAACGACAACGAGATGTCGATCTCGCGGCCGGTGGGCGCGCTCACCAATTACCTGGCGCGGCTGCTCTCGGGGCGCATGTACGCCACGGCGCGGCGAGCGAGCGAGCACATCCTCAAGCGCGTGCCCGCGATGTGGGAGCTTGCCAAGCGGGCCGAGGAGCACGTGAAGGGCATGGTCACGCCCTCGACGCTGTTCGAGGAGTTCGGCTTCAACTACATCGGCCCGATCGACGGCCACGACCTGGACACGCTGATCGCGACGCTCGACAACATCAGGAAATTGAAAGGCCCGCAGTTCCTGCACATCGTCACGAGGAAGGGCCAGGGCTACAAGCTGGCCGAAGAGGACCCCATCGCGTACCACGGCCCCGGCAAGTTCGACCCGGCCGAGGGCCTGAAGCAAGCGGCGCCCGGCAAGCCGACCTACAGCCAGGTGTTCGGCGATTGGTTGTGCGACATGGCGAAAGCCGACAAGCGCCTCGTGGCAGTGACGCCGGCGATGCGCGAAGGCTCGGGCATGGTGCGCTACTCCGAGGAGTTCCCGCAGCGCTACTTCGACGTCGGCATCGCCGAGCAGCACGCGGTGACCTTCGCAGCCGGCATCGCCTGCGAGGGCCTGCGCCCGGTGGTGGCCATCTATTCCACCTTCCTGCAGCGCGGCTACGACCAGTTGATCCATGACGTCGCCATCCAGAACCTGCCGGTCACCTTCGCGCTCGATCGCGGCGGCCTGGTCGGCGGGGACGGCGCGACGCACAACGGCGCCTTCGACTATGCCTACCTGCGCACGGTGCCCAATCTCACCGTGATGGCGCCCGCGGATGCGGACGAGTGCCGCAGGATGCTGACCACGGCGTTCCAGCTCGGCGCGCCGGCGGCGGTGCGCTATCCGCGCGGTGCGGCGGCGGGGGAGGCGAAACCGGACCTGCAGGGCCTGCCGGTCGGCAAAGGGGAACTGCGGCGCGAGGGGCGGCGCGTCGCGATCCTTGCCTTCGGCGCCATGCTCAAGCCCGCGCTGGAGGCTGGCGAGGCGCTCGACGCCACGGTGGCGAACATGCGCTTCGTCAAGCCTCTGGACCTCGAGCTGGTGCGGCAGCTCGCCGCAAGCCACGAGCTGCTGGTCACGGTGGAGGAACACCAGGTCATGGGCGGAGCGGGCAGCGCGGTGTGCGAGGCGCTGAACGGCCTCGGCCTCGAAAGGCGCGTGCTCCTGCTCGGATTGCCCGACCGGTTCATCGACCACGGCGATCCCGCAAAACTCTTGTCTTCCGTGGGATTGGACGCCGCTGGAATCCAACAGGCGATTCGAAACGTAATATCCGAGTAATTTACTCGGGAGTTATAATCGCGCCATGAAAGCCAAAGATCTGCAGCACCAAATCCCCGACGTCCAGGCGTACCCGGACGCGCGCAAGCTGGCCATCGACAAGGTCGGCATCAAGGCCATCCGCCACCCGATCCAGATCATGCAGCGCACGGGCGGGGTGCAGCACACCATCGCCACGTTCAACATGTACGTCGGCCTGCCGCACCAGTTCAAGGGCACGCACATGTCGCGCTTCGTCGAGATCCTGAGCGCGCACGAGCGCGAGATCACGGTCGAAACCTTCAAGGTCATGCTGCAGGAGATGGTGGACAAGCTCGAGGCCGAGGAAGGCCGCATCGAGATGACTTTTCCGTACTTCATCGACAAGGCGGCGCCTGTTTCGGGCGTGAGGAGCCTGATGGACTACGAAGTCACCTTCGTCGCCGAGGTCCTCAAGGGCGAGCAATGCTTCGCCATGAAGGTGCTGACGCCGGTGACCAGCCTGTGTCCCTGCTCGAAGAAGATTTCCGACTACGGCGCGCACAACCAGCGCTCGCACGTCACGGTCACCGCGTATACCGGCGACTTCGTCTGGATCGAGGAGATCGTCGACCTGGTCGAGAAGCAGGCCTCCAGCGAGCTCTACGGCCTGTTGAAGCGCCCGGACGAGAAATACGTCACCGAGCGCGCCTACGACAATCCCAAGTTCGTCGAGGACATGGTGCGCGACGTCGCCGCGCTGCTCAACCTCGACGAGCGCATCACGCGCTACGTGGTCGAATCGGAGAATTTCGAGTCGATCCACAACCATTCCGCCTACGCCCTCATCGAGCGCGACAAGAAGTCTGCTTAGCATCCTGGCCAGCCTCGGCATGAGCACCGCCGATGCCCAGGACCATGCCGCGCAGCGTGCGCGCCTGGTCGCGGAAGTGGACGCGATGTACGCAGCGACGCGGGGAGAGACTGGCCTGGCGGCCATGTCGCCCCCGGTGCGCGCCGCGCTGGGGAAAGTAGAGCGCCACCGCTTCGTTCCCGCGGGCCAGCAATCCCTCGCGTACCGCAACCACCCGCTGCCGATCGGCAGCGGCCAGACCATATCGCAGCCCTACATCGTTGCCTTGTCGACGGATCTGGTCGCGCCGCAGCCCGGGCAGCGGGTGCTTGAGATCGGCACGGGTTCGGGGTACCAGGCGGCGGTGTTAGCCGAGATCGTGTCGAAGGTGTACTCGATAGAACTGGTTCCTTCCCTGGGCAAGGAAGCAGCGGAGAGGTTGAAAACGCTTGGCTACGCCAACGTCGAAGTCAGGATCGGCGACGGCTACGCCGGCTGGCCGGAGCAGGCGCCATTCGATTCCATCTTGGTTACCGCGGCCGCGCCGAGGGTGCCCGAGGCGCTCCTCGAGCAACTCAGGCCAGGCGGCCGCCTGGTGATTCCGGTGGGCGCGAGCCACGAGGCGCAGGAATTGTTGCTCATCGAGAAGCGGCCCGACGGCAGCTTCGAGCGCAGGAGCGTGCTGCCCGTGAGGTTCGTGCCGCTCGTTCCAGGAAAGAAATGAGATCTGGTTGCTGCCTATCACCATCAAGCCTTCTTGGCCCAAGCGGTGCAGTAGCCGTTCGGCGATATTTCGGTATCGCCTGGGATGACCTTGCAGCCTCCCATGGCCTTCGCAGAGGGGCCGGGCACGAATTGCATGCACTTGGCGCAAGACTTGTCGCCCTCAGGCTTGCCTTGGTACTTCAGCGCAGTGCGCGTGGAGGCGTTACTAGCGGCTTCCGCCCGCCCAAGATGGACCATGACGGGGATCATTGCGAGGGCGATGCCGCCAAGCTTCAGGAACTGGCGGCGCTGTGTTTGACAATTTTTCATCGTATGTTCGTCCGGTGGTATTTGCGCATGAGCGCAAGGTCGTTGTTGAGATGCTTTGGTCAACGCTGGAAACAGCGCGTAAGATGTGCCGACTAGTGAATCTTTTCGGTGCGGTAGCCCACATCGCGCAATTTATCCGACGCCGGTCTTCGACGTCACCGCGCAAATCACGCTTTATCCCCAAGTGCTCGCTCTTGCTGATGGCGCCGCTCGCTGCATTCGCGCAGATCGCGCCGGAGGATTACACGCTCGTCGGCGCTGCGGTGCGCTCGCGGCCGGCGTATGACGGATCCAAATCGCAGCAGACGGATCTCATTCCGGTGCTGAGGTATTTCGGCAAGCCCTGGTTCGCGCGCACGACGCAAGGCGTGCTCGAGGGTGGGGCGCGCTGGGCGCTCACGCCGGGCGTGGACGCCGGCGTGCAACTGGCCTACGAGGAGGGGCGCAAGACGAGCGAGTCGGACCTGCTCGGGAGCCTGGGTCTTGCGGACATCGATCCCGGCGTATCGGTCGGAGCGCACGTCGAATGGGATTTCAAGATCGGACCGGCGCCGGTTAGTCTGCTCGGCCGCGTGCGCCAGCACACGGACTCGGACCGCGGTGGGCAGGCGGACCTGCGCCTGAACGTGGGCCTGCATGCCAGCGGCGGCCTGCTCGTCGGCGCATTTGCGCAAGCCACCTGGGCCAGCTCGAAATCGGTAGAGTCCTTTTATGCCATCAACAACGCCGACAGCGGCTTGCTGCACACCAGCCTCGGCCTGCTCGGTTCGTATGATTTCTCCCGCCACTGGTCGGCGGTAGCGGGCGCGCAGGGTAGGCGACTCCACGGCGACGCCGCGCGCAGCCTAATTGTGGAGAGCGAGTCGAGCTACTACGTCAATCTGGGCCTGGCGTACCGCATGTAGATGTCTAAGCGCTCGCGAGGCTGGTGTTGACGAGGTCGGTGACCAGCATGTGGCCCGGCGCATGCGTGATGCAGAGCGAGGGACGGGCGTCGAGCACCACCGATTGCGGTGTAACGCCGCAGGCCCAGAACAGCGGCAGCTCGTCCTCGCGCACTTCGGTGGGGTCGCCCGCCCAGGGGCGGGCGAGGTCCTCGATGCCGATGAGATCCGGCCGGCCGATGTGCACCGGCGCGCCGTGCACCCTTGGATAGCGAGAGGTGATCTCGATCGCGCGGATCGCGTCCGCCGGCTTGAACGGCCGCATGGACACCACCAGCTTGCCGTGGAAGCGGCCCGCGGGCGCCGTGTCGATGCTCGTGCGGTACATCGGCACGTTCGTCCCCTGCTCGACGTAGCGCAGGCGCAGGCCAGCCGCCAGCAGCGCCTGCTCGAAGGAAAACGAGCAACCGATGACGAAGGCGACCAGGTCCTCGCGCCAGAGCGCACGGATGTCGCGGACCTCCTCCGTCGGTTCGCCGTTGCGGAAGATGCGGTAGCGCGGCACGTCCGTGCGGATGTCGAGGTCTTCGCCGAGCGAAGGCAGCCGCGCCTCCCCCGGCGCTGAAGCGGCGAGCAGCGGGCAGGGCTTGGGATTGCGCTCGCAAAAGAGCGCGAACTCCTCCGCATACTCGCGCGGCAGGATGCACACGTTGCCCTGCACGTACCCCGGCGCCAGACCCGCAGTGTGGGTCGAATGCTCGCCGCGGCGGATTGCCCGGCGCACCTCGCGTGGATCGTCCATGGCGCGCTCCTCGACCAGCCCTAGTCGCGCGGCTGGCGCTTCTTGTCCCGGAGCGACTGGATTTCCTTCACGTACGCGATCGCCGGCCCATGCCCGCGCCGCGAAGCGCGCAGCATCCAGCCGTAGGCCTCCTGCGCATCTTTTTTCACCCCGCGCCCCTCGGCATAGGCAAGTCCCAGCGAGAACTCGGCGTCGGCGTAGCCCTGCACGGCGGCGCGGCGCATCCAGCGCACCGCCTGCCTGTCGTCGCGCTGCACGCCATACTGCCCCGTGCTGTAGATCGCCGACAGCAGGAATTCCGCCTCCGGCAGGCCCTGGTCGGCGGACTTGCGCAGCCAGGCGAGCGCCTTCTCGTCGCTTTTCTCCACGCCGTTGCCCGTGCCGTGCAGCAGTGCCAGGCGGTAACGCGCCTCCCGGTCGCCGCCTTCGGCAGCCTGCTGGAACAGCTTTACCGCGGTGCCCACGTTGCGCTCGTAGCCGCGCCCTTCCAAATACAGCATGCCCAGGCGATAGCGCGCATAGGGCTCGCTCTGCGCCGCGGCTTTTTCCAGCCAATCCCTGCCGTCGTCGAGGTTCGCCGCGCCGCCGACGCCATCGAGGAGCAGCGCGCCAAGCTTGGCCTGCGAGCGCGCCAGCCCCTGTTCGGCAGCCGCGCGAACCCAGCGCCGTGCCTCGGCCGGGTCCTTCAGCGAGCCCTCGGTACGCTCGTAGATGACCGCGGCGTTGTGCTGCGAATCGGCGTGGCCCTTGCGCGCAGCGCGCAGGAACCATTCGAGCGCCTGCACATCGCTCTGCTCCGCGCCCTTGCCCGAGACGTGCATCATGCCCATCAGGTGCTCGGCGTACGTGTCGCCGGCTTTGGCCTGGCGCTCGATCTGCGCCTTGGCCTCCGCCGAGCCGGCGGCCGCCTTGCGCGCGAGGTCGTCGAGCGGCGCCGCCGCCGCGCTGGCGACGACCAGGAGCAGCGCCAGCGCGACGCGCATCAAAAGCGGCGGATGAGGGTCATCGTCTGCCCCTCGTTCTTCATTTCCACGCGGCTGAGGAAGCTCATGCCAAGCAGCGCGATATCGAGGCCCTGTTCGATGACCAACCCCTCCACCGACTGCAATTCGATGCCGCCAACCTTCACCGTGTCGAAGGTGACGCGGTACACCGGCACCACGCCGCCGGCCGTGCGAGTGGTGCCGGGCCGCCCCTTGCGGTAGTCGATGCCCAGGCGCAACGCATCACTCGCCGGCAGCGCCACCACCGTGGCGCCGGTATCCAACACGAAGCGCACCGGCTTGTTGTTGATTGCGCCCTCGGCGATGAAGTGGCCGCGCCCGTCCGCGGCGAGCACCGTGCTCTGGCGATCGCCGGAACCGGTCTGGTAGTGCTGGCCGCGCAGCAGCGTGCGGCGCTCGCCCTCGACCTCGACCACCGCGCGCT
>Ga0137435_1000559_pt1 | contig 11957 bp, 13 predicted proteins | sample EasRivERMGT100_2_FD_104904 | JGI IMG/M metagenome (GOLD analysis project Ga0137435, IMG submission 104904) | Soil microbial communities from meander-bound floodplain in the East River, Colorado, USA - East River MetaG ERMGT100_2 | ecosystem: Environmental > Terrestrial > Soil > Floodplain ... | reverse complement strand
TCGTGGGGAAGTTCGGATGGGAGAGCTGAGGCGCCGTCTGCTATCCTCCCCCGGTTTCATCAGGGTCGGGGCGTAGCGCAGCCTGGTAGCGCACCTGGTTCGGGACCAGGGGGTCGGAGGTTCGAATCCTCTCGCCCCGACCAAATTACCCCGAGGCGGCGTGAACGGGCTCGATCTCAAGGCGCTGATCCGCGAGGTTCCGGACTACCCGAAGCCGGGGATCACCTTTTACGACCTGACGACGCTCCTGGGGCGCCCCGAGGGGTTGCGCGCCTCGGTGGACGGGATCGCGGAGAGATTTCGCGGCACGCCGGTGGACATGGTTGCCGGGATCGAGGCGCGCGGGTTCATCCTGGCCGCCGCGATCGCCTACGAGCGCGGCGTCGGCCTGCTTCCGATCCGCAAGCCGGGGAAGCTTCCCTGGCGCACCGCGTTCGAGGAGTACGACCTCGAGTACGGCAGCGGCCGCCTCGAGGTGCACGAGGACGGGGCGCTCCCCGGCCAGAGCGTGCTCGTCGTCGACGACGTGCTCGCGACGGGGGGGACGGCCCGGGCGGCGGCCCGTCTGATCGAGCGGCTCGGGGCGAAGGTGGCGGGATACGGCTTCCTGGTCGAGCTCGAGTTTCTCGGCGGGCGCAAGAAGCTCGGGGCGGACGAGGTGTTCAGTTTGGTTCACTATGAGTGACTGGGGCCTGTAGCTCAGTCCGGATAGAGCAGGAGTTTCCTAAACTCAAGGTCGCAGGTTCAAGTCCTGCCAGGCCCACCACGAGGATCGGCACCATGTCGACGACGAAGAAGATCAACCGCAGGGAGCTGGAGCAGGACGAGTTCATCGAGAAGGTGTTCGACCTCGGGGAGTGGCTGGAGACCAACTGGAAGCAGGCCGCGGCCGCGGCCGGTGTGGTCCTCCTGGTCGTCCTGGCCGGGGTCGGATGGAACGCGTGGCGGGGGAGGACCCTCGCTCAGGCCAACGCCGCTCTCGGCCAGGGACTCGCCGCCTTCGAGCCGACGCGCCGCCCCGACGGCACCGCCGTTCCTCCGCGCCTCCCCGAAGCGCTCGCCTCGTTCGAGAAAGCCGCGAGCCTCGGCGGCTCGCGTCCGATCGGCGAGATCGCCCGCTATTATCGCGGGCTCACGCTGGTCGGACTCGACCGGATTCCGGAAGCGACGCCGATCCTCCAGGAGGTCGCCTCCGCGGGTGGGCCGATCGCGTCCCAGGCGAAGGTCGCCCTCGCGAGCGCGCTCGCCGCCAAGGGGGACTACGACAGAGCCTCCGCGCTGCTGCAGGAGGTCGGCTCCGCGAGCGGCGCCGGCTTCCCCCCCGACGCGGCGCTGTCGATGCTCGGTGCGATGCGCGCGCGCCAAGGAAGAGCCGACGAGGCGCGGAAGGTCTACGAGGACGCTCTCACCCGCTTCCCGCAGAGCCCGCACGCCGGCGAGATGCGTCAGCGCCTGGCGGAGCTCGGCGGGACCGCGACGTTGCCGGCCTCGTCCTCGGGCACGACGCGGTAGTACAGCAGCGGCTTGTCCGCGAGTGCGGGGTCGCAGTCCTCGAAGAGCGGGACCTTCGCCTCGCCGACCTCGGAGGTACCCCCGCCCGCGGGTGGCGTCGCCGTCGTGAACCGCAGCACGTGGTAGACGCCGATGCGCTCGACGCCGCCCTGCGCGTCGCTCACGACCGGATCCCACGCGAGGGACACGCAGCCGTCGGCGCGCCGCGCCATCGCCAGGCCGCTCACGTCGGCGGGCGGGACGACGTCGACGTCGAGCCGGAACGTGGCCGCGCCCACCCGCCAGGTCACCCCGTCCCAGGACGACACACGCCACGCGTAGCGGCCCGCGCCGATCGGCTTGCGCGGCGCGTAGACGGCGCCGGAGCCGCCGCCGTCGAGGACCGCATAGACCCAGCCGTTCGCATCCGCGAGCTGGTCGAAGGTGTAGGCGATCGTCCGGAAGCCGTCTTGCGACAGCTCGATGCGGAACCGCGCGCTCTCCGCCTCGGCGCCGCTGGTGCGCACGACGAAGCGCGGCTTCCGGCCGGTGATCGCGCCGTCCCGCGGGGAGTCCGGGGCCAGACCGGGGGGGTGCTCGGCGAAGGCGGGGGCAACCGCAACCAGAAGGGCGGCGGCCGCGAGCCTCATCAGAACGGGATGTCGTCCTCGGCGTAGCCGCCCACCGGCTCGCCCGCCTCCTCGACGGGTGCCGCCGCGGGCCCGGCTTGGCGGTCGTCCGGCCGGCCGAGGAACTGGAGGCGCTGCGCGCGGACTTCGGTCGTGTAGCGCTTGTTCCCGTCGCGATCCGTCCACTCGCGGGTCTGCAGCGACCCCTCGACGTAGACCGAGCGTCCCTTCTTGAGGTACTCGGCCGCGACCTCCGCCTGCTTCCCCCACACCACGATCCGGTGCCACTCGGTGCGCTCCTTCTTCTCGCCGGAAGGATCGTTCCACCGCTCGGTGGTCGCCATGGTGAAGTTCGCGACCGGGGTGCCGCCTTGCGTGAACCGCACCTCCGGATCGCGCCCGAGATTGCCGATCAGGATCACTTTATTGGCGCTCGCCATGTTCGCTCTCGATGAGGGGCTGGGAACGCGGCGAGGCTAGCATAGAATCCCGCCCCGTCCCATGAGCGCGAACCCCCCGTCCCTGCTCCGAAGCGCCGGGTCGATCAGCATCGCCACCGCGATGAGCCGCGTCCTCGGGCTCGCCCGCGACCAGGTGCAGTCCTACTACTTCGGCGCGGGCTTCGTCACCGACGCGTTCCTCGCGGCGTTCCGCATTCCGAATCTCATGCGCGACCTCTTCGCCGAAGGCGCCTTGTCCTCGGCGTTCGTGCCGACCTTCACCGCGATCCGGACGAAGGACGGCGAGGAGGCGGCGTGGCGGCTGGCACGTCGGATCATGAGCGTGCTCCTCGTCGTTCTCGGCGCGCTGTCGCTGGCGATCTTCCTCGGGGCGCCGGCGATCATGCACGTCTACGCCGCGGGGTTCTCACCGGAGAAGCTCGACCTCGCCATCCGGATGACCCGGATCCTTTCCCCGTTCCTGCTCGCGGTCGCGCTCGCCTCGGTCGCCATGGGCGTGCTCAACACGTTCGGACGCTTCTTCGTGCCGGCGCTCGCCCCCGCCTCGCTGAACGTCGCGGCGATCCTCGGCATGATCCTGCTCCCGCCGGCGCTCGCGGGCGCGGGCCTGCACACGGGGCTCTCACTCGCGATCGGCGCCATGGTCGGCGGCCTCCTCCAATTCGGCGTACAGGTCCCGGGCTTACGCGCGCTGGGCTTCCGGTTCCGCTGGGAGTGGAGCCCGCGCGATCCCGGCGTGGTGCGCATCGCGGCGCTCATGCTTCCGGCCACGCTGGGCCAGGCGGCGACCCAGATCAACTTCCTCGTGGACACGTGGCTCGCCTCCCGCTACGGGAACGGCCCGATCACGTGGCTGTCGCTGGCGTTCCGCCTCATCCAGCTGCCGATCGGGCTGTTCGGCGTGGCGCTCGGGATGGCGAACCTGGCGCGCGTCTCGCGCGACGCGGCCACCGGGGACAAGGAGGCGTTGCGGACGAACCTGGCCGCAGCGCTGCGCGCCGCGGCGCTGTTCGCACTTCCGGCGACGGCCGGGCTCGTCGCGCTGCGCGAGCCGATCGTCCGGCTCCTGTTCGAGCACGGCCGATTCGACGCCGCCTCGACCCGCGGCACCGCGGCGGCGCTCCTGTGCTACGCGATCGGGCTGTACGCGTACGCGGTGACGAAGATCCAGGTGCCGACGTTCTACGCGCTGGGGGACACGCGCCTGCCGGTCATCGGCTCGACCTCGGCGGTCGCCGCGAAGCTCGCGGCCAACGCCCTGTTCGTGGCGATGCTCCCCGCGATGGGCATCGACCCGTTCCTGGGGCTCGCGCTGTCGACCTCGATCGCCGCGTGGACCAACTTCTCGATCCTCGCGGTCGGGCTCAAGCGCAAGGCCGGTGCGCTCACCGGCCGAGGCGTCGTGCGCGCGACGCTGTCGATGGCGGCGCTCTCCCTGCTGATGGGGGTGACCTGCTGGGCGCTGCACGCCGCGCTCTCCCAGGTTCTCCCCGGGGAAGACGTCGCGCGCGCCGCGCTGAAGCTCGGCGTGACGGTCGCCGCCGGAGGGGCGGTGACGCTCGTGGGGGCGCGCCTGCTCGGCGTGCCGGAGGCCCGGGATATCGTCGCGCGCCTTGCGGCCTTGGCGAAGCTGCGGCGACGCGCCTAGAATCCGCGACCGTCGTGAGGGTGACGCGATGATCGCGGTGCGCGGGCTCGAAAAGATGTACGGCGACACTGCGGCGCTGTCGGGCGTCAGCTTCTCGGTGCCGCGCGGGACGATCGCGGGATTTCTCGGCCCCAACGGCGCGGGCAAGACGACCACCCTGCGCATCCTCTCGACCTACCTGAGCCCGGACGTCGGCACGGCGGAGGTCGCGGGGTTCGACGTCCTCCGGCAGCCGATGGACGTGCGGCGGCGCCTCGGGTACCTGCCGGAGCAGCCTCCGCTCGATCTCGACCACACGGTGCGCGAGTACCTGACGTTCTGCGCTGCGGTGCGGGGCGTCCCACGGGCGCGGCGCTCCCGCGCGGTGGACGGTGTGGTCGAGCGCTGCGGCCTGTCGACCGTCGCGAAGCGCCTCATCGGCAACCTCTCGAAGGGGTTCCGGCAGCGCGTGGGCCTGGCGCAGGCGCTCGTCCACGACCCCGAGGTGATCGTCCTCGACGAGCCCACGGTCGGGCTCGACCCGCAGCAGATCCGCGAGATCCGCAACCTGATCCGCTCGCTCGGGGGGGAGCGCACCGTGCTGCTGTCGAGCCACCTCCTCCCGGAGGTCGCGATGACCTGTTCGCGGGCGCTCGTCATCCACCGCGGCCGGATCGCGGCCGACCTCGATCTCGCCGAGGGGGCCGCCGGGGCCTCGCTCGAGGAAACCTTCTTGCGCGTCACCGCGCTCGAGGTGGAGTCGTGAGCCGCGTCGCGGCGCTCGTGGCTCGTGAGCTCCGGTCGCTCGTCTACGCCCCCATCGCCTGGATCGTGTGGACGCTGTTCCTGTTCGTCGCCGGCTGGTTCTTCTTCAGCTCCGTCTACCAGTTCTCCTCGATCGTCGCGACCTACGCGGGGATGGGCCAGGACGGGATGCTGGAGCGGCTCAACCTCAACGAATTCGTGATCGCGGGGCTGTTCCAGAACCTGCTGGTGCTCTTCCTGTTCCTCGTCCCCGCGCTGACGATGCGGGGCTTCGCCGACGAGCGCCGGGCCGGCACGGACGAGCTGCTGCTCACAGCTCCGGTCACGCCCGGCCAGATCGTCGCCGGGAAGTACCTGGGCCTGCTCGCGGTCGCGCTCGTGCTCGTTCTCGGCGCCGGCTTCTACGTCGCGCTGCTGGCTCGGTACGGCGACCCGGAGACCGGGCCGATCCTCACCGGACTCGCCGGACTCACGCTCGCGCTCGCGGCGCTCGTCGCGCTCGGCTTCGCGGTGTCGAGCACGACCAAGAGTCCGGTGGTAGCGGCGGTCGGCGCCTTCGTGACGTTCCTGCTCCTGTTCATCGTGGACTGGCCCGCCGAGTCGACGTCCGGCTGGCTGCAGACGGCGCTGCACGCGCTGTCGCTGCCGGGACACTTCGACGGCTTCGCGCGGGGCACCGTCTCGTCGGTGGACGTGGCCTACTTCCTCTCGCTGGTCGCCTTGGGCCTGTTCGTATCGCGCGCGACGATCGCCTCGCAGCGGTGGAGGTGACGCGGGTGCGCGAGGCGCTGAAGATGGCCGGGTACGCGGGAGGCGTCCTGCTCGTCTTCGGCCTGCTGTCCTTCGCGCTCTCGGGAAGCTTCGACCTCTGGACGGCCGTCCACGTCGCCGCGGGCGGCGCGCTCGTTCTCGCCGCGGGCGCGGCGAACCTCGCGGGCGTGAAGTCGACCGTGTCCCGGCGGGGAACCCGCGAGCGGTTCCAGGCCGTCCTGGGATCCGCGACCTTCGCGGCGATCCTCGTCGCCGCCAACGTGCTCGCCGCGCGCTACCCGAAAACCTGGGACGCGACCGAGCAGAAGATCCACACGCTCGGCGACAAGACGCTCGCGGTGCTCAAGGGGATCGCGGCACCGGTCGAGCTCATCGCCTTCTCCCCGCCCGCGGATCGCTCGCGTCCCGCGCTCGAGGAGCTGCTGAAGCGCTACGCGGCGGCGAGCCCGAAGGTCACCTACCGCTTCGTCGACCCCGAGACCGACCCCCAGATCGCGACCCAGCTCGGCGTCAGCCGCCAGGGAACCCTCGCGGCGCGCTCCGGTGCGGAGACCGCCGCGACCTCGGGCGGGGCGACCGGCGTCATCGAGGAGGGGGACGTCACGAGCCTCCTGCTCAAGGTGACCCGCCCGGGAGCCAAGCGCGTCTACGTGCTCGACGGACACGGGGAGCCGGCGATCGACGACAACGGCAACCCCGGGGGGTGGGGAGGCGTCGCCCGGGCGCTGGCCGAGGACAACCTGGAGACCCGGCCGCTCCTGCTCGCGACGGCCGCGGGCGTACCCGACGACGCCACCGCCGTTCTCGTGGCCGGAGCGAAAAAACCTCTCCTGGCGCACGAGCTCGACGCGCTGCGCGCCTACCTCGCGCGCGGCGGCCGCGTCTTGCTGCTCCTGGACCCCGGCACGGGCGCGGAGCTGGCGCCGCTCCTCTCCGACTACCGGTTGATCGCCGACGACACGATGATCGTCGATCAGCAGGAGATCCCGTTCCTGGGGGCGCGGCTCGGGCTCGACCCGCTCGTCGAAGACTTCCCGCCGCATCCGATCACCCGCGCCTTTCACGAGCGCATCGTCTTGTCGCAGGCGCGTTCGCTCACGATCGGCGTGGACGGCGGCGTCGCCGGTGTGACCACCCAACCTCTCGCGCGCACGCGCCCCGAGTCGTGGGGGGAGACCGGCTGGCGGGACGCGCTGAAGACCGGAAGGGTCGCGCAGGACGACGCCGACCGCCCCGGCCCTCTCGTCGTCGCGGCGACCGCGACCGCGAAGATCGCCTCCGCCGAGGGCAGCGAGGCCCGCCTCGTCGTCTTCGGGGACTCGGACTGGACCGCGAACGGGAATCTCGGCGCGTTCTTCAACCGCGACCTCCTCGTGGACGTCGTGCGGTGGCTGCTCGGGAGCGAGGACCTCATCGTCGGCCCGCCGAAGCAGATGCGGGCCTCGCGCCTGGACATGACGGTCGCCGACCAGCGCAACCTCTTCCGCTTCGGCGTGCTGCTTCTCCCCGAGGTCCTCCTGATCGGAGGGCTGCTCGCCTGGCGGCGCCGGAAGAGCCTGTGAGCCTGCGGGGGATCGCGGTCCTCCTCCTGATCTTGGCCGTGCTCGTCCTCGCGCTCGTGCGCCTCAAAGGGCCGAAAGAGGAGGCAGCACAGGTCGCCGCCGACTCCCCGGTCCTCGCGGAGTTCGCGGAAGGCGCCGTGCGCTCGATCCGCACGACCTGCCCCGACACGTCCTTCGAGATCCGCCGCGAGGCTCCCGGCCGCTTCCGCCTGACGGCGCCGTACGCGGCGGACGCGGACCCGCGCGAGGTCCGCACGCTCGTCGAGGCGCTGCGCGGCGCGCGCGTGCGCAAGCTCATCGCCCCGTCCGCGCCGGACGCCGCCGCCTTCGGCCTGGGAGCGGAGGCGTGCTCGGTGCGCCTCGAGCTCGACTCCGACGCGGCGGGCAGGACGCTGACGATCGGCCGCAGCTCGCCCGTAGGTTACGAGCGCTATGCGCGCGCGGGGGACGGCCGGATCGTGTTCGTCGAGGGCTCTCTTTTCACGGCGGTCGCGCGCCCTGCGGATGCGTTCGAGGAGCGGCGGCTCTTGCCGCTCGATCCGTCCGCGGTGTCCCGGCTCGAGATCGAGAGGCCGCAGGGGAAGGTCGTCCTCGTCCGCGCGGGCGACGTGTGGCGGCTCGAGGCACCGGTTGCGGACCTGGCCGATCCCGGCGAGGCCGAGCACGCCGTGCGCGCCGCGACCTCCGTGCAGCTCGAGCGCGGATCGAAAGCCCCGGTCCCTGCGACGTCCGCTCCCGAGAGACGGATCGCGATCCGAGCGGGCGGGGTCACCGCGTACGTCGCGACCGCCGGGGTGGGAGGACGGCGCTTGGCCTGGCGGGAGAACGGCTCGTGGGCCGGCCTCGTCGCCGACCCCGACCTGGCCGACCTGGATCGCCCGGCAACGGCCTTCCGAGATCGCCAGGTCGTCAATTTCTCGTCGCCCGATGCCGGAAGCGTCGTCGTCACGCGCGGGAGCTCGGTGCTGACGCTCGTGCGGTCGGCGGATCAGATGTCGTGGACCGCCCGTGAAGGGGCGGAAGCCGCGGCATCGGTCGACGCGTCCCGCGTCGCCGCGCTCCTGGACCGCCTCCGCAGCGTCCGGGCCTCGGAGGTGCTCGAGGGGTCCCCGCCGTCGCCGCCGACCGGCACGATCGCCGTCACCGGCGCCGCGGGGGAGCTCGCCCGCGCGAGCTGGGGGCCGCTGCCGCCCCGCGGGGGCGAGGAGTCGGTCTGGGTCTCGACCCCCGCGCGCGCGGGAGTCGTATTCCGGGTGCCGGCGGCCTCGTTCGGCCCGATCCCCTTGAAACGGGCCGACCTTGCGGCCGTCGGCCCGTGAAGGTCCTGCTCCAGCGCGTCACCCGCGCGGAGGTACGCGTCGCGGGGAGCCCGGTCGGGGCGATCGGGCCGGGGCTGCTCGTCCTCTTGGGGGTCGAGCGGGGCGACCGGCCCGAGGACGCCGGCGCCTTCGCGGCGAAAACGGCGGAGCTCCGGATCTTCGCGGACCAAGCCGGCCGGATGAACCTCGACGTGAGCCAGGCGGGGGGCGCCGTGCTCGTCGTGTCGCAGTTCACGCTCGCGGCGTCCACGCGGCGGGGCCTGCGGCCCTCGTTCGACGGTGCGGAGGAGCCGAAGAAGGCGGAGGAGCTCTACGGCCTCTACATCGAGCACCTGCGCGGCCGCGGGCTCTCGGTCGCGACGGGAACGTTCGGAGCGATGATGGAGGTCGAGCTCGTCAACGACGGACCGGTGACCTTCATCCTATGACCGCAGAGGCGCGCTGGCTGGATCACCTCGCGGCGGAGCGGGGGCTCGCCGTCCACTCCCTGGCCGCCTACGGACGCGACCTGAAGATCCTGCAGGCCTCCCTCGGCGACCGGAGCCTCGTCACGGCGGGCTACGACGACCTGACCGTGGCGCTGCGCGGGCTGCGCGCGGCGGGCCGCTCGCCGCGCTCGGTGGCGCGTTGGCTCGTGGCGGTGCGCGGCTTCTACGCCTGGCTCGCCGCGACGGGCGAGATCGCGGAGAGCCCCGCGGCACGCCTCGACGCCCCGCGCCTCTGGTCGACGCTGCCGAAGGTGCTCGATGCCCAGGACGTCGAGCGGCTGCTCGCGGCACCCTCCGGGGCCAAGCCGCGAGCGACGCGCGACCGCGCGATGCTCGAGGTTCTCTACGCCACCGGCCTGCGCGCCAGCGAGCTCGTCGGGCTGCGGCTGTCCGACCTTCACCTCGACGCGGGCTACGTGAGGTGCCTCGGGAAGGGATCGAAAGAGCGTGTCGTGCCGATCGGGGGCGAGGCGAGCGCGGCGCTGCGCGCCTACCTCTCCGAGGCGCGCGGGGTCCTGCTCTCCGGGCGGCGCTGCGACGCCGTCTTCGTCGGGCCGCGGGGGACCGGGCTGACGCGGCAGGGGTTCTGGAAGCTCCTCAAGGCGCACGCGCGCCGCGCGGGGATCCGCGCCGAGCTCTCGCCCCACGTCGTGCGGCATTCCTTCGCGACCCACCTGCTCGAGAACGGCGCCGACCTGCGGTCGGTCCAGGCCCTGCTGGGACACGCCGACATCTCGACGACGCAGATCTACACGCACGTGAACCGGCACCGGTTGCAGCGGCTCTACCGCGACTTCCACCCGCGCGCTTGACACCCTCCGCTCCTCCCGCTCACCCTAGCGCCGTGAGTGAGGACACTTTCGAGGACCCGATCCTCGATCTCGAGCGGCGAGTCGAGTCCCTCTCCGGCATGGGGGACGACCACGCGACCCGCCGGAAGCGCGAGCAGCTCGAGGCGGAGCTGCAAGAGCTGCGCGCCCGCGTGTTCGCGGGGCTGACGCCGTGGCAGAAGACTCTGGTCGCGCGCCACGCGAAGCGGCCGTACACGCTGGACTACGTCCGGCTCCTCATCGAGGGCTTCGTCGAGATCCACGGCGACCGGCGCTTCGCCGACGATCCCGCCATCATCGCGGGGTTCGGCTCGTTCCGCGGCCGCGCGGTGGTCGTCGTCGGCCACCAGAAGGGCCGCGACACGAAGGAGAAGATCTACCGCAACTTCGGCATGCCGCGTCCGGAAGGCTACCGCAAGGCGCTGCGCGCCATGAAGCTCGCCGAGAAGTACCGGCGGCCGGTCGTCACGCTCATCGACACGCCGGGCGCGTATCCGGGCATCGGCGCCGAAGAGCGGGGACAGGCGGAGGCGATCGCGGTCAACCTGCGGGAGATGGCGCGTCTGACCGTGCCCGTGCTCGTCACGGTGACCGGCGAGGGAGGAAGCGGCGGCGCGCTCGCGATCGGGGTCGGCGATCGCGTGAATATTCTCGAGTTCTCGGTCTACTCGGTGATCAGCCCGGAGGGCTGCGCGGCGATCCTCTGGCGCGATGCGTCCCGCATGCGGGAAGCGGCCCGCGCGATGAAGATGACCGCCCCCGACCTCTTGGCGCTCGACATCGTCGACGAGATCGTCCCCGAGGTCACCGGGGGGGCGCACGTGGATCCTCCGCGGCAGGCCGCCCTGCTGGGCGAAGTGCTCGAGCGGCAGCTCGACGCGCTGGAGCGGTTGTCGGGGGATGCGCTCGTCGCGGGACGCTACGACCGGTTCCGCCGCATGGGGCGCTTCACCGTGCCTTCGCATCCTCCCACAAGCGCTCCATGAGGGGCTGAGGGGCCTCGGAAAGGGGCACCCCGCGGCGCGCCAGCTCCGCCTCGACGTGCCGAAAGCGGCGCTCGAACTTCGCGTTGGCGCCAGCGAGCGCGGCGTCGGCGTCGACATCCAGACGCCGCGCGAGCATCGTCACCGTGAAGAGCGCATCGCCCAGCTCGTCCACCATCGCCTCGCGATCCCCCTGGGCGATCGCGCGCCGGAGCTCGCCGGCCTCCTCCTCCAGCTTCGCCACGACGTCCTCGTCCCGAGACCAGTCGAAGCCGACGCGCGCGGCCTTCGTGCCCAGGCGCTGCGCCTTGACGAGCGCGGGGAGGGAGCGGGGGATACCGGAGAGCACCGACGGGTCGCCGGTCTCTTTCCCCGCGGCGCTCTTCTCCTCCTTCTTGATCTCCTCCCAGCGTTTCAGGACCTCGTCCGACGAGTCGGCGCGCTCGTCGCCGAAGACGTGGGGGTGGCGCCTCACGAGCTTCGACGCGATCCCCTCGACGACGTCACCGGCGTCGAAGGCTCCCTCCTCGCGGGCGAGCCGCGCGAGGAAGACCACCTGGAGGAGGAGATCGCCCAGCTCCTCCTGCAAGCCCGCGCGATCGTCGCGGTCGAGCGCGTCCACCGCCTCGTAGCACTCCTCGACGAGATAGCCGCGCAGGGTCGCGAACGTCTGCTCGCGGTCCCAAGGACAGCCCCCCGGATCGCGCAACCGATCCATGATCGCGACCAGGTCGTCGAACGAGCGCCGCGCCGGCACGGGGCCCCTCCTTGACTTGCCCGGGGGGGAGCAACAAGTTTCGTCACGTCGTCCGCCCCCGGAACGGTTCCGGTGGTCGGTGCGGTGCGTTGAAGGCGTCGGAAATCGGATGGTACCATCGCGCGGTTTTCTCGTGTCTTGAACGACGACGGGAGGCGCGGATGGCCCAGGGAGATCCCAAAGAAGAAACGGGGCAGGACAAGGGAAAGCCCGGCATCAAGGTCACCGACCGGCGGCACTTCACGGCCGAGGGGGAGCGCAGGTCCGACGTCTC
>Ga0137435_1000555_pt1 | contig 12008 bp, 14 predicted proteins | sample EasRivERMGT100_2_FD_104904 | JGI IMG/M metagenome (GOLD analysis project Ga0137435, IMG submission 104904) | Soil microbial communities from meander-bound floodplain in the East River, Colorado, USA - East River MetaG ERMGT100_2 | ecosystem: Environmental > Terrestrial > Soil > Floodplain ... | reverse complement strand
GTGGTCCATCACCTGGAGCAGGATGTTGTAGATGTCCGGGTGCGCCTTCTCGATCTCGTCGAGCAGGAGCACCGCGTAGGGCTTCTTGGTAACGGCCTCCGTCAGGAGGCCGCCCTGGTCGAACCCGACGTATCCCGGAGGCGCGCCGATCAGGCGCGAAACCGCATGCCGCTCCATGTACTCCGACATGTCGAAGCGGTGCAGCTCGATTCCCATGCAGTATGCGAGCTGGCGGGCAACCTCGGTCTTGCCGACTCCGGTGGGACCGCTGAAGAGGAAGGAGCCGATGGGTTTTTGCGGATTGGCAAGACCCGAGCGCGCGGTGCGGATCGCCGATACGAGCGCGTCGATCGCCTGATGCTGTCCGAATACCACGGCCTTGAGGTCGCGGTCGAGGTTCTTGAGGGCGGCACGGTCGTCCTGCGACACCGAGGCGGGCGGGATGCGTGCGATCTTGGCGATGATCTCTTCGATCTCGATCTTGCCGACGACCTTTTTCTGCTTGGACTTGGGCAGGATTTTCTGCGCGGCGCCCGCCTCGTCGATCACGTCGATGGCCTTGTCGGGCAGGTGCCGGTCGTTGATGTAACGGGCGGAGAGCTCGGCGGCGCTGGTGAGCGCAGGGCCGCTGTACTTGATACCGTGGTGCGCTTCGAAGCGCGATTTCAGCCCGCGCAGGATCGCCACCGTTTCCTCGACAGAAGGCTCGGGAACGTCGATTTTCTGGAAACGCCGCGATAGGGCGTGGTCTTTTTCGAAGACTCCCCGGTACTCGTTATAGGTCGTCGCGCCGATGCATTTCAATGCGCCGGACGACAGCGCGGGCTTCAGGAGGTTTGATGCGTCCAGCGTCCCGCCTGAGGCGGCGCCTGCGCCGATGAGGGTGTGGATCTCGTCGATGAAGAGGATCGCATTCGGGTTGTCGACCAGCTGCTTGAGCACCGCTTTGAGCCGCTGCTCGAAATCGCCGCGGTACTTGGTCCCGGCGAGCAGTGCGCCCATGTCGAGGTTGTACACCTGGCAACGGGAGAGAATCTCGGGCACCTGACCTTCGACAATGCGGCGGGCAAGCCCTTCGGCGATCGCGGTCTTGCCCACCCCCGCTTCGCCGACGAGCAGGGGGTTGTTCTTGCGCCGGCGGCACAATGTCTGGATGACGCGTTCGATTTCGCGCTCGCGGCCGATGAGCGGGTCGATCTTGCCGACGAGCGCCTGCGCATTCAGGTTGAGCGTGTAGGTTTCGAGCGCCCCGCCCGACTGCTGCTCGTCGCCCGCGGTCTCCTGCTCGGCTTCGCCCCCCGCCTTCGCCTCCTTCGAGGCCTGCGTCTTGGTAATGCCGTGCGAAATATAGTTGACCACGTCCAGGCGCGTTACGCCCTGCTGGTGCAGGAAATACACCGCGTGCGAGTCCTTCTCGCCGAAGATCGCGACCAGAACGTTCGCTCCGGTCACCTCCTTCTTGCCAGAGGACTGCACGTGCAGGATGGCACGCTGGATGACGCGCTGGAAGCCTAGCGTCGGCTGGGTGTCGATCTCCTCGGTGCCGGCAACCGTGGGCGTGTGCGCGGAGATAAAATCCGCGAGCGCTTTTCTCAACTCATCGATGTTTGCGGCGCAGGCGCGTAATACCTCAGCGGCGGTCGGGTTGTCCAGCAGCGCCAGCAGCAGGTGCTCGACGGTGATGAATTCATGCCGCTTCTGACGCGCCTCCACGAATGCCATGTGAAGGCTGACTTCGAGTTCCTGAGCGATCATCTGTTATCCAAGCATCCTCTGGGTAATCAACTGGGCTCCATCACGCATTGTAGCGGGTGCTGGTTCCTGCGTGCATAGCCTACGACTTGCTCGACCTTGGTCGTGGCGACGTCCTTCGGATAAGTTCCGCAGATACCCATCCCTTCGCGGTGGACCTTGAGCATGATCTGCGTCGCCTTTTCCCGGGTCATGGAAAAGAATTTCTGCAGGACTATGACAACGAACTCCATCGGGGTGTAGTCGTCATTCAGCAAAATGACCTTAAACAGGGGAGGTGGTTTGAGCTTGGCCTTCTTTGCCTCGAGTAAGGCGCCTTCTCGCGTACGGGTTGCCATACATTACAACTTATGTCAGAAGAGTCACTCCGTCAAACCGTCGCCACCGTTGTGGGCTGAAAAGGCGCAAGCTGCAATGCTGCATCCTGTTGGTGGGTAACGCCTCCGTTCGGAGACAATCGTCCTTTCCGATGCAATCGCTGCCGTTGCCTCATTCAACCTCAAACGTCTCGGCAGAACAAGGGGTTGAGGCTCCTTGGGGCACTTGACGCCGCTGTACAAAGCGCGTAAAAGGCTTCCCTGTGTTTGTCCTCCATGCGGTTTGCAGGCGTCAAATCCCTCTGCTGCGTTGAAGTACAGGCATAGTTGGGATGTTTCTCGGTTTCAAAAATTCAGGAAGGGTCTATGCCAACAGGTACGGTTAAGTGGTTCAATGATGCCAAGGGTTATGGCTTTATTACCCCGGACGACGGTGGGGAGGATTTGTTCGCACATTTCTCCGCGATTCAGATGAGCGGTTTTAAGACGCTCAAGGAAGGACAGAAGGTCCAGTTCGAAGTCACGCAAGGCCCGAAAGGCAAGCAGGCTTCGAACATCCAGTCGGCGAGCTGACAGCTCGCGACTCGCTTGGGCGGTGTCGCCGCCCGACGCTTCAGGTCCCCGTTCGATTTCGGCCTCGGATAACCGGGGTCGGGGGTTGTTTTGAACCGAGAAAAACCTCCATTGGGAGGCTTTTCCCGGTGGCGAGCATGTGTATCAGTCCATGCGCCGCCTGAGTTCCGTGTCCACGGCGTTCATGAACTCGTCGGTGGTGAGAAAGGGATGGTCCGGGCGGATCAGTTTGGCCAGGTCCTTCGTCATCTTGCCGGTCTCTACCACATCGATGCAGACCTTTTCGAGAGCCTCAGCGAACTCAATCACTTCGGGCGTGTTGTCGATCCGGCCGCGGAATATCAGGCCGCACGTCCATGCGACGATCGACGCGATGGGGTTGGTCGAGGTCGGTCTGCCTTGTTGATGCAGCCGATAGTGGCGCGTTGGATGATCGGCTCGCGAAAAATCGTCCCATCGAGGATGTTGCGGATCGTGCCGTTGGGGCTGCGCCACATCTGTCTGAGGTTGAACTCTTCGCGCGCCCTTCGTCGGGAGTGAGTCGTGGCGCACTTCACCGCCACGCCGTACTTCCGAGTGGGCATTGGCCGCGTCGATCGGAATCTGATCGCTGGTCCTGTCTCTCGCCTCAACACCGAGATCGCAGCCAGATGATCCGCGTTATTTCGTCGCCATCCATCTCAACGACCGGGTTCTTGACCTTGCTCTTGTACACGGGACACTCCTGCAATGGGCATGCTTTTGCCGAGCTGGTTGATTCTTAAGAGGAAATCGCGTCGTCTGGACTCGCGCAAGCTTGCGTTCCTCTTGTGACCGTGTCAACCTCCGAGCCGACAGGGCGTTAGTGGCAGGGACTGGTTCCGAAGCAAAGGACTGGTCACAGACTGATCCTTAACTTCACAGAGAGGAAAACATGAGGAAGCTGATCTCTATCCTGGTGGCCGCCGTGTTTGCCGTTTCGAGCGGCGTGGCTCTGGCTGCGTCCCACGCCGGCGCCCAGCCGATGGAAAAGAAGGCAGAGGCGAAAAAGGACGCGACGAAGGGCGACAAGAAAGCCGCCCCGAAGAAAGCCGCCCCGAAGAAGGCCGCCCCGAAGAAAGACGCCAAGAAGGACGAAATGAAGAAGTAGGTCGCGACTTGGCAAGACCAAGGCAGGGTTCGAGTCCCTGCCTTTTTTTTGTTTCGAACGCAGGGCATTGCAGATATGACAAGGCGGGTACTCGCGGCGGTGGGCGCCATTGTGGCTGCAACGGTCGCGAACGTCGCCTTCGCTCAGTTGCCGACCATGGAACTCTCAGCCGGCATTCACCTCATTCGGGCCGAAGTTGCTCACACGTTCGAGACGCGTGCGCAGGGGCTCATGTTTCGGCGATCGCTCGGTCCAAACGAAGGCATGTTTTTCCTGTTCCCTCGGGCCGAGGTTCACTGCATGTGGATGAGGAACACCTTAATCCCGCTCTCGGTCGCTTTCCTTGACGAAAAGGGAAAAATCGTCAGCATTTCGGACATGCAACCCCAGACCGAAACCCCGCACTGCGCGGCGGCGCCTGCCAAATTCGCGCTGGAGATGACCCAGGGCTGGTTCTCCGCAAGAGGGATCAAGGCGGGCGCGAGCATCCTCGGACTCGATAAGGCCCCGGCAGCGCGTTGAGTTCGTAGGGGCGAAAAAAAGGGTGGCTCGCGCCACCCGTCTTTCTCTTGGTCGAACAGGCTAGCGGAAGAATAGCGCCGTGTGTGCTCCCGCGGCCATAAAATACAGCATCGGGATTGAGAGCATCGTGTTGGTGCGCGAAGCGAGGAATGCGACACGCCGCGCCTTGTTCTTCTGCTCGTCGGTCGCGGGCACCATCCCCAGAATCCTTTTCTGATTGGGCCAGATCAGCCCCCAGACGTTGATCAGCATGATCGTGCCGAGCCAGGCACCTATGCCGATCGCGACGTGCGGTTTAGACAGCAGGAACGCTGCGCCGAAGTTGGCACCCAGCAGGGCCGCGCCCGCGAGCCAGGTGACCACGGCAGACCAGCGGAAATAGAGCAGTGCGCGGGGCATGACGTGCTTGGAGATGCCGGCGGCGGTGCCGTCGGCGGCGGCCGCCTTCGCCGCGGCCACATTGACGAAATTGAAGTAATAGAGAAGGCCGATCCACATCACGCCTGCAAGGAGGTGAATCCAGCGCGAGATCGCGGGTAACCATTCCATGGTCAGCCTCCCAGGTAGTACTTGACGGCGTAATGCAGGATCAGGGTGAGGATCAGGCCGGAAATGATCGTTCCCCAGAGTGAATCAAGCGGATTTTTCATGGTCGTTTCTCCCGATGATCAGAGGCCACAACCGCGCCCCGCGTATTCTCTGTCCAAAGCGTGCCTGATTGCAAGCTGTAAGCCGGCTTCTAGAGCATCGCGGAAAGCACCAGCCCCGCCGCGAGCGCGCCGCGTGTCACTGGCCTACAGGTGGAATCCACGATGTTTCTGGACGCGCTCCACGCAAGCCTGAACCAGGCGAAATAGATGAGGAACTGGGTAACGCTCAGCAGGTCCCCGACGCCGCGGTAGCCTGCCGAGTGTGCGCTTTCCGCGAGCAGCACCAACACGATGACAAGCGAAGATGCCGGGATGCCGGTGATCCACCAGACTTTGGAAAGTCTTTCGGCGTCAGTCAAGCTTTCGACCGCGAGCGCTCGACGCGCGCATCGGCAGCACCCTCGGCAAACCTGATGTCGAGGAGGTCGCCAGGGCTGAGGCTTATGCTGCGCCGCACGATCTGGCCCGAAGCATCCCGGACCACGCTGTAGCCGCGCTCGAGGACGGCAGTGGGATCCAAGTGGGAAAGATTGGCGTTCAGACGTGAGCAAACCGACGCTGCGCGTTCGATCGTTGCGCGTGTCGCTGCGCGCAGTCGTGCCACCAACTGCACCGAGGTCGCCATGAGCTCGTGGACGTTGGGCAGCCGGGATCTGCTGCGCTGCAGGAGTGTGGTGACGCGCCACTGCCTCTCCACTATAGCCCGGGCCGCGGCTTGTCCCAGTCTGGCCCACAGCTGGCCGAGCAGTTCGCTCTGTGCCCGAAGCCGCGCGCCCGGGTGGACCAACCTGCGCGCGAGGTGATCGACGTGCAACATCCGGCCTTCGATTTCGTGCCGAGCGCTCGCACCGAGACGTGTCACCAACGCATGAACGGCATCAAGCAGCCGGGCGCGTTCGGGGCTCACCATTTCAGCTGCGGCGGTCGGGGTGGGAGCACGCTGATCGGCGGCGAAGTCGGCGATCGTGAAGTCGGTCTCATGGCCGATGCCCGTGACCACCGGAATCGGGCAGGCGCGCAGGGCGCGTGCCACGATTTCCTCGTTGAAAGCCCACAGGTCTTCTATGCTCCCGCCACCGCGTACCACCAGCAGCACGTCACACTCGCCGCGCCGCCCGGCGGTATCGATCGCCGCGGCGATTTCGGCAGCGGCGCCCTCGCCTTGGACCCTCACCGGAAAGAGAACGACTGCGGCAGAAGGATTACGCCGATCAAGGGTGGTGAGTACATCTCGCAGCGCGGCGGCACCTCGTGACGTGATCACGCCGATCGTACGCGGGAAGCGGGGTAGGGAGCGCTTCTTCTCCGCATCGAACAGCCCTTCCCTTTCGAGTTTCTCGCGTAGCCTCAGGAAAGCCTCGAACAGGGCGCCGAGTCCGGCGCGGCGCATCGTTTCGACATTGAGCTGGAAGTCGCCGCGCGGCTCATACAGCGTCAGGAGGGCCCGGGCTTCGATCTGCATGCCGTCTCGAGGCTGCCAATCAATCTGCTGGATTCGATGTTTGAACATGACGCAGCGCACCTGAGCGTGCTCGTCCTTCAGGACGAAATATGCGTGTCCCGATTTGGCTGAGGTGAAATTGGACAACTCGCCGGCGACCCAAAGAAGCGGGTAACGATGCTCGATCAGGTCTCGGACGCTTCGAGTGAGGGCTGAAACGCTGAGAATTTCCGCGGGAGAGGGCGCGGAAACCCGCGCCAGTCCTTGTTCTCCGGGCATGCGGCGATTGTAACCTATCCACAAAGGCCGCTCTGCAGCTCAAGCTCCCTATGTGCGGATCAGGTGAAAGGGGAGGTGCGGCATGTAACGCTCTGATCAGTAAACAAAAAAGCATTAGTTCAAGTTTTGATCATAAACGGAAAAATCCTTTCCCGCGATTCACTTACGCACGCTTTTCTCAGGGTATGCACAACCTTATCCACAGTATTTGTGGATAAAGATCGTGGTGAAAAATCGCATGGGCCAGGAAAGCGAAACTCGCGACAACTTTTCAATTCTTCAAGACACAGCCGCCCATCTTCTTGAAATGTTTCGTCTTGCCGAATCCCTGGTCGCAGGCTAAAGTGGGCGCGTTTTTTGCACGACCCGGAGAAACCTGTTGTTTGCCATCATCCAGGCTGCGGGCTGGCCGATCTATTTTCTTCTTGTCGCATCCATCATCGCTGTAGCGCTCGTCATCGAAAGGTTCATCATCCTGCGCAGGGAGAGAATCGTGCCCAGCGACCTGCTTGAAAGGGTCGTCACGGCTTACCAGCGGCAGGGTGTGAACGAGGACATGCTGGCGCGGCTCTCCCAGGATTCCCCGCTCGGCCAGGTACTCGCCTCGGGCCTTCGCAACCACAAGAGTCCGCGCTACGTCATGAAGGACGCAATCGAGGAAGCGGGGCGCGCCGTGACGCTCGATCTGGAGCGCTTCTTGACGACCCTCGGGACGATCGCTACGGTCAGCCCGCTCTGGGGTCTTTTCGGCACCGTGGTCGGTATGATCGAGATTTTCGGGTCGCAGTCACCCTCTGGATTCAATCCTCACGAGCTCGCCCACGGCATTTCCGTGGCGCTGTACAACACGGGGTTCGGCCTCGTGATCGCCATCCCAGCGATGATCTTTTTCCGCCACTTCCGCGGCAGAGTCGAGACTTTCGTAGCCGATATGGAGCAGCAGGCGGCAAGGCTGGTCGACGTGGTCCATGGCGAGCGATTCGACTTCCAGCCGCCGCCGCACGTCCAGGCATGAAATTCGCCCGCAATCGCAAGGAAGATCCGGAAATCAACCTCATTCCAATGATCGACGTGTTGCTGGTGATCATCATTTTCCTGATGCTCACCACGACCTACTCCAAGTTCTCGGAGCTCCAGATCAACATGCCGAGAGCCGATGCGCAAAAGAAGCTGGAGCGATCCAGCGAGATCAATGTAGTAGTCAGCTCGAGCGGTCAATACCTGCTGCAGCGCAGGCCGCTCCAGTTCCGGAATGTCGCGAGCCTCGCCGAAGAACTGCGCCTCGCAGGTGCCGGCATGAAAGACCCGGTCGTGGTCATCAACGCCGATAATAATGCCACCCATCAGTCGGTGATTCGCGTCATGGATGCGGCGCGCCAGGCGGGGTTTGGCCAGGTCGTGTTCGCGGTGGAGCAGGTCACCAAGTAGCGCAGCGGCCGTATTGAACCGGCCCACCTCTTATCCTCCAATGAGCTTCGCCGCGCGCCATTGGTATCGGCTGAGCCCGGTATCAATCCTGCTGTTCCCGGCGTGCCTTGCCTTTCGTTTTCTGGTTGCTGTTCGGCGGCTGTTCTACCGCCTCGGCGTGCTGCGCACCGTGCGCCTTCAAGTCCCGGTGATCGTCGTCGGGAACCTCACCGTGGGCGGCACGGGCAAAACGCCCCTCATCCTCGCATTGGTCCAGGTTCTGCGCGGCAAAGGACGAAGTCCCGGCATTCTCAGCCGCGGATATGGGGGAGCCCATGTCGGGCCTCGTCGGGTAAGCGTGGGAGACGACCCCGCGCGGGTCGGCGATGAGCCGCTGCTGCTTGCCGAGCGTTCGGGTTGCCCGGTATGGATAGGTGCCGATCGCGCTGCGGCCGCTCGCGCCTTGCTCGCGGCCAATAGCGAGTGCGATGTGATTGTCTGCGACGACGGACTGCAGCACTATCGGCTGCATCGCGATTTCGAGATTGCTGTCGAGGATGAGCGCGGTTTCGGTAACGGCTTGATGCTTCCGGCGGGACCTCTGCGCGAACCTGCGAGTCGCCGGGTGGACGCGACAGTCGTCAACGGCGGTGAATCGAGACCCGGTGCATTTCGAATGCGGCTCACGCCGGCGGGCTTTTACCAGGTTGGCGAGCCCACAGCGTCCGTGGCGCCGTCCGATCTGTCGGGGAAAAAACTGCACGCGGTCGCCGGGATAGGGAATCCCGAGCGGTTCTTCGCCGAGCTCGCACGCTTGGGACTGAGTTTCACTGCGCATCCGTTTCCCGACCATCACCCATTCCGGCCCTCGGACCTCGAGTTTGTCGATTGCGATCTGGTGCTGATGACCGAAAAAGATGCGGTAAAATGTCGTCGCTTCGGCCGTCGCGACCTGATTGCGGCGCGCGTGGAGGCCGAACCCGATCCTGCTCTCACAGATCTCATTCTGCAACGTATCCATGGACGCACGTCTGCTTGATATTCTCGTCTGTCCGATATGCAAGGGGCCTCTCGTATACCGCAAGGCGCGAGCCGAGCTGGTCTGCAAGCCTGATCGCCTTGCATTCCCGATTCGGGACGATATTCCGGTCATGCTCGAAGAGGAAGCGAGAAAACTTCCGCCGGACGAAGAAGTAAATGACTGAATGAAGGGCGTGCGCCTTTTGGGCCGTTTCACGCACTAAAGTGTCTTTCGTCGCCATTATTCCGGCGCGGTTCGCGTCCAGCCGCTTTCCCGGAAAGGCGCTCGCCGACCTGAAGGGAAAACCCATGGTCGTACGTGTCGCCGAGCGCGCACGCGAAAGTGGCGCTCGCCGGGTCTACGTCGCCACCGACCACAAGGATATTGCGACGGCGGTGGAGGAGTCCGGCTTCCAGGCGGTGATGACGCGCGCCGACCACTCGACGGGTACCGATCGGATCGCCGAGGTTGTGGAGCGCTTGTCGCTCGCGGCAGAGAGCGTCATCGTCAATGTCCAAGGCGATGAACCGCTCATTGAGCCTGGCCTGATCCGCGCTGTCGCGACCATGCTCGCGGATACGCCGGAGGCGGCAATGGCCACCGCCTGCCACCCCATCCGGGACGCCACTGAGCTCTTCAACCCCAACATCGTCAAGGTCGTTCTCGATCGCGCCGGGCTGGCGTGCTATTTCAGCCGGGCGCCGGTACCCTTTGCGCGCGACGCGTTCGCGCGCTCGTATGATCCCTCGGGGAACGCTTTTGCGGCTTCGGCACGAGCGCTGCCGCAGGGACTTCCCTGTTATCGCCACATCGGCGTCTACGCTTATCGCGCTGAATTCCTACTCGCCTATCCTAGGCTCGAGCGTTCGCCTCTTGAGGAATTCGAAGCGCTCGAGCAGCTGCGCGCTCTTTGGCACGGTTACCCCATTGCAGTCGCGATACGACAGGACGCTCCGCTGCCGGGCGTAGACACTCCCGAAGACCTGAGACGTGTGCAGGCGGCGTTTGACCGCATGCACCATTGAAGGTGAGTTCGCTCCGGGAGCGTTGGGAAGGACGCTCCGCCGCCAAGAAAAACCAGGGAGTACCGTGAGGCTTATCCTCTTGGGACCGCCAGGGGCCGGTAAAGGCACTCAGGCGAATTTCATCAGGGAACATTTCCATATCCCTCAGATATCAACGGGGGACATGCTGCGCGCCACGGTCAAGGCGGGGACGTCGCTCGGCATTGCGGCAAAGAAAGTCATGGACGCCGGGCAGCTCGTCTCCGACGAAATCATCATTCGGCTGGTCAAGGAACGCCTGGCGGAGCCGGATTGCAGGAACGGCTGCCTCTTCGATGGTTTTCCGCGCACTATCCCTCAAGCAGAAGCGATGCGCGATTCAGGAGTCGATCTGGATTTCGTCGTCGAGATCTCTGTCGAGAAGGACGAGATTATCCAAAGGCTGACCGGGCGCCGTGTGCATCCGGCCTCGGGGCGCAACTATCATCTCAAGTTCAACCCGCCCAGAGTGCCAGGCCAGGACGACCTGACGGGCGAGCCCTTGGTCCAGCGCGACGACGACAGGGAAGAAACCGTCAGGAAACGTCTCGAGGTCTACCAGCAGCAAACCCGGCCCCTGGTCGACTATTATTCGAAGTGGGCTGCGGAGGGCGACGCGCGCGCGCCGAGGTACCGGAAGATCTCCGGTGTGGGGTCGGTCGCGGAAATCCGCGAGCGGGTCTTCGCGGCACTTAAGTAGGTTTCGCATGGCAATAAGACCAAAGAATGCCCTTTACGCGCAATCCGGTGGCGTGACCGCCGTCATCAACGCGAGCGCGGCGGGTGTGATCGAGACCGCACGCAAGCACAGGAGCCGCATCGGCAGGGTCTATGCCGGCCGGGACGGCATCATCGGGGTGCTCACCGAGGACCTGATCGACACGGGCCGGGAGCCCACTTCGGCGATCGCCAGGCTCAAGACTACGCCGGGCGGCGCGTTCGGCTCGTGCCGCTACAAGCTGAAAGGCATCGAGGAAAACCGCGCGCATTACGAACGCCTGATCGAGGTGTTCCGCGCTCACGACATCGGCTATTTTTTCTATAACGGCGGCAACGATTCCGCGGACACCGCTTGGAAAATCTCGCAGGTCGGTGTAAAGCTCGGCTACCCGCTGGTTTGCGTCGGCATCCCAAAGACCGTCGACAACGACCTCGCGATCACCGACAACTGCCCGGGCTTCGGGTCAGTTGCAAAATACGTCGCAACGTCGATCCGCGAGGCGGGTTTCGACGTGGCCTCGATGGCGAAAACGTCGACTCGGGTCTTCGTGATGGAGGTCATGGGGAGGCACGCGGGATGGATCACCGCCGCCTGCGGGCTCGCCGCCGAGAAGGAGGGCGACGCGCCGCAGATTCTTCTTTTCCCGGAGATACAGTTTGATGAAGAGAGGTTTCTCGCGCGGGTGAGGGAGGTCGTCGAGCGCGAAGGCTATTGTGCGATCGCCGTGTCGGAGGGGCTGCGCAACAGAGAGGGGAAGTTTCTCTCCGAGACCGGCCTGAAGGACGCGTTCGGCCACTCGCAATTGGGCGGCGCCGGCGAAATCATCGCCAAGCTCGTCAAGGATCGTCTGGGCTACAAGTACCACTGGGCACTTGCGGATTATCTGCAGCGCGCGGCGCGTCACATCGCCTCGAAGGTGGACGTGGAGCAGTCCTACAAGCTCGGGGTCGCTGCTGTGAAACTCGCGATCGCGGGCAGGAACGCGGTGATGCCGGTCATCGAGCGCGTGTCGAACAAGCCTTATCGTTGGCGCATCGGCGTTGCGAACCTCGCTGACATCGCCAATAAGGAAAAGATGATGCCGCGCGAGTTCATCTCCGAGGACGGTTTCCACATCACGCCGAAGTGCCGGGTTTATCTCTCGCCACTGATC
>Ga0137435_1000554_pt1 | contig 12032 bp, 8 predicted proteins | sample EasRivERMGT100_2_FD_104904 | JGI IMG/M metagenome (GOLD analysis project Ga0137435, IMG submission 104904) | Soil microbial communities from meander-bound floodplain in the East River, Colorado, USA - East River MetaG ERMGT100_2 | ecosystem: Environmental > Terrestrial > Soil > Floodplain ... | reverse complement strand
GCTCGCCCGCACTGAGGACCCCCGCCTCGCCGCCGCGCTCGCGCGACTCTACGCCGCCGACATTCCGCGCGGAGACACGGGTCGGAGCCGCTCGTCGGCCGACGTCGAGCGCAACGTCCCTCCCACGAACCTGACGCGCGCCGATCTGAACTGGCGCGCGCTGGTGCATGCGCTCCCCGTTCTCCCCACTGCCGATCGGGAAGCAGCCGCGACGCCCTCCGCGGTGCTCGAGGGGCAGGGGATCGCGGTGTTTCGTCGACCGGGGGACGTTTACGCGGCGCTCGACTACGGACATCACGGAGGCGGGCATGGGCACCCCGACCGGCTCAACCTCCTGCTGGTCCACGGCGACAAGCGCTGGCTCGACGACATGGGCACCGGTTCGTACGTCGATCCATCGCTGCACTGGTACCGCAGCACGCTCGCGCACAACGCACCCCTGGTGAACGGACGGTCTCAGGAGCGCGTGCACGGGTCGCTGCTCGCCTACGACGAGCGTGACGGGGCCGGATGGATCATGGCGTCGGCGGAGGAGATCGCTCCGGGAGCGAGCGTCGCGCGCACACTCGTAGTCATGAAGGACTATCTGGTCGACGAGCTCGAGTGGCGTGCCGACGCCCGCATCAAGCTCGACCTGCCGCTGCACGTCGATGCGCGCATCGTCCGCGGCGCCGGCGAACCGCATCCCGACCGGCTCAACGGCGGCGATGGGCTCGAGGACGGCTTCCAGTTCCTGCGTGACATGTCCATCCAGCGCGCCGAGGCGGGTGCCATTGTCGAGCTCGCGACCGCGGACGCGGCTCTCCGCGCCTGGTGGACGACCGACGGCAGGACCGAGTGGTGGCGCGCCCGCGCCCCCGGTGCGCCGGGGAAGGGGGATCACACTTTTCTCATTGCGCGCGCCATCGCGGACAGCGGCGCGCATCGCGGCGTCTGGTGCTGGTCGAAGGGCGTCGTCGGCGTGCTCGGCTTCGACCCGCTCACCATTGAGCTGGCCGACGGAACGCGGCACATCCACCGCCGCACCGAAACGGGCTGGACGGTGGACGTCGAGCACCACGGCGAGCAGTCCAGGCTGGAACTTGGCGGGATGGTGGACGTCGACGACGAAGACGTCCCGGTCGTGGTCCCGGCACCTCCTGAAATACCGCAGGAGCTTGGCGTGGCCACGATCGTCGAGGCCGACCTCGGAGCGGAGAGCTATCAGCGCTCGGAGAGCAGTTGGACGGACGCCGGCGAGCCCAGCGCCCTGGTGACGATTGAATGGACGGGCCGCGCGCTGCTCGTCGGCGTCGACGTCCACGGCTCCGACCGCACCTTCGTCGCGCGCGACGCGGTCAATCCATACGACAACGAGGCGCCTGACATCAACGGCGACGGCGTACAGTTCTACGTCGCCACGCACCTCGGCCGGAGCGGATGGGTTCTCGTGCCGGAGACCGGATCGCACACCGTCCGCTCGCGTCTCGTCGAGGGGTGGAGCACCGACCTGCCGATCGACGCCGAGTGGCACACGACACCGCGCGGCTACCGCATGGACATCGAGCTGCGTCTCGACGCGCTGCATGATTTTGCCCAAGCCGGGATCGCCCTTGACGTCGTAGTCAACGAGAAGCCGGCCGGCCGTGAGCGGCGCCGCGGTCAACTCGTCCTGAGCGGCGGACGCGGCGAGTTCGTGTATCTTCGCGGTGACCGTCACGACCCCTCACGACTGATCCCGTTCGCCCTGGCGAATGCCTGATTCGCTTCTCGCCTCCGTCGTCGTGGTTTTGTACGAGCCGCAAGACCCCGTGAACATCGCCGCCACGGTGCGAGCGATGAAAAACATGGGTGTCGCCAGGCTGCGCTTGGTGCGCCCCGTCGCGTATGAAGCGGTGCGGCTCGAGGGCATCGCGCACGGAACGATGGACCTCATCGAGCGCATCGAACACTTCGATTCGTTCGACGCAGCCGTCGCCGACTGCATTTGCGTGATGGGATTCACCGCGCGGCGCCGCGCCGCCAAGCTGCGCGTCATCGAGCCCAAGGCGGCGGCCGCGGAGTTGCTGGCGGCGGCGCCGGAAGGTCCGGTCGCGCTCGTCTTGGGTCGCGAGGACAGCGGGCTTCCCAACGAGATCCTCGATCGCGTGCACGCCACGGTCACGATCCCGACCACCGATCACGCCTCGCTCAATCTGGCGCAGGCGGCGCTGATCGGCCTGTACGAGCTGCACCTCGCGGCGGCGGATGCCACGCGCACCCTGGCGCCGCCGCGCAAGGACGCTCCCTCGCCCACGAACGAGCAGCTCGAGCAGTTCTTCGCGGACGCCGAACGCTCCCTCGCCGCAATCGAGTTCTTCAAGACGCGCTTTCCCGAACACATCATGCGCACGCTCCGGTCGCTGACCTTTCGCGCGGCGCCGAACGCGCGGGAGCTGTCGCTGATCCGCGCCATGGCGCTCGAAGTGTCGAACTACCTCGCCCGAGCCGCTCGGCGATTGTCATCTTGACGGAACTCCGCACACCGCACCCCGCACCCTTATTATCCCCTCATGCCATTTCGCCGCTTTTTCGAGCGCGGGAGCAAGCAGCAAGCGCCGCCGACACCGGAAGAGCTTCCGGCCGAGTCGGTCGAGGAGGCTGAGCCCGAGGTCGAGGCTGAACACGCGCCAGCCACCGGGTGGCGCGATCGTGCCGCGGCGGTGCTCCCGACCGGCGCGTCGACCGGCAGCAAACGCCCCGAAGCGATGTACGGAGCGTTCGACGCGCGCGGCCCTACGCACTACGCGCAGGCCGTCGGCTGCCGCGTCGTGGACGTCGCTGGGGACGAGTACATCGATTGCACGATGGCGCTTGGCGCGGTGGCCCTTGGCTACGCCGAGCCGAACGTCACGCGCGCGGTCATCGACGCGGCTGCCCATGGCAACGTCAGCGGACTCTCGAGTATGCGCGAAGTCGAGTTGGCGGAGCGCCTGTGCGCGGTGATCCCGTGCGCCGAGATGGTGCAGTTCCTCAAGACGGGCGCCGAGGCCATCGCCGCGGGGGTTCGCATCGCGCGCGCTCACACCGGGCGTGAGCTCGTACTTGGCTGCGGCTACTTCGGCTGGCTCGATTGGAGCGCCGACGCGGTGGGCGTGACGAGCGGCACACGGTCCGGCTTCAAGGTCGTCGCTTACGACGACGTCGACGCGCTCGAACACGCCGCGCGGGAAGCGGGGAAGAATCTCGCCGCGATCGTACTGGAGCCGGTCGTCGAGCGGCTGCCGTCGCCCGAGTGGATCGCCAAGGCGCGCGAGTTGTGTGACGCGGTCGGCGCCGTCCTCATCTTCGACGAGATCAAGACGGGATTCCGGCTTCGCACCGGCGGCTACCAGGCGTACGCCGACGTCACGCCGGACCTCGCCGCCTTCGGCAAGGCGATGGCGAACGGATATCCACTCGCCGCCATCGTCGGCCGGGGCGACGTCATGAAGTCGGCGAGTCGCACGTGGATATCGTCTACGCTGGCCGGCGAGACGACGGCGCTTGCCGCGGCGTGGGCAGTTCTCGACTGGCACGAGAAGGCCGACGTCTGCGAAACGTTGTGGACCAACGGCGCCGAGCTGCGCCGCGCCGTGAGCACGGCGATCGATGCGAGCGGGATCGAGGGCGTGACGGTCGCGGGGCTGGATCCGATGTGGCTCATTCGGTTCGAGGAGCATGCGCGCGAACAGCGGTTCCTCGAGTTGGCGGCGGCCAATGGCGTACTGTTCAAGCGCGGCGCCTACAACTACGCCGCCGTGGCGCACGACGAAGACGCGATTCGCGGCGTCGAGGAAGCCGCGAGCGCCGCCTTCGTCGAGTTGCTCGAGGAGGAAGGTCGATAGTGACGTCGGTGCGCCCGGCCCGCCCCTCTCGGCCGACGCTGGCCGGCCGCGAGCCGCTGATCGACGCGCATGCGCACTTCACGCACGCGGGGGCGGGGCGCGCCGACTGGGCCGACGTGAACGCCGCGCGCTTCCGCGCCGGCGAGCGCATCGGCGTCACGTATCACGTCGCGTCCGTGCTCGGTACCTGGGGCTTCTCGTCGCCGACGTATTTCCCGTCTCCCGACGACGTGCGGCGCGGCAACGACGCGATGCTTGCCATCTGCGACGCCGAAGGCGACCGCGTGCGCATGCTCGTGACGGTGAATCCCAATTACACGGAGCGCGCCCTCGCCGAAATCGTGCGCTGCGTGGACCGCGGCGCGATCGGCATCAAGCTGCTCGCGAGCCGCCGCGCCGATGATCCGCTGCTCGACCCGATCGCCGAGCTGGCGGGCGAGCGCGGGCTGCCGATCCTGCATCACATCTGGCAGCACCGCCGGCGCGAGTGGCCGTCACAAGAGATCTCTGATGGCGCCGATCTCGCACGCCTCGCGCAGCGGCATCCCACGGTCTCGTTCATTCTCGCGCACATCGGCGGGGGAGGGGACTACATGCACACCTTCCCGGCGATCGTCGATCATCCGAACATCCTGCCGGACCTCTCCGGGTCGGGTGTCGATCGCGGGATGCTCGACGAAGCGCTCGCGGCGCTCGGACCGCAGCGGCTGCTGTGGGGCTCCGACCTCACGATGGAGACCGGACTCGCCAAGCTCCGCGCGCTCGACGCGATCGGACTCGGCGTCGACGACATGGCGGCGATCCGCTGGAGGAACGCCGCGCGGATCTTTCCGCAGGGAAGCTTTCCTCGGTGCGGCGACTGATGCTCACCGACTTCAACACGCTCATCGGCCCCTATCCGTTCCGGTACGTTCCGCATCCGGAGCCCGACGTGCTCGTGCGCGTCATGGATCGCGAGCTGATCGATGAGGCGTGGGTTGGACACCTGCCCTCGGCCTTCTATCGCGACCCGTCTGCGGGCAACGCCCAGCTCTATACGGCGCTGGCCCCGTTCGCATCGCGCCTTCGTCCCGTGCCGGCGATTCGCCCCGATTGGCCGCGTTGGGAGCACGCGGTGGGCACCGCGGCCGCGGCGGGCGCGCCGGCGGTGCGCGCGTATCCGCCGCAGTGGGGGCTGGGTCCGGGAGACCCGCGCATGGCCGAGCTCGCGATCGCCGTCGGGGAACGCGGGATGGCGCTCGAGCTGACGGTGCGCTTCGAGGACCTCCGTCAGCGGCACTCGCTCGACGTCGCCGGCGACCTTTCGGCGGCCGCGGTGCGTTGGCTGGCGCGCGCCGGCGACGCGGTTCGTCTCGTCGTGCTCGCCGCCGGCCGTGACCTGATCGAGGAAGTGCATTGGGGCCTGACGCCGGCCGAGCAGGCGCGCGTCTTCTGGGACATCTCGTGGATCTGGGGTCCGCCCGAGGATCATCTCGCCAAGCTGCTGCGCACGGTGGGCTCCGAGCGATTCGTTTTTGGAACGCATTGGCCTCTTCGGCTGACGCAAACGCCACGCGCCGCCCTGGATCTGCTTCCGCCCGAGTTGGCAGGCATCAAACTCGCGGGCGCCGCCGACGTGTTGCGAGGTTCGCCGGTGAAGCGATAGGGGAGAACGGGGAAACGGGAGAATGGGAGAATGGGAGAACGCGCAGAGGGCGCACCGTTGCCCAGGTCAGCCCGTTGCGACATTGGCCCCAGGCTCGATTAGGATTACAGGCGCGTAAGCAGCGGCAGCTATGAGGTTCCGTTCACCCGTTCTTCCGTTCACCGGTACCCGTGACGACCCGGCCTTGCGTGCATTTCCCTCACTGGTGAGATTTGTGTGCTGCTTGTGAATTAGTTCACAAGGTGAGTCGCGTTCGTTGCATTCGTCGTTCTTCATTCCAACTCCCACCCTATCGCGATGAACGAGCGAAGGAAGTGGACCGCCATTCCGGGACTCCTCGTCCTGGCCGCCGGCGCCGTGATGCTCTCCGCGTACAGCGGTGCTTCCTCGTCCCAAAATAGTTCACCAGTTCAGCCGATCGCGTTTCCGCACCCGGTTCACGTGCAGAGGCTCGGCATGAATTGTTTGTATTGTCATAACGCCGCCAACAAGTCGCCCGATCCGGGGCTCCCCGCGGTGTCGACGTGCATGGGCTGCCACAACCTGATTGGGCCGCAGCGCCCCGCCTCCGATCTCGGGCCGGCGCGCAAGAGCGCCGAACTCGAAAAACTCTACGCGTACGCCGATCAGAAGGCGCCGGGCATGGGCATGGGGCCGAATGCGAAACCCATTCCGTGGGTGCGCATCCACAAGGTTCCCGAGTACGTGCACTTCCCGCACACGCGCCACGTCAGCGCAGGCGTCACCTGCCAGACGTGTCACGGGCAGGTCCAGAAAATGGACCGCGTCTTCCAATATGCCACGCTCAACATGGGCTGGTGCGTCAGCTGTCACGTGAACGGCTACAGTCCGCAGGAAGGGCTGGAAGCGGCCGGTTATGCCGCCACGCCGTCCGCGCCGGGCTCGCCCGGCGCCGGCGTCAACGTCGCCGCGACCGTGCGCAAGAAGGCGCGCTACGATTGCTCGAACTGTCACTACTAGGGACGAGGGTAAGGGTCGAGAGGCGAGAGCCCGGCCCTTCATTCACGAACTTCGATTCACGACACGATGAGTTCAGATAAAACCAGTCCCGACCCTCGTTCCGCACCTCTCGTCCCGCCAGTCAAACGTCGCGAGTTCCTCAAAGTCCTCGGCGCCTCCACTGCCGCCGCCGCGACCGTTGGCTGCACCTCGGAAAACGTCGGCAAGCTGATTCCGTATGTCGTCTCGCCGGACAACACCGTTCCGGGCGTCTCGACCTACTACGCAACGCTGTGCCGTGAGTGCTCGGCGGGCTGCGGCGTCATCGCCGAAACCCGCGACGGGCGCGTCATCAAGCTCGAGGGTAATCCTGATCATCCCCTGAATCGCGGGGCGCTCTGCGCGCGCGGGCAGTCCGCCGTGCAGGGGCTGTACAACCCCGACCGCATCCGCGGCCCGATGGTGAAGGAAGGCGGGGCGTGGAAGTCGATCACCTGGGACGATGCGCTCACGCGCGTGAGCCAGAAGATCGGCGAGGCGCGCAGCCGCAACGCGGCTGCCGGCGCCGTGTTCCTCAACCAGCACGAGAGCGGGAGTTTTCCGGGCTTTCTCGACAACTGGCTCGCCGGGTTCGGCATGCCGGCGCATCTCAGCGTCGACTTCGAGGCGAACGCCGCGACGATGGAGGCAAACCGCCGCACCTACGGCGTGTCGTGGCCGAGTCTCAACTTCAAGGACGCGAAGCTGGTCGTCTCGTTCTCGGCGGACTTTCTCGAGAACTGGGGCGCGAGCGTCACGCAGCAGCTCGACTTCGCCGACGCGCGCGCCAAGCTCGAGGGTGCGCCGCGCTTCGTTTACATCGGACCGCGCCGCTCGCTCACCGGTCTGAACGCCGACGAGTGGATCTCGTGCCAGCCGGGGAGCGAGTTGGCGATCGCCAACGCCCTCGCTGGCCGGATGCCGGTCGCTCAGGCGGCGACGGAGAGCGGCGTCGACGCCGCGGCGCTCCAGCGACTCCTCGGCGAGCTCACCACCACCAAGCCGAGCCTCGTGGTATGCGGCGTCAGCGACGCCAACGCGCTCGACGTCGCGCTGGCTGTCGCGGCGATCAACCAGGTCGCCGGCAACGTGGGCGTCACGATCAAGCCGTCCGAGCCGATCACGGCGTTCGACGGCACGACCCATTTCGACCGCGTGCTCGCGGCGGTCGAGCGCATGAATGCCGGGCAGGTCGGCATCGCGTTCGTTCGCGGCGTCAACCCGGCGTATTCGCTCCCCAGAGCGGCCAACTTCCCGGCGGCATTCGCCAAGGTCGCGTACAAGGTGAGCTTCTCGTCCTATCCGGACGAGACCACCGAGCTCTGCGACATCGTGCTCCCCGATCTCCACGCGCTCGAGTCGTGGGGCGACGCCGAGCCGGTGCGCGGGACGATTGCGCTCCAGCAGCCGGCGATGGATCCGGTGTTTCCGAACACACGCGCGACGGCGGACGTGCTCATCGCGCTCGCCAAGAAAGATCCGGCCACGGCGGCGCGGTATCCCAACAACGACTATAAGAGTTGGCTCATCAGCCGGGTCCCTGGCGGCCAACAGGCGCTCGGTCCCGCGCTCGCCAAGGGCGTGATGGCCGGCACCCTCGGCGCCCGCACCGTTGCGGCCGCGGCGGCGACTCCGGCGCGTCCGGCGCCTGCGATGGCGGGGCAAGGGGACTTCACGCTGGTGACGTATCCGTCGCCCCTCCTCGGCGACGGACGCGGCGCCAACAAGCCGTGGCTCCAGGAACTCCCCGATCCGGTTTCCAAGATCGCGTGGAGCTCGTGGGTGGAGATTCACCCGGAGACCGCGGCGCGTCTCGGCATCGACCGCGGCGACATCGTCGAGGTGAAGGCCGGGAGCAGTTCGATCAAGGCGCCCGCTTATCTGTTTTTAGGAATCCATAAAGACACGATCGCCATCCCGCACGGGCAGGGCCATCGCTCGGGCCAACCGCTTCCGATGTTCGATCCGCGGCATGCCGACACGAGCCAGATGCAGTGGGGCTACGGGCGGTACGCGCGGGACATCGGCGTCAACGCGCACGATCTGATTCCCGTGGGCGCGAACGCCGCCGGCGGATTGATCTGGACCGCGACCAAGGCGTCCCTCGTCAAAACCGGGGACCACGAGACGCTGCCCAGCACCGAGGGATCGGCACGCCAGCACGGGCGCGGTATCGCGCGCGCGCTGACCGTCGAGGAGCTCCTGAAGGAGCCGGCCCACGAACCCGAACACGAGTTCGTCGGCGCCGCGAGTGTCGAGTTCCTGCCGGGGTTGCGTTCGCCGACGGCCGCCGACGCACAGGGCGACCTCGGGTCGCCGACGTCGCCCGACCGCGGCACCATGAAGGGGATGTACGACCCGAACAACCCGCTCGGCATGACCAAGCGGCGCTGGGCGATGACGATCGATCTCGCGCGATGCACGGGTTGCTCGGCGTGCGTCACCGCCTGTTACGCCGAGAACAACATTCCGACGGTCGGCGCGTCGTGGCAGAACGCCACCGTCTACGCCGTGCAGAAACCCGGGTTCAACATCACGCGCGGCCGTGAGATGAACTGGATCCGTCTCGAGCGCTACTTCGAAGGCAACGACGACGCGAAGTTCGGCGTGGACTTCGAGACGCGCTTCGTGCCGATGATGTGCCAGCAGTGCGGCAACGCGCCGTGCGAGCCGGTGTGTCCGGTGTACGCGACGTACCACTCGCCGGACGGTCTCAACGTGCAGGTCTACAACCGGTGCGTGGGCACGCGCTACTGCTCGAACAACTGCCCGTACAAGGTCCGGTACTTCAACTGGTTCGGGTACGGGGAAGAGGATCGCAAGCAGTACGCATTCCCGTCGCCGCTCGACTGGCAGCTGAATCCCGACGTCACGGTGCGCACCAAGGGCGTGATGGAGAAGTGCACGTTCTGCGTCCAGCGCATTCGTGAGGCGGAGAATCGTGCCGCGGTCGAGCATCGCGAGCTCCAGCCCGACGAGTTCACGACGTCGTGCGCCGCGGCCTGTCCGTCGCGCGCCATCACCTTCGGCGACGCCGCGGATCCGAACTGGTCGGTCGCGCAGCTCGCCCATGACCGCCGCGCTTATCACGTGTTCGAAGAGCTCAACACCTTCACCGCCGTGGTCTACTTGAAGAAGGTCAATCATCCGGCAGCGGGCGCCTCGCGGGCGCCGGCGAACTAGGAGACGCGCCATGGCGACGACCGCGGCTCCCTATCCCGGCGAAGGACAGCACCGGCCGAACATCCCTTCGGCCACGCACCGCCTTCCGGCGGTAAAAACGTACGACCAGATCGACGACGAGATCATCGCGACGCTGCGCCCGACCCTGGGCTGGTTCGCGCTGCTCGGCATCGCGATCCTCTGCCTGCTCGGCGGCATCGCGACGTGGATGTATCAGATCCACGAAGGGCTGGGCGCGGCCGGCTACCAGCCGCCGGTGATGTGGGGCGTCTACATCATCACCTTCGTGTTCTGGGTCGGTATCGGCCACGCCGGCACGCTCATCTCGGCGATTCTGTATCTCTTCAGGGCGGGCTTCCGCACGAGCATCTACCGCTGCGCCGAGATCATGACGGTGTTCGCGGTCATGACGGCCGGCCTGTTCCCGATTCTGCACCTCGGGCGCCCGTGGAAGTTCTTCTATCTGATTCCGTATCCGAACTGGCGGCTCCTCTGGCCGAACCCCAAGAGCCCGCTCGTGTGGGACGTGTTCGCGATCCTCACGTACCTCACGATCTCCAGCACCTTCCTGTACATCGGGCTGATCCCGGATATCGCGGTGCTGCGCGACCGCGAGAAGAATCCGGTGCGCAAGGCGATCTATTCGGCGCTCGCGCTCGGCTGGCGCAATTCGGACCGTGAGTGGCGCCACTTCACGCGCGCGTATCTGTTCCTCGCCGCGTTCTCCACGCCGCTCGTGCTCTCCGTGCACTCGGTCGTGTCGTTCGACTTCGCGATGGCGCTCACGCCGGGCTGGCACGCCACGATCTTCCCGCCCTACTTCGTTGCCGGCGCTATCTTCTCCGGTCTCGGGATGGTCTTCACGATCATCATCCCGATCAGAAAGTTCTTCAAGCTCCAGCACTACGTCACGCTCAACGACCTCGATGCCGCGGCCAAGATGTGTCTGTTCACATCGATGGTCGTGGGCCTCGCGTACCTCACGGAGTTCCAGGTCGCGTGGATGAGCGGCAACCAGTTCGAGCAGGACTACTTCTGGAATCGCGTGTTCGGCCAATGGGCGTGGGCCGCGTGGATCATGATCATCTGCAACATGATCCTCCCGCTCTCGCTCTGGTCGCAAAAACTCCGGCGAAACCCGGCCTGGCTGTTCATCCTGTCGATCTTCATCAACCTCGGGATGTGGTTCGAGCGGTTCGTGATCGTCGTGCCGTCGCTTTCGCACGAATTCGAGCCCTGGCAGTGGGGCAGCTACCGGCCGACGTGGGTGGACTACGGGATTCTGCTCGGCAGCTTCGGCTGGTTCTTCATGTGGTTCCTGCTGCTCATCAAGCAGCTGCCGGTGATGGCCATCTCCGAGCTCAAGGAAGTCATTCCGCCGAAGATGAAGCATCCGCACGACACGACACACGAGCTGGACGAAGGATTCCCCATGCCCGACGAAACGGGAGCACAGCACTGATGCAGGGCGTTATCGGAGCCTTCAACGAGATCGACTCGACCGTCCACGCGATCGAGGATCTCAAGAAGCAGCGATTCGGCGACATCACCGTGTACACGCCGACGCCGCGCCACGAGCTGGAACACGCGATGAAGCATCCGCCCAGCAAGGTGCGCATCGTCACGCTCATCTTCGGCCTGGCCGGCGTGACGTTCGGCTACTGGATTCCGATCTGGATGTCGGACTACTGGCCGCTCGTCGTCGGCGGAAAGCCGATCGCGAGCTGGGTGCCGTTCACCATCCTCGGTTTCGAGGTCATGGTGCTCATCGGCGGTCTGGCCACGGTGTTCGCCATGATGGGGTTCGCCGGCATTCCGCGACTCACGCTCACCGTCGGCTACGACGCGCGGTTCAGCGGCGGCGACTTCGGCATCTGGATCGTGACGCCCCCCGAGCGCGCCGACGAAGCGATGAACGTGCTCAAGAAGCATGGAGCGGCGGAGGTGCGACGTGAACGCTAGCCTCAGGGTGCAGGGTCTAGGGTCTAGGGTCTGGTCGACCCTCCTGCTTGGCGCCCTCCTACTCGCTGGCGGGTGCAGCTGGTTCACCGACTTCCGCCAACAGCCGAAGATCGATCCGTGGGAGTCGCCGTCGGACACGATTCCGTTCCGCGGCAACCCGCAGGGATCGGTGCCGATCACCGGGAGCGTCGCGCCGGGGTTCGCGTTCGATCGCGCGCCGCTCGGACTTCCGGCGACGTCGCCGTTCAACGCGCTCCAGAATCCGACTCCCGCCGACTCGGCGTCGGTCGACCGCGGGCGCATTCAGTACCAAATCAATTGCGCGGTCTGTCACGGAACGCGCGGCATGGGCGACGGACCAGTCATCAAGTACGGCATGGCCGGTCCGCCGATCGGCG
>Ga0137435_1000552_pt1 | contig 12066 bp, 10 predicted proteins | sample EasRivERMGT100_2_FD_104904 | JGI IMG/M metagenome (GOLD analysis project Ga0137435, IMG submission 104904) | Soil microbial communities from meander-bound floodplain in the East River, Colorado, USA - East River MetaG ERMGT100_2 | ecosystem: Environmental > Terrestrial > Soil > Floodplain ... | reverse complement strand
GTGCTGCGATCAAGCATAGGATAATACGCCACCCATGTCAGACTTGAAAAGCGACTCCGACATTCTCAACCCGCTCCTTAACGCGGGCGAACTGCGCGGGATGCTCGGCGACGGCGAGGAGCTCGCACTCCTCGATGTGCGCGAGGAAGGTGTATTCGCCGCCGGCCACCTTCTCACCGCCGCGTGCCTGCCGCTTTCCAGGCTGGAGCTGCTGCTCGACAAGGGGGTGCCGCGGCGGGCGACACGCATCGTGCTGTGCGACGACGACGAGACGCTCGCGCAGCGCGCCGCGGCGGCGATGCGCCGCTTCGGATACCTGAATACTTCGGTGCTGCAGGGCGGCGTCCAAGCCTGGCGTGGCGCCGGCTTCGAGCTGTTTTCCGGGATCAACGTGCCGAGCAAGGCCTTTGGCGAGCACATCGAGCATGCCTGCGAAACGCCTCGAATCGCCGCCGCGGAGCTCAAGGCGAGGATGGACGCGGGAGAGGACATGGTGGTGCTGGACTCGCGGCCGATGAGCGAATACCGGGTCATGAGCATTCCCGGGGCGCTCGACTGCCCCGGAGCGGAACTCGCGTACCGCATTCATGAAATCGTGAAGCGTCCGGAGACGCTGGTGGTCGTGAACTGCGCTGGGCGCACGCGCTCGATCATCGGCGCGCAATCGCTGATCAACGCCGGCCTGCCCAACCGCGTGGTCGCGCTCAAGAACGGTACGATGGGCTGGCATCTGGCCGGTCTTCCGCTCGAACACGGCAGCACGCGCCAGTCGCCTCCGCCGGGCGAGGCCGCCCTTGCCAGAGCGCGCGAATCCGCCGCGCGCATCGCAAAGCGCTTCGGCGTCAAGAAGATCTCCCCGGCCGAGCTCGACCGCATCAGGCTGGATGCGACGCGCACGCTCTATTGCTTCGACGTGCGCAGCCCCGAGGAATACCGCGAGGGACATTTCGCGGGCTTTGCAAACGCACCCGGCGGCCAGCTCGTCCAGGCGACCGACCGCTACGCGCCGGTCCGCAACGCGCGGATCGTTCTCGCCGATTCGGACGGCGTGCGCGCGACCATGACCGCGTCGTGGCTGCTCCAGATGAACTGGCTCGAGGTGCGCGTGCTCGAAACTCCTGCGGGCGGGGCGCGCGTGAAGGGCGTCGAACCGCTGCGCGTGCTCGGGATGGAAAGCGCGAAAGTGGACCAGGTCTCCGCAGCCGAGCTGCGGCGCCGGCTCGACGCCGGAAAATCGGTAGTGGTGGATTTCGCGACCAGCATCGAGTACCGCGACGGGCACGTTCCCGGTGCATGGTTCGCGGTGCGATCGCGGCTGCGCGAGGCGCTGGCGAAGATCGGCGAAGCCGAAGACCTGGTATTCACTTCGCCTGACGGCGTTCTTGCGAAGCTCGCGGCGCTGGACGCAGGCATTCTCACCGGCGCGCCGGTGCGCGTCCTCGCGGGCGGAACGGCGGCATGGGTCGCCGCGGGTTTTGCGCTGGAGCGCGGAACCACGCGTCTCGCATCGGCGACCGACGATGTCTATTATCGTCCTTACGACGGCAAGTCCCAGATCGAGCAGGCGATGAAGGACTATCTCGACTGGGAGGTCGCGCTCGCCGAGCAGATCAGGCGCGAGCCCTACCTCGCGTTCGAAGCGCCGCCGGCGTAGCGCGTCACCGACCCTCCTCCTCATGCCGTCCATACTCCGGCCCGGTGGACCCCGTAGCGCGTGTCGCTGCGCAAGTCGTCCAAGCGAGCAGCCGGGTACAGGATTCACCCGCTTTGACCGCCCTCTGTCTTCGTGGCAGCATTGCTCGCACACGCGGGGATAGTAGACCGCGGCCCTGAAATCGAATCCCGACTCGGAGGAGGTTGACATGGATCCGATGGCAATGCTGGCGCTCGCCGCGTTCGTCTTTCTCGCTACCCACTACGTCTCGAGCACGCCGCTTCGGTCCGGTTTGGTGGGGGTGCTGGGCGAAAACGCCTATCTCGGCCTTTACGTGCTCGTTTCGCTCGTGACGCTCGGGTGGATGATCTGGGCCTACACCAAGGCGCCGTACGAGCGCCTGTGGTGGGGAGAAGAGTTCAGGGTATGGGCAATCGTGCTGATGCCGATCTCGCTCCTGCTCCTCGTCTGCGGGCTGCTCGCGCCCAATCCGAGTGCGGTGCGCCAGGAAAGCGCGCTTCGCTCTATGGGGGAGCCACGCGGCATCCTGCGCGTTACGCGCCATCCCGTTCTGTGGGGAATCGCGCTCTGGGCATGGGTCCATCTGGTCTCGCGCGGCGACGCTGCTTCGCTGATTTTCTTCGGAGGCTTCCTGCTCCTCGCGCTATCCGGCACGGTGCTGCAGGACGCGCGCAAGAACAGGGCCATCGGCGTGGACTGGCAGCGCTTCGCCGGGGTCACCTCCAACGTCCCCTTCGCCGCGATCGTACAGGGCCGCAACCGGTTCAGATTCGACGAGATCGGCTGGCGGAACACGCTCGTGGCGCTCGCGCTGTATTTTGTCTTGATTTTCGCGCACCCCTATGTATTCGGCGCGCGGCCGTACTGAGTACCGCTCATGACCCAGGAAGAACTCGTAGTTCTCCCCAAGCAGCCGGCCCTCGCGGCGGGTGTGCTGACCGAACGCATCGTCGCGGAAAAGCAGGGGCCGATCGGCTGGCTGACGTTCAACAATCCTGCGCGGCGCAACGCCGTCTCGATAGACATGTGGGAGGCGATCCCGAAGGTGCTCGACCGCTTCGAGCAGGATTCCGAGATTCGCGTGATCGTTTTGAGGGGCGACGGCGACAAGGCCTTCGTTTCCGGCGCCGACGTCTCGCAATACGAAAAGCAGCGCTCGAGCGCCGAAGGCATCCAATATTACGAGGAGATTGCCGTGCGGGTGCAAGAGCGCCTGCAAAGCTGCGACAAGGTGCTGATCGCCATGATCCGCGGCTACTGTCTGGGCGCGGGCGTCAACATCGCGCTGTGCTGCGATCTGCGATTCGCCGCCGAGGACGCGAAGCTGGGCATTCCCGCCGCGAAGCTCGGCCTGGGCTATCGCGCCTCGTCGCTGAAGAACCTCGTCGACACGGTCGGGCCGGCCTACGCCCGCGAGGTGCTCGTCACCGGGCGGCACTTCAAGGCGGAGGAAGCGAAGGCGATGGGGCTGGTGCACCGAGTCACACCGATCGCGGAACTGGAATCGCTCGTCCTGGAGTATTGTGCGATGATTTCGGAGAATGCCCCGCTCACCATCCGCGCGTCGAAGCGCATCGTGCGTGAGCTGCTTAAGCTCGGTTCGGCATTCGACGCCGAAGCGTGCGCTGCGCTGGTCAAGCAGTGCTTCGACAGCCAGGATTACATCGAGGGCAGGCGGGCGTTCATGGAGAAGCGAAAGCCCGTGTTCCAGGGAAAATAGGACTGGTTGCAAGAATCGCGAAACGTTCAAAGGAGGCGGAATGAGGAAAGCTGTCACCATAGCAATGGCATTCACCACGCTCGCCGTGGCCCCGAATGCATCGGCGCAGACGTATCCGAGCCGGCCGGTCACCATCGTGGTCGGCTTCGCGCCGGGCGGCGGGACCGACACCGTAGCCCGCGTCATGCAAAGGAGGCTCTCCGAGTATCTCGGCCAGAGCATCGTGGTCGAGAATCGCGCCGGCGCTGGGGGCGCCATCGCCGCCAGCGTCGTGTCGAAGGTCAATCCCGACGGCTACACCATTCTGCTCGGCACCATCGCCGCGCTGGCGGTCGCCCCGCATCTCAACTCGAAATTGCCGTACGACCCGCTGCGCGATTTCGCGCCGATTTCCATGGCCACGGTGTCCGGCAACGTGCTCGTGGTGCACCCGTCGGTGCAGGCGAAGACCATCGCCGAATTCGTGAAGGAAGCGAACAGCCGCCCCGGCGGCATCCCCTACGGCACCTCCGGAATCGGCAGCGCCGGCAACCTCGCCGGCGAGCTGTTTCGGCTGATGGCGAAGGCCAATCTCGTCCACGTGCCCTACAAGGGCGGCGGCCCGGCGATGAGCGACCTGCTCGGCGGGCAGATCCCGTCGGTATTCGCCTCCGCGACCACGGCAACGCCGCAGGTGAAAGCGGGTAAGCTCCGTGCGCTCGGATCGACCGGCGCGAAGCGTTCGGCGTCCCTGCCCGATGTGCCGACGATCGCCGAGCAGGGCTACCCAGGGTACGAGGCGACCAACTGGTACGCCTACGTGGCTCCTGCGAAAACGCCCACGGAGATCGTCGCCCGATTGAATCGGGAGATCGTGAAGACGCTGCGCGATCCGGAAACCCACGAACAGATTCTCAAGCAAGGCGAAGAGCCGACGCCATCCACGCCGGAGGAACTGGCAAAGCACATGGCGCGCGAGCACGCGACCTGGGGTAAGGTGATCAAGGAAGCGGGGATCCCGGTCGAGCAATGACGCCGAAGCCCTAGCCAGGACCGGCGGAGTACCTCAACAGGCAAGGGAGGAGACAATGAACAGAGCGGTTGTTGCGGCGCTCGCCCTCGCCATGGCCGGCGGCGCCATCGCGCAAGGCAGCTACCCCAGCCGGCCCGTCACCATGGTCGTGGGTTTCGCCCCCGGAGGCGGCACCGATACGGTCGCGCGCATTCTCGCGAAGACCGTCGGCGACGCCCTCGGGCAGCAGATCGTCGTCGAGAACAAGGCGGGTGCCGGAGGCAACATTGCGACCGACTACGTCGCCCACGCGGCCCCCGACGGCCATACCCTCCTTCTCGGCAACGTGGGCTCGCTCACGGTTGCCCCGCATCTCGTCGCGAATCTCCCCTACGATCCGCTTCGCGACTTCGCCCCGATTTCCATGGCGGTAGTGTTCGCCAACGTGATCGTCGTGCAAGGGTCGTTGCCGGCGCAAACGCTCCCTGAGTTCGTGAAGCTGGCCCGGGAGAAGCCGGGCACGATCACCTACGGATCTTCGGGGATCGGCGGCGCCGGCCACCTGGCCGGCGAACTGCTGAAGGACGCGGCCAAGATCGACATCGTGCATGTCCCCTACAAGGGCGGGGGCCCGGCGATGCAGGGCCTGCTGGGCGGACAGATCCACGCCTATTTCGCCGCGCCGGCCTCGGTCATGGGGCATCTCAAAGGGGGGCGGGCCCGGGCGCTCGCAACCACCGGCTCGAAACGCGCGCAGCTGCTTCCGGATGTGCCCACCGTCGCCGAGTCGGGCTATCCCGGCTACGAGGCGATGAACTGGTACGCCTACGTCGCGCCGGCGAAGACGCCCAAGGACATCATCGAACGGCTCAACCGCGAGATCGTCAAGGCGCTCGTCGCGCCGGACGTCGTCGCGCTCCTGCACAAGCAGGGGATGGAGCCCAGCACGAGCTCGCCCGAAGAGCTCCGCCGCTACATCGCGCGCGAATACGAGACCTGGGGCAAGGTCGTGAAGCAGGCGGGAATCAAGGCCGAGTAGTCGTCAGCCATCGATGCGCACGGCGATCTTGCCGAGGTGGGCGTTGGACTCCATGTAAGCCTTCGCTGCGGGCAGCTCCGAGAACGGAAACACGCGGTCGATCAGAGGCCGGATTTTTCCTGAAGCGATGAGGGGAAGGATATCGGTGGCAAAGCCCCGCACGGTGACCGAGCGCTGCTCGGCCGTGCGCAGGCGGTTGCTTACGCCGAACAGCGTCAGGCGTTTCGTATGCAGCGCCTCGATGTCGATCTCGCTCTTCAGAACACCGTCAACGTAGCCGACCGTGGCGTGCCTGCCCTCGTAGGCGAGCGCGCGGATAGTCTCGGCGAACACCGAGCCGCCGACGTTGTTGACCACGAGGTTCACGCCCCTGCCGTCGGTTGCTTTCATCACCGCTTCGGCAAAATCTCCCGAGCGCGTGCGGATCCCGAGGTCGAGGCCCATCGCCTTCAGCTTTTCGAGCTTCTCAGCCGAGCCCGAGGTGCCGATCACTTTGGCGCCGAGCGCTTTCGCGGTCTGCAACGCGGCGACTCCGACTCCTGCCGAGATGCCGGTCACGAGCAGCCATTCCCCGGCGCGAAGCCTCCCTTGAGCAATCAGCATGTCGTGGACCACCATGAAGGCAAGGGGGACACACGCGGCTTCCTCCCAGGAAAGGTTCTTCGGAACGGGGACCGCCTCGCGGGCGTCGATGAGGGAATATTCCGAGAAAGATCCGGCGCAGCGCCCCATGACCCTCTCGCCCGCTTTGAATCCGGTGACGCCCGCCCCGAGCTTGGCGATTTCGCCCGCGCCTTCTGCGCCCGCGGCTTTCGCCGCGCCTCCCGCCTTGACGCTGTGCCCGACGATCAGCTCGCCGCGATTCAAGCCGGCAGCGCGCATGTGCACGAGTATCTGCCCTGCGCCAGGCTCGGGCATCGGCGCATCGCGCAACTCGATCGCTGTCTTTCCGGAGTCCAGCCGGAGCCAATATGATTTCATGGAGCCACTCTCCTGGATATGGGTGCAGTGCTCAGCGCCCGTTGCCTGTCACCCGCCTCGCCGATCCCGTTCAGGTACAGCTCCCACACCCGCAGATTCCTCTCGCAGGCCGCGACGACGGCGTCCTCCATGTGTAGCTGCTTGGCGAAGCGTTCGACGGCGCGCCAACCCGCGTTCGAGTGGGCGATGTCGGCCGCCTCGTGCAGCTCGAAGAACTCGAGCTCGTCATCCGACAGCCCGAAGACCTTTCCCCAGCGATAGCGCTCCAGGCCGAACCAGCCGTGCTTTCTCATGACCCCGGTGCCGTATCCGGGAACGTTGGCGCGCTCGGCGCAGGTGTTGGCAACGATCCCCTCCAGCCAGTGGCGGTTCCCCATCAAGCCGTCCCACGCAGACCAGGCCAGCTGCGTTGTGGGAAGCGGCGTCGCAGCGCGGATCTCGCTGCGTTTCAGGCCTATCCGGGTTCCCAGATCCTCGAGGATCTCCCAGTGCGCCCTGCCGCCACCATGCTCGTGGTCTGCGATGACCTCTTCACTGCAGGCTTTGATGATTCCGATTCTCGTGTCCCAGTCGGGACAGTTGGCCGCAACCTTGAGTTTCAGGACCGAGTTGCGCTGGCGGGTGTTAAGACGATGCTGCATTGCGAAGGTGCGTGCCCGGCCCGGCGTCATTTCCTCCTGGAAATAGCGCGTGCGACGGCAGAAGTCATCGACCGCCCTGTCCAGCCTCGCAAGCACGCCTTGCGCTCTCATTATCGTTGCGGATACGCCAAAGTCTTCGGAAACAGGCGATTCATCGCCTTCGCGAATGACGCCCCTTCTTGCGCCCTTGCGTCGCAACTGCCTCGCGCGCGCGCTTTTTCGGCACATAGCCGATCGCCTCCACTTCGAGCCCGCAGTCCAGCGGCGTGCGCCCCGCCTGGATACGCGTTCTGGCGGGCAAGGTCTCGCGGCTCGTGAAATACGTGCGGTAGATTCGGTCGAATTCCTCGGAGTCGCGCTGATCTTTCAGCCACACGATGACTTTCAGCAGGCAATCCATGTTCGAGCCGGCCGCCTCGACGAGCTTTTTCATGTTATCCATCACCAGGCGCACCTGCTCGGCGAAGGGAGGATTCGGGAAGGGCGGGATCGGACGCCCCTGCTCCCGGGCTTCGCGCACGCGCCTGGAAAACTCCTCGTCGAAGGGCGGCAGACCCGAGATGAAAATCAGGTCACCGTGGCGCACGCAAAGATTGAACGGCGCGTTGGTGGAGGGCAGTCCGGCGTCGTAGTTGCGTTTTTCCAACGTTCAGAACGTGGGGACCACTATGGCGGGTTTTGCCTTGGCAGTATCTTTCTTGCGCTCGGCCTCCAACTTGGCCTTCTCCGCCGCGAGCCTGTCGCGCTCGGCGCGCTTTTCCGCTTCCAGCCGCGCTTTCGCAGCCTTTGCGTCCTCCAGACGCTTGTCTTCCTCCAGACGCGCCAATCGCCTGCGCGCCGGATCCGCGTTCTGGCCTTTAGGATACCGACTCAGGTACTGCCGAAAATCGGCTGGGTCGCGGCTCGCTTTGATCGACTCCCAAAACGCGGCTTCGGTAGCAGGCCCCCTTGTCCTGGCTTCTGCTTCGCGCTGCGCTTTCGCTTCAGCCTCACGTTGGGCTCGCGCCTCGGCTTCGCGTTGGGCCCGCGCCCCCGCTTCGCGCTGGGCCTGCGCCTCGGCTGCCCGCGCCTCGGCCTCCCGCTGCGCCTTCAGGTCTGAGTCGCGTTTTGACTGCAACTTGGCCGTCGCTTTCGTCTTCGGCTCGGCGTCGCGTTTCGCCTGCGCTTCCGCCTCCTGTTTCGCCCGCGCTTCCGCTTCGCGTTTCGCCTGCGCTTCTGCTTCCTGTTTCGCCTGCGCCTCGGCCAGGCGTTTCGCCTTTTCGGCGGCTTCGCGCTTGGCGCTCCCGTCGGTCTGCACCGTTGGGGTTGTCGCAACCGTCGGCTGTGGGCTGCGGCCCATCACGAAATAGGCCGCCGCCCCGGCAACCGCCAACACTCCAAGCACACCCGGCACCAAGAGCGAGCTCTTTTTTCCGGCCGAAGCCTCGGACGGTACATCAGCAAGCTTGACCGTCTTGTCGATCCCGGCTCGCGTGCGTTCATCGGCTGGGCGCTTGGTTTTCGGGTCGTCCTCTGCGCGTGGACGCAGAAGCCGCGTCCGGTCGGTTCCATCCATCGTCCGAGTGCCGCTGTCTTCGGCACCGGCGGGGAGGGGCAAGCCGCGCATTCTCGCGATCTTGCGCATCGCCAAAGTCGCATAGACGCCTTGGGGAAACTGCCGCACGTACAGGTCAAAGTCGTTAGCGTCGTTGCTGTCCTTGATCGAGCGCCAGAACTCCAGCTCCATTTCACCGGATTTCAGCGCCTGCGAGGTTTCGGTCTGGTGCGACGGGACAGCGACACTGGCTGCAGGTCGGGTCTGGTGCGGCGAGAGGACGACGGTGGCCGCAGATTCTTCTTCCAGCGCAGCTTTCCCTTCCGCGGCGCGCTGGAGCGCGTGCGCGAAGTCGCGTGCTGTCTGAAAACGATTGTCAGGGTTCTTCGCCAGCGCCTTTGCGACCACCCGGTCGAACTCCGGTGACACCGTCACGTTGAGCGACGACGGCCTCGGAGGTTCCTCCTGCATGATCTTCTTCTGGACCGTCCAAGCGCCTTCCCCCGTGAATGGCTTTTGGCCAGTCAGGCCTTGGTACAGGATTATTCCTACCGAGAAAATGTCGGTGCGCCCGTCGATACGCAAGCCCTGGATCTGTTCGGGCGACATGTACGCGGGGCTCCCGACCACGGTGCCCGCCTGGGTCTTCTCGACGCTGGTCTTGTCCGAATCGGTAATGCGCGCCACGCCGAAGTCGGTCAGCTTGACCCGGCCCTGGCCGTCCAGCATCACGTTGGTGGGCTTGATGTCGCGGTGAATGACTCCGGCTTTGTGCGCAAAGTCGAGTGCATCCAGCAGCTCGCACATGACGCGCACGCACTCCTTTCGGTCGATGAGCTGGTTTCCGGCCAGCGACGACTTCAGCTCGGTGCCTTTGATGAACTCCATCACGAGGAAGGCAATACCGGCTTCCTCGCCGAAGTCATACACCTGAACGATGTTCGGGTGATTGAGCCGCGCTACCGCGTGCGCCTCGCGCACGAAGCGCATCGAGAAATCTTTCGCGGTGTCCTCGTCGAGCTGGTTGATCAGAATGGTCTTGATCGCGACCTTGCGGTGGAGCTTCGGATCGAGCGCCTCGTAGACGATGCCCATAGCCCCCTTGCCGAGCACTCGCTCGAGCTGGTAGCGACCAAGGGTTTGCGGTCCGGCCATGGGGAACCGTTAATCCGATACGCGAGCGCCCGGCAAAGCCGGGGCGCCGGAACGCCAAGTTATTGAGACAAGGACGAATTCAGCCACATTCCACCGTTTTTTTTGACAGTTTCCTCATTATCGTGCGGCCTGCGCCGCGGCGCAAGAGGAGCGCAATATTCCACGTTCCCGTACGTCGGCGCGGACCGCGACTCGCCACGATGCCCTTGTCATAAGCAAGCTTCGTTCCACGGATGGCACACCGCCCGCTGTCGTTTGCAAGCGACAAACCGATTGCCTACGATGATGATCCATGTTCACCGATCCTCTTCGGCGAGACTTCCTTCGGATTGGCGCGTGCGCTCTAGGAGTCATATTGATTCCTCCCGATTCATCCGCAGCCGCCGACACGTTAGCTCGACCCATCCCGAGCACCGGTGAATCGATTCCAGCGGTCGGCCTTGGCACCTGGCAGGTTTTCGACGTAGCCGCCGATGCGGCGGAACTTGCGCAGGCCAGGGAGACCCTCCAGACCTTCGTCAATCTCGGCGGGCGCGTCGTGGACAGCTCGCCGATGTACGGGTCATCCGAATCGGTGACCGGCAGGCTGGCGGCAGAGCTCGGCATGCAGGGAAAGCTTTTCCTGGCCACCAAGGTCTGGACGAGCGGACGTCAGGCGGGACAACGGCAGATGGAGGACTCGATGAGGAAGCTTCGCGTCGAACGCCTCGACCTGATGCAGGTGCACAACCTGGTTGACGTGCGAACACATCTTGCAACCCTGCGCGACTGGAAGAAAACCGGCCGCGTCCGCTACCTCGGCGTGACCCACTATCACGCCGGGGCGCACGCGGATTTGGAGAAGATCATCAGACCGGGAGACATCGACTTCGTCCAGGTGAATTACTCCCTCGCCGAGCCCGAGGCCGGCCAGCGCCTGCTTGCCGCCGCCGCCGACAGCCGCACTGCGGTGATCGTCAACCGGCCTTTCGCGGAAGGGGCGATGTTCCGCCACGTCCGGGACAAGCCTCTGCCCGAGTGGGCGAGGGCAATCGGCTGCGCCAGCTGGGCGCAGTACTTCCTCAAGTGGATCCTCGCGCATCCAGCTGTAACCTGTGCGATCCCGGGCACGCGCAACCCCAAGCATGTTGCCGACAACCTCGGCGCAGCGAAAGGCCTTCTCCCGGACGAGGCAACGCGACGCAAGATGGCGAGTTACTTCGATTCGCTCTGACTAGTGGTTCTCGAACGTGGTGGGGCAGCCGCCCCATTCGCGTACAATTCGAACTGAAGATTCACGAGCCCGCCGCCGAATCCGTCCGCCGATTCGCTTGGGACATCCCGCCTGCGCACTCTTTATTTTCTCATCCTCATCACGCTGCTAAACCACACGGCGTTCGCCGGGACTCGGGTGGCGATGTCCTTGTACGCCCTCCATCTGAACGCGACGCCATTCACCGTCGGCGTGCTCATGGCCCTTTACGCACTCCTGCCCATGCTGTTCGCCGTCGGCATGGGACGCCTCAGCGATCGCATCGGTTCGCGCGCCCCCATGCTCGTCGGATCAGTCGCGCTCGCGGCCAGCGCGCTTGTTCCTTACCTGTGGCCTAGCCTCGGCGCGCTCTATGTCGCGAGCGCGCTCATCGGCTCGAGCTTCATGACGTACCACGTCGCCTACCAGAACATGGTCGGCTACATCGGTAGGCCCGAAGATCGCGCAATCAACTTCAGCATGGTCGCGCTGGGGTTCTCGGTTTCCGGTTTCACCGGACCGATGATCGCCGGATTCGGCATCGATGCATTCGGTCACGCAACTACCTTCGCGATCTTTGCCGCGCTCCCACTGCTGCCGCTCGCGGTGCTCGGTCTTAAGACCCTACACTTTCCGCCACCTCACGCGCACGGCTCGCCGCCCGAGCCCGGCCGCTCTATCGCCGACCTGCTGCGCCATCGCGGCCTGCGGCCGATTTTCATTACGAGCAGTCTGCTGGCTTCCGCTTGGGACATGTTCACCTTCGCGATCCCCATTTACGGCTCGCAGATTGGGCTTTCCGCATCGACAATCGGACTTGTGCTCGGTTCGTTCTCGGTGGCGACCTTCGTCATCCGGGGCTTGCTGCCTGCAATATCCCGGCGTCTGGCCGCATGGGCGCTGCTGACCGCGTCGTTGGCGACGGCGTCCGCGGCTTTCTTGCTCTTTCCGCTGTTCGATCGCGCAGGCCCTTTGATAGCGCTAGCCTTCATGTTGGGTCTTGGGCTCGGCATGTCCCAGCCTATGGTCATGTCGCTCCTTCACAATGCAGCACCGCCCGGCCGGGCCGGCGAGGCGGTAGGCGTGCGCATGAGCATCG
>Ga0137435_1000551_pt1 | contig 12080 bp, 11 predicted proteins | sample EasRivERMGT100_2_FD_104904 | JGI IMG/M metagenome (GOLD analysis project Ga0137435, IMG submission 104904) | Soil microbial communities from meander-bound floodplain in the East River, Colorado, USA - East River MetaG ERMGT100_2 | ecosystem: Environmental > Terrestrial > Soil > Floodplain ... | reverse complement strand
AGATGACCTCGGCCGACTCGTCGGCCTCGGATAGCATGATCGAGGGACGATCGGGTTCCGGCGGACGCGGCGCCTCGAGCTCGTGGGCGGCGACGACCTCGAAGGCGGCGTCGTCGGTGGACGAGGGCTCGACCGAGGGGCGCACCTCCATCTCGCCGAGGGCGGCGTCGATCGTCTGCTCGAGCGGCGCTTCGCCGATCGCGCCCAGGAGTCTCAGGGCCCACAGGATCTGGCACGACCGGAAGTCGCCGAGCACGCTCTGCCGGCACACCTCCGCGACGGACTTCGGCTGCTTGAGGAGGGAGATCAGCTCCCACTCCTCGGCCCCGACGCTCATCTTGTCCAGGACCGCGAGGTACTCCGGCTTGAGCACGAGGCGTGCGTTGATGCCGCCGCACCCGTCCCGGACCCGCGTCCACGACGTCACGCGCCGCACGCCGGCGAAGACGAGGTCCTCGACGGTCCGGTCGAGCGTGATGTCCTCGATCGTCGGCAGATCGCCCGGGGCGAAGCGGAAGTCCCCGGCGTCCCAGCGGAACGTGTCGAACACGATCTCCGAGAGCTGCTCGCGCACGGTGGCGCCGAGATCGGTCTCGTCGATCACGCCCATCTCGAGCAGGATCGACCCGACCCGCTTGTTGGAGAGCAGGCGCCGGGCGGTCTCCTCCCGGTCGGCGAGCGAGATCACCCCGCGCCGCAGCAGATGAGCCAAGAGGCCGTCGTCGATCGCGTTCGACGTGGCGAAGACGCACACGCCGTCGCGGATGTGGAACGTCCGCTCGAGGCTTCCGCGGGCGACATGGAGGACGCCGGTCTCGCCGTCCCGGGCGAGCCGCACGAGGATGTCCGGAAGGCCGAGACGGTGGAGCCGGCCCTCGAGGACCGACCCCGACGGAACCTCCGCGATCCGCTCGACGTCGTCCAAGATCCCGAGCACCCGGAACGCGAGGAGCGCCTGGTAGATCTCGTAGTTCGAGAGGAACACCTCGCGGCAGAGCCGCTCGATCGAGACGCCGCGGTCCCCCGCCTCCTCGACGCGCTGGAGGAGCATGCGCTCGCCGTCGCGGATCTCCAGCCCCTCGAGCGTTTGGCGCCAGCCGCCGTCGAGGCGGACGCGCGTGGAGAGCGGGCCGACGCTCCGGCGCAGGCGTGAGAACGAGCGGATCTGGCGGATCCCCTGGAGGAGCACCTCGGGGGTGCGCATCGTGAGCTTCACGACCTCCTCGGTCGGCAGGGGGCCCTCGACGAAGGAATACTCGCCGTCTTCCCAGGCGAACACCGCGAGCACGATCGCTCTCACCTGGGAGAGCACGCCGCGGACGAGGTTCTCGGGGCTGAGGTGCCCCGCTTCCACGAGCAGGGTGCCGAGACGCTTGCCGCTCGACAGCTTCACGATCGCCTGCTCGAGCTGGTCGAGGGTTATCACGCCCTCGCGCAGGAGCATCTCTCCGAGGCGATCGTTCGGGTCCGACGACCCCGCGAAGATGATCCGGCCGTCCGCGACGTAGATCTTCTTCGTCGTGCCGCGTAGCGTCAGGTGCAAGACACCCGTCGCACGTCGCCGGCACACGTTCCAGACGAGATCCGGAACGCTGATCCCTTCCAGCCGGCCGCTCACAAGGCTCGGCGAGAGGGTGTTGTCCATACGTTCGTCCATGCAGTCTCGCTCGGCGGGCGCCACGGATCCCCTCGACCCGTGCCCGGGCCCCCCGGAATCCGAGGCCGTCCTGCCCCGATTCGTAACTTAGGCCGCCGGGCCAGCCGGTCAAGGCGGCCGGTCACGCCACCGGTGTCTTGGCCTCTTCGACCAGCATCACGGGGATGCCGTCCACGATCGGGTAGACCCGGTGACATCCCAGGCAGGCGATGCCGGCGTCCCCGTCGAGCGGACGGACCTCGGCACGGCATGCCGGACACCTGAGGATCGCGAGAAGCTGGGCGTCGATCGCCATGGGGCGGCGTGAATATACTCCAGCGCATGCTCGATCTTCCGCCGCGCCTGTCCGCGCAGATCGAGAACCACGGCGACGGCCTCACCATCCTGGTGATACGACTCGGGGCCATGGGCGACATCGTGCGGACCCTCCCCGCCGTCCGGTTGGTCCGGTTCTCGCTCCCCGATGCCCGCATCCACTGGCTCGCTTGGGAGCCGTGGACGAGCCTCCTGTCCGGCCATCCGGAGCTCAACGCGGTCGTCGGGCTGCCGCGCGCCGCGTTTCGCGCGCAGTCCAGGTCGCCCCTGCTCTGGGCCGGGCTGGCGGGATCCACGCGGAGGCTCGCCCGGGAGATCCGGGCGCTTCAGGCCTCCCTGGTGCTCGACTTCCATGGCGACCTGAGGAGCGGGCTCCTCGGACGGTTGTCGGGCGCCCGCGTCCGGCTCGGCTACGACGGCCACCAGCAAAAGGAAGGGAACCGGCTGCTGACCACGCACCGCGTGGTGTCCGGCGATCGCAGGACACCGCGGCTCGAGCGCAACCTCGACCTGGTGCGCGCCCTCGGGCTCGCCGTGCGCCCGGTTCCCGACGCCGGCCTGATCCTCGGGGACGGCGAGATCGCCGAAGCCCGTGCGATCGTCTCGGGCCTCGGCGTGGAGCCCGGCGCTTACGCGATCCTGTCGCCGGGAGCCAGCGTGCGGCAGGCGTACAAGAAGCCCCCGCCGACGCTCTTCGCCGCGGCCGCGCGCGGTCTCGCCGAGCTGGGGCTCACGCCGCTCGTCGTCCACGGGCCGGGCGAGGCCGACGATGCGACCCGCGTCGTCATGGCGGCGGCCAGGAGCGCGTATCTTGCCCCGCCGACCGCGCTGCGCACGCTCGCCGCCCTGATCGCCGGGGCCCGCGTGTTCGTCGGGGGCGATTCCGGCCCGCTCCATCTGGCCTGCGGGCTCGGATGTCCGGTGATCGGGATCTACGGACCGACCGATCCGCTGGTCAATACGCCGTGGGGGGTGCCGTTCGAGATCGTCGCCCCGCCCGAGCGCCGTTACACCGGGATCAAGGCGATCGACCGCCGCTTCGGGTTCGAGGGGATCGACGAGCGGCTGGTCGTTCGCGCGATCGAGGGCGTTTTGGCCCGGCCGCGCTCAGCCCTCGAGGAGCTCCAGTAGGCCGCGGAGCTCCTCCGCCAGCCCCTCGTGACCGTGACCGAGCGCGGAGGCGATTCCGCTCCGGTACGCTTCCGCCGCCTCTTCACGCCGGCCCAGGCGCTCGAGGCTGGCGCCGAGGCTCCGGTACGCCGCTCCGTCGTCGCCGCCGGACAGGCCGATGAAGACGCCGAAGTGCTCCGCCGCGCCCTCCCAGTCCCCGGCGCGAAACAGCTCGGTGGCGAGGAAGTACCGTGCCCGGGGGTCGTCCGGCTGCGCCGCCACCAGGGACCGCAAGCGCTCGAGGCGCGGGGCGCTCACGGCCGGCCCGTCAGGCCGTAGGCCTCGGACCAGGATCCCGGCGATCCGGTGAGCTTCGCGCACGACCGCTCCAGCCGGCGGATCGCCCGTCGCCGCCGCGCGGCGGAGAGAGGACGATCGGAAAACGTCACCCGATCGAGGTCGATGACGTGGACGCGCGGCAGGGCACCCGCGGGCGCCACGAGCAGGTTGCCGAGATTGAGATCCGGATGGTCCAGCCCCCGGTCGTGCATGTCACGGACCGCTCGCATCGCATCCTCCACGTCGTCCGCCGTCGCCTCCCCGCGCACCGCCCGGCGCGCGAGGTCTTCGGCGCCCTCGACCTCCTCGGTGGCGAGAAAACCCCTCACGAGCGGACCGACCTCGCGCTCGACCAGGAGCGCGACGGCCGCGGGAGTGGGAACGCCCCGGCGCGCGGCCTCCCCCGACGCGGCGAGCAGAGCGACCAGGCGCGAGGCCCCGGGGTACCGGTCCCGCCACACCCGCGCCGTCAGCCCGCCCCGCCTCATCCGCTTGATCCTCCACGCCGGACCCGGCGTCCGCGCAACGATCGCGGTGGCACCCCGTCCGGTCACCGTATCGCCCTTCGACATCAAACGCTCCCAAACCGCTCCCCGATCGAGCTCCCGGCTCAGGATCTCCGCCTCGTGCGCGGCCGCCGCGTAGAGCATGCCTCGCCCGGTGTCCCGCCGCACGAACCCCTCGGGCGCCGGGGGCCACGCGGGGCTCACGCCCGGGCCTTCGGCGCCACGAGCCAGGCGACGCCGGCCCCGAGCAGGTACAGGCCGACCATCGGGCCGGCGAAGATCGCCATCGTGAGCGCGTCCCCCGACGGGGTCACGACGGCGGCGACGATCGCGATCACGAGGACCGCGAGCCGGAAGTGCCGGATCAGGAGGCCGGGGGTGACGATGCCGAAGCGTGCCAGAAGGACGATGATCGCCGGCATCTCGAACACGAGCCCCGCCCCGATGATCATCCGGCTCTCGAACTGGAACGCCGACTGGAGGGTCAGCTGCGCCTTGAACGGGGAGCCGAGCGCGAGGAGCCACCGGGCGCAGGCCGGCATGGCGACGTAATACCCGAACGCGCCGCCGGCGACGAACAGCGCCGTTCCGAACACGATGAACAGCGCGGCGGACCGGCGCTCGTTGCGGTAAAGCCCCGGCGCCACGAACCGCCAGAGCTGCCACAAGACGTAGGGCGACGCGATGAAGAGCGCCCCGATCGCCGAGGCCTTCATGTAGACGAGGAACGGCTCGGTCAGGGTGAGGAAGACGATGTCGCCGCCGGCGAAGAGATGCTCCCGGATCGGCGCCATGAGAAAGGTGAGGATGCGATCGCTGATCGCCCAGCATCCGGCGAGCAGCAGAGCGTAGAGGACCGCGATGCGGAACAACCTCGACCGCAGCTCGTCGAGGTGCTCCAGGAACGACATGCCGCGCTCAGGCTCCGGCGCGGCCTGGGTCATCGTCGCTCGGTGGCGGTTCCTGGTGGGGGGGGTCGCTCAGGAGGGAGCCCCGGGGGAGGGCGTCCTGGACCGAGGCCTGGACCGAGCGCCCGGCGTCCTTGAGCTTCTCGATCTCGACCTCGCGCTCGAGGCTGGCTCGGAAATCTTGGGAGGCTTTCCGGAATTCCGCGACCGCCTTCCCGATCGTCTTCCCGATCTCGGGGAGCCGGCGCGGCCCGAACAGGAGCAGCGCGAGGACGAACAGGACGATGACCTCGGAGCCTCCCAGCGAGCCGAACACGCGGGGAGGCTACCCCGCGCCCCCGGGCCCGTCAAGGAACGCAACCGGAACCGTCGCACGACGTAAAACAAGGTAAAAACACGCTTTGGTTTCGTCTTCGTCCGTTGCCGACCTAGGGAGGTCACCTTATAATTTCGAGGCCTTCGTAAACGAATTGAGGAGCCCCACATGAGCCGATCCGTGCGCGCGACCTGGGTGCTGACCGTTCTCTTCCTGGGTGGAGGGTGCCTCATCGGGGGCGTGCTCGCGAGCCACGCCGAAGCGGACGCGGACAAGACAGTGGCCCAGGCCCGCACCTTCGGCCGGATCCTCGCGCTCGTCGAGGACAACTCGGTCGGCAAGCTCGAGCCGAAGGACATGGTGGAGAACGCGATCCAGGGGATGCTCCACACGCTCGACCCGCACAGCAACTACCTCAACCGCGAAGCCTACTCGGAGATGAAGGACGAGCAGCGCGGCTCGTTCTACGGCCTCGGCATCCAGATCACCAAGCGCGGGGCGGACAAGCCGCTCACGATCCTGGCCCCGATCGACGGCACGCCGGCGGCGAAGGCGGGGCTGCAGCCCGGGGACGTCATCTCGAAGATCGAGGGTCAGGACACGATCGATCTCACCGTCCAAGACGCGGTGCGCAAGCTGAAGGGCGAGAAGGGCACCAAGGTCACGATCACGATCCAGAGACCGGGCGAGGAGAACAACGCCGCCTTCGACATCACGCTCGTCCGTGACGAGATCCCCACGAAGAGCATCGCGCACGCCTTCATGGTCCAGCCCGGCGTCGGTCTCGTGCGCATCTCGAACTTCACCTCGACGACGACCGCCGAGCTCGACGAGGCGATCGAGGCGCTGAAGGCCAAGGGAATGGACCGGATGATCCTCGACCTGAGGAGCAATCCGGGCGGCCTGCTCGATCAGGCCGTGGGCGTCTCGAGCCGCTTCATCCCCGAGGGGAAGCTCGTCGTCTACACGCGCGGGCGCATCGCCGGATCGGACCAGGACTACACGGCGAAGGGCGACGAGCGGACGGACGTCCCGCTCGTCGTGCTCGTGGATCACAGCTCGGCGTCGGCCAGCGAGATCGTGTCCGGGTGCATCCAGGACCACGACCGCGGCCTGGTCGTGGGCGTCACGACGTTCGGCAAGGGGCTCGTCCAGCGCGTGATCCCGCTGCGCGACGGCGGCGCGCTCGCCCTGACGACCGCGAAGTACTACACGCCGGCGGGGCGTCTCATCCAGCGCGACTACTCGGACCTCGACGACTACTTCCTCGATCCCGAGCTCGAGGACGACGGGCAGCCCGTGACCGAGGCCACGGCCTCGGATCGCGAGATGCGCAAGACCGACTCCGGCCGCACCGTCTACGGCGGAGGCGGCATCACGCCCGACTACGTCGTCCAGAACGACAAGGAGCCGCTCGTGGTGTCCCGGATGCGGCGCGAGAACCAGCTCTTCGATTTCGCGGTCAAGTACGTCGCGAGCCACCCGAACCTGAAGAAGGAGCTCCCCGCCGACGCCGCGATGATCGGCTCGTTCCGCGAGTTCCTCGCTGCCCGCAAGTTCCGGATGGAGGACGGCGCGTTCGATCAGTCCAAGAAGGCGATCGAGACGCGGCTCCGCTCCCAGATCGCGCGCGTGAAGTGGGGCATCGAGGCCGAGACGCGCGTTCTCGCCGAGGACGACGCGCAGGTAAAGAAGGCGCTGACCCTGTTCGAGGAGGCCGCGAAGCTCGCGCAGGCTGGTGAGACCGGCCGTCGGGAGAAAAACGACGGAGCGGGCACCAAGCCTGTCGACCTCAAGGCGTCGGCCCCCTCCAGCTAGGCTCTAGACCGCCGACTCCATCGCGAGCTTCCCACCGAGGTCCTCCCGGTGGAAGCGCCGCAGTCGCTCGACGCGCCGCTCGGGGGCGAGCCGCTCCAGCGACCCGACGAACCTCGCCGCGTGACGGCCCGCGGTGACGTAGCGGCGCCGCACCTCGGGGTCCGGGTCCGAATAGTCCGGCTTGTCGAAGAGGTGGTGCCTCAGCCACGCCCGGCGGGCGGCGCCCAGGCGGCGTCCCCGGCCCGCCAGGAAGCGCGCCAGCACGAGGTACTTGCTGACGCCCGCGTGCAGCTCGAGCTCGAGCAGCGAGACCCCGCGGCCCGCGTCCGCGCGCTCGGCGGCCACGAGCAGGTGGTCGATCTCCTCGACGAAGACCGCGAAGGCGTCCACGTTGCCGGCGTCCACCCCGCGCTGCGGCGGACGCCGCTCGAGGTGGGCGATCATCGCGTCCGGGAAATAGACCGAGGCGCGCCATGCGCCGGCCTCCTCGCGCAGGAGCAGGCGCGCCCCCTCGCCGGAGGCACTCCGCACCGCCTGCTCCCGGCGGTCGTCATGGAGCCGTGCGAGGCCCGCGTCCCCGATCACGTACCGCTCGATCGCATCGAGCGGGGCCTCGAGCGCGTACGTGCGCGTGAGAAGCCCTTGGACGATGCCGAGGAGCGAGGGGGCGGTCACGACGAGGTGCGCTCCGGACGGTAGACGAACGCACCGTCCTCGAACGCGATCCGCAGCACGGCGTAGTCCAGCCGCGCCCGCACGGCGTCGAGGACCTCGCGACGCAGCGCGTTCGCGTCGAACGGGCCGGTCCCCTCCCGGAGCTCGCGCAGCCGGGCGAGGAGGGTGTGCTGATCCGCCGGGGTCTCGCGGGCGTCCTGACGGATGCGGTGCGAGACCGCGACGTTGCACACCTGCTCGAGCGTCGCGCGGAGATGGCGCGCGCCGTGGGCGGGCGAGAACCCGCGCCGGAGCAGCTCGCGCCGCGCCGAGGCGTCGAGGAGCAACGCCAGCCCGTGGACCTCCTCGTACCGCCGCGCGATCGCCGCCAGCTCGAGGTCGAGGATCTTCTCGGCGCTCGCCGGGGTCAGCCGGCCGAAGTGGATGAGCCGGATCCGGTTGACGAACTCCGGCGAAAGAGCGCGCTTGAGGGTCGTGCGCACGTCGCGGTCGGCGCTGGCGAGGCGCGCCTCGTCGTCGCCGTAGCCGATCGGGGCGGCGCGCTCCTGGGCGTCGCTGTAGCCGAGGTTCGAGGTGAAGAAGATCAGGCTGTTCGCGAGATTGAGCTCCCGGCCGCGGTTGTCGGTCGTCGTCCCGCGATCCAGGATCGACAGGAAGAAAGTCCGCAGCTGCGCGTGCGCCTTCTCGACCTCGTCCACGAGGATGATCGACACCGGCGCCTTGGACGCACGGGACTCGAAGGCGGCGAGGAGCCCTTCCTCGTCCGACCGGATGAAGCCGCGCGTCGCGCCGCGAAGCTCGTTGATGTCGGAGGGGTACGTGTAGTTCGGCCCCTCGATCGTCAGCGACGGGACGTCGATCTCCCAGATCCCCTGGAGCGCCCGCCGGAGGCTCTCGACGAGGTGGTTCTTGCCGACGCCGGTCGGGCCCACGAGGAAGTACCCGGGGGGACGCCTCAGGTCGCGCGTGCCGGAAGCGTTCAGCGTGAACTCGTCGCACAAGGCCCGCACGGCCTCCGGTTGGTCCACCACCGTGCTCGACAGCGCGTCTTCGAGCCGGCCGATGTCGAGCCCGGCGAAAAGGAGCATCCGCTCGTACGCGGAGAGGAGCTGGTCCCGCGAGAAGTCGGCCGCCCGGTCCTTCTCCCCCCGCGCGGCCTGGACGTACGCCTCCGGCGGCGCCACCGCCTCGGCGACCGCCGCCATCAGCGGCACGCGAATCGCCATCGATGCGATCGTCCCCTCCGGGTGGAGCGCCCGGAGCAGCTCGGCGTGGGCGGGGAATCGCTCCGAGCAGCGGCGAAGGAAATCGACCTCGTCCTCGAGGGGCAGCATCAGGAGCTTGTTCTCGCGGAAGAACTCCTTCAGCCGGCGGTCCTCCGCAAGCAGGGCCAAGGCCTGGCTGGCGGACAGGTACGCCCGGCTCCCCAGCTCCTCGAGCTCGTACCCCTTGATGCGGCGCAAGCCGAGGAACCCGAAGTCGAAGAGCGCCTTGTCGCCGATCATCCGGACGTCGTCAGGGAGGCGGCGGATCTTGTAGAGCGCCTCTCCCCCGTCGGGCCGCTCGGCGTCGAGGATCTGCCCGACGAGGTCCAGGACCGAGCGATCGCGCTCCATGACCCGGGCGATGCGCTCGTCGGAGTACACGTCGGTCAGGATCAGCGAGCAGCCGGTCAGGACCCGGATGAGATGCCTCAGCTCGGAGCCTTCCAGGTCCAGCCCGGGAGCGATCTGGCGCGCGAGGGTGCGCAGGCGCGCCTCGAGGCGCTCGGGATCGAGCTGCTCGATCGTCGTGTCTTTGCGATCGTCGTTATCCATGGGCCTCCCCTCCTGCGAGCCCAGGTGCCCGCACGAGGTGCTACAAGCGATGTGCCATGAGCCGACGAGGCACGCAACCCCTTTCTCTCCAGACTTTATCCGGCTTAGAGCGACGCTCGGTGTCACTCCTAGGGACCTTGGGAGCCAGCGATTGCGAGTTCCAGTAAGTCCATCGATTCAATGGATGAATCTTGACAGGTGAGAATCGCCGTCCTAACCTGTTAGCACTCATGTGGAGCGAGTGCTAATTCAAAGCTGTAAATACAACAAAATACATAACTTACCGTCCCATGGAGGTTCGAGCTCATGAAGGTCAAGCCGCTGTACGACCGGATCCTCGTCAAGCGCATCGAGGAGAAGGAACAGAAGAAGGGCGCCATCATCATTCCGGACACCGCCAAGGAAAAGCCGATGGAAGGCAAGGTCATCGCGGTGGGCGCGGGCGCCGTCAACAAGGAAGGGAAGCGCACTCCGCTCGAGGTCAAGGTCGGCGACCGCATCCTCTTCGGGAAGTACGCCGGGACCGAGATCAAGATCGACGACACGGAGCACGTGATCCTTCGCGAGGACGAAGTCCTCGGCATCATCGACTGAGCCACTAACCCATTCATCGGAGGTTCGAAGACACATGGCAGCCAAGAACATCACCTACGCCGAGGACGCCCGCCAGGCGATGCTCCGCGGTGTGAACAAGCTCGCCGACGCGGTCAAGATCACGCTCGGCCCCAAGGGTCGTAACGTCGTCCTCGAGAAGAAGTTCGGCTCCCCGCTCTCGACCAAGGACGGCGTGTCCGTGGCGAAGGAGATCGAGCTCGAGGATCCCCGCGAGAACATGGGCGCGCAGCTCGTGCGCGAGGTCGCCTCGAAGACCTCGGACGTCGCGGGCGACGGCACCACGACCGCGACCGTGCTCGCGCAGGCGATCTTCCGCGAGGGCGTGAAGGCCGTCACGGCCGGCAGCAATCCCATGGACATCAAGCGTGGCATCGAGAAGGCCGTCGAGATCTCGACCAACGAGATCAAGAAGCTCTCCCGCCCGATCGCCGGCAAGGCGATCTCCCAGGTCGGCACGATCTCGGCGAACAGCGACGAGTCGATCGGCGAGATCATCGCGCAGGCGATGGAGAAGGTCGGCAAGGACGGCGTCATCACGGTCGAGGAGGCCAAGGGCCTCGAGACCTCCCTCGAAGTCGTCGAGGGGATGCAGTTCGACCGCGGCTACCTCTCCCCGTACTTCGTGACCGATCCCGAGCGGATGGAGGTCGTCCTCGAGGACGCCTACATCCTCATCCACGAGAAGAAGATCTCCTCGATGAAGGACCTGCTCCCGATCCTCGAGCAGGTCGCCAAGAGCAGCAAGCCGCTCCTGCTCATCGCCGAGGACGTCGAGGGCGAGGCGCTCGCGACGCTCGTCGTCAACAAGCTCCGCGGCACGCTCCACGCCGCGGCCGTCAAGGCCCCCGGCTTCGGCGATCGCCGCAAGGCGATGCTCGACGACATCGCGATCCTCTCGGGCGGCAAGTCGATCACCGAGGACCTCGGCATCCGCCTCGAGAACGTCAAGCTCGAGGACCTCGGACGCGCGAAGAAGGTCGTCATCGACAAGGAGAACACCACGCTCGTCGAGGGTGGCGGCAAGTCGAAGGCGATCGAGGGCCGCGTGAAGCAGATCCGCGCCCAGATCGAGGAGACGACCTCGGACTACGATCGCGAGAAGCTGCAGGAGCGCCTCGCGAAGCTCGTCGGCGGCGTGGCGGTGATCAAGGTCGGCGCCGCGACCGAGTCCGAGATGAAGGAGAAGAAGGCCCGCGTCGAGGACGCGATGCACGCCACGAAGGCGGCCGTCGAGGAGGGGATCGTCCCCGGCGGCGGCGTCGCGCTCATCCGGTGCGTCCCGGCGCTCGACGAGGCGATCAAGAAGGAGAAGAACGAGGACATGGCGATCGGCATCCGGATCGTGAAGCGCGCCATGGAGGAGCCGATCCGGCAGATCGCGAACAACGCCGGCTACGAGGGCTCGGTCGTCGTCAACCAGGTCCAGACGCTCGACAAGGCGAAGGGCTTCGACGCCCAGAACGAGAAGTTCGTGGACATGATCGAGGCCGGGATCATCGACCCGACCAAGGTCGTGCGCTCCGCGCTCCAGAACGCCGCGTCGATCGCGAGCCTCATGCTCACGACCGAGGCCATCGTCAACGAGATCCCCGACGAGAAGAAGGCGTCCGGATCGCCCGGCATGGGCGGCGGGATGGGCGGCGACTTCTAAGAAGGGCTCGACCCTTTTCTGATAGCTTCAGCCCGGCCCGCAGGGGCCGGGTTTTTTTTCGCCGGAGGGGGCGTGGAGGCGGGGAAGGGAAGCGAGCGCGCGCGTGTCCTGCTCGCGCTGACCGTCATCCAGGTCCTGTTCGGCGTGCACTACCTCGCCGGCAAGATCGTGCTCCGCGAGATCGAGCCGCGCGCGTGGGCCGTGCTCCGCGTCGCCGGCTCCGCGGTCCTGCTCGTGGCGCTCGCCGGGCTGATGCGGCGGCGGTTCCCGGTGGGCGCGCGCGATCTCGCGCTCCTCGCGGTCTTCTCGCTGTTCGGCGTCTCGATCAACCAGGTCTGCTTCGTCGAGGGTCT
>Ga0137435_1000549_pt1 | contig 12094 bp, 9 predicted proteins | sample EasRivERMGT100_2_FD_104904 | JGI IMG/M metagenome (GOLD analysis project Ga0137435, IMG submission 104904) | Soil microbial communities from meander-bound floodplain in the East River, Colorado, USA - East River MetaG ERMGT100_2 | ecosystem: Environmental > Terrestrial > Soil > Floodplain ... | reverse complement strand
TCGTCCGCTGCCCTATCGATTCGCCGATCGCACCGCGTTGCTGTGGAACGCGTACGACCCGTCGGGAATCCCGCCGTTCGCCGTCGCACCGCCCGAGTATTTCGATCTCAAGGAGCAGCTTCGCGCCTATGACCAGGTCGCGGCGATCAGCAAGCAGTCGTCGGCAATCGTCGGCGACGGCGGCGAGCCGGAGCAACTCACGGCGTACGTCGTCACCCCCAACCTCTTCGATCTCCTCGGGGCGGCGCCGCGTCTGGGGCGCGGCTTTCATCTCGACGACGGCGACGCGGCCAGCGAGCGCGTGATTCTGCTCAGCCATGCGCTGTGGATGCGCCGCTTCGGCGGCGACTCGAACATCGTCGGGAAGAAACTCAACATCGGCGGTCGCATCCGTACGGTGATCGGCGTGATGCCCGCGGCCGTACGCTTTCCCGATCATCCGATCAGCTGGCTGCGCGAGCGCGCCGACCTCTGGATCCCCAACTCCCTCGAAGCGTCGCGCGGCGAAGAGCGCGGCAATCAATACCTCGCCGTGCTCGCGCGGCTCCGCGAGGGCGCGACGCCGGCGCAGGCAACCGCGGATCTGGGCATGATGCGACAGCGCTTCCGAGCCGCGTTCCCCGACCGCTACGCGTCGGTGAGCGCCAAGGATTGGCGGATCACCTCGGTGCCGCTGCGCGATCAGATGATCGGCACGGTGCGTCCGGTGCTCACCCTGCTCTCGGCGGCCGTCGGCCTGGTCTTGATGATTGCGTGCGTGAACGTGGCCAATCTCCTCCTGGCCCGCGGGCAACTGCGGCAGCGCGAGATGGCGGTCCGTCTCGCGCTCGGCGCGGCGCGGGCGCGGCTCCTTCGACAACTGCTCACGGAGAGCGCGGTGCTGTCCGTCGCCGGCGGAGCGCTGGGACTCGTGCTCGCGCGCGTCGGCGTTCCGGCGCTGGTCCGGCTCGACGCCGGCACGATGCCGATGCTCGCCGAAACACGCGTCGACGGAGCGGTGTTCGCGTTCGTCGCGCTCGTTTCGATGCTCACCGGCATCTTCGTCGGCGTCGTGCCGGCCTTGCAGCAATCGCAGGCCGAACTCCGCGGAGCGCTGGGTGAAGGGACACACGGCGCCGGCGACGGACGCGCGCGCCGTCGCACGCGAACGGCGCTCGTGACGGCGCAGGTGGCGATGGCGCTCATCGTGCTCGTCGCCGCCGGGCTCCTCGGCCGCAGCTTCGCGGCGCTCGAGCGCGTGCAACCCGGGTTCGTGCCCGACGGTGTGATGACCATGCAACTCACACTTCCGCGCGTTCGCTACGACAGCGCGTACAAGATCATGAACTTCGCGCAGGCCCTGCGCGAGCGGGCCGCCGCGCTTCCCGGCGTGGTGGAGGCGAGCGCCGTCTATCCGCTGCCCATGGCGGGGGAAGGCTGGAGCGGATCGTTCTGGGTCGAAGGAGAGCCCAGCGGCCCCAACGCCGAGCTCCCGCACGGCGAATATGCGGTCGCGCTGCCGGGCTACTTCCACACGATGCGGATCCCCCTCCTCGCCGGGCGCGACTTCACCGCGGCCGACGTGCGCGGCATTCCCAAGGTGGTGATCGTGGACGAAACGCTGGCGCGGAAGCACTGGGGCGCGAACGCCCAGACCGCCGTCGGCAAGCGGCTCAACCCGAACGGGGACCCTGGGGATTGGGCGACGGTCATCGGCGTCGTGGGCCACGTTCATTCGCATGGGCCGCAGGAGGCGGGCGAGGCCCAGATCTATCAGCCGATGCTTCAGCGGCCGCAGACCGTGATGGCGGTCGTCGTCCGCAGCGGGAGTTCGCCCGCGTTGCTCGCTCCGGCGCTGCGCGATGCGGCGCACGCCGTGGATCGGGATCTGCCCGTCAACAAGATGCGCACGATGGACGACGTGGTGACGAGCGTGATCGCGCGGCAACGGTTCAACATGCTCATGCTCGCCGTGTTCGCGGCGGCGGCGCTGGTTCTGGCGACGGTGGGGCTGTACGGCGTGATGTCGTACCTCGTCTCGCAGCGCACACGCGAAATCGGCATTCGCATCGCGCTCGGTGGTCAGCCGAGCGACGTCCGCACGATGGTGGTTCGCGAGAGCCTGCTCATAGCGGTCACCGGTGTGGTGATCGGCACGGTGGTGTCGGTCGCGCTCTCGCGGTTCGTTTCGGGGTTGCTGTTCGGCATCGCGGCCACGGATTGGACGACGTACGGCTCGGTCGCGCTGCTCCTCCTCGTGGTGTCACTGGGCGCGGCGTACGGCCCGGCGCGCCGGGCCACGCGGATCGATCCGGTGAGGGCGTTGCGGGAATAGGCGTGTAGGCGTGTAGGCGTGTAGGCGTGTGGGCGTGTGGGCGTGTGGGCGTGTTAGGCGTGTGGGCGTGTAGGCGTGTAGGAGCACTCGCCCACTCGCCCATTCGCCCGCTCCCTTGCACTTCTACAAGAGACCCTCTATCCTCTCCTGTAGAAGCGCAAACCGAGAGCCCATGACCGACGATCGTCTCGACCTCCCACAGGGAACGCTCGACCTCCTCATCCTCAAGGCGCTCTCGCTCGCGCCGCAGCACGGGTGGGCGATCTCCGAGCGGATCCATCAGGTCTCGCGTGCCACGCTGCAAATCCCTCAAGGCTCGCTGTACCCCGCGCTCCACCGCCTCGAACGGCGCGGGTGGATCAAAGCCGAGTGGGGCGCGTCCGACAACAATCGGCGCGCCAAGTACTACGAGCTCACCCGCGGCGGCCGCAAACAGCTCGAGCACGAGACCAAGTCGTGGAGCAGGCTGACCACGGCCGTGGCGCTCGTGCTCGACATGGGATGACCGTATGCTGAGCGAGATCTGGAGCGATTTCCGCTATCGCCTGCGCGCGCTGGTTCGCCGCGATCGCCTCGAACTGGAACTGGATGAGGAGGTGCGGTTCCACATCGAGCGCGAGGCGGAGAAATACGAGCGCGACGGCATGACGCGGGTCGACGCGCTCCGTCGGGCGCGGCTCGCCTTCGGCGGCGTGGACCGGGCGAAAGAGGAGACGCGCGACGCGCGCGGGGTCGTGCTCGTCGAGACCATGCTGCAGGACCTGCGATACGCGCTGCGCGGCCTGCGACTCAAGCCGGGCTTCACCGCGGCCGTCGTGGTGACGCTCGGTCTCGGAATCGGGGCCAACGCGGCGATGTTCGGCGTCGTGGATCGCCTGCTTTTCCGGCCGCCGTCGTTCATGGCGGATCCGGCGACCGTTCATCGCGTGTACCTCGCCTGGACGGAACGCGGCGAAGCGATCCACACGGAGCATCTGCAGTACACGACCTACCTCGACCTGTCGCGGTGGACGTCGTCCTTCTCGGCGATGGCCGGGTTCAGCAACCGCGAACTGGCGGTGGGCGACGGCGACCATGCGCGCGAGATCAAGGTCGGCGCGGTCAGCGCGAGTTTCTTCGACTTCTTTCACGCGCGTCCGGCGCTGGGACGTTTCTTCTCGGAGGCGGAGGATGCGCTCCCGGCGGGTTCTCCGGTCAGTGTGCTCAGTCACGCCTATTGGCAGACCCGCTATGGCGGCCGGCTCGACGTCCTTGGTACCCGACTCCAGGTGGGAAAGACGCCGACGACGATCATCGGCGTCGCGCCGCCGGGCTTCGTCGGCATCAACGACGATGGGCCCCCGCTCGTGTTCATTCCCATCACGAACTACGGGACAACCATCTCGAAGGACTACTACCGGAATTACGGCTGGGACTGGATGCACATGCTCGTCCGCCGGAAACCCGGCGTGAGCACGGCTGCCGCTTCGGTGGATCTGTCGTCGGCATTTCTGCGCAGCTGGAATACGCGAAAGGGCATGGAACGGTCGCTTCCGCCGGCGGACGTCGCGCGCCCGCACGCAGTCGCCGCCGCGGTGCCCCTCGCGCGCGGTCCGGAAGCCAGCCGCGACGCCAAGGTCGTCACCTGGATCAGCGCCGTCGCGTTGGTCGTCATGCTCATCGCCTGCGCCAACGTCGCCAACCTCCTGCTTGCGCGTGCCCTCCGGCGGCGCCGCGAGATTGCGATGCGCCTCGCGCTCGGCATCAGTCGCGGCCGGCTCGTGCGTCAATTGCTCACCGAGAGTTGCGTGCTCGCCGTCCTCGGAGGCGCCGCCGGTCTCGCCGTCGCGCAGTGGGGAGGAGGCGCCTTGCGCGCCCTGCTGATCACGAACGAGGATGCCGTGTCAGTGGCGAGCGACGGACGCACCATCGCCTTCGCCGTCGTCGCGACCCTGGCCGCGGCCGTGCTCACCGGATTGGTCCCCGCGCTCCATACCGGACGCGGAGACCTTGCGACGACGCTCAAGGCCGGTGGGCGAGACGGCGCGCACCATCGCTCGACCGCGCGCACCGCGTTGCTCGTGTTTCAAGGCTCGTTGTCGGTCGTGCTGCTCGTCGGCGCGGGGCTGTTCGTGCGCAGCATGCAGAACGTGCGCGCCCTTCGGCTGGGCTATGACGTCGAGCCGATACTCTACGTCGCCGCGCATGGGCGCAGCGTCAAACCGGCGCCGGCCGAAATGGCCGCGCTGAAGGAGCGTATGCTCGACGAAGCGCGCTCGAGCCCCGGGGTCGTCCGCGCCACGCGCACGCAGATGGTTCCGTTCTGGAGCGGTGAACGCCGACTCCTCTTCGTGCCCGGCATCGACTCCGTTCGCCGCCTGGGGCACTTCGATCTCGCCGCGGGGTCGCCCGACTATTTCGCGACCATGGGAACGCGCATTCTTCGCGGCCGCGGCTTTACCCGCGACGACGGCGCCAGCGCGCCCCGCGTGGCGGTAGTGAGCGAGGCGATGGCCGGCATCATCTGGCCGGGGCGCGATGCCATCGGCCAGTGCATGCGGATCAACGCCGACACCATGCCATGCACCACGATCGTCGGCATCGCCGAGAACATCAGGTCGCGGAGTATCACCGACGCGCCGGAGTCGCATTACTATCTGCCGATCGCGCAGTACGACCAACATGTCGGATCGTCGTTCCCGTGGCTTTTCGTTCGCGTCGACGGGAGAGCCGCCGACTACGCCGAGTCGACGCGCCAGCGCCTGCAGCGCCTCATGCCCGGAGACGCGTACGTCACCGTGGATCCGATGCGCACCATCGTCGATCCCACGCAGCGCGCCTGGCGCACCGGCGCCACGATGTTCGTCGCGTTTGGCGGACTCGCACTCGCCCTCGCCGCGATCGGGCTCTACAGCGTGATTGCGTACGACGTCGCCCAGCGCACACGCGAGCTGGGCGTTCGCATCGCGCTCGGCGCACAGGCGCGCGACGTGACGCGGCTCATCGTTGGCCAGGGCATCGGGCTGGCCGCGCTGGGCGTCGTGATCGGGGGCACGCTGGCACTGGCAGCCGGACGCTGGGTGGCGCCGCTCCTTTTCGCGGTGTCGCCACGTGACCCCGTGGTGTTCGGTGGTGTGGTGGCGGTGCTGCTCGGCGTCGCCGCCGTCGCCAGCGTCATCCCGGCCCTGCGCGCGACGCGCGTGGACCCGACCGAGGCGCTTCGCTCGGACTGAACTGCAGGCTGCTGGGCATCTGGGCTGCTGGGCTGCTGTCAGTCGCCCAGTCGCCCAGTCGCCCCGTCGCCCCGTAGCCCAGTAGCGTCGCCTTTATCGGGCTCGCACTATTCTGCGAGACCCCCCGGCCCCGTCTCCATGCTCGTTCTCATCGGCATCCCCATCGTGATCGTGGGGTTCATGCTGAAACGCAATCCGCTGCTCGTCGTGACCGTCGCCGGATTGGCGACCGGCCTCGCCGCGGGCATCGACCCGATTGAGGTCGTCGCCGCCTTCGGGAAGGCGTTCATCGAAACGCGGTACGTCGCCATCGTGTGGCTCGTGCTCCCGGTGATCGGACTTCTCGAGCATGCCGGCCTCAAAGAGCGTGCGCGCGACGTCATCGCTCGAATCACGGTGGCTACCACGGGCAGACTGCTCCTCGCCTATCTGGCGATCCGGCAGACCACCGCGGCCCTCGGACTCATCTCGCTCGGCGGCCACGCGCAAATGGTGCGGCCGCTCATCGCCCCCATGGCAGAGGGCGCCGGCGAGGCGAAGCTCGGCGCGCTCCCCGACCGCGTGCGTTTCCGCATCCGCGCGCTTGCCTCGGCGACCGACAACATCGGGGTGTTCTTCGGTGAAGACATCTTCATCGCGATCGGCTCCATCCTGCTCATCAAGGGCTTTCTCGATCAGAACAACGTTCCGTCCGAACCGGCGCGCCTGGCGTTGTGGGCTATTCCAACGGCGATCGTCGCATTCATCATTCACGCGGCGCGCTTGCTCCTCCTCGATCGCCAACTGGCAAGGTCCGTGAACGCCGGCAGCGACAGGCACGACGGCGGGGTCGGTGCAGCCGATTTGCCGCGCGCGGCACGCGGTACGCGGCCCGCGGCACGCGAATGATCCGTCTCGAGTTCATCTACGTCTTGATGGGGATCCTCACCGGGGGGATCGCCATCGTGAACGCGCGCGACGGCAGCAATCCGCGCCGCGTCAACAACGCGCTCTTCTGGGGTCTGTACTCGATCACCTTTCTCTTCGGTTCGTATCTGCCGGACCTCGTGAACGGGCTGCTCGTGATCGCGATGGTGTTGACGGCAAGCATTCGCGGGCTCGGCCAGGGCGCGAGCGACGCGACGACCGTCTCCGAGCGTCAAGCGAGCGCACGGCGGTGGGGCAACCGGCTGTTCATACCGGCGTTGACGATACCTGCCGTGACACTCGCCGGTACCTTAGGGCTCAAACACCTGTCTGTGCATGGCACCCCGCTCGTCGATCCGCGTCAGGTCACGCAGATCTCCCTGGCAATCGCGATTCTCGTCGCGCTGACCATCGGGATGGTGATGCTCCGGCCTCCGGCGCTTGCGCCGCTCTTCGAGGCGCGCCGCTTGATGGACTCGGTCGGCTGGGCCGCCGTGCTCCCGCAAATGCTCGCGTCCCTCGGCGCGCTGTTCGCCGTGGCCGGCGTCGGCAAAGTCGTCGCCGACCTTACCGGCCGCTACATACCGCTCGACCACGCTTTCGTTGCCGTGGCGACCTACACCGTGGGGATGGCTGTCTTCACCATGGTGATGGGCAATGCCTTTGCCGCATTTCCCGTGATGACCGCGGGCATCGGTCTGCCGATCATCGTCGCGCGCTTCGGCGGCAACCCGGAGATCATGGCCGCCATAGGAATGCTCTCGGGATTCTGCGGCACTCTCATGACGCCGATGGCGGCGAACTTCAACATCGTTCCCGTCGCGCTTCTCGAGCTCCCCGACCAGTATGCGGTGATCAAGGCACAGATCCCCACGGCCCTCCCCCTGCTCCTCGCCAACACCCTCTTGATGTATTTCTTGGTATTCCGGTTCTGAGGGCGGGCATGCGGACACCCGATACCGCCGCCAACAGCATGACTCCCGAGCTCGCGACCACCTTCGCGTCGCTCGCGCTCACGCACGTCACGCGGCAATATCCGAACAAGCTGGATCACGTACTCAATGGGCCGCAGGACGTTCGCTCGCCGAGCGAGCTGCATCCGATTTTCTACGGCAGCTTCGACTGGCATTCGTGCGTGCACGGCTACTGGCTGCTGTCGCGCCTCTACCGTCGGTACCCGGGACTAGGCGAGGCGCGCGTCATTCGCGAGCTGTTCGACGCTCAGCTCACCGACGCCAATGTCGCCGGGGAGCTCGCCTATCTCGACCAGCCCCAGCGCGCCGGCTTCGAGCGGCCCTATGGCTGGGCATGGATGCTGATGCTCGCCGCGGAATTGTCGCGTCACACCACCGACGAAGGGCGGCGGTGGTCGGCGACCTTAGTGCCGCTCGCGCGCGCCTTCGTGTTGCGCTTCATGAAATTCCTTCCCAAGGCCACGTATCCGATTCGCGTCGGCACGCACTTCAACTCGGCGTTCGCCACTCGGCTCGCAATGGAGTACGCCAAGGCGGTCGACGACGCACAACTCGGCGCGCTGCTCAGCGCCCAGGCGCTCGCCTGGTATGGCGAGGACACGGACTGCCAGGCATGGGAGCCGGGGGGCGACGACTTTCTGTCGTCGGCGCTGATCGAAGCGGAGTGCATGCGATGCGTGCTGCCCGCGCAGCAGTTCGCGGCTTGGTTCGATCAGTTTTTGCCGCACGTGGCGATTCGCGAGCCGGCCACGTTGTTTCACCCCGTCATTGTGAGCGATCGCACGGACGGCAAGATCGGCCACCTCGACGGTCTGAATCTGAGCCGCGCGTGGTGCTGGCGTTCGATCGCGTCGATCCTCACTGACGACGATGCGCGCCGTCCGCTCGTGATGGAGGCGGTGGACCGGCACCTCGCCGCGGCCCTTCCCCACGTGGCCGGCGACTACGTGGGGGAACACTGGCTCGCGACCTACGCGGTGCTCGCGCTGGACGTCTGACCGCGACGCCTCGCGGGCTCGGACGACGTGGCGGCGGCGTATGCGGCGACGACCGTCGTCGCTTTGGCAAGAAAGAGAAGTAGGGCAGTCATCGCTATCTCCCGCCCACGCGCGCAGTACGAATGCGCTCGCGGAATTGATCGATCTCGGCTTCGCTGAGCTTGGCGTCGGACATCCGAAGCACGGCGGTGATCGCCTGCTCGGTCGAGCCGTCGAAGAACGTCCTGATCACGTGTTTGAGCGCGTCGTCGCGAGCCTGCTCCGTGTTGACGGCAGGCAGGTACACATAGCGCGGCCCATCCTCGCGATGCGTGATGAGCTGCTTTTCGACGAGAATGCGGAGAATCGACCGCACGGCCGAATACGTCGGCGGGTCGGGAAGATCGCCCATGATCTCCGCCACCGTGGACTCCCCGCGCCTGAAGAGGATGTCCATCACCTGCCGTTCGCGGCGGCTCAGCGCCGCGGCTTCAGCCGACTTTTCCTTTGCCATGCGTCCTCCGACCGCGGCGACTCCGTGCAGCCACCATCGCCTTGTTGTGTGTTGACTTTTCAACACTGCGGCCGGTTCGTCAAGTCCGGGGTTTTTTGCCGTCCCGCCGACAGGCCGAACAAATCAATGGGGTCAGACACCATTGATTTCCGTGCACTCGCGCTGAGGAACCCGGCCCGCGAGGTTTCATCCACATGACTGCGAAGGACATCTGGGGTTCGTTCGGAGAGCCCGGGCGCGACGGCGCGCCGCGCGAGTGGGACGCCAGGGCGTACCACGTGCTCTCGGAGCCCCAATTCGAGTGGGGCCGGCGCGTCCTCGACGACCTCGAGCTCAGTGGTTCCGAACGCGCCCTCGACGCAGGGTGCGGCTCCGGGCGACTCACTTCCCTTCTCGCAACCCGCTTGCCGTCCGGGAGCGTGGTAGGGCTCGACCGCTCGGAGAACATGGCACGGGCCGCGCGCGATACGCTCGCGACGCACGGCGACCGATGCGAGGTGGTCGTCGCCGACTTGCGTGCGGTGCCCTTCTCGAACGCGTTTGATGTCGTGTTCAGCACGGCCACGTTCCATTGGGTTCTCGACCACGACGCCCTGTTTGCCGCACTCCATCGGATACTCCGTCCGGGGGGTGTTCTCCACGCCCAGTGTGGGGGGAGCGGCAACCTCGCGCGCGCTCATGAGCGCGCGGAAGCCGTGATGACGTCGCGCCCGTTCGCGGCGTTCTTTCGCGAGTGGAAATCCCCCTGGGAATTCGCCGATGCCGCCACGACGGCCGCCCGCCTCGAGCGCGCCGGATTCTCCGGCGTGCGCACGGGCCTGGAGCAGGCGTTCGTCGAGCTGCCCGACGCGCGCACCTTCCGGGCGTTCGTTTCGGTCGTGGTTCTGCGTCCGCACCTTGCCCGTCTGCCGACCGAAGAGCTGCGCGAACAGTTCGTGGACGACGTCACGAAGCTGGCGGCCCGCGAAGAACCGGCGTTCCTGCTCGACTACTGGCGCCTGAACCTGCACGGCGTGAAGGCGCGCTAGCTCGCGCTCGCGAGGAGTGGGCGCGCGAGCGACCGGCGGTTGCGACCGGCCGTTAGAATTCACGATGCATCGCCCCGTGAGTCGCCGCGCCGCGTACGCCGCGATCACCATCGCCGCGCTCGGCATTGGCTGGTCGGCAATCTTCGTCCGGTGGGCCGACGTCCCTGGATCGACGTCGGCGTTTTACCGGATGGCGATCGCGCAGCTCGTCTTCGTTCCGTGGCGGCTCACATCGCGCGGGCCAGAGCGTCGCTTCACTCGCGCCGCGGCCATCGCCGCGGTGTTGGCCGGCGTATCGTTCGCCGCCGACCTCGCGTTCTTCAATACCGCCATCATGCGCACGTCGGCGGCGAACGCCACCCTCATCGGGGTGAACGCCCCGATCTTCGTGGCGCTCGGCGCGTGGGCATGGTTCGGCGTTCGGCCGACGCTCTCGTTCTGGAGCGGCTTCGCGTTGAGCTTCGCCGGCATGGTAGCGATCGTCGGCGCGGACGTGATCCGCCACCCCGCGCTCGGCGTCGGCGACGCGATGGCGCTGGCCGGCGCGATCACGTATGCGATATACCTGCTCTTTCTGCAGCAGAGTCGCGCCGGGATGGATGCGCTCACCTTCAGCGCCATCTCCGGCGTCGTCGCGACGGTCACCCTGTTGGTCATCTGCCTGACCATCGGTGCGCCGCTCACCGGACTGACCGCGCGCAGCTGGTGGGCGGTTATCGGGCTCGCGTTGGTCACGCAGGTGATCGGACACCTGTGCGTCGCGTATGCCATGGGACGACTTCGCGCGCCGGTCGCGTCGGTCTTTTTGCTGTCGCAGGCGCCGATCACGGCGATCCTGGCGATGCCGCTGCTCGGCGAGCGAATTACCGCGGCTCAAGTAAGCGGAGGCGCGCTTGTCCTCGCCGGCATTTACGTCGTGAACCTCCGCGGCAAATCGCGGGTGCCGGCGCCGGTTCCCGCCGCCGACGCAACGGCCGTGTCGTAGCGGCGCTGCGTGCGCCGGCCGCGCTGCGGGACCTCGGCCGACGCCGGCACCCTCGTCAGTGCGTGATCGTGAGCGGAATCGGGTTGTCGAGAAAGATCATCTTGGTCTCGCTCCGGAAATGGAGGATGCGCTGGAACCAGCTCTCGTCGCGTGGCTGGCCACCGTGCTCCATGATGTCGCGGGCCACGCGGTAGGCGTCGTCGGGGTCCATCCGGAGGCAGCCGTGCGACGCCGCGTCGCCGAGGCTTTCGATGTCGCCCGTGCCGTGGATGTAGTAGGCCGGCTCCTTGAAGAACATTTTCACGAGCTTCATCGGATTGGCCCGCGCGCCCGGTTCCTGGGGCGTCTTGCCCTTGGCCCATTTCGAGTCCGGCGGAATCCACGCCGGGTTCCATACGATCTTTCTGATACGGAACGTCCCGGTGGGCGTGGGCCAGGAGTCCGTGCCGACGGCGACCGGGTACGTCTCGACCGTCGAATCCCCCATCTTCACGTAGAGCTTTCGCGCGCCAAGATCGGCGACGAGGCTCAACCCCGCCGGGTCGTCGGACGGCTGCGCACCGATGGCGCGCGGCCCGCGCGTCGCCCGAACCGTTACACCGCTCGCGACGAGCAGCAGCGCCGCGCCGAACATCCATCGGCGGCGCGCGAAGCGCGAATGAGGTTTTGAATTGTTGACATCGCTTTGCATTGCTCTGCACATCCTGCGGAAAAATGGATCACCGCTGGAAGGCAAAGGACGTTCCACATCAGGGTGCGCTCGTCACCCAGGCGGACCACCATACGTCACGAAGCATCTGCGCGCCCGCCGCGAGCCGCGCCACGATGAACTCCTTGTTCTCGGGGGCGGTCGTTTGTCCGTCGAACGCGTGGGCCTTGTCCAATTGATACATCCGTTCGACCTCCGCGTTCGATCGCGTGAGATACGCGATGGTCGCGGCGCGGAAATCGCGAATCACCTGCGCGTTGGTGTCCACCCGCGCCAATACGTCGGCCAACTTGATGTGCGTGTCGACGTACTCCGACTCGGTGCGCCCGTGGAAGCGACGATCCGTCGCATATCCGTTCGGATTGGCGCCGCTCCATCCGTTGAAGTGGATGGTGGTATGCGCGGGATTGGATCCGTCGGCGATGTAGTGACCGAGGATTCCGGCGTCGTTGATGATCCGCCCTTCGATGAACGG
>Ga0137435_1000546_pt1 | contig 12148 bp, 11 predicted proteins | sample EasRivERMGT100_2_FD_104904 | JGI IMG/M metagenome (GOLD analysis project Ga0137435, IMG submission 104904) | Soil microbial communities from meander-bound floodplain in the East River, Colorado, USA - East River MetaG ERMGT100_2 | ecosystem: Environmental > Terrestrial > Soil > Floodplain ... | reverse complement strand
TTCCGACATTCACATCGAGGCCTTCGAGCTGCGCTCGGTGGTGCGCTTCCGCAGGGACGGGATGCTGCGCGACGTGCTCGAGCCGCCTCTGGTGGTGCACGGCGTGATCGTGTCGCGCATCAAGATCATGGCGCGCCTGGATATCGCCGAGAAACGCCAGCCGCAGGACGGGCGCATCGCGCTGCGCCTTGCCGGGCGTTCGGTGGATGTGCGCGTTGCGATCCTGCCGACCGCGCACGGCGAGCGCGTGGTGCTGCGCCTCCTCGACAAGCAGGCCGGAAGGCTCGACCTCACCAGCCTGGGCATGGCCGATGCGACGCTCGCGTCCTTGCGCGATCTCGTCCGCCAGCCGCACGGCATCATTCTGGTCACGGGGCCGACCGGATCGGGAAAGACGACCACGCTCTACGCCGCACTCGGCCAGCTCGACGCCAAGCGCACCAACATCGTCACCGTCGAGGACCCGATCGAATACGATCTCGACGGCGTGGGCCAGACCCAGGTCAATCCGCGCATCGAACTCACTTTTGCGCGGGCATTGCGCGCCATCCTGCGCCAGGATCCCGACGTGGTCATGATCGGCGAGATCCGCGACCTGGAGACCGCGCAGATCGCGGTGCAGGCGAGTCTCACCGGGCACCTGGTGCTCGCGACCCTGCACACCAACGACGCGGCCGGCGCCGTGGTGCGGCTCGTCGATATGGGGATCGAGCCGTTCCTGGTCGCCTCGAGCCTGCTCGGCGTGCTCGCCCAGCGGCTGGTGCGGCACCTGTGTCCCGCGTGCCGGCGTGCGCATGCGCCCGACGCCGCCGAGCGCCAGTTGCTGCAGGGCGCCAACGGCGACGCCGTGACCGAATTGTTCAGGGCTGCCGGCTGCGATGCGTGCAGCTCCACCGGATACCAGGGCCGCACCGGAATTTTCGAGCTGCTTCTCATCGACGACGAGTCGCGTCGCCTGATCCACGACCGCGCTTCGGAGGCCGAGCTGCTGGCGCACGCGCGCGCGAGCGGCATGAGGGGCCTGCGCGAGGACGGCATGCGCTGGGTAAGATCCGGCGACACCAGTCTCGAGGAAGTGCTGCGCGTCTCCCGCGATTAGGGCGCCAGCAGGCTCCGCACCGGCATGTCGGGCTACGAGTACAGCGCGCTGGATGCGAGGGGGCGCGAGACGCGCGGAGTCGTCGAGGCGGACACCGAGCGCCACGCGAGGTCTCTGCTGCGCGAGCGCGGCCTTGCGCCGCTTGCGGTCGAAGGGATCCGCGCGGCGGCGGCGGCCAAATCCCGTTTTCGCGAGCGCTTCTCACGCCCGGGATTGTCGCGCGGGGGCCTTGCGCTTCTCACGCGCCAGTTCGCCACCCTGGTTCGCGCCGGGCTTACCATCGAGGAGTGCCTGAACGTATTGATCGAGCAAAGCGACTCTGCGGGCGCGAAGAGACTCCTCGCGGCAGTGCGGGCGCGCATCCTCGAAGGCCAGTCGCTGTCGCGCGGCCTCGCAGACTATCCCGACTCGTTTCCGCAGATCTACCGCGCCATGGTCGAGGCGGGCGAGCAGTCCGGGCGTCTGGGGGACGTGCTCGAGCGCCTCGCCGAGTACACAGAGAACCGCGAAGCCCTGCGCGACAAGGTCGTCATCGCGTTCATCTATCCGGTGCTCGTGACCGTCGTGGCGCTTGCCGTGGTCGGGCTGCTGCTCGTATACGTCGTGCCACAGGTGACCCGCGTGTTCGCCAACCTCGGCCAGGCGCTGCCCCTGGTGACGCGCATCCTGATCGCGCTCAGCGATTTCGTGCGCGCGAGCGGCGTGGTGTGGCTTGCCGGCCTGGTTGGCGCGTTCATTGCGGCGAGTCTCCTGCTGCGCGACCCGGCGCGCCGGCATCGATGGCATCGATGGCTGCTGCGCGTGCCGCTCGTGGGGCGTCTCATCCGCGGCGTCAACGCCGCGCGCTTTGCCGATACGCTGGGCATCCTTACGGCGAGCGGCGTGCCGCTGCTCACGTCGCTTCAGTCCGCCGCCGCGGTCCTCACCAACCTGCCGATGCGCGCCGCGGTGGACGAGGCGGTGCGGCGCGTGCGCGAAGGCGCGGCGCTCGCGCCGGCCCTCGGGGCGGCGAAGCTCTTTCCACCGCTCGTCATCCACCTGATCGCAAGCGGCGAGGCGACGGGGCGCCTGGACACCATGCTCGCGCGCGCGGCGGAAGCGCAGTCGCGCGAGCTGGAGAACTGGGTCCGCGGGCTCACGGCGCTGCTCGAGCCGGTGCTGATCCTCGCGATGGGGATGGTGGTACTGTTCGTGGTGGTGGCGATCCTGCTGCCGATTTTCGAGATGAATCAGCTGATACGCTAGGAAGTGTCATGAAGAAAGCTCTCACGTCTTCGCGCGGTTTCACCCTGATCGAGGTTCTGGTCGTCATCGTGATTCTCGGCATCCTCGCCGCGCTGATCGTGCCGCGCGTCATGGACCGGCCGGACCAGGCGCGCGCGGTCGCGGCGAAGGCCGACATTGCGGCGATCATGCAGGGGCTCAAGCTCTATCGGCTGGACAACGGCATGTACCCGAGCACCGACCAGGGTCTCTCGGCTCTCGTGAGAAAACCCGAGCGTGGCGAGATTCCGCGCAACTGGAAATCGGGCGGCTACCTCGAGCGCCTGCCCAAGGACCCCTGGGAAAGCGATTACCAGTATCTCAATCCCGGCATTCGGGGCGAGGTGGACGTGTTTTCACTCGGCAGGGACCGTCAGCCCGGAGGGGAAGGTCCGGACGCCGACATCGGATCATGGCAGTAGCGGCGTCCATGCGCGCCGGCCGAGCCCGCGGCTTCACGCTGATCGAGGTGCTGGTCGTCGTGATGATCATCGTCGTGATCGTCGGCCTCGTCGGGGTGCGGCTCATGCGCGGGCCCGCCGACATCGTGCGCGAGGAAAGCGAACGCCTCGCGCTGCTGCTTTCCGCGGCACGCGAAGAAGCCATTTTGCAGGGACGGGTGTTTGCCTTCGGCGCCGGGCGCGAATCGTACCGCTTCCTGCGCCTTGAGCCGGACGGCCGCCTCAAGATCACCAGCGACGACGAGTTGCTGCGCCCCGCGCGGCTTCCGCCGGGAATCATCATCGAGGTGCTGCAGATCGAAGGTGTGGGGGAGGCGGTGCTCGACGGCCTGGTGCTCCTGCCGAGCGGCGAGCTGCCCGCGTTCCGCGTCGTTCTTGCCGGCGCCGGGATCCGCTGGAGCGTCGTTGGGGCGCCCGACGGAACCATACGAGCGCAGGCGGGACCGTGAGCGTTTCGCGTCCTCGGGGCTTTACGCTTCTGGAAATCCTGGTGGCGCTTGCCGTGCTCGCGATCGCGCTTGTTGCCACCGCGCGGAGCATGGGCGCGGCGATCGACACCACGGCGGCGCTGCGCGACCGCACGCTCGCGCGCTGGGTCGCGGAGGACAGGCTCGCCGACCTCGAGTTGCGCAAAGTCTGGCCGGCGCTCGACGTGAAGGAGGGCGAAGCCGAAATGGGCGGGCGCAGCTTCCGTTGGCGCGAAGAAACCTCCGCATCGCCCGTCGCGCGAATGCGGCGGGTCGAGCTGAGCGTATTCGAGCCGGGCGCCGACACGCCGCTCGCGCGTTTGACCGGATTTCTCGAGCAGCCATGAAGTTTCCCCGGAATCGCTTCTCCGGCGTCACGCTCATTGAATTGCTGGTGGCGCTGCTTGTGTTCGGGATTTTCTCTGTTCTGGCCTATGCGGGGCTCATGCGCCTGCTCGACGGACGTGCTCGCCTGGCCGAGGAGCAGCGCGTCTGGCAGGCGCTGTCGCAGGTTTTCCTGCGGATATCCGACGACGTGGCGCACGCCCGGTCGCGAACGGTGCGCGACGTGAGCGGGTTTACGCTGCCGGCCTTCATCGGGCGGCCGTACGATCCACGCCCGCTTGGCGAGCCGAGCCTGGAGATTACGCGCGGCGGCGAGTTGAACTACGGGGCAGGCATTCAGTCGGATCTGCGGCGCGTCGCGTATCGCCTCAAGGAAGGGCGCCTGATGCGCCTCACCTGGCCGGTGCTCGACCGCGGTCCGGTCACCGTTCCACTGGAAGCGCCGCTCCTCGAAGGCGTCGAGGCTTTCGAGCTGCGCTATTACAGCGGGAGCGGCAGCGGGATCGGGGGCGGCATAGGTGTCGGTGGGGGGAGCGGTAGCGGCGGCGGCGCCGTGCTCAATACCTGGCCTCCGGCGGGCCGTATCGAAGATCTGCCCCGGGCGGTCGAAGTCACCCTCGAGGTGAAGGGCGTGGGGAGCTTCAAGCGACTGTTTCTGGTGAACCGCTGATGCGCGCGGCGCGCACGCAAAGAGGAATCGCCCTGGTGACCGCGGTGATGATCGTCGCGATCGCGGCGGCGATCGCCGCGCAGATCGCCTTCGCCCACCAGATCTGGACGCGACAGATGGAGAACATTTTCGACCGTGGCGCGACCGATTGGCTGCGCCGCGGCGCGCTGCACTGGGCGAGCACCGCGCTCATCGAGGACGCGGCGCAAGGCAACACGGTCGATCACCTGGGCGAGCGCTGGGCGATGGGGCTGCCGGTGCTGCCCGTCGAAGGCGGGACTATCCGCGTCTCGATCGAAGACGGCCAGTCGCGCTTCAACCTGAACAATCTCGTGCGCAACAACTTGGCAAGTCCGACCGACATTGCGGTGCTGCAGCGCCTGCTGGAGACGCTGCGGCTCGATCCCTCGCTCGCTCATGCAGTAGTCGATTGGATCGACCCGGACGGCAATACGAGCCCCGGGGGCGCCGAGGACATCGACTACCTGAACGGCAGTCCGCCGTACCGCGCCGCAAACCGTCCCCTTGCGAGCGTCGAGGAGTTACGGCTGGTACGCGGTTTCGACCTCAAGACCTTTGTGACGCTCGCTCCGTACGTGACCGTTCTGCCGGCAGCGACTACGGTCGTCAACGTCAACACCGCGTCGCCCGAGCTGCTCGCCGCGATCGTGCCCGGCCTGGATATCGCGACTGCGCTGCGCATCGCCGACGACCGGCGCACCAACCCGTTCCGCGACCTCCCCTCATTTTCGTCGCGGCTGCCTCGTGGCATTGCCCTGCCGCCGAGCGTGGCGAGCGTGACGAGCGACTATTTTCTGGTGACGCTCGACACGTCGATCGGACGCCACCAGCGCCGCAGCGAAGCGCTCCTTCAGCGCTTGGCCGGAGGCAAGAGCACCGAGCTGATCTGGCACAGGCCGCACCCCTTGATCGCATTGAATGTGAATGAAACCGACGAATCTCGACAGTAGCCGCTGGCGTCTCGTCTCCTCCGCGTGGCGCTCCAAGGGAAGCGAACGCCTGGAACTGTGGCTGCCGCACGACTGGCCGCGCGAGGACGGGGAGCTGCGCTGGCGCCGGGTCGCGGCCAGCGGGGCGGTGCGGCAGGGCAACCAGCGCGGGCTGGAGGGTCTTGCGAGCGCCGAGGAAGTGATCGTCTGGGTTCCGGCCGCCGAAGCGCTGCTTCTGCATGCGCGCCTGCCGACGCGCTCCGAGGCGAAAATCGTGCGAGCGCTTCCCTACGCGCTCGAGGAACAGTTGATCGAGCCTCCGGAGCGGCTGCATTTCGCCTTCACCCAGGAGGCCGAAGGCGAGCTCGCGGTGGCGGTGGCGAGCCGCGAACGCATGGATCGCTGGCTCTCGGCGCTCGCCGCCGCGGGGCTGGAGGCCACGCGTCTCGCGCCGGTGACGCTGTCGCTGCCGCTTGCCGATCGCGCGTGGACGCTTGGTTTCACGGGGGACGAGATCGCGCTGCGCAGCGGCGTTCACTCCGGGCTGGGCGGCCCGATGGAGTCGCAGCCGCCCGCCTGGTTGCACGCCGCGCTCGCCGAGGCAAGGAGCGAATCAAAGGCGCCGGAGCGCATCCTCCTTGTCGATGCGCCGGCGGACCTGGATGTCGCGGCGTGGCGCGAGGCCCTCGGGCTGCCGCTGGAGCCGATGCGGCAGGGGGACGCCGCCGTTTCGTCCGCGTCGCTCGACCTGCTGCAGCAGCGTTACGCGCCCCGCGGGCGCATGTCGGCGTTGTGGCGCGGTTACGTTCCCGCAGCGGGGCTGCTCGTTGCGTGGCTGGTCGCGACGCTTGCCTTTGACGCGATCGAGTGGGCGCGGCTCTCCTCGGCGGCGCGCACCGGTGAGCAGGAGATGCGCACGCTTCTCCTGAAGAGTTTTCCCGACACGCGTGCGATTCTCGACCCGGCCGCGCAGATGCGCCGCGGCCTCGACAGCCTGGGTGGGGCCGGGGGCATCGCCGCGCCCGGGGACATGCTGGCGCTGCTCGCGCGGGTCGGCCCCGCGATCGAGCGCGAATCGCGGGTGCGCGTGCAGAGCATCGAATACGGCGAGCGCGCGCTGACGATTCGCCTCGCGTCGTCGCAGGCCGACGCCGAATCTCTTGCGCGACGCTTGAGCGCCCAATCGCTCGATGTCGAATCGCAGCGGGGGGGCGGCGAAACGCGGTTGCGGGTGCGCGTGGCGGCGCCGCCTTCAGGGGAAAGCAAGTCGCCTCCAGGGGAGGGTAAATCATGAATCTCTCCTGGCTCGAGCCCGCGCGCGCGCGCTGGAACGCGCTTGCCGCGCGCGAGCGCCGCGCGGCCTCAGTTCTCGCCCCATTCCTCGGCGCGGTTCTCTTCTATCTTCTGGTCTGGAGTCCGGTCCAGGGCGGCGTGGCGAAGGCGCGCGTGCGCCTCGCCTCGGTCGAGGTGCAACTCCAGCAGGTTCGGGGACAGGCCGCGCTCGTCGAAAAAGCGCGAAGCGCTCCGCGCGCCACATTGCCCTCGGATGCGGCCGCCGCCGCCGAACAAGCGGCCGCGCGATACGGGATGCGCGAGCGCCTGAAGCGCATCGATCCGGAAGGCACGCGCGCGGTGCGCATCCAGATCGAAGAGGCGCCGTTCGTGGCGGTGACGGCCTGGCTGGTCGAGTTGCAGCAGCAAAGCGGCCTTCGCGCGGAAAGCGCGATGATCGAGCGGCATGCGAACCCCGGGACGGTGAACGCCCGGCTGCTGCTGCGGGGGCCCGGCGGGTGATAGCCGCATTGCGCCGTCCCGGAGTCCGGCTGGCCGCGCTCGGAGTCGTCGCGTATCTGATTTTTCTTGCGGTGAACCTGCCCGCCGCCTGGATGGGGTTTGCGCTCCAGCGCGCGAGCGCCGGCGCACTCGCACTGGGCGATCCGCAAGGCACCGCGTGGAAGGGCCGCGGCGTGCTCGCGCTGCGTTCGGGTACCGCTTACGCGCGGGTGGCGGACATCGAGTGGCGCTGCAGCCCGCTGTCCGTTCTCACCGGTCGGTTGAACGTCGCGCTCTCGGGCAGCGAGCACGAAACGCAGCTTCGCGCGAACCTCAGCCTCGGCGCGTCAGCCGTGCATTTCCAGAACGTCGAGGCGAGCCTGCCCGCGGCCCTTCTCGAATCGGTGATTCCCGCGGCGGCGTTCGCCAAACCCGATGGGAGCCTGCGCGTGAAGGCCGAATCGGTGGAGCTGCGCGAGGCCTGGGTGCGCGGCGCGGCGAGCGCCGAATGGATCGGCGCCGGATTGAGCGGGATGCAGGCGCCGCGGCTCGGCGACTACCGGTTGCAGATCACGGCGAACGGCGATCGCGCTGACCTGAAACTGGCGACGTTGCGCGGAGACCTGCGCCTGAGCGGAGAAGGCCAATGGAGCGCGTCGCGGCCGCGCGTGGTTCAGTTGCGCGGCACCGCCGAGACCGCGGCCGAGCGCAAGGACCTCGAGCCGTTGCTGCGCGTGATGGGGGCGAGAGGCGCCGGGGCGTCGCAGGCGTTTGCGTGGACGCTGCCGATTTAACGGGAGACCAGGAATGCACTACGCTTTGCTCTCGGCGAGCGCGCTCGCCGCTGCCTTATTGATCTGTGCGTGTGGTCCGGGGGTTACCGCTGGAGCGCAACCCGCTGGCGCCCAGTCGTGGGAAGTGAGTTTTGAATTGTCGGGCGGATTTGCCGGCATGATGAAACGGGTGATGATCTCCCACGACGGGCGGCTCGTGGCGGAGAACCTGAAGCGCCGGACGCGCGTTGAAAAACGCATGGCGCCGGATCAGCTGCGGGACCTCGACCGGATGATTGGACAGGCCCGGTCGGAGCCGGCGACACCCGCGGGCACTCTCGGCCGCCGCTGCGCCGACTGCATCCAGTACCGATTGACCGTATCCGCCGCCGGGGACAGGCCCACCCTCTCCGAAAGCGGCACGACCGAGGGGCGACGCCCTGGAGACCCTGACTTGGTCGGGTTCTTGATCGCGGTCCTGAATGAAGCGGTCCCGCCGTGAAAAATGCCACCGTTCGCGCCCGGCGAAAGGCAGCCGATGGCGGAACGGTGTTACGCTTTAATGTACTCACCGACAATAGCGCCCTGGGAGGGTTCATGTCCTTGCTGAGAAAAGCCTGCCGCCGGCTGTTAATCCCGGTTTTCCTTGTTTTTGCAGCAACGCCGGTACTCGCGCTGGCCTCCGAGCCGGTGACGGCTTTGATGGAGAAGGGCGCGCGGCTCTCGGTTCACCCCGATACCGGCAAGGTGAATTTCATAGGTACTGATCCGGCGGCGCCGATCGCTCCGCGCAGCAAGGTCTCCGGCGCACGGCTGCAAGACGCCGCCATGGGTTTTGCACAGGAGTACGGGCCGCTGTTCGGGTTGAGCGACCCGACCAATGAGCTGCGCACGTTCAGGGCCCGGGACAACCCGGACGGCCGTGCCATGGTGCGTTTCCAGCAGGTGCACAAGGGCGTTCCGGTTATCGCCGGCGAGGTCATTGTCAATATGGACCGTGACGGCAGGCTGCTGTCCATGGGCGGCGAGATCTCGCCCAGCCCCAAGGTGGCGACCGAGCCCGCCGTCACCGAAGCCGAAGCCCGCGCCACCGCGGTCGCGGCCGTTGCCAAGTGGTACGGCGTTTCGGCCGGCTCGCTTGCGGCCTCGCCAGCCGAGCTATCGATCTACGATGCGCGCCTGATCAAGCCGGGCGACTTCCCGGCACACCTCGTCTGGCGCACCGAGGTGACCAACGTCGGGCTGATCACGATTCGCGAATTCGTTCTGGTCGATGCCGTCGGCGGGGGCATCAGCCTGCATTTCACTCAGATCATGGATGCCAAGAACCGCGTGACTTCCGACGGCAACAGCACCAGCGCGGTTCCGGGCACCCTGGTGTGCAACGAGACCGATCCCACATGCGCCAACGGCGTCACCCTCAATATTCCCGACGCGGTAGCCGCCCACAGGTATGCGGGCGATACTTACGATTTCTATTTCAGCAGGCACGCACGCGACAGTATCAACAATGCGGGCCTGACTTTGCAATCCACCGTGCGTCACTGCCCGACCGGCGGCCCCTGCCCTTATGCGAACGCGTTCTGGAACGGCATTCGGATGACGTATGGCGCCGGCTTCTCCGCGGCCGACGACGTGGTGGCCCATGAATTGACGCACGGCGTCACCGAATCAGAATCGGGCCTGTTCTATTTCTACCAGTCCGGTGCCATCAACGAATCCTTCTCGGATGTCTGGGGAGAATTCGTCGACCAGGTCAATCTCGCCGGCAACGACACCCCGGGGGTCAAATGGCTGCTGGGCGAAGACGTTCCCGGCGGCGGCGCGATCCGCAACATGGCCAATCCGCCGGCGTTCGGCGATCCGGACAGGATGCAGAGTTCGCTCTACTCCACGTTGCCGGTATCAGATCCCTTTTGGGACAATGGGGGAGTCCACACTAACAGCGGCGTCAACAACAAGGCCGCCTTCCTGATGACCGACGGCGGTACCTTCAATTCGATTACCGTCACCGGTCTAGGCATCGACAAGGTCGCCAAGATCTACTACGAGGCCCAGGTCAACCTGCTGACCTCCGGCTCGAGCTACGCCGACCTGCACAACTATCTGTTCCAGGCTTGCAACAACCTCATCAACACGAGCGGTATCGTCGCGGCGGACTGCACCCAGGTGCGCAACGCCACCACCGCGGTCGAAATGAACCTCGAGCCGGTCGCCGGCTTCCTGCCAACCGCAAGCTTTTGCACGACCGCCGGCCAGGTTCCGAACAACCTGTTTTTCGACAACATGGAAGCTGCGGGCAACTGGACCTTCACGTCTCTCGGCGGCGCCGCAAATCCGTGGGCCAAACTGAACGTGGGTTATGCCGCTTCCGGCATCCAATCCTTGACGGTGGACGATATCGCTTCAATATCGGACTCGGTCGCCGCGATGAGCGCCGGGGTTGTCGTCCCGGCGGGTGCGTTTCTGCATTTCAAACACGCCTTTCTTTTTGAGTTCGACGGGGGCGGAAACTATGACGGCGGAGTCCTCGAGTACTCCATCAACGCCGGCGCCACGTGGATCGATGCCGGTTCCCTTTTCAGCGCCGGAAAAAACTACGGAGGAGCGGTTGCTTCCGGCTTTGGCAATCCGCTGGCAACGCGCCAGGCTTTCGTCGCCGATAGCCATGGGTATGTTTCCAGCCGCTACAACCTGACTTCGCTCGTCGGCCAGACGGTCAGGTTCCGTTTTCGCCAGGCGAACGACAGTAGTGTCGGAACGCCCTTTGGTTGGGTCGTGGACGATGTGCGTATCTATACCTGTATAGGCGGCAGCGCCAATGTCGGGGTCGCGATTGCAGACTCGCCCGACCCCGCGACCGCGGGCAGCAATCTCACCTACACGATCACCGCCTCCAATGCCGGGCCGGACCCCGCGACGACGGTCACGGTGACGGATGTCCTGCCGGTGAACGTCAACCATGTTTCCGCGACGCCGAGTCAGGGCACTTGTAGCGGCACGAGCACGGTCACGTGCAATCTCGGCACGATTGCGAACGGCGCCCAGGCAACCGTGAGCTTGGTGGTGCAACCGACCGGCACCGGGGCTGTGACCAACACCGCCACCGTTACGACCACGTCGACAGACTCCGTCCCGGGCAACGACAGCGCGACCGCGAACACGACGGTGAGCACCAATGCGGTGCCCGCAATCGCGAACCTGAGTCCAACTACCCAAGCGCCGGGCGCGGGAGCGTTTACGCTCACCGTTAACGGCAGTGGTCTGGTGGCCGGCTCTGTGGTGAACTGGAACGGCGCGCCCCGCACGACCACGTTTGTGTCGACCTCCCGGGTCACCGCCGCGATCTTAGCGGGGGATATATTGGCCGCGGGTACCGCCAACGTGACGGTATTCAATCCGGCGCCTGGAGGCGGAACCTCGGCTGCGACCCCATTTTCGATCGCCGCTCCGCCGCCACCGTCGAGCGACGGCGGCGGGGGAGGCGGCAGCTGCGCTATCGCCACCGCCGCTTACGGCACGCCCATGGCGCAGGAGGTTCGCTACCTGCGCGCGTTCCGCGATCAATACTTGCTGGCGACGGCGATCGGGCAGAGATTCGTAGAGCTGTACTACCGGTACAGCCCGCCGGTGGCCGACTATCTGCGCCGGCACGACGATCTGCGTGCAATGACGCGTGCCGCGCTCGCGCCGCTCGTCGCGCTGAGCAGGATGGCAGTGGGTCCGCAAGGCGGGGAAAGCGCGAATCGGCCCTAAGCCGTCGCAAATTCGGCAAGCATCGGTGGCGAGGCATCGCCACCGATGACGATGGAGTGGCGAGAGAATTCGTTTCGCCGCCCATGAGGCTGTCGAGATCCTCGACGCTGCCGGCTTCTACGGCGCACCCAGTGCGAGGCGATGGCCTATTTCTGCCCTTCAGCGCACCTGGCCAGACTAGGGAAAAGCCTTCAAAACTTCGTTCGAAACAACACTCTCACTATTCGACATATCATAGGCCGTCGCCACGAAATAGTACGTCGTTGCGCTGCTCAGCCCCGTCACTGTATAGGTGGTGACGTTACGCACATCAATCCCCTGCCCCGGTAGTTGGAGATACGTTCTCGGAGCAGTGCCGTAATAGACGCGGTAGCCACTGAGATTCGGGCCTGTTGAAGCAGTCCAGGCAAGGGTGGCGGTATTGGGGCTGGCAGAGCCACCGCTGCCGCCCGCCGGCTGCACGCCGCCGCCGCCACAGGCAACCAACAATCCGGTAATCGCCAATAGCAGCAGGGCGCGTGAATAGCGCCGGGCTGACCCGCTGCGATCCGCCTCGGGTGTAGTGTGTGCACGTCCCATTTCGTCTTCTCC
>Ga0137435_1000544_pt1 | contig 12151 bp, 10 predicted proteins | sample EasRivERMGT100_2_FD_104904 | JGI IMG/M metagenome (GOLD analysis project Ga0137435, IMG submission 104904) | Soil microbial communities from meander-bound floodplain in the East River, Colorado, USA - East River MetaG ERMGT100_2 | ecosystem: Environmental > Terrestrial > Soil > Floodplain ... | reverse complement strand
TAACCAGCACAGTGTGCTCCCATTGCGCGGAGAGGCTGTGGTCCTTGGTAACGATGGTCCAACCGTCGGCAAGTTCCCGTATCGCGGGTTTGCCGGCGTTGATCATGGGTTCGATCGTGAAGATCATGCCGGGCTGGAGACGAACCCCGGTTCCCGGCCGCCCGTAGTGGAGGACCTGGGGCTCTTCGTGGAACTTACGACCGATTCCGTGACCGCAGAACTCCCGCACGACGCTGTAGCCCTGGCCTTCGGCATGCTCTTGGATCGCAGCGCCGATATCACCGAGAAAAGCCCCGGGACGCACCGTCTTGATGCCCAGCCACATGCACTCGTAGGTGGTTTCGCATAGCCGCCTAGCCTGGATCGAGGGCTCCCCGACGTAGAACATGCGGCTGGAGTCGCCGTGAAAGCCGTCCTTGATCACGGTAACGTCGATATTGAGGATGTCGCCCGTTTTCAACACGCGTTCGCCCGGAATGCCGTGACAGACCTGATGGTTTACCGAGGTGCAGATCGAACTCGGAAAGGGCTTGTAGCCGGGCGGCGCATAATTCAGGGGAGCCGGGATTGCATTCTGCTCGTTGACGATGAAACCGTGACAGAAGTGGTCCAGTTCGCCTGTGGTGACTCCGGGCCGGACGCGCGGGGCGATAAAGTCAAGCACTTCCCCGGCGAGTCGTCCTGCCACGCGCATGCTCCCGACTTCCTCAGCGGTCTTCAGGTGTATCGCCATGCCCTAGAAAAAAAGTGCGAAGAATAGATCATGCGCTGTGAACGAGCAAACTGCAGACCCGACGAGCCGGCGCAAGGGTTCGAGTAATGCTCTGTTTGCACAGGAAAAACTTGCGCTGATTTCGACGCACGTGCTATTATTTTAAGGCTAGCCGGGCTTTGGTCTCGGCTAAATTTTTGCCGCTCCGCTGTTAGGGTGCCCGCGACCGATGAATTCAGCGGGTCATTTGGCCGGACGGCTCCAAGATCAACCCTAACCGGAGTCACCATCATGTCGACCACGATGCGCCAAATGCTCGAAGCGGGCGTGCATTTCGGCCACCAGACCCGCTACTGGAATCCGAAGATGGCGCCCTTCATCTTCGGCCACCGCAACAAGATTCACATCATCAACCTGGAAAAAACCATGGTGATGTATCAAGAGGCGATGAAATTTGTTCGCAAGCTCGCCTCGAACAAGGGCACCCTCCTGTTTGTCGGCACCAAGCGCCAGGCGCGCGAAATCGTCCGGGAGGAGGCCGAACGGTGCGCGGCTCCTTTCGTCGATCACCGCTGGCTGGGCGGAATGCTCACAAACTTCAAGACGGTGCGCCAATCGATCAAGCGGCTCAAGGAAATGGAGGCGATGATCCAGGACGGCAGTGTCGAGAAGCTGCCGAAAAAGGAAGGGTTACAGATCCAGCGCGAGGTCACCAAGCTCACGCGTAGCCTCGGGGGAATCAAAGAGCTGGACCGCCGGCCCGATGCCCTCTTCATAGTCGATGTCGGCTACCAGAAAGGGGCGGTTGCCGAAGCGAAGAAGCTCGGCATTCCCGTCATCGGCGTGGTCGATACCAATCATTCGCCGGAGGGGATTGCCTACGTGATCCCGGGTAATGACGATTCCAGCCGTGCGATCCGTTTATATGCTCGTGGAATCGCCGACTCGATCCTGGAGGGCCGCAACCAGGTCGTGCAGGAAATAGTAGGCGCGACCTCGGACGAGTTCGTCGAGGTCGAAGAGTCCCGAGCGCGGGCGGAATGATCAAGGACTCCGGCCGAGAAAAGAGGGGCGGTAGCCCTTTTTTTTTAGGTCCTTCCCGGTGAGGTTTCAGGAATGACGGAAATCACCGCAGGCATGGTCAGGGAGCTGCGCGACAAGACCGACGCACCGATGATGGAGTGCAAGAAGGCGCTCGTCGAGGCGGGCGGCGACCTTGCCAAGGCCGAAGAGCTCCTGCGAATCAGGTTGGGCAACAAGGCGTCCAAGGCCGCAGCGCGGACGGCGGTCGAGGGCGTCGTGGCGATTCACGTCGCGCCGGACGCGAAGACAGGCGCGATCGTAGAAGTCAACTGCGAGACCGATTTTGTTGCCAGGACCGAGGATTTCCTGAAGTTTGCAGAGTCGTTGGTGGCTCTCGCCGCGAAAAAGAACCCGGCGGACAACGCTGCTCTTGGGGCGCTGCCCCTAGATGGCGTCACGGTCGAAGAAGCTCGCAAGGCATTGATCGGGCGCATCGGAGAAAACATGTTTGTTCGCCGTTTTGCCAGGATCGAGGCGAAAGGCCGCCTGTCCCACTATATCCACGGCGGCGCAAAGATCGGCGTACTTCTGGACTACTCCGGCGGAGACGATCAGCTCGGCCGGGACCTCGCCATGCATGTGGCCGCATCCAAGCCTATGGGTCTATCGAAGGACGACGTTCCTCCCGAACTCGTGAAGAAGGAGCGCGACATCGCTGCGGCAAAGGCCGCCGAGGCGGGCAAGACTGACGATATTGCGAGGAAGATGGTCGAAGGGAGCGTACAGAAGTTCCTCAAAGAGGTAACGCTGCTCGGTCAGTCTTACGTCAAGGACCCGACAGGGAAGCAGACAGTGGAAGCCCTGCTCAAGGCTCGCAGCGCATCGGTCTCGCGCTTTGCGCTCTACGTGGTGGGCGAGGGGATCGAGAAGAAAGCAAACGGTGCTACCACGTGAGTAAAAGCGCCACGCCGAAATACAAGCGAATCCTACTCAAGCTGAGCGGCGAAGCGCTGATGGGAGACGATTCCTTCGGCATCAATCGCGCCACCATAGAGCGCATCGTCGGCGAGATCGCCCAGGTCTCGGCGCTCGGTCTGGAGATTGCCGTCGTGATCGGCGGCGGAAACATATTCCGAGGGGTGGCGCCGGGCGCCGCGGGGATGGACCGTGCGACGGCCGACTACATCGGCATGCTCGCCACGATCATGAACGCCTTAGCTCTCCAGGACGCGATGCGGCAGGCGGGCTTGAACGCGCGAGTGCAATCGGCGCTCAATATCGAGCAGGTCGTGGAACCCTACATCCGCAACAAGGCGATCCGCTACCTCGAGGAAGGCAAGATCGTCATCTTCGCCGCGGGAACAGGCAACCCATTCTTCACGACCGATACCGCAGCGGCGCTGCGCGGCACGGAAATCGGGGCGGAAATGGTGCTCAAAGCGACCAAGGTTGACGGCGTTTACACCGCCGACCCCAAGCTGCAGCCAGACGCCAAACGTTACGACAAGTTGAGCTTTGACGAAGCCATGATCAAGAACCTCCGCGTCATGGACGCGACGGCCTTCGCGCTGTGCCGCGACCAAAGGCTCCCGATAACCGTGTTCAGCATACTGAAGGCCGGCGCGATGAAACGGGTCATCACCGGGGAGAACGAAGGCACGCTCGTGTACGTCAGCGCTTGAGCCTGCAAGGATAGAGCCAACATGAATACCATCGCCGACGTCAAGAAAACCACCGAACAGAAGATGACCAAGTCGCTCGATGCGCTCAAAGCCGATCTGGGCAAGGTGCGCACCGGCCGTGCGCACGCGGGGCTTCTCGACCATGTCATGGTGGACTACTACGGCAACCTGACGCCGATTCCCAAGGTTGCCAACGTGAGCCTGCTCGATGCCCGTACCCTCGGGGTATCCCCATGGGAGAAGAAGATGCTCGGGGCAATCGAGAAGGCCATCCGGGATTCCGATCTTGGCCTGAATCCTGCTTCGCAAGGGGACATGGTTCGAGTGCCGATGCCTGCGCTAACAGAGGAACGCCGGCACGAGTTGATCAAGATAATCAAGCACGAAGCCGAGAACGCCAAGGTTGCGGTGCGTAATCAGCGCCGCGACGCCATTCATGCGCTCAAGGAGCTCCTCAAGAGCAAGGCCGTGTCCGAGGACGAGGAACGGCGCGCCCAAGAGGAGGTCCAAAAGCTTACCGACCGATACGTCGCCGAAATCGACAGGATGATCGCAGGAAAAGAAACCGAACTGATGGCGGTTTGATTCGACATCGCCGAGAAACCACATGAAACCCTTCACGAGTTCAACGCGCGAGATCCCACAGGTCGGGGACGTTCCGAGGCACATCGCCGTGATCATGGACGGCAATGGACGCTGGGCCAAGAAGCGTTATCTGCCTCGCGTCGCCGGCCACAAGCAAGGTGTCCAGACGGTGCGCCGGGTCACGCGCGCGTGCACGGAACGCGGAGTGGAGTTCCTGACCCTGTTTGCCTTCAGCTCGGAGAACTGGCGCCGGCCGGCGGAGGAAGTGTCGACCCTGCGGCAACTTTTCATGGGAGCCCTCGAGCAGGAGGCAGAACGTCTGCATCAGAACGAGGTGCGCCTGAAAATCATCGGCGACATCGAGCCATTCGGGGCACGCCTGGTCGAACTCGCGCGCCGCGCCCAGGAGCTCACCGCGGCCAATACCGGACTCACGCTCACCATTGCGGCCAACTATGGCGGACGCTGGGATCTCATGCAGGCGCTCGCGAAGCTCGTGAGCAGTGGCCCCGTGCCCGAGGGTGGATTCAGCGAGGAGCAGCTCGCACCTCATCTTTCACTCAATTACGCGCCAGAGCCCGACCTGTTCATCCGGACTGGCGGGGAGCAACGCATCAGCAATTTCCTCCTTTGGCAGCTCGCTTACACAGAATTGTATTTCACGCCGACGCTGTGGCCCGATTTCGACACCAAGCAGCTCGATACCGCGATCGCCTGGTACCAGCAGCGCGAGCGCCGCTTCGGTCGGACCAGCGACCAGCTGGAGGCGGCCAAACAAGACGCGAACGGCCGGCGTAGGATCGCGTAGGGTCTCCCGCGCGGGAACGAGGGCGCGGGCGCTCATGCTGAAAACCCGTGTACTCACGGCGGTCGTCTTGTTGGCCGTGCTTCTCGCAGCCTTGTTCCTCCTGCCCAGGCACAGCTGGATCGCATTTTGCGCACTGTTCCTCGGTGTTGCCGCCTGGGAGTGGGGAGCGCTGGCTTCGCTCGCCGCAGCCAGCCGCTCAGTCTATGCGGCGTTCATGGTTGGCCTCTTCGTCTTGCCCGGGGTCCTTGAGCCCGCCTGGGCGGGCGGCTGGCATGCGCCCGTCTGGGTCTACCACGCCGGCGCGTTCTTCTGGCTTGTCCTCGCTCCGCTGTGGATGTGGCGGCGACCGCAGGTACAGGGCCGGGGCTGGTTGCTTGGGGCCGGTGCGTTCGCGCTGCTGCCGGCCGCTGCGGCGCTCGTGGATCTGCGCGGTGTCGCCCCATCCCTGTTGCTGGCCGTCCTGGCAACGGTCTGGATCTCCGATACAGCGGCGTATCTGATCGGCATGCGCTTTGGAAAGCACAAGCTCGCTCCGGCCATCAGCCCCGGAAAGACTTGGGAAGGCGTCGCCGGAGCACTGGTGGCAGTGGCGTTATACGCACTCGCCTGGACAAGCTTGGGTACCCCGGTGAAGATGGCAGCCTGGCCGGGCGGCGCGTCGATGTGGATTCTCCCGGTTCTGCTTGGACTGGCGGTTGTCGGAATGATTGGCGATCTGTTTGAATCTCTGATAAAACGCCAGGCAGGAGTCAAGGACAGCGGAACGTTCCTGCCCGGTCACGGGGGGCTGCTCGATCGGATCGACGCACCCGTGGCGATGCTTCCGCTTGCGGTGCTTGCGTTCGTGAGATGACCCAGATTCAAAACGTCGCAATACTCGGCGCGACTGGCTCTATCGGCGCCAGCACGCTCGACGTGATTGCGCGACATCCGTCGCGCTTCCGCGTTGCCGTGCTGACCGCGCATCGCCGGGTCGATGAATTGGCGATGCTTTGCCAACGGTACCGCCCAGACTACGCGTGCCTGGCCGATGCCGCACGCGCACCGCTGTTGCGCGAACGCCTGGCCGCAGCCGGAGTCAATTGCAGGGTTCTCGCCGGCGAAGCGGGACTCGTGGAAGCGGCGTCGCTGCCCGAAGTGGACTGCGTCATGGCGGCGATCGTCGGCGCCGCCGGGTTGCGGCCTACACTCGCTGCAGCAAGAGCAGGCAAGAAGCTGCTGCTTGCCAACAAGGAAGCGCTGGTCGTCGCGGGCCCGGTGTTCATGGAGACGGTGCGTGCCAGCGGGGCGATGCTGCTGCCGATCGACAGCGAGCACAACGCCATCTTTCAGTGCCTCCCGCCCTTCACGGCGGGCGAACTCGCCGCGAAGGGCATCCGCAGAATTCTGCTGACCGGATCGGGGGGGCCTTTCAGGGCGAGAGCGCGAGCGGAGCTGCACCGCGTCACGCCGGAGGAAGCCTGCGCCCATCCCAACTGGGTGATGGGGCGCAAGATCTCGGTCGATTCAGCAACCATGATGAACAAGGGGCTTGAGATCATCGAGGCGCACTGGCTGTTTGGCGCAAGTCCGGAGCAGATCCAGGTCGTCGTCCATCCGCAGAGCGTGGTGCACTCAATGGTCGAGTACGCCGACGGTTCGGTGATCGCCCAGCTTGGGCATCCCGATATGCGCACGCCGATCGCTCAGGCGCTCGCTTACCCAGAGCGAATCGAGGCGGGCGTCCCACCCCTCGATCCCTTCCGAGTCGGCGCCCTGAGCTTCGAGCGGCCCGACTTCGAGCGCTTCCCGGCATTGAGCCTTGCCTACGCGGCGCTCAGGAGCGGCGGGGCCGCGCCCGCCGCGCTCAACGCAGCAAACGAAGTCGCGGTAGCGGCTTTTCTGGAGGGCCGCCTGCCTTTCCTGCATATCACCACCGTGATCGAGGAAACGCTGGCGAGCGCGTCAGCCAAGCCGCTCGCCACGCTGGAGGATGTGCTTGCGGCGGACGCGAACGCCCGTGGGCAAGCGAAGCAAATCGTCGCGCGATTTAACTCCAACGCCGCATGAATCTCGCCATCACCATAGCCGCTTTCATGGTCGCGCTCGGCGTACTGATCGTGGTCCATGAGTACGGCCACTATCTGGTTGCACGCCTGTGTGGAGTCAAGGTATTGCGATTCTCGATCGGGTTCGGCCGCCCCATTTGGCGCATACGGCACGGCCGGGACCAGACGGAGTGGGTGATCGCCGCATTGCCGCTGGGCGGTTACGTGAAGATGCTCGATGAACACGAAGGGCCGGTTGCCCCCGAGGACGCGCACCGGGCTTTCAACCGCCAGAGCGTCTGGCGTCGCTGCGCGATCGTCGTAGCGGGGCCCTTGGCGAACTTCCTCCTGGCTATCACGCTCTACTGGGCGCTTTTCGTCGGCGGCGTCCAGGAAGCGAAGCCGGTCCTGGCTGCACCGGGTGCCGGAACCGTCGCGGAGGCGAGCGGGCTTGCTCGCGGCGAGACCATCCTGAAGATCAATGACGAGCCGGTGGCCAGCTGGCAGCAGGTGCGCTGGCGGTTGCTCCAGTTGGCGGTGGGGAAGCAGCCAGCGCGACTCGAGGTCATCGACGAGAATCGCCAGCTCACTTGGCACACCCTGGATCTGTCGCGTTTCGAACTCGATGGATTCGAAGGAGATCCGCTCGCAGGCTTGGGCCTGCGGCTTTTCCGACCCGACGTAGCGCCGATCATCGGCAAGGTCCTGCCGGGAAGCGTTGCGGAGGCCGGAGGACTGCGGGCCGGAGATCGCGTGATTTCGATCGACGGCAGCGAAATCCGAGTGTGGGAGGACGTCGTTAGGGCAGTTCGGGCCCGCCCGGACGAACTCGTTCGCCTGCGGGTCTTGCGGGATGGCACGGCGACCGAGATCGGGCTGCGGCCGGAGGCGGCGCGGCAGGGCGGCGAGCGCTTTGGCCGTATCGGAGCGGCACCTCACGTCGACGAGGAGGCGATCAAGCAATACGTAGCGATCGTCCGCTACACGCCGTCGACCGCGCTTGCCATGGCGCTCGGACGAACCTGGGAAATGTCGGTGTTCAGTTTGAAGATGCTCGGGAAGATGTTGGTCGGCGAGATTTCCTGGAGGAACTTGAGCGGTCCGGTCACCATCGCCGATTACGCGGGGCAAACAGCACAGATCGGTCCGGGCGCTTATGCCGCATTCCTTGCGCTCATCAGCATCAGTCTCGGCGTACTCAATTTGCTGCCGATTCCGTTATTGGACGGCGGGCACTTGCTGTATTATGTCGCCGAGATTTTGAAGGGCAGTCCTGTTTCCGAGCGAGCCATGGAACTGGGCCAGCGTCTGGGGCTGACGGTACTCTTGTTCCTGATGGCGTTCGCTCTCTATAACGACTTCAACCGCCTGTTGGCGGGCTAATAATTCCCTCAGTGAAAAACGCGTTGCGAGCCGCGATCGTCTTGCTCGTGCTCTCCGGCCCGACGTGGGCGGTCGAACCCTTTGTCGTGCGGGATATCCGCGTTGAGGGCATCCAGCGCATCGAGCCGGGAACCGTCTTCAGCTATCTTCCTGTCAAGGTCGGCGATACCTTGACCGACGCCAGAGCAGCGGCGGCGATCCGCACTTTGTTCGCGACGGGTTTCTTCCGGGACGTGAGACTGGAAGTCCAGGGAAGCGTGCTGATCGTGACTCTGGAGGAACGTCCGGCGATCGCCTCGATCGAATTCTCCGGGATGAAGGAATTCGAAAAGGACAAGGTCAAGCAGGGATTGCGCGATGTCGGCTTCCAGGAGGGCCGTATCTTCGACCGCTCGCTGCTCGATCAGGCCGAGCAGGAGCTCAAGCGCCAGTATCTGACCCGGGGTCTTTATGGCGTGGAGATCACCACGACGGTGACGCCGCTCGAGCGCAACCGGGTCGCGATCAATTTCAGTCTCAACGAGGGCGATGTCGCCAGGATCAAAAGGATCAATATCGTCGGAAATCTGGAATTTCCAGAGGACGAACTGCTCAGCATAGTCCAGCTGCGCACACCGGGCTTATTCACCGCTTTTACCAAGAGCGACCAGTATTCCAGACAGAAGCTGCAGGCCGATCTCGAATCGCTGCGCTCCTTTTACCTCAACCGCGGGTATCTGGAGTTCAACATCGAATCGACCCAGGTCTCGATTACACCCGATCGGCGCGATATCTACATCACCGTCAACGTCTCCGAAGGCCAGAAATACGAAGTTGCCGACATCAACCTCGGAGGAGAATTGCTGGTTTCCGAGACCGAGCTTCGCCCGCTGATCACGATCAAGTCGGGCGAGACCTTTTCCAGGGAAAAGCTCACCGAATCGACCAAAGCAATCACCGAAAGGCTGGGGCGTGATGGCTACGCTTTCGCCAACGTCAACGCCAACCCCGATATCGACAAGGAAAAGCGCAAAGTCAGCTTTACGTTTCTTATCGACCCGGGACGACGCGTCTATGTTCGGCGAATCAATGTCGTCGGCAACACGCGCACTCGTGACGAGGTGATCCGTCGCGAGATGCGCCAGCTCGAGGGCAGTTTTTTCGACGGCCAGAAGCTGCAGCTCTCAAAACAACGGATCGACAAGACGAACTACTTTGCCGAAGTGGAATTGGAGACCCCGGCGGTACCCGGCGCGACCGATCAGGTCGACGTGACGGTCCGGGTCAAGGAGAAGCCGACCGGGGCGATACTACTCGGCGTGGGTTTCTCCAGCGTCGATAGACTCATCATCCAAGCCTCGATCCAACAAAGCAATTTTTTCGGTACCGGCAACACCATGGGCCTCCAGGTCGCAACCGGAACGGTCAACAAGGTCGCGTCGTTTTCCTTCACTGACCCCTACTATACGGTCGACGGCGTCAGCCGCGGTTTCGACGTGTACCGGCGCGACGTCGATGGAAACAGCCTGGGGGTCAACTACGGGACCAGCACGAGCGGAGGCGGGGTGCGCTTCGGCGTACCGTTTACCGAATACGAGACCGTGTTCTTCGGTCTGGGTGCCGAGAACGTCAGGCTTAGTCTCAATTCCAACAGCCCCTTGCGCTACCTCCAGTTTCAAAATCAATTCGGCAGCACCTACGATGCGCTGATCGCCACCGCCGGCTGGGTGCGCGATACGCGCGACAGCGCAATCTGGCCCACCAAGGGCCACGTCGTACGCGCCAATCTTGAGGTGGGAACGCCGCTTGCGGAGCTCGAGTACTGGAAGTATACGTACACGCATCAGTACTTCTACCCCTACACGCAGGCACTCACGCTCGTACTGACCGGGGAGCTCGATTCTGGAAACGGGTATGGCGGGAAGCCGATGCCGTTTTTCAAGAACTACTACTCCGGTGGCATGGGCAGCGTGCGCGGATATCAAACAGCATCTTTGGGGCCCCGGGACATCGACGGGGCTTACCTGGGCGGCAACCGCAAGGTGAACACCTCGATGGAGATGCTGTTCCCAGTGCCCGGCATGACGCTGGACCGGTCGATGCGGCTCGGCGCTTTCATCGACGCCGGACAAATATTCGGCGCGGACGAAAGAATGAATCTCGCGCAACTGCGCGCGTCGGCAGGAATGAGCTTTGCCTGGAATTCGCCCGTCGGACCCATGAAATTCAGTATCGCGAGGCCCTTGAACGACAAAGCCGGAGACAACATCCAGCAATTCCAGTTTGCGCTTGGTCAGGTCTTCTGACGGCCGGTATAATCTGGTTTTTTAGCGCCTTGAGTAGGAGAGCAGCTTGAAGGGGAAATTCGTTGCTCAGTGGATTTTCGCGGGCCTGTTCGGCGCCGCCGGTCCGGCTCTGGCCCAATCGCATATCGGATTCGTCAGCTTGGAGCGAATCCTGCGCGAGGCGCCGGTGGCACAACGGGCTCAGAAAAAGATCGAGCAGGAGTTCGCCAAGCGCGACCAGGAGCTGGCGAGGATGGCCGATCAGCTCAAGAAATCACAGGAACGCCTCGAACGGAACGCCGTAACGATGTCGGAATCCGACCGCCAAAAAGGTGAAAAGGAATTCGGTGAGCTCAACCGGGAGTTTCAGCGCAAGCAACGCCAGTTCCGGGAAGATCTGACTCAGCGGCGCAATGAGGAGCTCGGCGCTGTGATCGAGCGCGCAAATCGGGTCGTGAAACAGATTGCCGAGGCTGAAAAGCTCGACCTCGTGCTGCAAAACGAACAGGTCGTATGGGCGAGCACCCGAATCGATATCACCGACAAGGTCATCAAGGCGCTCGAGGATCCTCGCGCGGGCAAGTAGTCCGCGCGTATCCCCAAGACGAGAGCAAAACAGCATCATCGTTTCCGATGCTGTGCACGAGTTTGCAACAATGGCCCGGCAGGCCCCGGAACGAACGGAACTCTTCCCGTGACCCATTCGAATTCGCGTACCTACCGCCTCGGCGAAATCACCGTGCAGCTCGGTGGAGATCTGATCGGCGACCCCGGCGTCGAGATTCGCCGCATCGCCACGCTGGAAAGCGCCGGGCCGGGCGACCTCTCCTTCCTGTCGCATTCCCGATACCGGCCGAGCTTACAGCGCACCCGCGCCTCAGCGGTAATTCTCGCGCGCGAGGAGCGGGGCGCGACGACCCTGCCCAGGATTCTGTGCGACGACCCCTATGCCTACTACGCCCGAGCGGCGCAATTGCTCTACACGGAAGATCGGCCTGTTCCCGGGGTGCATCCGAAGGCCGTCGTCGAGGCCGACGCCGAAGTCGCGGCCTCCGCGACGGTGGGACCCGGTTGCTATATCGGGCCGCGTGTGAGACTGGAGGAGCGCGTCGTCATCGAGGCCGGTTGCACGATCGGCGCGGAGGCGCGGATAGGAGAGGGCAGCCGCCTGCACCCCTCGGTGACCGTCTATCCAGGCTGCGTGATCGGAAAGCGCGCGGTGATTCACTCCGGTGTAGTGATCGGGGCCGACGGTTTTGGCATGGCACCCGAGGCGGGGCGCTGGATCAAGATCCCTCAAACGGGAAGAGTGGTCATCGGTGATGATGTCGAGATTGGGGCCAACACCACCATCGATCGGGGCGCGCTCGACGACACGATCATAGAAGACGGCGTCAAGCTCGATAACCAGATTCAGATTGGCCACAACGTTCGGGTCGGGGCGCATACGGTGATAACCGGCTGTGTAACCGTAGCCGGCAGCACGCGCATCGGCCGGCACTGTGCTATCGGCGGCGCGGCGCGCATCATCGGTCACGTGGATGTCGCCGATCATGTCACTATCGCCGCTGCAACAGTGGTATTGAAGCCCATCCCCAAGGCGGGCGTTTATGCAGGTGTCTTGCCTTCGGCGCCGGGCCGAGAGTGGGCCAAGACGGTAGCGCACC
>Ga0137435_1000540_pt1 | contig 12269 bp, 6 predicted proteins | sample EasRivERMGT100_2_FD_104904 | JGI IMG/M metagenome (GOLD analysis project Ga0137435, IMG submission 104904) | Soil microbial communities from meander-bound floodplain in the East River, Colorado, USA - East River MetaG ERMGT100_2 | ecosystem: Environmental > Terrestrial > Soil > Floodplain ... | reverse complement strand
TCTGCAGAATGGTGCGCCGTTCCGTTTCGAACGCAGCCCCCACTGCCGCGTCGCCGGCGCAGAAGCGCGCTCGCGTCAGCGCCTGGTGTTCCCACGTCCATGCCGATTCGCGCTGGTAGTGGCGGAACGCTTCAATCGAGCTCACCATGAGGCCGCTCGCGCCGTCGGGTCTCAGCCGCAGATCGGTCTCGAACAGAACTCCGGCGGCGGTGCGGCTCGTGAGCCAGAGATTGAGCCGCTGCGCGAGGCGAGCGTAGTTCTCCTGCGCAAGTTCGTTCGGGTCGTCGTAAAGGAAGATGATGTCCAGGTCCGAGGCATAGCCCAGCTCCTTTCCGCCGAGCTTGCCGTAGCCGATGATCGCGAAACTCGGGTCTTTGACGTGCTGGCGGTGAAGGTGCGTCCAGCACAATTCAATCGCGACCTGCAGCATTACATCCGCAAGATCCGAGAGATGATCGGCGAGCCGTTCGACCGTCAGCGCCCCGGAGAGGTCCTGCGCGAGCAGCCGGAACACTTGCGCGTGATGAGTCTCACGCAGCGCGTCCATCTGCCGTTCGGTATCGCCGCTGAGATCCGACACCTGACGCCTCAGTCGAAGGGCGAACTCCCTCCAATCAGGGGGCGCAAGCAGCTGGCGCGCGTCCAGCAGCTCATCGAGCAGTATGGGATGCCGGTTCAAGAACTCGGCTGACCAGCTCGATGCGCTCATCAGAGCCGCCAGCTGCTTCAAGGCTTCGGGATGCTCGGCGAGGAGCGCGAGATAGGCGGCGCGACGGCTGATGGTCTCGAGGAGATCCATGCAGCGCGCGAGGGTCGCATCCGGATTCCCGCACCGCGCCGTCTCCTCGATGACGCGCGGAACCAGCGCGTCGAAGCGCTCGCGGCTTGCCTCGGGGAGGTTCCTGTATCGGCTTCCCGCGCGAACCGCCTGCAGGCGCGCGGCGCTGTTCGCGGGGTCGCCAAAGCCGAGCCCGCCTAGTTGGGTTTCGACGGCGCTTAGGTCTTCTTCCCGCCATAGCGGTGCGAGGGCGTGTCGCGGCGACTCGCGTGTCGAGAATACATCGTCGAAATGTCGCGATACGCGCTCGCGGTGCGCCTCGAGTGCCGGGACGAACGATTGCCACGAGGGAAATCCCATTGCCTGGGCGACGAGCGCGCGGTCCTCATCGCCTGCGGGAAGCTTGTGCGTCTGGGCGTCCTCGAGGTACTGCAGCCGGTGCTCGAGGCGCCTCAGGAAGACGTAAGCTTCGGTGAGCTCTGCCGCCGTCTGCGGCGGCAACAGATCCTTCTGCACGAGCAGAGCGAGCACGCCCAGGGTCGGGCGCAACTGCAGCGACGGATCGCGCCCGCCTCGAATCAGCTGAAACGCCTGCGCGATGAATTCGATCTCGCGGATTCCGCCGGGCCCCAGCTTGATGTGATCGGACATTTCGCGGCGCGCGACTTCGGCGCGGATTTGCGCGTGCAGTTCGCGCACCGCGGCGAATGCGCCATAGTCGAGATACTTGCGGAACACGAACGGCCGCACGATCGCGGAGAGGTCATCGGCCCGATCTCCGGAGAGGGCCCGCGCCTTGATCCAGGCGTAGCGCTCCCATTCGCGTCCCTGCGTGACGAGGTAGTGTTCGAGCGCATTGAAGCTCGTCGCGAGGGGCCCCGCGTCGCCCCAGGGACGCAGCCGCATGTCGACGCGGAACACGCGGCCTTCCTCGGTCGTCTCATCGAGCGCTTTGATCAGCTTACGTCCCAGCCGGTCGAAGAACTCGTGGTTGCTGACCGGGCGCCGCCCTCGGGTTTCGCCCTCCTCGGGGTAGACGAATACCAGGTCGACGTCGGAGGAAACATTCAGCTCTCCGCCGCCGAGCTTTCCCATCCCGACGACTATCAGCTGCTGTCGGCCTCCGTCGGCGAAAGGCGTGCCCAGCTCCGCCTCGAGCGCGGGCTCGAGCGCTTCGAGCGCCGTCCCAATCGAGACTTCCGCGAGCGCGCTCATCGCGCCGCAGACCTCGGCCAGCCCTGCAATTCCGCCGAGGTCCCGCGCGAGCACCCGCAGCATCACGCGCTGGCGCAGGCGCCTCAGCACCGAGGGCAAGGCGAACTCGCCTCCGAGATCCTGCGATTTCAGGAACGAGCGCATCGAATCGGCTGTCCACTGGCCATGCGCTGCCTGGTCGAGTTCTTCCTGCAGCTCGGGCCGCCCGGCGACAAGGCGTTCGGCGAAACGCGACAAGCTGAGGGGGTTCATGAATTGGTCGGTGCTTTCGCGCGGTTATCGGGGCCAGCGGGTAAAATGTCGTTCTTTGCTGGCGTGTCGTCGCGAGGCGGCGCTCTCGCGTTTGACCCTTAGTTGCCAAGTATGGCCTTATTGTAAGTCGGGGCCGGATCTGCTACGCCGACAGGCGCACCTAACTTGAACCAGCCGCTTCAGAAACTCGAGCAAGCGATCGAGGAAACGATCGCGCAAGCGATCCCGCCGAGAAGCCGGTGGCGCACCGTTGCGCGCGCCATCGGCTGGGGGCTGTTGGGGGTCTATTTCCTGTTTGCCTTGACTGCTCTTTTCCTGCGCTACTACGCGCTCCCAAGAGTCGGAGAGTACAAGAGCGACATCGAGCAGTTCGCGTCGAAATCCCTGGGCCAGCGCATCACGGTCGGTACGATCGAAGCGGGCTGGCAGGGTCTGCGGCCCGAGTTGCTCCTCGCCGACGTCACCATTTACGATCGCGACGGCCGTGCGGCCTTGATGCTTCCTGTAGTCGAGGCGACTTTTTCCTGGATCTCGGTGCTGATCGCACGGCCGCGGTTCTATTCGCTCGTTTTCGACCGCCCCCGGCTCGAGATCCGGCGTGACAAGGCCGGCAAGTACTACGTTGCCGGCATCGAGTTGCGTCCGGAAACGGGGGATACGGGGATCGCGCAATGGGTGTTGGCCCAGCGCGAGATTGCGATCCGCGATGCCAGCGTCAGCTGGGATGACGAGCTGCGCGCAGCGCCGCAGCTCGCCCTGCCGGCACTCAATTTTGTCCTGCGAAGCGGGCTGCTCGGACACCGCTTCGCCCTGCGGGCGAAGCCGCCCGCCGAGCTCGCCTCCGCGCTCGATGTGCGCGGCGAGCTGAACCGCGGGGACCTCGCCGATTGGGAATCGTGGACGGGTCGGCTCTATGCGGAACTCGAATATACCGATCTGGTCGCGTGGCGACCGTGGGTCGATTACCCGATCGAGCTGCGCTCGGGCAAGGGCGGCGTGCGCCTGTGGGTCACCTTGGAGGGGAAAAGTTCCAGCGAAGCTACCGTGGACGTCGCGCTCTCCCGGGTGGCGATCCGTGTGGCCAAGGGGCTGCCGCTGCTCGAGCTCGACACGCTTCAGGGACGTCTGGGCGCGCGTCAGAGCGAGGGCAAGAGCTTCGAAGTGTTCGGCCGCAACGTTGGATTCAGGACCGGCACCGGCGTGGCTCTTTCGTCCACCGACTTTCGCGTCCTGTGGCAGCCCGAGGCCGGGCAAACCCCGCAGAAGGGCGAGATGGAGGCGAACGCCCTCGATCTTGTGCAGCTCGCCCGGCTCGCCGAGTTTTTCCCCTTTCCGCAGGCCGCGCGCGCGCGCCTCAAGGCCACTGAGCCGCGCGGCAGCGTCCGCAACCTGAAAGTAGCCTGGACCGGCGATGTGGAGCACCCGCAGCAGTACAGTCTGCGGGGAGGCTTCGACAAACTCGCTGCCCGCGCGAACGCCGGGATCCCCGGATTCGCGGGACTCACGGGGCGCCTCGAAGTGAGCGAGAAAGGCGGCAACATCGTCCTGGGTTCCGCGCAGGTCGCAATCGAGCTGCCGGGAATCCTCCCGGAGAGCACGGCCCGGCTGGACTCGCTCGCCGGCCAGATCGGCTGGAAGATCGTTCAAGACCAACTCGAGCTCGTTTTCAACCGTCTTTCGCTCGCCAACGGCGACCTCGACGGGACCTTTTCCGGGAGCTATGTCAAGAAACCGGGCAGTGGAGGTTTTGTCGACCTTACCGGGCGCTTTTCCCGCGCCGACGGCAAGGCTGCATACCGCTACATTCCCCTGCTTCCCGCGAAGGTGGCCGAGTATCTCAAGACCACGATACGCGAAGGACGGTCAAAGGATGTCAGGCTGCGCCTGAAAGGGGATCTCTCGAAATTTCCATTTGAGGATTCCAGCTCGGGGATTTTCCAGATTGTCGCGAAAGTCACGGACGCCGATCTGGACTACGCTCGAGCCTGGCCGCGGGCGACCGGCATCTCGGGCGACCTCATCTTCGAAGGCAGGAGCATGCGCGTGGCCGCCTCGAAGGCGGCCATCGTCAACGTTCAGGTGAGCAGCCTGCGCGCGAACATTCCGGATCTGTTTCACCCGGATGTGCATCTGGGAATCGAGATCCGCGCCGAAGACCGCACCAGCGATTTCCTGCGTTTCATCGCACAAAGCCCCGTGACCAAAGCTCTCGATGGCGTTACCGAAGGCTTGCAGGCGACGGGCATCGGGCGTCTCGCGTTGCAGCTTGACATCCCGATCCTGAGGCCGGAGCAGTTCAAGGTGTCCGGCGAATTCCAGATGGTCAACAATGAACTCAGGGTCGATCCAGATGCCCCGCCCTTCTCGCAGCTCAATGGGCGGATCGAATTCACCGAGTCCGCGATCTCCGCTCGCGCGGTGACGTCGCAGTTTCTCGGCGGTCCGACGACGATCTCAATGGCCACCCGCGCCGACGGCACCATCGCGGCGAACGCTCAGGGAACCGCGAACGTCGCGCATATTCCGCGTACCTGGGGCGACGCGCTGCTGCGCCAGGTTTCCGGCGTCGCGCCTTGGCAGGGAAAGCTGACCCTCGCGCGGCAGCGGCCGGTCACTCTGCTCGTGCAATCGCAACTCGTGGGGGTCTCGTCGGACCTGCCGGCGCCCTTGGCAAAGGCGGCGCTCGAGCCGATGCCGCTCACGATCGAGCGCGTGATCTCCGCAGGTTCGCCTCGAACCGACACGATCACGGCCTCGCTCGGCAACACCGTGAATGCCCGTATCCTGCGTCGGCACGACGGAGCGCAATATGTGCTGGAGCGCGGTGCGATCGGCCTGAACGTACCCGCGGTGCTCGGCGAGCGCGAAGGACTCGCCGTGACCGGCAGCCTGGACTACGTCGATGTGGACCGCTGGCGCGCGCTGTTCGAGAGCAAGGACGAAACCGGCGCCTCTTTCTCGCCGCATTTCGATCTCAAGGTTGCCGCCCTCGACTTTGGCGGCCGGCGCCTGAACGATGTCGCGTTGCGCGCCGAAACGAAAGGCAGCGTGCTCGAGGCGAACGTGGCGGCGAAAGAGCTCTCCGGAGAGATCAAGTGGTTTCCCGAGGGCCTCGGGCGAATCGTGGCGCGCCTGAAGCACTTCAGCATGCCCGAGGCGACCCCCGGCAGGAAGGAAGAGACGCCCTCGCGCGATCTGCCGGCGCTGGACATCGTCGCCGACAGGCTCGTTCTGACCGGCAACGACCTCGGCAGGATCGAGCTGGTTGCGGTCAACAAGGCGCTCGTCTGGAGCATCGAGAAACTGGTGTTGAACGGGCCCGAGAGCACGCTGACGGCGAACGGCAAGTGGGAGAGTTGGGCGCCGCGGCCCAAGGTCAACATCGACGGCATCGAGCTCGACGTCCGGGACGTCGGCAAGTATCTCGAGCGCATCGGTTATCCGGGCACCATGCGGCGAGGCACCGCGAGGCTGAAAGGGAATCTGAGCTGGGCAGGAAGTCCGCAGTCGATCGACTTTGCGACCTTGACCGGAAATCTGGAGCTCGAAGCGCAGAAGGGCCAGTTTCTCAAGGCCGACTCGGGCGCGGCGAAATTGCTCGGCGTCCTCGGACTGCAGTCCCTGATCACGCTCGATTTCCGCGAGTTGGAGGGTCGGGGCTTCGCCTTCGACACCATCTCGAGCACCGCGACCATCGCCAACGGCGTGATGACGGCGCGGAAGTTCGAGATGCGCGGACCCTCGGCGCAAGTGAGCATGAAGGGCGAAGTCGATCTCTCCCGGGAGACGCAGAACCTGCACGTGCGCGTGGTGCCGCCGCTCGGGGACAGCATCGCCACGGGCGTGGTGTTCCTCAATCCAATCTGGGCGCTGGGGGCGCTGCTCGCGCAGCGCCTTCTGAAGGACCCGCTCGGACAAATCTTCGCCCTGGAGTACTCGATCACCGGCACTTGGGATCAACCCGTCGCGAAGAGGCTTAAGATCGAGGCGAAGACGCCGGTAACGGATCCGCAGGGCGGGTAATGACGGGCACCCGGGCCGCCGTCGTGCAGATGGTATCGACGCCGAAGGTCGAGGAGAATCTCGCCGTGGCGGCGGAACTCGTCGCGCAAGCGGCCGACCAAGGCGCGAAGCTGGTCGCGCTTCCCGAATACTTCTGCATTTTCGGCATGCGCGACCGCGACAAGGTTGCGGTAAGGGAAAAGGACGGCGCCGGCCCCATCCAGGATTTCCTCGCGGCAACGGCCGCGCGGCACGGCGTGTGGCTGGTCGGAGGCTCGGTGCCGCTCGAGTGCACCGACCCTGTCAGAGTCAGGAACAGCTGCCTGGTGTACGACGCGACCGGACGGCGCGTCGCCCGCTACGACAAGATCCACCTGTTCGGACTGGAACTGGGAGAAGAGCGCTTCAACGAGTCCGCAACCATCGAGCCCGGAGTCGAACCGCGCGCGATCGATTCGCCGTTCGGGCGGATCGCGCTGTCGGTGTGCTACGACGTGCGATTTCCGGAGCTCTATCGCGCGCTCGCGCCCATGGACATCATCCTCGTGCCCTCGGCCTTTACCGCCACGACCGGACGCGCGCACTGGGAGACGCTGCTACGCGCCCGCGCGATCGAAAACCTCGCCTGGGTGTTGGCGCCGGCCCAAGGGGGAAAGCACCAGAATGGACGCGAGACCCACGGCCACAGCATGATCATCGATCCCTGGGGCAAGGTGGTCGCCGAGCGCGCCGCCGGACCCGGCGTGGTCCTGGCCGACATCGATCCGCAGTTCCAGGCGAAGCTGCGCAGCAGCCTGCCGGCGCTGGCGCATCGCGTGATGCGCGATAGAGGATAGAGGACTAGGAACCGGTTACGGCCATTCCAGTAGAATGATTTGATGAACGCCTCCGAGCAGCTCTTTTCCACGGCAAAGTCGTTCCTGCTTGTACCGCACGATCTGGAGGAGGGAAAACTCTCGCGCATATTCGGGTCGCTGCTTTCCCGCCGGCTCGACTACGCCGATCTCTACTTTCAGTACTCGCGCGCCGAGAGTTGGAGCCTCGAGGAGGGCATCGTCAAGTCCGGCAGTTTCAGCATCGATCAGGGCGTGGGTGTGCGGGCGATAGCGGGGGAGAAGACCGCATTCGCCTACTCCGACGAAATCAGCCTGCCCGCGCTCGAGGACGCGGCAAAGGCCACGCGGGCTATCGAGCGCTCTGGCGGCAGGAAGCATCCGGCGAAGGCACGCAAAGGGGCGGGGCTGCAGCTCTATCAGCCGGTGGACCCCTTGACCTCGCTTGCGGACGCTCAAAAGGTAAGCCTGCTCGAGCGGCTCGAGAGCCTGTGCCGGAGTCGCGATCCCCGCGTCGTTCAGGTGATGGCGACGCTCGCGGCCGAGTACGAGGTCGTGTTGGTGGCGCGCGCGGACGGCATGCTGGCCCCGGACGTGCGGCCGCTGGTGCGGCTTTCGGTGCAGGTCATCGCCGAGTCGAACGGGCGCCGCGAGCAAGGATCGTCGGGCGGCGGCGCTCGCTCCGATTATTCGCACTTCACCGAGGATCGGCTCAAGGAATATGCCGAGCGCGCGGTGGACCAGGCGCTCGTCAACCTCGAATCGCGTTCGGCGCCCGCGGGAACCATGACGGTGGTGCTCGGACCGGGCTGGCCGGGCGTGCTGCTGCACGAAGCCATCGGCCACGGCCTGGAGGGCGACTTCAACCGCAAGGGCTCGTCCGCCTTTTGCGGAAGGATCGGCGAGAGAGTGGCGGCGCGCGGCGTCACCGTCGTGGACGACGGCACGCTTCCCGGACGGCGCGGGTCCCTGAACATCGACGACGAGGGCAATCCGACCCGGTGTAACACGCTCATCGAAGACGGGGTCTTGCGCGGCTACATGCAGGACAGCCTGAACGCGCGCCTGATGGGCGTGCCGGTCACCGGCAATGGCCGGCGCGAGTCCTTCGCCCATGTCGTGATGCCGCGCATGACCAATACTTATATGCTCAACGGGAATCGGGATCCCAAGGAAATCCTAGCGTCGGTCGAGCGCGGCCTCTACGCCGTCAACTTCGGCGGCGGGCAGGTGGACATCACCAGCGGCAAGTTCGTGTTTTCCGCCTCCGAGGCCTACGCGATCGAAAACGGAAAAGTGACCTACCCGGTGAAAGGCGCGACCTTGATCGGGAATGGTCCGGACGTTCTCACCCGCGTCAGCATGGTCGGCAACGACCTTGAGCTCGACTCGGGCGTCGGCACCTGCGGCAAGGAAGGGCAAAGCATACCGGTCGGCGTGGGCCAGCCGACGCTGCGCATCGACGGACTTACCGTGGGCGGAACCGCGTGAGGGCCTGGAGTTTGACCGGGCCGGAAGCAAGCGAGTAACATTCCCGGCGTCGCTCATCGGGACGGGAAGGGTGCCATGGGCATTCCTTGCGGCATGCCGGTTCCTGCCGGGGCAACCAACAAAAGGGTCGTTTCACCATGAGAATACAAACATTCAAACTGTGGATGCTGCTTCCGGTCGTTGCCGCGGGGTTCGTTTCGTCTGCGGCGCAGGCGCAGCACACGTTTCGACCGTACGCGGGCCTTGCGTTGACCAACTACAGCATCAAGTTCGACAGCAACGGTTTTCCAGGCTACGCGAACAAGACCGCCAAGTCCGACTATCTGGCGCCGACGATCGGCTTCACCTGGGTATCACCGCAGAGAATCTTTGTCGACGCCTCGTTTCAGACAAGCCTGAGCGCCACGCACGATCTATGGAAAGACATCACTTCGCAGGACCAGGACTTTTCGCGCACCAGCTACACGGTGACGGGAGGCTATGTCCATGTACTTTCCGGCGGAAGCACCGTCTCGATCTTCGGCGGCCTGACCGGAGGCAAATCGACGCTCAATGCCCCGAGACCGCCCCTGGGTTGGTCCGAGGACGTGTTTACGAGCTTCGGCCCGTTTGTTGGAGGAGCCTGGGGAATGCCCGCGTTGGGCGGCTCGATCAGCATCAGCGGCGCGCTTGCCTTGATGGCGGGCAATTGGAAGGACAATACACCGGCCCCCAACACCTTTGACGCCGACGCCAAGTCCACCGTGGGCTTCAGCTTTGGCGCAGGCTACACGTACAGAATCACCCCGGCCTGGGGGGTCACTGCAGACCTCAAGATCCAGAACTACGCCTACACCTTCGACCCGACAGGTACCGCACCGGACTACAAGGTCACGGAGAACATAAAGGCCCTGGGAGCCAGGGTTTCCTACCAGTTCTAGGACGCTCGAAAAACCTGCCCGGCGCGCGCCGCCGCGCCCGGACTCAGAACGTCGGCACGAATATCCCTGCGGACCGCTCCTGCCGCGGTTTTTCCTGACGGGGCGCAGGCCCGCGCGACGCCGCCAGTTTGGGAGCGGTTGCCGGTTGAGCCGATACGCCGCAGGACTTCGGGTCGAACTCGTTCACCAGTTTGTTGATCCTGACGGTGAGTGTCTGGTAGGTGCCCGGGACTTCCTTTTTCAGCCTGTTCATCACTTCGTCCGGCAGTCCCTTGGACTGGAGCAGGGCAGACATCTCCCTCAGGTATTCGTTCGGTAGATCGGCAAGAGTGGAGGCGCGCAGTAGGACTTCAACGCCCTGCCCGGCACCTTCGGACTTGGCAGTGGAGAAATCGACTTTCCCGTCGGCCGCGATGTTTCCCGACAGGCGCACGTTCATGGGTAGCGAAGTCAGGAACAGCGGATTGGCGGTACCCGACGAGCATTGCTTCTCGCGCACGAACCGGGTCGCGGCCTGGTACCGCTGCCCCTTGTCGTCGCTCGCAAGGTCCGAGCTGCTCACGTAGGCGATTCTCACGAGGCCCGAATCGATATTCCGCACCGCCCCCTGCAGCGTGTCATTTCCGCCGGACTGCTTGGACATCCCGCCGCAGCCTGCCAGTGCCAACGCTGCGACGACCACTATGCGAACATTCCTCACGACGTTCCCCCCGGAGCGATGACCGGTCCATTCTATTCGCATTGGTCGGTCCGCGCCCGTTGGCGGATCGGAAAGCGAGAGGAATGACGCAACTGCAACCTCACCCCTTCCCCCAACCCCTCGCTCGATCGAGCGCACGCTTCCACTCGCCCATCCGCCTCTCCGCTTCCGCGCGCTTCATCCGCGGCTTGAAGCGTTTCGCAATTTTCCATTGTTTCGCGATTTCCTCGCGGCTTCCCCACACGCCGGTGGCCAATCCCGCGAGATAAGCCGCCCCCAGCGCCGTGGTCTCCAGCACCCGCGGACGCACGACCGGCACGCCGAGCAGATCGGATTGGAATTGCATGAGCAGATTGTCCGCCGCTGCGCCGCCGTCGACGCGCAGTTCTTTCGATTTCACGCCGGAGTCCTGTTCCATGGCGTGCAGGAGTTCGGCCGACTGGAAGGCGATCGATTCCAGCGCGGCGCGCGCGATGTGGCCGGCGTTCGAGCCGCGCGTCAACCCCACGATGGTGCCGCGCGCGTACGGGTCCCAGTGGGGCGCACCCAGGCCCGCGAAGCCCGGGACGAAGTACACGCCGCCCGAATCGGGCACGCTCGCGGCGAGCTTTTCCACGTCCACCGAGCGTTTGATGAGGCGCAGGCCGTCGCGCAGCCACTGCACTACCGCCCCGCCGATGAAGACGCTGCCTTCGAGCGCAAACTGCTTGATCGGAGCTTCCGCGGCGCGCGTAGTAACGAGGCCGCTTTTCGACGCTATCGCCTCGCTCCCCGTGTTGAGCAGGAGAAAGCACCCGGTGCCGTAGGTGTTTTTCGCCATCCCCGCCTCGTGGCAGGCCTGGCCGAACAGCGCCGCCTGCTGGTCGCCGGCGATTCCCGCGATCGGAACTTCCGCGCCGAGCATCTTCCTCGCGGTCGTGCCGTAGACGCGGGAGGAGGGCAGGACCTCGGGCAGCATCGCGCGCGGCACGCCGAAGATCTGGAGCAGCTCCCCGTCCCACTCGCCGCGGTGGATGTTGTAGAGCTGGGTGCGCGAGGCGTTCGACGGATCGGTGAGATGCAGCCTTCCCGCGGTGAGCTTCCACACGAGCCAGCTGTCGATGGTGCCGAAGAGTAGCTCGCCCTTGTCCGCGCGCCCTTTGAGCCCCGGGACGTTCGCGAGCAGCCACTCGAGCTTGGTCGCGGAAAAATAGGGGTCGATCACCAAGCCCGTCTTGGCGCGGATCGGCTCGGCGAGGCCTTCCTTCACGAGCAGTTCGCAGCGGTCGGCGGTGCGCCGGTCCTGCCAGACGATGGCGCGGTGCGCGGGCTTGCCCGTGCGGCGGTCCCAGACGACCACCGTTTCTCTCTGGTTCGTGATGCCGATCGCGGAAAGGCGCGAAGGCGCAAGGCGCGCTTTCCTCAGCGCCGAGCGCGCGCAGGCGAGCTGCGAGCGGAAGATCTCCTCGGCGTCGTGCTCGACCCAGCCGGGCTCGGGGAAGAACTGTCGGAACTCGCGCTGCGCCACCGAGACCGGCGTGCCTTTCTCGTCGAAGACGATGGCGCGCGAGCTGGTGGTTCCCTGGTCGAGCGCGAGAACGTAGCGCATGGAAAATTCTAGCAGGGCGGAACCGGCACCAGCCGCTTCAGCCGGCGGGGCGATCGAAACGGTACGGGTGGGCGAGCAGGCGCGCGATCGTTGCGTCGAGATCTGCCTCGTGGTTGAGCACCTGGTCCACCGCTTCGGCAATCGGCATGTCCACCCCCAGGCGCTTTGCCAGCGCGGCGACGGCTTCCGCTGAGAGGGCCCCTTCGGTGACCTCCTTGCGCGTCGCAAGAACGTCGTGGAGCCTTCTGCCTTCACCGAGCGCGACGCCGAGCGAGGTGTTGCGCGACTGCATGCTGTTGCAGGTGAGCACGAGGTCGCCCACGCCGCAGAGGCCCATGAAGGTCTCCATCCTGGCGCCCTTGGCGATGCCCAGTCGCGTCGCCTCGGCGAGGCCCCGCGTGATGATCGTCGCCCGGGCATTCTCGCCGAGCTTCTTTCCCTGAATGATCCCGGCAGCGATCGCGAGAACGTTCTTCATCACGCCGCCGAT
>Ga0137435_1000538_pt1 | contig 12275 bp, 6 predicted proteins | sample EasRivERMGT100_2_FD_104904 | JGI IMG/M metagenome (GOLD analysis project Ga0137435, IMG submission 104904) | Soil microbial communities from meander-bound floodplain in the East River, Colorado, USA - East River MetaG ERMGT100_2 | ecosystem: Environmental > Terrestrial > Soil > Floodplain ... | reverse complement strand
TGCCGAAGTTGATGCTGATGCCCTGGCGCTCGAGGGTGTTGAAGTACTCGCCGACCTGCGCGGCCGGCACCGGCGTCCCCCCTTCGCCACCGATCGCCGTCGTCACGCCCTCCTGCAACTTGTTCTCGGCGAGTCCGCTGCGGCGCAGCACGGACCCCGACTGATCCATCATGTCGATCCAGCCCGGGCTCACGTACTTGCCCGCGGCGTCAATCTCGCGTTTCCCGCGGCCGGCGATCTTGCCGATCTTCGCGAAGCGTCCGTCCTTGATCGCGACGTCCGCCAGGATCCACGGATTCCCCGCGCCGTCGAGCACGCGGCCGCTGCGGATCACGATGTCGTAGAGCGTGTCGCTCTGCGCCGCGGCGGGGAGAGCGATCGATGTCGCCAGGGCGGCGATCAGGATGGTTTTCATAGGGTCTAGGGTCTGGGGTCTAGGGCCTAGAGTTAGACCCCCGCCACAACAACTGCAGAACGCAGAGTACGCAGATACCGCAGAAGGGACGCTGCAACAGCGGGACAACTGCTCGGTTTGTGACAGCAGCAAACAAGGTCACGCTGTTGCAGCGTCCGCTCTGCGTTCTCAGCGTAATCTGCGTCCTGCTGTTGTAATACAAAGATGCCTGTGGTCCAAGGGTCTAGGACGCTCGACCCCAGACCCTAAACCTCACCGCCGCACACGAAAGAACGTGATCCCCGAGATCCGCACGGCGCTCACGCCGCCCGTGCCGTCGGGGACGAACACGATCGTGGTGGCCCGGGTGGAGTCGGCGGGCTGGGTGCGAAAAGCATCAAACGTGACCGCACGGAGCGGCGCCGCAGGTTCGGTCACCACGGCCGCGCTCAGCGAGCCGTTGTCGAACGTGACGCGCACGTCGCCATAGGCGGAATCGGCGTACACGCCCGCGTAGCGCTCCAGTGAAAGTGACGGCGGCGTGACGGCGCGCGGCGCGGCGGCAGGTGCGCCCGCGGCGACCGGCCGGGCAAATATTGGCTTGAGATCGGTGTTCCAGTCGCGCGACGGCCCGTTGGAGTACAGATCCAGCGCCGCGTACATGAGACCGTGGCGAATCTCCGCGTGATCGAGATTCTCCAGGATGTAGACGCCGAGCCGCTCGTTGGGCAGCAGTCCGATGATGGCGCACATGCCGTTGATGCTTCCCGTGTGCATCCACATGTGGCGGCCCTGATAGTCCTGGATGAACCAGCCGAAGCCGTAGCTGAAGAAATCGGGTTTGGCCAATGCGAGCGCCGGGTACTGGTCCATCGGCACGCGAATCTGCGGCGTGATGAGCTCGCGGAAGGTCGCCGGCGAGATCAGGCGCTTCGTTCCCACGCGGCCGCTGTCGAGCATGAAGCGCATCCACTTGGCCATGTCGGAAACGCTCGAGTAGACAGAGCCCGCCGATGCGACGGCGTCGGTCGAGCGCATCGGCACGACGCGCACGGCGTCGCCGAAGAGCGCGTGCGGCACGGCGACGTTCGGTTTACCGACAATCGACGACACCAACGGCTCGCTCTCGGTCATGCCCAGAGGGGCGAAGATGCGCGAGCGCATGAACGTTTCCCACGGCGCGCCGGTGATGCGCTCGATGATCGTTCCGCCCAGGGCGTACATCACGTTCTGATACTGCCACTCCGACCGGAACGACGTCGTGGGTTTGATGTAGCGAAGCCGGCGAATGATCTCCGCCTGCGAATAGCGCCACTGGCCCGCCCAGTACACGTCGGTGCCCGGAAGACCGGAGCGGTGCGTGAGCAGATCGCGAACGGTCAGCTCGCGCGAGGCCCAGGGGTCGGAGAGCTGCAGTTCGGGGATGAACTGGGTGACTTTGTCGTCCCAGCGCAGCTTCCCCTCGTCCACCAGCATCGCCAGCCCGGCCGACGTCATCGCTTTCGTCGTCGATCCGATGGCGAAGCGCGTGTGCTCGTCGGTGCGGCGCGACGTTCCCGTCTCGAGCACCCCGTATCCGCGAGCGAACACCACCGAATCGTCCTTCACGATGGCGATGGCGAGCGCAGGGACCTTCCAGTCCTGCGCGGCTTTCGCGACGTAGCGGTCGAACGCGGCCCAGTCGGGTTTTTTCTGCGCTGCCGCGCCGTGCGCGGATGCCGCGAGCAGGAGCGCGGCGGGGAAAAAGCGCTTCATCGCGACCCCGCGTTCACGACCGACACCTGAACGTACGACGCCGCGCCGAGCGCGCGGTACACGCGGTGCATCTGGGCTTTGAAGTCGGATTCCTTCGCCTCGTAGATGTTCGGCACGAAGGTTTGGGGATTGCGATCGATCAGCGGGAACCAGCTGCTCTGCACCTGGACCATGATGCGGTGGCCTTTCTTGAACTTGTAGTCCTGCGTGTGCAGGTCGACGACGAACTCTTCGATCTTGTTCGGCGTGATGGCGACGGGGGTGACGAAACTCTTTCTGAAGCGGCCCCGCAGCACCTCGTTGGCGACCATCAGCTGATGCCCGGCGAGCGTCGAGTCGCCGGGATTGGATTCGGGGTAGACGTCGATGAGCTTCACGATCCAATCGGCGTCGGAGCCCGTGGTCGATGCGCGCAGGTGGGCGGCGATGTCGCCGGCGATGGTGACGTCGTCAGTGAGTGGCTCGGTCTGCCAGCTCAGCACGTCGGGACGGTCCTTGAGAAAACGCTGATCGTCGGTCAGCCATCGCGACCACGTCGACCCACTTCCATATGTGGGCCGGATGGGGCGTTGACGATACGGCACCGGATTCGCCGGATCCGACGGGAACGAATCGACCGCCGTCGTCGGGGAACGATCCGTCGGTGCGTCGAACGACAGCTTGCGGTCGGCGCGGAAGTAGAGCCGTTTCTGGGTAACGCCCGTGCGCGGCGGCCAGCTGTCGCGTTTTTCCCAGGTGTTCGACCCCGCCTCGAACACGGTGGCCTCGGGAAGCGTCAGCGTGCCGATGCCCTTCAACCAGTAGGCGAACCAGGGCGCCAGGATCGAGCGTCGGTAGTCGACCGCGGTGTTGCTCCCGAAATCGATGTTGCCGAGCTTCTTCCCGCTGGCGCCGCCCCAGCCTCCGTGGTTCCACGGGCCCACCACGAGATAGTTGAGCTTCTTCGTGTCGTACTTCTCGAGCATGCGGTAGATGGTGACCGGACCGTAGAAGTCCTCCTGATCCCACCAGCCGGCCACGCTGAGCGTCGGCACGGTGACGCTCTTGATGGACGGAGCCGCCGCCTGCTTCTGCCAGAACGCGTCATAGTTCGGGTGTTTGACGAAGTCGTTCCAGGTCGGAATTTCCCCGCGCAGATGCTGCTCATTCACGCGGGCGAGCGATCCGAGTTTGAGATACCAGGCGTACGTGTCGGAGTCGTCGAACACGAACGCCTTGACCTCCTTGCCCGACTCCATCATCGTGGCGTACTCGAATCCGTAGCTGAGACGGAAGGCGCCGTTGTGATGAAAGTCGTCGCCGAGGTACATGTCGGCGGGCGACGCCTGCGGGGACACGGCTTTGAGCGCGGGATGGGGATCGAGCATGGCGACGACGGTGAGCCATCCCGGATACGACGTCCCCATCATGCCGACGCGCCCGTTGTTCCGCGGCACGTTCTTGAGGAGCCACTCAATGGTATCGTAGGCGTCGGTGCTCTCGTCGATCGTCTTCGTGTCGCGCTTGTCGCGCATCGGGCGGAGCATGACGAACTGGCCCTCGGACTTGAACTTCCCGCGAATGTCCTGATGAACGAAGATGTACCCTTCACGCGCCAGCTCGGAGTACGATCTGTTGAAGGTGCGCTCGGCCCCTTCGATGCCGTACGGCGTGCGCGCCATGATGATCGGCAGGTTGGCGGCGAACCCGCGCGGGACGAAGACGTTCGTGTGGAGCTTCACGCCGTCGCGCATGGGGACCATGTACTCCGCCTTGTCGAAGACGGGGACCGGTGGCGTTCCTTCGACCTGCTGCGCGGCGGTCGCGCATGGAAGGGCGGCGACGAGAGCGAGCGATAGCAGCTTCATAGGTCGTTGAGCCAAAGGATGTGTGGGGCGGGCGTCCGATTGTACGCCGAAGTGGTCGACCAAACAAGGCGATCGATGTTGCTGCGCTGCTGGAGTTCTGAGAGGTCAGAGCTCCCACTCCAGGACTCGATGCGCGGGTTTAGTTCGGCTTTAGCAAGTCGGCAGTCGGGGACATCCGGACCTCAGACATCCCTCCGGGCGTTTGGGGGGGAGTGGCGTCATGTTGCGGCCACTCGCCCCTTGCCGGACAACCGACGTCAGAACGCGTTTTCTATTTGCTGTCGGGCGGAACGTGAATGCAGTTGAAGCGAGACTTCTGAACTCCGACGTCTTGCCGAGGACGAGCAACGTGTCGCAAACAGCGCTGCCCCCCCAACGATTCAACCGATGTCTGAAGTCGTGATGTCTCCGACTCCCGTCTTCCTAAAGCCGAACCCGACATGCGCGTCGAGTCCTAGAGTGGGAACTCTGACCTCTGTGCATGCGATCGGGTCTCGGGACGGTTCGTCCCTAGTCCATACCAGGCGGCTTCGTGCGATCGATCGGCGCCGGCCGCGGCACCTGCTTCACCGGATTCGCGGCGAGCAGCCTCAGCGCCTCCTTCACCGCGCGCTCCAGCTGCGGGTCGCGACCCGCGTTTACCTCCGCCGGCGTGTATTCCACTTCGATGTCCGGCGCGACGCCCTCGTTCTCGACCGACCACTTTCCCTGCAGATCGTAGAACGCCAGGTTCGGCGCGGTGATCCCTCCGCCGTCGATCGTGGCCGGAACGCCCGTGGTGCCCACCAGCGCGCCCCACGTGCGCGTGCCCACGAGCGGGCCGAGCTTGCGCATTCTGAAATAGTAGGGAAGGGCGTCGCCGCCCGAACCCGCCGACTCATTGATGACCATCACCTTCGGGCCGAAGATGCCGGCGGCCGGCGACGCCCACGGCTTCCCGTCGCGCATCGCAAAGTAGCCCATCGGACGACGATCGAGCTCGTTCACGATGTAGTCGGCGACGAGACCGCCGTGATTGTAGCGCTCGTCGATGATCGCGCCCTGCTTCTCCTGCTGCGAGTAGAAGTAGCGCGTGAACGAGGTGTATCCGCCAGTGCCGGTGTTCGGCAGCCAGATGTACGCGAGCCGCCCTCCCGAAAGCTCGTCCACCTTGCGCCTGTTGTCTTCCACCCACGCGCGCGTCCGCAGCGCATCCTCGCTCCCCACCGGCACCACGGTGACGAGGCGCGACGCTTCGAGTGACGGCGTGCTGCCCACGCGGAGCACCGTCTGGTGTCCGGCCGTTCCCTCGAACACCTGATAGACGTTCATCTGCGCGGTGAGCGGCTTCCCATTCACCTCCAGCAGATAATCGCCCTCGGCGACATTGATCCCCGGTGCGCGGAGCGGAGCGCGCAATTCCGGATTCCAGTTCTCTCCCGTGAGAATGCGACGCAGGCGATAGTAGCCGTTCTCCACGGCGAAGTCGGCACCGAGCAATCCGACCTGCACGGGCGGATCCGCGGGCATGTCGCCGGCGCCGAGCAAATACGAATGGCCGACGACGAGCTCTCCCCCCGTCTGCGCCATGAGGTATCCGAGGTCGCTGCGATGATTCACGTACGCGACCAGCGGCGTGTACTTCGCGGCGACGGCCTGCCAGTTCGCGCCGTGCATCTTCGCGTCGTAGAAGAAGTCGCGCTGCGTGCGCCAGCCTTCGCGGAAGATCTGCGCCCACTCGAGGCGCGGGTCCACCCAGCTCTCGAGCTGCGCGACATTGACCGGTCCGTCGCCGACACGCCCCGGCCGGTCGGTGCCGACGACGCCCCACCGCGCGCCGGCGCCGCCGCCGGCCGAGTAGAGGAGCTTCTTCCCGTCGGCGGAGATGGTGTACGAGCGGATCCCTTCAAGGAATGCCGCGCCGGTGCGCTCGCGCAGCTGATACTTTTGCAAACGCAGACCGCCACCGGCTCCCGGCATCGGCTCGGCGTAGAAGAACGAGCCGGCGGGCCCGGCGTTCAGCGCGCTGTAATCGCCGGCGGGAATCTCCAGGCTGATGATTCGCTGGTTGATCCCCGGGTCGATGCGCGTGATCGAGTCGGGACGCGTGCGCGCACCCGTTGCCGCGGGCGTCGACGGTTCATCGCCCAGCTCCGGAAGGAACGGAGACGGTTCGGTGTTGCTCAACACGGCGAGATAGACCGCGCGCCGCACCGGGCGGTCCACGGCGCTCATCTCGACCCAACCGGTACGCGGGCCGTAGTCCGTGCTGGCGAGGAAGTAGAGGTATTTGCCGCTCGCGTCGAACGCGGGTGATACGGCGTCGGCGAGTCCGTCGGTGAGTTGAATCGCTTTCGCGTCGGCCAGCCCTCGAATGAAGACGGCGCGCAGGTGGTTGTCGAGGCTGCGCGAGTACGCAACCCAACGCGAGTCCGGCGACCATGTGGCGTCGAAGTCGCGCCCGGGCGTCGCATAGACTTCGGTGTCGATCTTCGTGGCGCGCCCGGTCGCGGCGTCGATCGTCCACAGGTTGTAGTGATTGTCCGAGAGCATCAGCAGCTTGCCGTTCGGCGACCACGACAGATTGGAGTAGAACGCCGGCGCGGGCAGGTCGATCGAGCGCGGCTTGGCGAGTCCAGCCTGATCGCCGATGAGTATCTGATACTCGCCGCTCACGTCGCTCAGCCAGGCCATTTCGCGTCCATCGGGGGACCACGCCGGGGAGCGATCGTGCGCGCCGGTGGATTTCGTGAGGTTACGCCAATCGCCCTTGTCCACGGGCACCGTGAAGATCTCGCCGCGCGCCTCGAACGCGGCGCGTACGCCGGTCGGCGAGAGCGAGGCGTTGCGGATCATCCCGGCCACGCGCTTGTACCCCGCGCGCGCCCAGGGAAAATCGCCGACGACGTCGATGGCGAGACGGCGAGACTGCCCCGTCTTCACGTCGAACAGATGCACGTAGCCGGCCTGCTCGTAGACGACCGCGTCTTCGCCGGCTGCCGCATTCACGACGTCGAAGTCGTCGTGACGGGTAACCTGTTTCACCTGGCGCGTGTCGAGCGAATACGCGAAGAGGTTTGCCGCGCCGCCGCGATCGGAGAGGAAGTACACGGTGTTGCCGACCCACATGGGGTCGTGGTCGTTGCTGTCCTTCCACGGCAACTTCTCCACCGCGTTGCTGGCGAGGTCGATGATCCGCACCGGCTGAACACGGCCGCCGCGGTAGTTGCGCCACAGGCTGGTCTCGACCCAATCGGGGACGAACGCGAGCGGCAGCTCGTCGTAGGCGAAGCGTTTGGCGTCGGGCGAATACGAGCCGGCAAAGGCGCGCGGCATCGGCAGCGCCTGCTCGAACCCGCCCTCGACGGGCACCGACCACAGGCGCAGATAGGACGATTGCGGAGCCGCCGCTCGATCCGACGCGAAGACGACGCGCTTGCCGTCGCGCGTCCATCCTTTCGCACGGTCGATCTGCGGATGGAAGGTGAGCCGGCGTGGCTCGCCGCCGTTCGACGCCATCACATAGACGTCGGTGTTTCCTCCCGACGTGCGCGTGAACGCGATCTGCTGTCCGTCCGCGGAGAAGTGGGGATCGCTCTCGACGTCCGGCGTCGCGGTGAGCCGTCGTGCCGCTCCGCCCGCGCGCGCGGTGATCCATAGATCGCCGCCGTACGCGAACACCACGGCGTCGCGGCTCACGTCGGGGTGCCGAAGGAGACGTGTGCCCTGCGCCCCGAGCGTCATCGGGAGCAGAGCGGCGGCGACTGCCAGCGCGCGACGAATCATGACGGAATTCTCCATAGGTTTGTCATCCCGAGCGCACGTTGTCATCCCGAGCGCACGTTGTCATCCCGAGCGAAGCGAGGGATCTCGCTGTTAATTACGACAGAAGAGCGAGATCCTTCGTCGCTTCGCTCCTCAGGATGACAACAAGGCTTCGCTCCTCAGGATGACAACAAGGCTTCGCTCCTCAGGATGACAGCATTTGCGTCACTAGCGTTTCGCCCGCGGCGACACGCCATTGGTCGACGACGAGCCGGCGTCCCAGACGTGCCAGCTTCCGCGTTCGCCGACTTCTTCGATCACCGCCGCGAGCCGGTCCGCGGCGTTGTGCCAGTTGGTCTCGACGGCGTGTTGCGCCGCGCGGGGGTCGCCCTTCGCGATCGCCGCGGTGATGATCTCGTGCTCCTGCACCGACGTCGGCAGCTCGTCGAGCAGCACGTTCACGTAAAGGCGCGCGTAGCGCTCGCTCTGCGGCTTGATGGCGCGGTGCAGCGCCACCACGCGCGGACCGGCCACGCCTTCCACGTACGTCTGGTGAAACTCGAGGTCGAGATCGAATACGCGCGACGGAGCCGCCCTGGCGCGCGACGCCTTGGAGAGCTCGCGGTTCACCGCGCGCAGCGCCCGTACGAGCTTCGCGCGGCGGTCGGGCGGAAGCATGGCCGCTTCGCGCGCCGCCAGTCCCTCGAGGTGGCCGACGATGAGAAACACTTCGCGGCCGTCGCCGCGCGTGAGCGGCGTGACGATCAGCCGCTGGTCGCCGGCTCGTCCCACCGAAGCGACGAGTCCTTCCTGCTGCAGCCGGTGCAGGGCGCTGCGGATCGGCGTGCGGCTCAGTCCCATCCGCGCGACGACGGCGCGTTCGGCGATGCGTGCGCCGGGCGGTAGCTGGCCCGCGATGATGAGCGCGCGCAACTCGTTGTATACGCGCGAGACCTGGTCGACCGGTTCATGACCGGCGCTCGCGACCGGCCGCCGGCTGGTGGCGGGGCGCGAGCGATTTGTTGTCGAGACGGGCACGGCTGCCAACCTACGGAGCATCGCACGCGGGAGCAAGCGGCTTCTCGGCCCTTGCGTTTTGGTATACCAAACTGGTCTATCGCTGCGGCATCCCCCTGGTTACGTTGCTCGACCGGCTCCTCCCTCCACACCTCGCCGCGCCCAATGCCCCGTCTCGAACGCGTCACGCTCCGTGAGATCCGTCTCGCGCTCAAAGCGCCGTTCCGGATTTCGTCGGGCGTGATGGCCGAACGCCGGATCCTGCTTCTCGAGATGGAAGACGCCGACGGCGCCACCACGTGGGCCGAGTGCGTCGCCTTCCAACGCCCCATCTACACATCCGAGACGATCGATACGGCGTGGCTCGCCATTCGGGAATGGCTGGCGCCGCGATTGCTCGGTCGCGAGATCGCCGCGGCGCGCGACGTCCACGACATCCTGGAGCGCGACATTCGCGGCCACAACATGGCCAAAGCCGCGCTGGAGATGGGATGCTGGGCGCTCGAGGCCGAGCGTGAGCGGCGGCCCCTGTCCCTGGTGCTCGGCGGCACGCGAACGCACGTGCCCACCGGCGTCTCGCTCGGCATTCAGAATGCGCCCGCCTTGCTCGCCGAGCACGCCGTGGCCGCCGTGGCCGCGGGCTACCGGAAGATCAAGCTCAAGATCCAGCCGGGACAGGACGTGGAGTACGTGCGCGCGGTGCGCAAGGCGGTCGGCCCGGATATCGAGATCATGGCCGACGCGAACGCCGCCTACACGATCGACGCCGTGCCGCACCTCGTCACGCTCGACGAGTTCGGGATGCTCATGCTCGAGCAGCCGTTCGGCGCTGACGCGCTCCTGCAGCTGGCCGAGCTCCAGCGGCGCATGCGGACGCCGCTATGCCTCGACGAGTCGATCGTCGACGTGACGCGCGCGCACGACATGATCGCATTGGGCAGTGGGCGGATCATCAACATCAAGCCCGGCCGCGTCGGTGGATTCGCGCCATCCATCGCGATCCACGACGTCTGTATGAAAGCCAATGTGCCTGTGTGGTGCGGCGGCATGCTCGAGACCGGGATCGGGCGCGCCTACAATGTCGCACTGGCGTCGCTCCCCAACTTCTCCATGCCCGGCGATCTGAGTCCGAGCGCCCGCTATTGGGCGCGGGACATCGTGTCGCCGGAGTGGACGATGGACGCCGAAGGCATGGTCGCCGTACCGCGCACCACGCCGGGACTCGGCGTCCGCGTCGACGCCCAGTACATCGAGTCGCTCACGACGCGCCACGAAACGCTCACCGGCGACCGCGTCGCGGTGGCAACGTGAACATGCCGGCGTCCGTGTCGTCGCTCCGTCGCACGCTCGGCTTCGCGGACCTCGTGATGCTGACGCTCGGCACGGTCATCGGCTCGGGAATATTTCTCGTCCCCGCGGTGGTGCTGCGGCAGACGGGCGGCAGCCTCGGGATCGCCATCAGCGTCTGGCTGATCGGCGGTGTGCTGTCGTTCCTCGGCGCGCTCACCTACGCAGAGCTGAGCGCCGCCAACCCGGACGCGGGGGGGATGTACACGTACATTCGCGAGGCCTTCGGCCCGCTCCCGGCCTTCCTATATGGATGGACGAGCTTCCTCGTCATTGCCAGCGGATCGGTCGCCGCATTGGCCGTGGCGTTCTCGACCTATCTCGGCCAGCTGATTCCGCTCGCCCCGTTTGCCGCGCGGATCGTGTCGGTGCTCATGATCGCCGTGATCGTCGTCGTGAACGTGCGCGGCACGCGCGAGAGCTCGTCGGTGGAGAATTGGGCGACGGCGGCCAAGGTCGGCGCGCTGATCGTGCTCAGTCTCGTATTGATCCTGCTCGGCCGCGGCGCGACGGCGGCGGGCGCGGCGCCGGCCGTCGCGCCGCCCGCATCGTTGCTTGCCGGAGTCGGCGCCGCGATGGTGGGTATCCTCTGGGCCTACGAAGGATGGCAGTATGTCACCTTCGCGGCCGGCGAAACGCGGGATCCGCAGCGGGTGTTCCCGCGCGCGATCGCCGTCGCGACGGCGGCGCTGGTCGTTCTCTACGTCGTCGCGAATTTCGGATACGTCGCGGCGCTGGGTACGGGAGGCGCCGCTGCCAGCGAGCATGTGGCAGCCGACGCAATGGCCGTGGTCTTCGGCCCGTGGTCGGGGAAGGCGTTCAGCGCGCTGGTGCTCGTGTCGATCTTCAGCGCGGCGAACGGACTCATGCTCACCGCGCCCCGGCTGTACTACTCGATGGCGCGCGACGGTGTGTTCTTCGCTCGCCTGGCGCACGTCAGCGAGCGATTCGGAACGCCCGCGCCGGCGATCGTGCTGGTTGCCGCGTGGTCCGCGGTGCTGGCGGTGAGCGGCACGTTCGAGCAGCTGCTCACTTACGTAGTGTTTACAGGGTGGATCTTCTACGGGCTCGGTGCGGCGAGCATCTTCGTTTTACGCCGCCGGTATCCCGACCGTGTCCGCCCCTTCCGCGTTCCTGGCTACCCGATCACGCCGCTGCTCTTTGTGGCGTCGGCCGGGCTTCTCGTAGTTAACACGCTCAGTACGCAGCCCTCGCGTGCCGCGATCGGGCTCGCTGTCGTGCTGCTCGGCACTCCCGCCTTCTTCTTATGGCGGGCCCGGGCTCGAAGTTCGGAAAGAAGCATGTCGCCGTCCATCACCTAACCGGAGGATTTAAGGATGCGAACGCGAATCGATCAGCGCCGCTCGCGCGGGCTTCTGATCATTGCGTCCCTCGTATGTGGGATGCTCGGAGCAACGCCGAGCGCCTTCGCACAGGGCGCGCCTGCTGCCACGGGAACCATCGTCGGTCGCGTCACAGACGCGCGCTCGGCCGAAGGGATTCCCGGAGCGCAGGTACAGGTCGAGGGCACCGCGCTCGCGGCGACGTCGACGAGTGACGGCCAGTATCGCATCGCCAACGTTCCGGCGGGAACCCGGACGCTCATCGTGCTGCGCCTCGGCTACGGATCCGAGCGACGGCTGGTGAACGTGACGGCCGGTGGAACGGCGACAGCGGCAGTTTCGCTGCGCGCCGCCGCTGTGTCGCTCGACGAGGTCGTCATCACCGGAACCGCCGGCGCCGAACAGCGGCGCTCGGTCGGAAACTCCGTGGCGACGATCAACGCCGCCGATCAGCTGGCGAAATCGGCGTCGATCACGCTCACGAGCCTGTTGGCGGCGCGCGCGCCCGGCGTGAACGTGTTGTCGACGACGGGTCGCGTCGGCGCCGGACCGTCAATTCAGATTCGCGGACGCAACTCCCTGTCGCAGGGGAATAGTCCACTCATCTATGTGGACGGCGTTCGGGTGAACAACTCGACCGGTACGGGGCCGAGCGTGGTCACCGGTGCCTTCTCCGGACAGGGCGCTCAGATCGGCGGACGCCTCAATGACATCAATCCGGACGACATCGAGAGCATCGAGGTGATCAGCGGACCCGCGGCGTCCACGATCTACGGAACCGACGCGGCCAACGGCGTGATCCAGATCAAGACGAAGCGCGGCCACGTC
>Ga0137435_1000537_pt1 | contig 12281 bp, 14 predicted proteins | sample EasRivERMGT100_2_FD_104904 | JGI IMG/M metagenome (GOLD analysis project Ga0137435, IMG submission 104904) | Soil microbial communities from meander-bound floodplain in the East River, Colorado, USA - East River MetaG ERMGT100_2 | ecosystem: Environmental > Terrestrial > Soil > Floodplain ... | reverse complement strand
GTCGAGCCCTGGGTGATATTGGCTCAAGCTGCGGGTCTCAAGGTCGACCAGGTCGAACGTTTTTCCGAAGACGAACGGAAATGGCTGGATGCCTACCGTGCATTGGATCCGGAACAACGCGAAACCATGCTCAAGGTGGCGACGGTCATGAGACGACCTTCGCCGCGAAGGCGCACGCAGCCGCTAGGGAAGCTCTGAACAACCCCTGATTTCGTCATTCCCGCGTAAGCGGGAATCCATGAATTTCAGCCACTTGCTGGATGCCCGCTTTCGCGGGCATGACGTTAATCAGAGGGTCCCTAGTCCTGGTCCTTGCCCGCGCGAAGCGGCCGGGTCAGCTGTGCTTCGAGATCGGCAATGTTCCGTTGGGCGGCAAGGATGAGTTCCTGCACGCCGGCAACGCAGCTGGTAAGGGCGAACAACTTGTCATAGGCCACCATTACCAGCTCGTCCTGCTCCATCCGCTGAACCAAGTCCGGCGTCGCGTCCCCCACCAGCGAACGCAGCAGCTCCTGGAGACGGTCGAGCTTGCTGTCCTGCAGCAGGGAATAATTCTTGACCACGCGGTATTGGTGCGTCAAAAGCAGGAGATTGCGACAGCGCGCGCGAACCTCAAGCAGATCGATCGGCTTGGCGAGGAAGTCCACCGCACCCGCTTCCAGCGCCGCGTAGCGTACTGCCCGATCGTCGGCCGCCGTAACCACCAGCACGGGAACGTGTTGAAGGCGCCTGCTCTTCCTGAGCTCCCTCGTGAACTGCGCCCCGGTCATTCCCGGCATCCGATAGTCCGTGATGATCAAGTCGGCTTCGTTCTGCTCGAGCCAGTCGAGAGCTTCAAGGCCGTTGGCAAAGAGAGACGTCGAAATGCTCGGATCTATGCCCCGGATCATCTCATCGAGAGCAATTCGAGCCGTCTCCTGATCGTCGACGATGACGACCGACGCGCCCTGAAGTCCGAGGACGTGCACGGGAGCACGCGGACTGGGAACACGCAGGCTGGAACTAAGAGACATCTCAGAAAGAGTTGCGCAAGCGACTGGACCCACAACCCGACTGCACGGGGTGAGCTAAACGAGTCAGATGATATTTGCATCGACGCGGCAGACGCTGGAACATGCCGAGCCAGGCAAACAGCCCCTCTTCTTCGCTGCGAAGATATCCGCGCAGCACCCTTCTCATCCTTGCCCCCTGTGCACCGCCCGGGAAACCCGTAGCGGTTTCTTTTTCTCAAATTCGGATGGATTTTTTTGATCGTGACGTCGGCCGCGGCTATGACGTCTTCATGCAATGCTAGACAAGCACGCAAACGCTTGTCAACTAAATTAGAGAACGCGAATATATTCCGATGTTCAAAGGCTCGATGCCGAGACCTCTGACAAAAGGCTTACGCGATTACATTTCACTTGATCTACCCGAGGCAACCGCACGCGGATAAAGAGAAACTCCGCTTCAAACGGCGAGCGCCTCACCCGTGATGGTCCCTTTTTTTGCAGCGAACAAACCGTCGAGCATGACCGGATAGAGGTACGGATGAATGAAGGGATTGGAATTCATTTCGAGCACCCAGATACGGTCATCGTCGTCGACAATGGCGTCGACCGTAAACAGGGTGCCGTCGCGGACGGTATCGGGTATGCCGCGCCAGAGCTTTTCCCCGGTCTCGCGCAATTGGGCTTCGAGTTCGGGGGGCATGCTGTTGACCAGGTCGACATCGATCACATGGCCCGGATCCAGGAAGCGCGAGCCGTAGCGGAAATCGACGGCCTGCTCCCTGCCGCTCTCTGGCACGCTGTCGAGCGTAACGCCTTCATATTTCAGGAAAGGAACCAGGTGCCGCATTCCATTCTTTTTTCGCTGCTGGGGGGATGGTTTCAATCGCCGCCGCAGCAGCTGACGAATCGTTGCGCGTCCGTTACCGGTGACGAAGGGTAGTCTCTGAAGCTCCAGGCAGACCGGCAAGTCGTTCCAGTACCAGATCTTTGCGATCTTTCCGCGAACGAACCGTTCGAAATACTCCCCCGCAGCGGCGTTCAATGCGCACTCGGCGCTGGAGTGGAAAGGGCCCTGGATGTCGGCGGCAAACGACGATACGCTCCGTTTGACCAGAACATCGTCCATTCGTGCCGCGGGGTCGGTCGAGAACTCGGGAGTCCGCAGGGAATTCCGAACCGCGAATTCCTTGAATAGCAGCTTCTGCGAAGCCAGCGGCCAGCGCCGGTTCAGATAGGGGTACCATCCGGCGAATCGCGCGGCGTCTGCGTTGAACTCGGTGATGTACCGCGTCACCCCGTTGGTGAAGGCCATGAACTGCGGATACAAGACACGCGTCACGCCGCTGGCTCGCATCCTGAGCACGAAGGTGCACGGATCCAGAAAAGCGTCCGCGCACAGTCGCGACAAGACCGGCTGCAGCGCCCTGAAATGGTTCAACGGATTGCGTTTGTTTTGGAGTGCCACTCGCGCGCGGAAGCGAACTTGAGGTGAATGAAGTTGTGCTGACGGCCGATCGACGGCCAGAACGACCCCCAGATCCTCGTGCGACGACGCAGGAAGCAAGGCGTAGAACTCCCCGCTGCGGGACAGGGCATGCGACGGATCGATCGCAGTTATCGCCCTGATGCACGCCAACCTGATCTTCGGCCCTCCGACCTGGAGTATGCGATCCAGAAGCCTGAGCGACCTGGGACTCTGAATCTTGGCGAGCATCTCGACGCTGCCGCGTAGCGCTCTGAATCGTCCGTCCTTGAACCCGCCTTTTGCCCGGCGCGTCGGATACCAGATCGTGTCGTTGTCGCGCTGTTCCACATCGCGTGAGGCGGAGAAGACGTGGAAGGTCGCGGAAATCGAGTCTCCGGGGTTTCCGACGCTGTGGGTGCATCCCGGCAAGAGGTAGCCCACCTCCCCGGCACGGGCAACGATTCGTCTTTCCACGACGAACGATTCCGGATCCGAACTCGGGCTGCTGCCTGCGGCGTAGATGAATACGTTGCATTGATCGTGTAGCACCCCGGTGACGCTCCAGGTGTTGTGCCGGTGGGGCGAATTGGCGTAACCCGGCCCCCAGAAGAAGATCCGGAACTGGTAGTTCAGCCGCCTGTCGGCGTGGATCGGCGGATTGCCCCACACGAGCTCCGGGTCGGCCAATGCGGGGGAAGACAGCATTCTTTCCAGGCAATCCAGCTGGAAGCCGGGGCTTACGATGTGCTCTCTCAGCGCAGTGCGCACCCCGCGCGCAAGCGCCTCTACGGACTCCGCCGTTTCGTGAGCGAGACCGACCCGTTCGATCAGGTCTTCGAGCTCCGCTTTCATCCGGTCCGCTCGACGGCCGGCGGGTTCTCCACCGCCGATTCCAGACCGCGCGAAGTGATCCGGCAACCCCAGCAGTTCTGCGCATTGACGCGCGCCGGAAGAGTGCCTGAGAACTCCACGATCTCGCAGGATGCGGGGGTGAAGTAGTGCTGCCTTCCCGCGTCGACAATGAGGACGCGATCGGGGAGCACGCCGTTGCGCGCCAGATATGCGACCCGTCGGGTGACCGGGTCGATCAGGAGCTTGACCTTTTTCTGCTCGAACAGCGGCTGGACGCTCATGGAGGCCTCAGTCCGGAATACGGGTCTTGAATGCGAGGCTCACACGTATCGCCGGACAGGTACGGGAAACCGCGCGCGCCGCGTGGCGGACGTCGCCGGGAAACGCGAGCACCCGCCCGGGCTTGGGCAAAACCGCGTGGAGGACATCGCCGGCATCGTCGAAGAACAGAAGCTCGCCCGCCCAATCTATTTTCCACACGGGATTCAGGTAGACGAGCGCCGTGTAGTTGTCCGCCCGCAGCGAATCCCTGTGCAGGTAACCTTCGACTCCATAGGTGTGCGCGTTCGCATAGCAGCGGACGAGCTGGTGCCCGTGCAATGGCCCTTCCTGCAAGGTGTCCCAGATGCGCGCGAGCGGCGCGAAGGCGGGCTCGCCGCGCAATTTATCCTCGAGGTTCTCCTGGTTATCTAGCTTGGCGTGCAGGAAATCGCTGTTCCAGTGGGAAAAAGGATCCTCCGTTCCCTGCGGCCAGCCGTATTGCCAGCGCACGCTCGTGGCGAAATACCTTTGCGCTGCGTGAAGCTGTTCAGGCGGAACCAGGTTATCGAATTGAGCAAATGCCCTCATGGCGTGCCGCAGTAAAGTACCGGTGCAGTGCGCCCATGCGCGCCTGTGACGCGCCTAACCGCCGGCTCCGCATCCCATACCGGCACCGTGACCCACTTCCCCCTCGGCGTCGCCCTCCTCTCCCTCGTGATAGCCCCAATACCCGCGATTCTGGAATTGGAATATATCCCCCTTTTCCCCGAGTTCCTCTTTTTTAAATCCCGGTACCTTGTTCGCTGCCATGGAATTCCCCTCCAGATGGAAGAATTGGTCAACAGGCGCTGCCTGCGGCACCGCCCCCGTCAATGTATCCTCGCCGTTCGCACCCGGTTTAGCCTTCGCCCCTACCACCTCGGAAGACGGCAACACCGCGTAGTTCAGGCGTCGGAACACCCGAGAACAGACCTCGGGCCCCCGATAACCTAATTTATCCGCAGATTTTGCGCCGTGTTTAGGGCGCTACCCGGAGCTTTCCCCGGCCCGAGCCCCCCCTGTACGCGCTCTTTGATAGATACATACATATTGCGCGCAATTCGGCGCGTGCCCGCCCGGGTCTCCACCCGCCAATCGGTCTCGAAACCGGTCCTCCGGACAGTGACGTGCCCGAGCGGCGTCCATGAACACGTGCAGCGCGTCTATGCTGGTGATGATCGCGCCGCTCATCAATGGATGGCGGTAGAGCTCCTCGGTCTTGGCCCTGATCTTTCCCATCGGCAGCTTCAACGCAAGCCCTCCTCTATCGCTCACACAAAATCATTGTTCGTCGCAAGGTATGTTTCAGGAGCGAGATCGTTGCTAAAGTGCAAGTTCTCATCGAGGAAATTGCTCGCGTAGAGCCTGTTCGTGAGAGGAGTCAGCGACCCTTTCTTCAACTTGTTATCTCTGTACTCCGCATCCTTCGTGTAGTCATAGATCACCTGCTTCGCAATCCATTTATAACTCGCCCAGGTGTCCTTTATCCTCTTGTCGAGGTTGTTCATGCTCCAGAGCTGGAATTCATCCGTGTTGAAGAAGGAGATGAAGCGCGTGTCGAGGTAATCCTTCGTGACCCGGTGTGCGTTCTTGAGCGGCGTGAGCATGGCGATGTACGCATAACACGCCTGCCATTTGATTGCGAAATTCACCCACCACAGAAAGGCGAAATTGGTATCGATGGGCACAGGCGCGACATCCCGGATCCGCTCGAACAGGTCTACATAAAAGCTGGCGGCCTCCGTGTCTCCGTTCAAAAACGCTCCGAAAAAGTCGGTCATCAGATCCCGACTGTAGGGTTGCTGTATTGCGGCAGGGCCGTATCTCGCCATCATCTCACCGACCTTGTCGGACCCCATGACCATGTCGTTGTGCTCCCCCGATAGAAGAATGTCGGCCCCCCCGAGGAGATTCGCAAACGTGATGCTCGATTCGACTCGCAGCTTTCCCCGGATGTGCTCTTCATAGAAACGGGGATTTTCAAAAATAGACTCGTGCGACAGGAGAACGACGATATTCTTCTTTTGCTGTGCCGTCGCCTGCTTGAGAAGAGAAACGAGCACGCAGGTGCTGTCTATTCCCCCGGAATAGAGAACGTGGATCCGGGCGCCGAGCTTTTCGGCGTTCCCCAGTATTTCACGGGCGCGATCATTGCAGATGTCCTCGTAGCTTTTCGAGAACATACGGTACTCCGGTACCGGAAACAGCGAGACATCGCGTATGGGCGTGTTTATGGTCCCGGTTCTGTCGACCGGGATTACCCAGTTGCCATATAGCGTGAATATGTGCGAGAAACGCGCTATACCCGGACGCGCCCTTACCGACGATTCGCCAAACACGGATGGCAAACAGTAGATTAGCCGTGTCATGCTGCAAAATCGTTCTGCGGCTCGAGATATGTCTCGGGAGCGAGATCGTTGCTGAAGCGCATGTTCTCGTCGAGAAACTTGTTACCAATGTACTGTTGCCTCAGGATGACCTGCCGCGATCGTACTTTTGTCTTGTGATCTCTGTATTCCGCGTCTTTTGTGTAGTCGTAGATCACCTGCTTCGCGATCCATTTATAGCTCGCCCAGGTGTCCTGTATCCTCTTGTCGAGGTTGTTCATGCTCCAGAGCTGGAATTCATCGGTGTTGAAGAAGGCGATGAAGCGCGTCTCGAGGTAATCTTTTGTGACCGTGCGTGCATTCCGCGGCGGCGTAAATAACAGGACATAGGCCAGGCACGCCTGCCATTTGGTCGTGAAATTGACCCACCACAGGAATTCGAAATTGGTTTCGATCGGCACAGGCGCCGCATCCCGGATCCGCTCGAACAGGTCCACATAGAAGCTGGCGGTCTCCATGTCTCCGTTCAAGGTTGTCCCGTATGTCGCGACGACCTGGCCACGATCATACGGTTTGTGTATCACCGACGAACCGTACCGACTTATCATTTGACTGACAACGTCGGTCCCCAGCACTTGATCATTCAGCTCCGCCGACAGCAGTATGTCATCCCCTCCCAGGAGATTCATGAACATGATGCTCGATTCGACTCGCAGCTTTCCCCGAATGTGTTCCTCATAGAAACAGCGATTCTCGGCAATCGACTCGTGCGACAGGAGAACGACTATCTTTTTCTTTTGCTGTGCCGTCGCCTGCTTGAGAAGGGAAACAAGCAAACAGGTGCTGTCTATTCCCCCGGAGTAGAGAACGTAGATCGTGACGCCGCGTTTTTCAGCGTTCCCCAGTATTTCACGAGCGCGATCATTGCAGACTTCCTCATAGCTTTTCGTAAATGTTCTGAATTTCGGGATAGGGAAAAGGGAGACATTCCGTATCGGTGTCGTAATGGTGCCGGTTCTGTCTATGGGGAAGGCCCACTTGCCGCCGTACAGGGTAATGGCGTGCACGAAACGGCCAATACCGGGCGTTTTTTGCGCCGAAGGCTCGCTGAACACGGACGGCAGACAGTAGATCAGCCGTGTCATGCGACGCCCTCTCTTTGGAATCTTTCCATTATTTCATCAAGCTCCCCGGGTGTTCTTGCGCGCTTGATTTTGCGGAACAGGGCGAGACGGACTTTTTCGGTCTTTTCCAGATGCTCATGAAAAAGTTGAGCCTGGAACAATATCTCCTCCGCTGCATCCTGAAGAGACATCCCGCTTTCATCCGCGTACTGGACGACATAAGGGGCAGAGGCTGCAAGCGTTTGATCGAACCCCGCATCTTTCAGCAGCTGCGCCTGTTTTTGCTTCGTCGCATATATGGTCTCCTGAAAGAAAAGACCCGAGTTGAGCTTGTCCCTCCCCCGATTGATCACATAGGACGCACGAGAAATGATCTCTCCTTTTTTCGCGGCCAGGACCGCTCGCTCGCGCATTCCTTCGGTGATGATTGCCGGATTTGTCTTGGTAAATACGCGGGTGCCAAAATCCCATGACCATTCAGGGTACGTTCTCGGATCCGATTTTTTTATTTGAAGAACGTCGGGGGACACGATCCCGATGTCGTAGATAGTATCCATCAAGGAATCTCTCAAAAAAACGATCGCGGGAATGTGTGTCCCGATCGCCACCAGCGTGTTATTGCCTGCGTCAATAACAACGCAATGCGCCCGCGGTCGTTTGGAAAATCGTGAACGGACGTTGCTGACAATATTCTTTAGCGGCATAGAGATGTTCTTCTGCATCTTCTCGATCGTCTCGTACCACTTCGTCCTGCCGGCGATCATGTCGGCGACCCACTCCGACAGCGAAAGCTTCCTGCGTGCTGCCTTCTCCAGTGTGCTCATTGCGGCTCCCCCTATGACAGCTTCATTTCGAAGCGGACTCCAAGTCGATACCGGTGCTCAATTTCTTCCAGTACTCGGTATGAAAGCTATACCAATTCTGCAATTCACTATAGGGTGTTTCTGCCGGGTTGCAAAAATCTACGGCATAAGCATCACGGACTGATTTTGACTTTGCAGCCTTGCCAAAGATGTCATAGAGCTCGCGGGCTTTTTCGTCAGAGAATCTACCAACAGGAATGACCAAATGATGCCCAACATCCATCTGACTGAATGCTTGGGGGAATCCTGCGCTCACCAATGTTGGATATCCACTGACAGCCTTGGTCCCGGTGATGCCAAGTATATTGACAGCACCATTATTGACAGCACTCTTATTTTTCTTCGTCCATTGCTCGGCTTCGCTGATAAACCCTATATGGAAATCGGTGTTCGCACCGATCATGGAGAACATGGAATCGGTGGTGGACTTGAAAGGAATGATGTCCATGTTTGGAAGGTTCTTTTGTAACTGGAGAGCCGCCAGGTGTGTTGTGACCCCCAATCCGCTGATGCCGACGGTGACGGTCTTGGCGGGAACGTCCTTCCAACTCTTGTATTTGACGCTGGTGACTGCCATCGATGCCGTACAGTGATTGAACAGCTCCTTGAACGAGGACAGGTCATAGCTTTCTTTGGGGTAAACATTGGGACGTATGAAGAATGCCGTGCTATGTGCCAGGATGGTATTCGGCGTATTCAAGACGTAGTTGCTTGCAATTGAGCCGCCCGCACCCGGACGAGCATCGAAGATGAATAGGTATTTGTCCTGGATCGCATTGGCTTCGATAGTCAAGGCTCGATGATAATTTGCGACACTGTCCGCGATGTTGTAGGCATAGATGATGGTGATGTTTTCTTTTGCTTGGGAAACAACAGATGCGCACAACAGGATCAACGCGAAAAGATTTCTCATCATTGCTTACCCCTTTGGATTTGTTCAGGTTTATGCAGACAAGCTCAGACGCACCGAGAAACGCCAACCCGGTCGCGCAATTTATCCGGAGATCTTGCGCTTTGTTTAGCGGCGCCGGCGCAGGGGCGGCGTGGATTGGAGGCGCCACGTTCCCGGCGCGCGGCAAGAACCTGATGCGTTCTCGCGCCAAAACCATTTGTATGGTTCGGCAGCTCTGGGGCGAATACGCGCACGTGCGGTTTTCACACCATGCCGTACCCCTCCTCCGCACGCCCGGACGCTACCGGAAGGACCGGCGGCCGGGGGTCCCCTGCGCGCGCTCCTTGAGGGTATCGGGCCTGCCCGAGAACACGCAGTCGCGCATGAACGCGTGCTTTTCCGGGAAATCCCTCTCCAGGACGCCGGGACGGCGCAGATAGAAGGCATAGGTCTCGGCGAAGTCCTCGCTCGGGCTCAACGCCGCGTACGGAGTCACGCGGCTCGAACCCGGCGAGACCTGCGTCACCCAGCGCTTCTTCACGCGGCTGCCGATGACGAGATAGAACACGAAATGGCCGATCTCGTGAAACAGCATCTGGAAAAACATCCCGGGGTCGTCGATGGCATAGACGAAGATCCGCCGCTGCCCCTGGACGAACTCCCCCCTGGGACTGGAACACGGCAGGCCCGGCTGGCCGAGCCCCGCCGCCGCGCGCGCGTACTCCGGCAGATACACGATCTCGCGCAGGCCCTCCAGATGGAAATCCGGCACGCGATCGAGGGCGCGCAGGATCGCGTAGACCGGGACGACGTCCTGCCGCGCAAATCCTTCGAGCAGGAGATTGAGCTTGCCGGTCCTGATCGATTCTTCGGCCGGACCCAGGCTTTTGATGAACTGGCGCATTGCGTGAATATCTTAGCGCATGAAAGAAACCACCGGAACCGTCGAACCTGATCTGACCATCCCGGGACACGTAGCTCGCCCGCCCGGCTAAACTACCCGCGGAATATACGGATGCGGCGGGACGAACGGTAAGCTCGATCCTGGCTTTTCGCGTTCGCGCGGTACTTGAATGTTAAACGCTGAAACGCGATGAATGCGAAAAGTCTACTGCGTCTGGCCGGACCGAGACGTGTTCTTGGACTTCCCCATGCGTACCAGCAACATCCGCCCCGCCACGACCACGCCAACAGGCACCGCGACGACAAGCCAGAAGGGATCGAACGTCATCTGGAGAACGTGCGCATTGGTATACGCGACATACCAGACATACCACCAACCGCACATGAATGCCAAATACCCGGCTGTAAACAACATCTTCAGCCGCCACGACACGTTCCTTGTGGCAAGTATGACCGCGGCCAATAAGACATGAAAGACCAACACGACGAGTGCGATGACTACAGCGACCTTCGGGTCCCCGCTCGCCCACGCGTTAGCCGTATAGGCTATGAGCAGGGAACCCGACAGGAATCGAAAGGATGGCAATTCCGCGAGGCAACAACACAGAAACTATTTTTTCGCTTTCACACGCTCCGCGTCTTCTTCGCCGGCCTTGCGCATGAGTTCCTGGAATTCCATCTGCTCGCGCTCGAACCACACCTCATGCGGTTTCCATTGCGAAATACGCTCACGGATTTGGCGCTGCGTTGCGCCATCCACTACATCACAGCGCTGTCGAACTGTAGACTCAAGTCGCTCAGTCTCGGCCGCACGCTTCACGCCCAACCGTCCGGCCAGTTTGAGATAGGTGCAGGCAGTAACAGGATCGAGTGGGCGACCATCGCCGAAAAACATCATTCCAAGACTGACCAAAGCAGGTACGTAGTTCTGGGCCGCCGCTTTCTGGAACCACTCATACGCTTCATCGAAGTCTTGCTTTACGTTCTGGCCTCGCCAGTAGCGCAGCCCCAACTGATATTGCGCGGACGGATGGTCCTTCTCCGCGGCTCTCTTGAGCCACTGCACCGCCACCGTGGGATCAGGCTTGACCCCCTCCCCGATCTCGTACATGTCCGCGAGGCCCATGTATGCAGTCTCGCGACCTTGCTCGGCGGCACGGCGATACCAAATTAGGGCCGCCTGATAGTCCTTCGCAACCCCCTCTCCACGCCGAAACATTATTGCCAGATTGACCTGCGCCGATGCATTGCCGCCGCTGGCTGACCGCTTGTACCACTCGAGCGCGCGAGTTTCGTCCTTGGGAACCGAGCGTCCTGTTTGATAGAGTCGGGCAATCTGGAACTGCGCGAGCGGATGACCGGCTTCGGCCAGAGGAAGCATCTCGCGATAGCAGCGCTCGTAGTCCTGGGCCTGCGCTGCCTCTAGACCCTCTTTCAGACCGGCAGCGGCGTCCCCGCACCACAAGAGGACCACGAGGGGCAGCAGCCACCGATAGTTGCCGGCACTGAGCTCTCGGAGTGGTCCCTCGGGTCTTCGGTTCCGCCGTGCGAACATCGTCACGCGTACATTCTTCCTGCCGAGCGCGGTTGCGGCGTCCAGGGTGACGGCAATTGTCCCGGGCGCGTGATTGGGCCGCTCTTGGTGTCGATCCCGTAGCGCTGAATGATGTCTCCCGCCGGTATATAGCGCAGCTCAAACATTCTCTGCACGTCTTGCGTAGCACGGTAGGCCCAACTGCCGGAACCCGGATCGAATGATTCACCTGCTACATGCTTAGCACCTTCCATGAACCCGCCCGTCCATAGTCTAGGCTGTCCCTGCGCATTATTGTGCTCCGGCGAAGTGGCGTCTTGCATGAGGTGTTTCGCAAATCCGATATGGAACTGGGCCGCATCTTGGGACCGGAACACGGCAAGCCCGGTTGGCCGAGCGCCGCCCCGCGTGCGTGTACTCCTGCAGATACACGATCTCGCGCGGGCCCTCGAGATGGAAATCCGGAACGCGATCGAGGGAACGCACGATCGCGTCGACCGGCACGACGTACTGCCGGGGCCAAGGACTCCCTGGATCGTCCAATTCAGCCGGTAGTTCGGATGATTCCGCAACTGAACCGTGATCCGCTACTGTCTGGATTATTGATCAGCACGGTACCTCGTGCCGGCGGTTGGACGGAGTTACCTCAGCGGAGGACCCAGCCCGCCGGCACGCACTGGAACGCCCTATCGGTGATCAAGCTCGATGTCAGTTGAGACTGAAGTCCAGCCTCGGTCGCCTTGGGGTCTTGCCAGGCGATGGCCAAAGTCACTCGCCGTTCCGTGCAAACGTCCTCAGGCTGCGATGACGGCAAGGCACAAAAAACGCTGGGCGTTCTCACCATCCGGATGGTCACGCCATCTTTCTCGAGTTGCGGCAGGTCCAGATATCCGATCTCGCAGGCATATCCCTCATTCTGCATCTGCCGCAACGCCGTTTCGGCAATCTGCCCCTTCAACTTGTGGCCCGAGTCGAACTTCCTGTTTTCCTGGAGCAAGAGCTTGACGCCCTCTGCGGCTCGTTCATATT
>Ga0137435_1000536_pt1 | contig 12285 bp, 10 predicted proteins | sample EasRivERMGT100_2_FD_104904 | JGI IMG/M metagenome (GOLD analysis project Ga0137435, IMG submission 104904) | Soil microbial communities from meander-bound floodplain in the East River, Colorado, USA - East River MetaG ERMGT100_2 | ecosystem: Environmental > Terrestrial > Soil > Floodplain ... | reverse complement strand
CGCGTTGCTCGAGCATCTGCCGATTGGCCGGCTGGGCCGCCACACCGGCCCGCGCACGGCCGACGGGAGGCTGGCCGAGGCGCGCGGCGGCGCCTTGACGCGTCGCGCGCGCGGGCGGCGTCGCCTGACTACCGGCGTTCGCACCGACGAGTGCGACGAATGCCGTCGCGATCACGATGCGGCGTGTCATAGGTCCCCTCCCCGCGACGACGCGGGACGTGTCGTGCTCACCGGCAGCACCACCGGCCCGGGTTCGGTGACCGGCACCGCTTCGAGCTGGTCGATCTCCTTGAGCAATGCTTCGAGCTGCGCTTCGCTCAGGTCGCCCAGCCGGCCGGTCATTGCCAGGCCACCGCGCGCGGCATCGTCGGTCGCTGGGGAAACAGCCACCTGCGCGCCGGAGTTCGCACGCTGCGAATCGGCGATGAGCACCGGCTGCGCGGCGGGATTGGGGTTCTCGCGCGGGGTCGGCTGCGCGACGGCGACCGAATCGCCCGGGAGCACACGCGGAGTGTCACGGTTGAGCACCGCGATCGATCCGCCACCCGCGACGAGCACGGCGATGCCGGCGGCGATCCGCCAGTCCATCCACCGCCGGCGTCGCGCAGGCGCCGGAAGGGCGCCCACGATGCGCGCGACGTCCACGCGTGGCGTGCCCGCGTCGAACATCGCGCGTACGTCACGCAACACCTTCAGCTCCGCGCGGCACGACGCGCAGCCCTCGACGTGCGCCTCGACCGCGGCGCGCGTGTGCGCGTCCAGACCGTCGTGGACGAGGTCGGGGAGTCGGTCGCGGATCTCCGCGTTCTGGCATTCACTCATCGAGAAGCTCCTTCACCACGCGCATCGCGTTGTGGTAGTGCACCCGCGCGGCCCCTTCGGTCGTACCGGCCGCTACGGCGATTTCCTTGTACGACAACCCTTCACCTACCCGGAGCGCGAACACCTCGCGCTGCGTCGGAGACAATCGCGCCATCATTTGCTGTAACCGCTGCGCCGTTTCACCGGCGACGAGAGCGTCGAGCGCGTCGAACTCCGTGGCCGCGTCGTCGTCCTTGAGCTCCAGCCCACCTTTTCGCCGGCGTTCGCTCCGGCGCCGGTCCACGAGCAGCCGTCGTTGAATCGTGAAGAGCCAGGTGCGAAACGAGCTGTCGCCGCGAAATCCGTCCAGCGATCCGAAAGCGCGAACGAATGTGTCTTGAACCAGCTCATCTACGTCCCCCCCGGATTGGACGCCGACGCTGGCGGCGAAACGGGCAAGCGCCGTGGCGTGCCGCTCGACCAGCTCGGTCGCCGCCCGCTCATCCCCCCCTTTCCACTGTGCGATGAGCTCGAAATCCCGATTGTCATCGCGACCCCGCGCGGCATCAGTCATTCAGTCCCGCCGGTAGACGACACCCGCCCCAGGCCGTTAAGGTCATGCACGCAGGAAGTTTGGGGGCCGCCAGGGCCCTTTCCGGCCACGACGCGACAATATACCAAGCCCATGCACCAGCTACCGACCTACGAGCGGATCGGACACCGGGGCGCACCGACGGAATTCACCGAAAACACCCTCCCATCCTTCCGCCAGGCGTTTGTCCGGGGGGCTGACGCGGTCGAGCTTGACGTCCACGCTACGGCGGACGGAGTCGTGGTCGTTCACCACGACCCCGAGATCGGCGGGGGGGCCCTGACGTCCAGGCTTCGCGGACGCCCCATCGCCGAGCTGGATTGGGCCGATGTCGAGACCATCGAGCTTCCCGGTGAGGCCCGAATCCCGACACTCGCCAGCGTGCTCGCGGCCGTGCCCGAGAAGGCCACGGTCTACGTCGAGATCAAGGGTCGGTCGATCGAGGATAAGGTCGCGGCGGTGCTGGCGGCGACGGACCGCCGGTGCGCGGTGCACAGCTTCGATTTCGGTACGGTGGAGACGTTCCGCCGGATCGCTCCAGACGTGCCCCGCGGGATTCTCCTGGACAGCTATCCCGCGAGCCTGGCGGGCGCGATCGAGCGGGCCGCGGCGAAGTACGTGTGGCCCGAGTGGGGGCTGATCGACCGGCGGCTCGTCGAAACGGCGCACGCCGCCGGTGCGCGCGTCATTGCGTGGACGGTGAATTCGCGGGATGTGGCCGACGAGCTGGTCAAGCTCGGAGTAGACGGGATCTGCAGCGACGACCTTCGACCGTTGTCATCCTGAGCAACACTTTTTGTCATCCTGAGCGCAGCGAAGGATCTGCTTTCGCCCTGCTAGAGCCGGCTTCGGGTGGCCGATGCTAGATCCTTCGGTCGCTACGCTCCCTCAGGATGACATCACTAAGTCAAGTCGTGCCCGGGGGCAGGTCGCTCTGCTTTCGACGCTTGCCCGCTTCCTCGATGAGCGTTTCATAACGCGCGACGTCGGCTTCGGCGGCGACGATGTTGCTGGCGTGCGCCGCGTACTCCTCGGGAGTGAGGTCGCTCCCTCCTTGGCGCGCACGGTGCACGGCGTAGCCGAAGCGCTGCGCAAATCGATCGGTTTGCTGCCGCGCGCGATGCAAATCCAGCCGCAGCTTGCCTTCGTCGAGCGCGCCTTGCGCGACACGCCCGGCACGATTCAGCTCTTCGCGGAGTCGGTTCCAGATCGCCACACGCCCCTCGTCAGTATGGCCTTCGGCTCAAAGATATGCGACTTGGCTCGACAAGACGAACGGCTCCGTCCGCCAACGAAAAAGGGCCCCCGAAGAGGGCCCTTTCACAACACTGCGCGAGTGCGTTATGCGGACTTCTGCGCGGGATACACGCTGACCTTGTAACGAGTGCGGCTCTTGTGCTCGAAATGCACGACGCCGTCGATCAGGGCGTAGATCGTGTAGTCCGTGCCGAGCCCGACGTTGTTACCGGGATGCCACTTGGTCCCGCACTGGCGCAGGATGATGTTGCCCGCGATGACGCGCTCGCCGCCGTACTTCTTGACGCCGCGGTACTTCGGGTTGCTGTCGCGGCCGTTGCGAGACGAGCCGACGCCTTTTTTGTGAGCCATTGCTTGCTCGTTCAGCCGAGGGTGATGTCGTTGATCTTGACTTCGGTGAAGCCCTGCCGGTGACCGCGCTTGCGCGCGTAGTTCTTCCGGCGCTTCTGCTTGAAGACGATGATCTTCTCGCCACGACCGTGCCGAACGATCTCGCCGGTGACCTTGGCGCCGGAGATCGCGGGCACGCCGGTTTTGACCGCCTTGCCGTCGTTGCCGAGGAGGACGTCGTTGAACTCGATCGCCCCACCGGCTTCGCCGACGAGCGTGGGGATCTTGTACGTGCGGCCCGGTTCCACCTTGAACTGCTTGCCGCCGGTGCGGATGATAGCGTAAGGCATTGTGCAGGTGACTAGTTGAGCCTTTAAGGCTAAGTCAGGATAGGGGTTGTGTCAATTGGGGGCTTGGTTAATAGCGATCGCTTTAGCGATCGCGACTCTAGGCGGGACGCGGGAGGCGGGAGTTGAGAGGATCAGGAAACGAGAAGTTCTCGGCCTCCAGGCTCCAGGCTGCCGACTAGAGTGCCGTTATCGGCAGCGATCGCTACCCCCTTTGCTCTTCATCAGCCCTCTGATGACTCGCCCGAGCTCGTCGGCCCCGGCAAACAACTCGAATGGCCATCTGACCCGGACTACGATCGAGAGTGACGCCTCCCACCGAAACAGCAGGACGCTGAATACGCTGATGACGCAGAGCGCCGCTGCAACAGCGGCACCAGGGAACTTTCGTTGATTGTCGAACGTCTTCTGCGACTAACGGCGATATCGCGATCCAACTGGCCGGGGTCACGCTGGTGCTGCGACGCTCTGCGCGTTCTGCGCAATCTGCGTCCAGCGGTTGGTCGCCAAGTCACACCCCGTTCCCCGAAAGCGATCGCGATTAACCACGCACTAGGCAACAGCGTACTGTTGGGTCACATCTCGACCAGCTGACTTCACGACGACTTTGAACTCGTCCGGTCGCAGGAGCGGATCGTCCCGCAGCTCCAACCCAAAACTCACCGACTTCTCGAGCTTCTTCAGCAGATCCTTCTCGTTCTCCAGCACGTACATCGCCACGTCGGGATGCACGCGAATCACGAGCGGATCCTTCTTCCCCTCGAGCCCCACACGGCGAACCGTCCTCTCGACGCGGCGCGTGATCGTCTCGGCGGTGAACACGCGCCCCGTGCCGTGGCAGGTCGGGCAGGCCTCGGTCATGTTCTGCAGATGGCTCTGCCGCACGCGCTGGCGGGTCATCTCGATGAGCCCCAGCTCGCTCACCTGGAACGCCTTCGTCCGCGCGCGGTCGCGGCTCAGGTGCGTGCGCAGCTCCTGCAGCACCTTGTCGCGATTGGAGCGCGTCTCCATGTCGATGAAGTCGCAGACGATGATTCCGCCCAGGTCGCGCAGGCGCATCTGGCGGGCGATCTCTCGCGCCGCTTCGACGTTCGTCTTGAGGATCGTTTTCTCCGGGTCCTTCTTCCCCGTGTAGCGCCCGGAGTTGATGTCCACCGAGACGAGTGCTTCGGTCTGCTCGATGATCAGATAGCCGCCGGACGGCAGGTCGCAGCGGCGCTTGAACAGGTCGCGCATCTCCTGCTCGATGTTCGCCTTGTCGAAGAGCGGCGTCTGTTCCTCGTAGAGCCTGATGCGGTCTATGAGCTCAGGTGCAATGCCCTTCAAGTATTCGAGGATCTCGTTGTGCACCTGCTTGGAGTCGACCGTGACCTGCTCGACCTTGGTGCTGAACACGTCGCGCATGAGGCCGCGCGTGAGGCTGGTCTCGCGGTGAATCAGGGACGGCGCGCGGACGAAGTGGGTTTTGCGCTTGATGCGCTTCCACTGGCCGCTGAGCGTGGTGAGCTCGCGGGCGAGCGTTTCCTGGGTGACGTCCTCGCCGACCGTGCGGACGATGACGCCGCCGCTGTCTTTGGGGAGCACCGCTTCCACCTGGGCGCGCAAACGCTGGCGGGCCGCGCGGTCGCCGATCTTGCGGCTCACGCCCACGCGCTCGGCGTGCGGCATGAAGACGAGGAAGCGTCCGGCTAACGAAACCTGCGCGGTGACGCGCGGGCCTTTCGTGGAGATGGGTTCCTTGGAGACCTGGACGATGAGATCCTGGCCGCGCTTGAGCACGTCCTGAATCGGCGGAGCTTTGGCGCGCCGGTGGCGGCCCTTCGAATCGCTCTCGTCGTCTTCGTCGTCTTCGTCGTCGTCCGCGTCGTCGGACGGCTCATCCTCGGGATAGACGAGATCGGACGCGTGCAAAAACGCGCTCTTCTCGGTCCCGATGTCTACGAACGCCGCCTGAATGCCCGGTAGTACCGCTTCGACCCGCCCCAGATAAATGTCGCCGACCATGCGGCGTGCTTCGGGGCGGTCGACCAGTAGTTCAACGAGCTGGTCGTCCTCGATAATGGCGACCCGCGTTTCGCGCGGGTTCGCGTTGATGAGTATCTCTCGTTTCATCGCAGTCCACCACGGATCCAGCATCCGGCGACTCGGCGGATGGGCTGTGGCGGCAAGACAGAATGTTGGCGGCCGCATCGATGCCCGATAGGCGGGGCGATGCGGCGAGCTTGGGGGAGGAGGCCGTCTGCGGCAACCGGGTGATCGTCCACGCGCCGGGCTTCGTCGAAGGGCCGGCTGACGTGCGATCGGCCTTCAGAGCGAGGCCGTGCACCGGAAGCAGGACGAGCGCGCACAGAACACTCAAGGCTGCATCGAGTGGCTTTGCGCGCAGCACACCCGAACCGAACGCCGAGTCGCTGGGCGCGCGCCGAGTGTCTGAGAGCGAGGGTGAAGTCACGTCGGTGTAATTAACCGGCGAACTGGCGTTTTGGCAATCACTTAGGCGGATGGTCTGGCTGTGGCGGACGGCAGGCCGCCTGGGCGCCTGAACAGCAGGCTGCTGGGCGACTGGGCTGCTGGGCGACCAAAGGGCGGGCTGCTGGGCCGCTAGGCTGCTGGGCGCGAGCAACCGTCCTCCGGACCGCCCAGCCGCCCAATGGCCCGGCCCAGGCCCACTTTCAATCTGCTAACTGCTTCAACAAGTGCCTGGCAATCACGATGCGCTGGATCTCCGACGTCCCTTCCCCGATCTCGCAGATCTTCGCGTCGCGCATGAAGCGTTCGACCGGATAGTCCTTGGTGTACCCGTACCCACCGTGTAGCTGGACGGCGGCGATCGTGGCGCGCATGGCAAGCTCGGAGCAGAACAGCTTGGCCATCGCGGCTTCCTTGGAGAACGGGTGGCCGCGCTGGGCCAGCCAGGCGGCGTGATACGTCAGGTGCTTGCCGGCCTCGATCTCGGTGGCCATGTCCGACAGCTGGAACTGCACGCCCTGGAAGCTCGAGATCGTCTGGCCGAACTGGCGGCGCATCGACGTGTAACTGAGCGCCTGCTCGAAGGCACCCTCGGCGATACCGAGCGAGAGCGCGGCGATGCCGACGCGGCCGTTGTCGAGCGTCTTCATGAAATTGACGAAGCCCTGCCCTTCCGCGCCGAGCAGGTTCTCGACGGGGACTTCGACGTCCTCCATGATCAGTTCGCAGGTATCCGATGCGCGCCACCCGAGCTTGTCCTCTTTCTTTCCGGAGCGGAACCCGGGCATGGCGACGATCGACGGATCATGGCCGACGCCGGCGGCACGCGCACCCTCGAGGTCGTTCGTGTGCTTCGTGACGATGAACGCGCTGATCCCCTTCGTCCCTTGCGACGGATCCGTCACCGCGGTGACGACGAAGATCTCGCCGACCCCGCCGTGCGTGATGAACCGTTTGACGCCGTTGAGCAGATAGCAATTGCCGCGGCGGACCGCCGTGCTCTTGGTGCCGCCTGCATCGCTGCCCGCGTCCGGCTCGGTGAGACCGAATCCGCCCATGACGCGGCCGCTCGCGAGCGGCGGGACGTAGCGTTTCTTTTGCGCCTCGGTGCCGAAGCGAACGATCGGCGACGTGCCGAGCGTGGTATGGGCCGAGATGGTGAGTCCGTGCGACGCGTCGACCTTGGCCAGCTCGTGGATGACGATGGTGTAGCTGATCAGATCGAGCCCCGCTCCTCCCAGCTCCTCCGGCCACGGTACGCCGAGCAGGCCGAGCTCGCCCATCTTGCGGATGTTTTCCCATGGGAAGGTGGCGTCCGCATCGTGCTTCGCGGCGACGGGTGCCACTTCGTCGCGGGCGAACTGGCGGACCATTTCCCGCGTCGCCAGGTGGTGTTCGTTGAAGTAGAGCGAATCTTCCATTGTTTGTCAGTCCGAGCAAAGAGCTGTCATTCCGAGCGAAGCGAGGAATCTGCTGTTGTGTGTCACGTAACTGCTACGGCGTTCACAAGAGCAGATCCTTCGTCCCCTTCGCTCCGCTCAGGGTCCTCAGGATGACTGCTGCTGGTCATGCCGCCTCCGTCTCGTCAGCAGTGCGAACGACCTCGAGAAACCGTTCGCCGTACTTCTCCAGTTTGACTGGTCCGACGCCGCGAATGTCACCAAGGGCGTTGGTGCTCGTCGGGCGGCGGACGGCCATCTCGGCCAAGGTCCGGTCGGGAAACACGACGTAGGCCGGCACCTGCTCGGCTCGAGCGATCGTACGACGGAGGTCGCGTAGCCTGGCCAACAACGCTTCCTCGGCGCCGGTGAGCGTGGGCGGCTCGTCCCCGCCCGCCGCGGACGGGCTCGGTGCGCGGCGTTTCGGCCGTTGGTCCCCACCGCGCTTGGCAGAGGGGGCGCCTCCCCGCTCGAACACGACGCTGGTGCCCTGACAATTGTCGCACCCACGGCACGACGTGCGCGCCGCCGGATCCCCGAAGTAGCGCAACACGAATCCGCGGCGGCAGCCCTTGCTGTACGCGTACTGCTGCATCGCGTCCAACTTCGACAGGTCGGCGCGGCGACGGCGGTCCAGCAGCGCCCAGTCGATCTTGTAGGCGCCCAGCACGCGGCGGGGATCGGTGAGTCGCGTACCGGAACCCAAGCGCTTCCACTCCACGAACTGGCGCGATTGCAGCGCGTCGAGAAGCGGCATCGCTCCGATCGCGCCTCCGAAGCCGGGGGGCAAACCGCTCAAGTCGATCGATGCGCCGTCGTTGAGCGTTTCGCCGGCCGCGCGCCACATCGCGCGCAGAATGCCCAGCTCCAGCGACGCGTCCCCTCCGTCGCCGAGCTCTCGCTTGATGCGCGCCGGTGTCGCCATCAACCGGACGAGGACGCGTGCCCCGCCCTCCTGCTCGGTGCGGATTGCGCCGGCCTGCGAGATGATCCGCAGCGCCGATTCGACTTCGCGCGGGCCCGCCTTCGTCTTGAGACGAGCGGCGATGTCGTCCGGAGTCTGATCAACCAGACCCGTCATGTCCGCGCTGCCCTTGATCACGTCGAAGACGTCTTCGACGAGCGAACGCTCCGGATACGCGCCCTTGATGAAGAACTCGTGCGTGAAACGATCGGGGAACGCGTGCAGCAAGTAGCACGCAGCCTGTTGACCGTCGCGCCCCGCGCGCCCGGCCTCCTGGTAGTACGCCTCGAGCGTTCCCGGCATTGCGTAGTGCACTACGATGCGCACGTTCGGCTTGTCGATGCCCATGCCGAACGCGTTGGTCGCGACGATGGCACGCACCTTCTCGCCCATGAACGCGTCCTGGACTTCACGGCGTCGCGCGTCGTCGAGCCCCGCGTGATACGCCGCCGCGGAGATCCGTGCGCGATCGAGGAGCATCGCGATCCGTTCCACCGTCTTTCTCGTCGACGCGTAGACGACAGCGAGGCCGTCGGTGGTGCGCAGCAGGTGAACGAGCGCGTCGTCCTTGTCGCGATCCGTCTTCGTGGGCAGAACGTGATAGCTGAGATTCGTCCGGTCGAACCCCGTGATGATCGTCGTTGGCGCGTCGAGCTTGAGCTGCGCCACGATGTCGGTGCGGACGTGCGGCGTGGCCGTGGCGGTGAGCGCCACCGTCGGCGGCGAGCCGAGCTTTTCGCGCAGTTGTCCGATGCGCAGATAACTCGGACGGAAATCGTGACCCCACTCGCTGATGCAGTGCGCTTCGTCGACCGCGAGGAGCGACACGCCCGCCTTGCGAAGACGCTCGGCGGTCGAGCCGGCGTCGAAGCGCTCCGGCGCCACGTAGAGCAGCTTGACGTCGCCGCGCTGGGCGCGGGCGAGACGATCGGAGATCTGCGATGACGTCAGCGTACTGTTGACGAAGGTCGCCGGAAGGCCGCGCGCGGTGAGGGCGTCGACCTGATCCTTCATCAACGAGATGAGCGGCGAGATCACGACGGTGAGCTTTGGGAGCATCATCGCCGGCACCTGATAACACAGCGATTTGCCCCCGCCGGTCGGCAGGACCACCAGCGTGTCGCGACCGGCGAGCACGGACTCGACCGCCGCCTCCTGCCCGGGACGGAACGCCGGATAGCCGAAATGCGCCTTGAGCGAGGCGCGCGCCTGTTCGATTGTGAGTGGCACGGATGACGAGGATGCGGTGGTGGACGGGACAAGCTCGCCCTGTTCGATGCGTCGTTCCGCTTCCGGAGCCGTCATCGTTTCAACGCCTTCGGCATCGTCATACCGCGCGCGCGAAATGGCCGCGCGTGAATTCACTCCCCACCGCGCGACGAATGGCCTCGATGTCGGGCTTCTCGCCGCCTGCAAGCGCGTCCAGCGCCCGTCGATATCCGCCCACGATCGCGGACACGTCGTCTCCCGGAACGTTGAACACAGCGTGATACTCGCGCACTCCGGCGCGCCAGAGTCGCGGGAGGAATTCGCCGGCGTCCACCGGCCGCGAGTGGAGGAGCCGGTTGCGGCACGCCGAGTCGGTGGCGACGGGGAATTTGTAGCCGATGGGATCGGTGAGCTCGACGTTCGCGTGCTTCTGCACGCACAGGTCGCGACACGTCGTCGGCTTGCGGTCGAACGCGGCCGACAACACGCAGTGCTCGATGGTCATCCCCTCCGGGCGTCCATAGACGAATGCCGCGAAGCCCGCGCCATTCCACGGCCCTACTACGTCGGCCAACTCGTCGGTCGTGAGCTCGACCGACGCGACGATGCTCCGCGCTCCAAGCCGGAAGATCTCCGCCGCGGTGTGCGCGTTGAAGACGTTCACGGCGTAATCGGCGGTGACGTCGCGGCCCTCGCGCGACAACTCGGCAAGGAGCCCCAGATGACCGGTGAGAATCGGGAGGCCGAGATCCAGCCATTTGGCGATGTCGCGGCGCTCTTCAGGGCGCACGATCGTTGGCGTGCGCAGCCGCAGCGTGACGCCCTGTGCGTCGAGGCGCTCGCGCAGCGCGCGAATGCGTGCGAGCGGCGGGGACGGATGACGCAGGAATGGATCGAAGCAGATCTCCGTCGCGCCGGCGGTGGCCGCTGCGTCAGCGTCGTCGATGCGATAGACGGTGGCGGAGAGAGAGGGCGAATGGGCGAGTGGGCGAGTGGGCGAGTGGGCGAGTGCCCCTTGGTCGATTGTCGCAACCGCGGTCTCGATCACCACGCGACGTTCCGCGAGGCGGGCGCCCTCGGCCCAGTTGCGACGAGACATCAGCTCGTCCACCGCCTGCTGACGCAGGTGATTCTGTTCGCTCACCGGGAGAAAGAGGCTCGGCGCGAGCGCCGTCGTGTCGAGGGCGCCGAGCACGAAGGGCGTGTCGCCGAGGCGGCCGAGCTGCTCGCGGAGCGACGCAGCGTCGAGCGGACGTTTGTTCGCCTGCGAGAGCGTGACCTCGCTGCGCACCGTGACCGTCTCGCCGTCGACGGAGAACACCGCCTTGAGCGGTGTGCCGGCCGCGCCGAAGAGCCGTGCGTCGAGCCGCGACTTGCGGACGCGGATCTCGGTGGGCAGCGCGGCGTAGCTCGCGCGGGCGCGGGCGAGGAGCTGTCCGTCCGAGGTGCGGATCACGCGCCACCCCGTGTCGACGCGCGTACGCGTTTCGACCGCGACCCGTTTTCCGTTCCCTCCCGGTACGGCGCGCACCGCGGTCACGCTGAAGCCGACGTCGGGTCCACCCGTCGCATTCGGGGACTCGAATCCCAATCCGTCGCCGACGTGGATCGGCGTCGTCGCGTCGATGAGCAGCTCGCCGCGCTCATAGCCCGCGACGTTGCCGACGACGAGTCCGCGATTGTCCGGCTGCGTGCGCGTGACGTACTCGCGGCCCGCCCGGCCGCCGAACATGCCACCCGTGAAGCCCCGACTGTAGATCTGCACGAGCGACTGCACCTCGGCGTCGCCGGGAAGCGTCTCGTCGCCCAACTTCAGCCGATCGAGAAAGTCGCGATAGGTCTTAGTGACGGTCGCGACGTATTCCGGTTTCTTCTTGCGTCCCTCGACTTTGAGGCAGACGATCCCGACGTCGGCGATGGCCGGGAGATGTTCGTGCGCCGCGAGATCCTTGGCCGAGATGAGGTAGCCGCGATCGAGCTCCACGCCATGCTCGACGTCGGTCAGGACGTAGTCCTTTCGACACGACTGCGCGCAGGATCCGCGATTGGCGCTGCGCTCGGAGATCATCCCCGACATGAGGCACTGCCCCGAATACGCGATGCATAACGCGCCGTGGACGAAGCTCTCGAGCTTGAGCTCCGGTACGGCCTCGCGAATGGCGCGAATGTCGTCGAGCGTGTTCTCGCGGGCGAGCACGACGCGATCGATTCCGAGCTCGCGCATCACCGACGCGCCGCTGGCGTCGTGCACGGTCATTTGCGTCGAACCGTGGATCTCCAGATCCGGAAAGACGCGCTGGATCAGCCGCACGAGGCCGATGTCCTGCACGATCACGGCGTCGATGCCCCGGTCAACGGTTTCACCGAGCAACATCAAGGCGTCGACGAGCTCGCCGGGCTTGATGAGGATGTTGAGCGTGAGGTAGATGCGCCGCCCGCGTTCGTGCGCCAGGCGGCACGCCTCGCCGATCTCGTCGAACGTGAGATGGGCGCCCTCGTCGCGCGCGTTGAAGCCCTCGGCGCCGAGATAGACGGCGTCCGCGCCGTTGGCGACGGCGGCCCTGACGGCGTCGAGCGAGCCGGCGGGGGCGAGGAGTTCCGGGACGGAGCGGAGGCGAACCATCCCGAATAATACCTGCGGGCGGCTGGGCTGCTGGGTGGCCAGGCTCTATCGCTGGGCAAAGGGGAGGAGGATGGCCACCGCCAAGCAGCGCGTGCCTGCCGAGCGAACGCGTCAGTCGTTGAGTCAGTCCCCGTAGCCCCGAACGATGCGTCCGGCCGGCACCGGCACTAACAGCACCTGACTCCGGCGTCCCACCGGTCACTCCGCTGACGTTTTGGTGCGCGGTGAGAGGATATGGTGGCATTGCACGGATG
>Ga0137435_1000533_pt1 | contig 12322 bp, 8 predicted proteins | sample EasRivERMGT100_2_FD_104904 | JGI IMG/M metagenome (GOLD analysis project Ga0137435, IMG submission 104904) | Soil microbial communities from meander-bound floodplain in the East River, Colorado, USA - East River MetaG ERMGT100_2 | ecosystem: Environmental > Terrestrial > Soil > Floodplain ... | reverse complement strand
TTCGCCGGCCGAAGGCGATCGTCTCGCGGCGATGGTGGCATTCGGAATGACGGAGCAGCCCATGAAGTGTGTCGACAGGGAACATCGCGCGGTCGCGGCGGATCGCCACGGCGCTCCGCGGCGCGCCCTTCGGCCCTCGCTTCGGGTTCGGGAAGGCGGCGTGATCGAACCGTCCCATGAATCGCCGGCGAGAGAGAGCGTCAACGTAGGCGGACATGCCGTCGGTCGTGAGGCCGATCGTAGGGTTTTCCGGGAAGAAATGGAGCATCGCGTCGAGCACACGCACCATCGAGCCGGCGTACCCGCCCCGGTCGGGCTGCGGTGTGCGCGCCCTGCGCTTCGCCTCCTGGAACGCCGAACGCGTTCCGGCCCGAGCGTGCGGCGCCGGGTCGAGCCCATAGATGAACCACGAGTCCTTCCCGACGACGGTCGCAACGCCAACCGGATAGTCCTGGGTCCGGACGAAGGACTCGAAGTGATCGACCACGAGGCCTTCCGCGACCTCGTCGAGCTCGACCAATGCCGAGGCCGTTAGCAGCACAGCATGTCGTCCTAGCCGTGCGCTTTGCCGCGTGACGGTGGAGGGTGCGCAGCCCAGCGAGCGGGCGAGCTGGCGGTGACCCGACCCAGCCTGGAGTCCCGCGAAGATGGGCACCGTCAACTCGGGCCGCTTCAGGTAATAGGTGACGGAGAAGGAGCTCTTCGAAAAGCCGTGCTTGCAGCCGAGGCAGAAGTACCGGCGGACGCGGCGGCCGTCTTTCCGCGTGTAGTGACCGTCGTACCGGAGGCGGAAGCGCGTCGAGGGTTCGATCGTGTGCTGAGAACAGTCCCGGCGGGGGCAGAAGCGGGGTACGAAGCGCCGCTGGATTTCGACGGGTTGAATCGGCCAGTGCACGGCGCCGATAGGGGCAACGCGCGTGCCCGCGAAAAGAGTGCGAAATGCGGCCCTAGGAGTCGCCCGCGACCGCCAGCGGACACGGCCGTGTCCGCCCGCGGTCGCCTCAGACCCGCATTGTTCGCACCACGATGCGCACCACGATGCTAGTCCACGCCGTGGTCGTGGAGCCGAACGATCTGCTCGGCGGTCAGCTCCTTGAACCCCGACCCCTCGACGCGCGCCACGTACTCCGGCGTGATCCCGTGATCGTGGAGGAGGATGAGGTCGTCCACGCTCAGGGACCCGCGGCCCGCCTCGGCGACGCCGCGCACGAACTCCGGCGCGATGCCGCGATCGTGGAAGCGGATCACGTCCTTCACGTCGAGCGCGGGGAATCCGGACTCCTTCATGCCCTTGAGGTACGCGCCGCCGACGCCGTGGTCGCTCAGGGCGACGACGTCGGTCGCGGTCAGACCCGGAAAGCCCATGCCCGCCAGCTCGCGCAGGAGCGGAAGCTCGATGCCGCGGTCGCGAAAAGCGAAGAGATCCTCGATCTCCACCTTGGAAAGGCCCAGCTGCTTCACCTGGGAGGCGTACTCGAGCGACACGTCACGCATGGCCATGCCGAGCATCGCCTCCTCGTCGGGCGCGCCGTAGCCCAACTCCGCGAGCTTGTCTCGGAACGCCGGGTCGGGGTCGAAGCGGAACCGTCCGTTCCCGACGCCGAAGGTCGTCGTCCCCTCGAAGACGAAGGTGCCCGCGTCGCGCCGGAGCTCGAAAGCGACCTCACCGTGCATCGCCCGGAGCTGCTCGCGCGTGAGCCCGTGCAGCTCGGACATCGGGTACCCCGTGGACATCATCCAGCGCGAGGTCCCGGCGCGGCGCGTCATCGAAAGCTGCACGTCGTCGCCGGGGACCCAGTTGTTGATGCGCCACGTGCCCGCGTTGGGAAGCGCGGCGAAGAGCTGGACACCGAGGAGAAGGACGAGCGGAGCGTTCATGGGGCGGACCTCCTTCAGATGACGCCGGCCTTGTGGAGCTTCAGGATCTGCTCGTAGGTGAGGCCGTTGAAGCCCTGGTGGTGCGCCTCGCGGACCGTCTCGGGCGTGACGCCGAACATCCGGAACTGGATCGCGTGCTCGGCGGGCGCCGCCGGACCGCTGACCTCCTTCAGCGCCTCGAACGTCGCGACGTCGACGCCGTTGTGCCGCAACCGGATCACGTCTTCCACGGGGTAGGGGCCGAATCCCAGCGCGCGAATCCGGCGCATCTCCTCGGGCGCCACGCCGTTGTCATGGAGGCGGATGACGTTCTCCACGTCGAGACCGGCCGCAAGCCCCGAGGCCACGACCGACGACGCGAACTCGGGCGGCACGCCGTGCTGGCGAAGACGCACGAGCTGGTCCACGTCGAGCTTGCCGAGCCCCGCGCCCAGCATGCCCTTGATGTAGGGCGGCTCCACGCCGTTGTTCTTCAGGGTGATGATGTCGTCGACCGAGACGTCGGTGTACCCCGCGTGCGCCAGCCCGGCGAGATAGCCGCCCTTGCTCGGCTTCGGTGCGGGCTGTGCGACGGGTGCGGGCTGTGCGACGGGTGCGGGCTGTGCGACGGGTGCGGGCCCCGTCGTCGCCGCCGCCGGCTTGGGATCGGGCCTTGGGGCGGGAGCAGGCGCCGGGGTGGCGTTGGCCTCCGGGCGGGGCTCGGGCTGCGCGACAAGTGCGCGCACCGCGACGGGCGCAGGTGCCGGCGTGACGTCGGCTTTCGGCTCGGGCGCCGGCGCGGGAGCGCTCGTCGCCTCGACGTCGGGCTCGGGCGAGGGCTCGGCGGCCGCGGCTGCCGGCGCCGGCTCGGGGGTGGGCGACTCCGTTTCCGCCTTCGGGGGAGGCACGGAGACCAGCGCGAGCACGACGATGGCCAGCGGCACCACGGCGCCGAGCCACGCCGGCGCCGCGCGGCGCGACGCATCGTGTCCGAGGACGCGCCGCACGCGCGCCAGGAGCGATCCACCGGTCGCGGCGGGGAGGAGCGCCGGTGCCGTGCCCCGCAACGCCTCGAGCTGAGCGAGCGTCCGCGCGTAGGCGGTCGCGTCGCCGCACGTCGCGACGGCGAGATCGTCGCAGCAATGCTCGCGCTCGACCCTCACCTGCGCGCTGATCCACCAGACCGCCGGATGGTAGAAGAGGACGTTCTCGACGGCGGTCTGAAGCAGATTGACGAGGTAGTCGTGCCGGCGCACGTGCGCCAGCTCGTGCGCGAGGATCTGCGCGATCTGCTCCGGCGTCAGGGCCGTGACGACGCTCACGGGGAGGAGGATCACCGGCCGGAGCCAGCCGACCACGCCCGGGACCTCGGCGACCGACGAGCGGACGACCCTCACCGCGCGGCGGACGCCGAGGCGGTCGCACAGCCTTCGCGCGCACTCCTCGACGGCCCTCCCGGCCGGCGCGGTGTTCCGCCGCGCCAGGTGCTGGATGCGCAGCCAGCCTCCAAACGACCGCAGCGACAGGAAAGCCGCGATCCCGGACCAGCTCGCCACGAGGGCGGCGAGCCAGCTCGACCCGGAGGCCGGCGCGATGCTCGTCAGGGTCGCCGCGGCCGGAGCCGGGTCCGCGGCCACAACCGCGACGGCCGGCAACGGAAGCGCGGTCATGAGGGTCGCGCCGTGCGGCCGCGCGAGCAGGTAGCCCGTCGTCGCCATGGGCGTCACCGCCATCATGGCGAGCGCCGCGACGAGCACGGCATAGCGCGCCTGCGGCCGCGAGGTCCTCAGCGTCGTGCACGCGCACGCCGCCGCCAGCGCGACGAGCGCGCCTTGCCACGTGAAATGGATCAGGCCCCACGCCAGGGCCTCGATGAACTCCCGGCTCATCGCTTCCTCCCTTCCGCTTCGTCCAGCGCCCGGCGGATCTCGGCCAGCTCCTTCTTCGAGGCCCGCTTCCCCGAGATCGCGTGCATGACCAGCCGCGCCGAGGACCCCGCGAAGACACGATCCACAAGATCGTGGACGAGCTGCGCCTGCGTCGTTTCGGGGGCCTCGCGCGCCTCGTAGACGTGGGCCCGTCGCGTCTCGTCGCGGTGGACGAGCCCTTTGTCCCCCATGATCTGCAGGAGCTTGAGGGTCGTCGTGTAGCCGGTCGGCTTGTCGGGGCTCAGGGCCTCGTGCACTTCGCGGACCGTCGAGGGCCCGCGGCGCCAGAGGACTCGGAGAATGGCGAGCTCACCTTCGGTCGGCCGTTTTCGCATGCCCCGAAGTATGTACGAAGACTTTCGTACGTGTCAAGCGGGCCGTCGGCGGCGGCCCCTAGGAGACATCCTTGTGGGGCGGGGAGGGGCGTCTCGGCCGTCGCGGGACCACGCACGCGATCCGCGTGCCCTTCCCGCGCTCGATCGAGACCTGGATCCGCCCGCCGATCAGGTCGGCGCGGTAGCGCATGATGCGCATGCCGCTCCCGCCGGTGTTCCCCTTCCAGTCCCCGGTGCCGTTGTCGGCCACCTCGAGCTCGATGCGCCCGTTGCCGCGCAGGGCAATCACGACCTCGCTGGCGCGGGCGTGCTTCAGCGCGTTGCGCACCGCCTCCTGCGCGATCCGGTAGAGCTGAGCGCCCACGAAGCCGTCGTCGAGGCCGATCGTGCCGGGGTCGTCGGAGACAAAGCGGCACGTCGTCCCGTCTATGCGTGACCGCTCCGACAGGTCGATGAGCGCATTGAGGAGGCCCGTGCCGTCGAGCTCGACCGGCAGCATGCCCCGGATCACCTTGCGCAGCTCGTCCTTCGTGGACTCGATCCCGTCCTGGACCCGCGCGGCCTTCACGGCGTGCCGCTGCTTGTCGGCCTGAAGGTCCTGGAGGAGGTCGCGCGTCATCATCGCCATCGCGGCGAGGCTCTGGCCGACCGTGTCGTGCAGCTCCTGGCCGACGGTCCGGCGCTCGCGGTCCGACTGGTCGGCGATGTGCTTCTCGAGCTGCTGGCGCTCCATGACGTAGCCCAGGTGCAAACCGACGTTGCGCATCGAGGACAGGAAGCGCTGGCCGGGGCGCGTCTTCTGCTGCCGGGAGTAGAACTCGAGGACCGCGAGCGGCCGGCCCTTGACCAGGATCGGGATCGTCACCGAGCTGCGGATGCCCGCGCCGGCGAGATCGCCGCGGACGAAGTGCTCGCGGGGGATGTCGTCGACCCAGATCGCCTCGCCGGTGGCGAGCGTCCGGCGGATCAGCCCCTCGCCGGGACCCAAGGTCGTCCGCATCGTGTCCCGGACGAAGTCGGCGAAGTCCTCCCCGGGGGCGATGTACCACTGGTCCATCGGGACGATGAGGCGGGAGGTTTCGTCGAACAGCCACGCGTGGCCGATCTCCCATCCCCCGTGGACGCACACGAGCTTGATGACCGCCTGGACCGCCTCGGCGACGGAGGGAGCCTGGTTCGCCTCGCCGGCGACGTCGTACATGAGCTGGAGGAGCGAGGTCCGCTGCTCGACGCGCGTCTCCAGCGCCTCGGTCCGCCCCTTGAGCTCGAGCTCCGCGACCCGCAGCGCGGTCACGTCCGTGAAGGTGACGACGATCCCGTCGATCCGGTCGGTGCTCGTCCGGTACGGGAGGAGACGCCTGAGGTACCAGCGGCCGTCGTGGGTCTGGATCTCGCGCGTGATCGGGACGAGATCCTTGAGAACCGCCTCGGACTCGGCGACGAGATCGGGATCGGTGAATCGCGCCGCGAAGTCGCCGAGCGCGCGGCCGACGTCGGCGGAAATCAGCGACAGCAGCGAGGTCATCGCCGGGGAGAACCACTTGATACGGAACTGACGGTCGAGGAAGATCGCCGCCAGGTCGGTGCTGCGCTGAAGGTTGTCGAGGTCGTCGTGACGCTGCTCGAGCTCCGAGATCTTCGACTGGAGCTGGAGGTTGACGGTGAGCAGCTCCTCGTTGAGCGACTGCAGCTCTTCCTTGGAGGTTTCCAGCTCCTCATTCGTGGACTGGAGCTCCTCGTTGATCGACAGCGCCTCTTCGTTGACGGTCTTGAATTCTTCGTTGGCGGTCTGCAGCTCCTCGATCGTCGCCTCCAGGTCGTGACGCGTCTCGCGCGGCTCGTCCTCGATCCTCTGAACGGCCGCGAGATCCGTGGAGTCGAGCGAAGCGTCCGGCTGGGGCACCCCCGAGGGCTCCTCGAACCAGACGAGGGCCGTGTCTTTGAGCTCGCGCCCGTCCCGGATCGCCTCCACCGTGAGCCTGACCGTTCGCGCCGGCTCGCGGGTGTGCCGAACGAGGACCGTCTCGGCCCCGCCGCCGGGGCGCTCCCAAAACCGGTGGAGCGCCGAGCGCAGCTTCGTGCGGAGCGCGCCCTTGCACCACTCGAAGATGTTCGAGGTCAGGGCACCCTCGGGCTGGGTCAAGAAGAGTTCCGTCGGACCGAACAGGAAACGGATCTCGCTCTGCCGGTCCACGATCGCGCACGCGGGCGAGAAGCGGCGGAGCACGGCCTGCTCCGCGCGGCGGACGGTTCGGTCCGGGAGCGGGTCCCCCGAACCGGCCGGGGCCCGTCGCCCGCCATACGAGGGATCGCGAGACGAGACGGAGTACGGGGTGATCGGCATGTTCCCGACCCGCCGGTAGATCCTCCACTTCCGGGAGAGGACGGCGAAGTGCTCGGTCTGCCGTCCGATCGACTCGGAGTTCCCGAGGAAGAGGCAACCTCCCTCGCGCAGCGCGAAGTGCAGGCGGGCGAACAGGTGCTGCTGCCGTTCGGGCTCCAGGTAGATGAAGAGGTTGCGGCAGCTGACGACATCGAGCTGGGAGTACGGCGGGTCGCTGAGGACGTTCTGCGCGGCGAAGACGACCGCGTCCCGGATACGCTTCAACACCCGGTAGCGGTCCCCCTCCTGCACGAAATACTGCTCGAGGTAGGAAGCGCCGACGGCGGCGGCGATGCTCGCCGGATAGCTGCCCGTTCGCGCGAGATCCAGCGCGCCGTGGACGATGTCCGTCGCGAAGATCTGGACCGGGCAGACCTTCTGCACCTCCTCGAGGTGCCGGAAGATGAGCATCGCCAGGCTGTAGGCCTCCTCCCCCGTGGCGCACGCCGGTACCCATGCTCGAATCGGCTCCATCGCCCGCTTGGCGGCGACGAGGGGTCGGATGACGAGCTCCCCGAGCTGCTCCCACGCCTCGCGCTCGCGGAAGAAGCCGGTGACGCCGATCAGCAAGTCGTCCGCGAGGAGCTGGGTCTCGACCGGGTCCTCGCGGAGCACCACGAGGTAGTCCGGGATGGTCTCGACCTGCCGGATGCCCATGCGCCGCTGCATCCGCCGCCGGATCGTCCCCTTCCGATAGCTCGTGAAATCGAGGCGGGTCCTCGTGCGCAGCACCGCGAGCACCTCGGTGAGCTCTTTGTCTTCCCCGCCGGGCTCGAGCCGATGGGGGTCCTCGTCCTGGTTCGTGTAGGCGTGACGGGCGTAGGGAATGATGCGTTCCGGCATCTCCGCGATCGGCACGACGTGGTCCACGACACCCATGTCGATCGCGCTCTGGACCATCCCCGCCTGATCCGCCGTCTCCGGATGCTGCGCCAGCGTCAGGCCGCCGCTGCTCTTGATGACGCGGAGGCCGCTCGTCCCATCCGAGCCCGTGCCCGAGAGCACGATCCCGATCGCGCGCTGGCGGCGGTCCTCGCCGAGCGACGCGAAGAAGTGGTCGATCGGCATCCGGAAGCCTCGCGGCTCGGAGGGGGGCCGCAGCTTCAGCGAGTTCCCCTCGATCGTCATGATCGCGTTCGGCGGGATGACGTAGACGTGGTCCCGCTCGACGCGTTGGCCCTCTGTCGCCTGAACGACGGGCATCGCCGTGCGGCGGCCCAGGATCTCGGCGATCGAGCTCGTGTGCGTGGGGTCGAGGTGGACGACGACGACGAACGCTCCGCCGCTGTCGGGCGGCATCGCGTCGAGGAACTGCTGGAGAGCGCTCATCCCGCCCGCGGAGGCGCCCAGTCCGACGACCACCGCCGGAACGGGCGCAGCGGGTTCCTCGTCGCGGGCCCGGGTCTTCCCCCCGGGTGAAGGGACGTCGAACCGGGCGCGGGCTCGGTTCTTCAATGCCAACTCGGCCTCCGAGATTCCCGAATGCGGAAGGCCGAGTCTACCACCTGGGGTCAATCCGGCTGCCCCGGGGTCTCGCTCTGTTCCTCGGTGCGCCGCAACACTCCGCGCAGCACGATCGCGTACTCCCCCGTGCCGAACGTCAGCTCCTCGACGCGGGCCCTCACGCTGGAGCTGTTGCGGATCATGAGGCCGAGCTTGGAGCCCAGGGACTCCTGCGAGCCGGCAGTTTCGAGATCGGTGAGGTCGGCGAAGCTGAAAGGATGCATGGACGGTCTCCGTGCTCAGGAACCTGAGCGGCTGACGTAGGTGCGCGCGGGCTTGCCGGCGCCGTGGGGAACGATCTTGGGACAAGCGATGACGCGGTCGCGCAAGAACTCCTGGAGCTTTGCGGGCGTTCCCAGGTCGGTCCAGCCGCACGTCGGGATGCGTGCGACCGCGAGGGACTCGGGGGAGCCGTTGAGGACGTCCCGGTTGAAATCACGCGGCGACAGGCCCTCGTAGAGCGCCTCCAGGGACCCGCGCTCGTCGCGGGTCTCGATCATGTGCCCCACGCACTCGCGCACGAGGTCGGGCACGGTTGCCGCGAACTGCGCGACGAGCGAGGCACCGGAGGCGACGACGATCCCGGTGCTCACGAAGGCCCCGTCGCGGGCGAGGCGGTCGGTCGCGGGCAGTTCGTGGTGGTTGAGGATGCAGCCGACCGCCCGCGGGGCGCCTCGCGAGGCGCGACGCTCCCCTTTCGGGAGGATCCACGCGCACTCGGCGCCCGTCCCGTCGGCGGCGGCGCCGAGGAGGACGATCCGGTGGGACGCGGCCGCGACGCTCGCCGCGTCGAGGATCGCCTCGGAGAGCACCCGCTCCTCCTCGACGTGATGGTCGCAAGGGAGCAGCACGACGATCGCCTCGGGATCGGCCTGCGTGATCTTCGTGAGGGCGAGGAACAGGCCCGGCGCCGACCCGCGATCGGCGGGCTCGACGAGCACGTTCTCCGGCGGGAGGTCCCGGAATCTCGGCGCGGCCCAGCGCGCGTGATCCGCACGCGTGATCGCGATCATGTGCTCTTTCGGCGCCAAGCGCCGCGCGCGCGCGAGGGCCCACCCCATCATCCCGCCGGTGCCGTCGAGCGACCAGAACTGCTTCGGGATGCTGTTCCCGAACATGTGGACGGAGAAGTCACCGAAGTCCCGGCCTTCCCCGCCGGCCAACAACACGGTCCACACGCGCTCGCCGCCGGCCGGCCGGCGAGCGGGCCCCGTGAGGAAGCGCGGTGCCGGGGCGGCCTTCCGGGAGGAGCAATGGCGGCAGGGGGTCCGGGCCGACCACATCAGGCAATGCGGGCACCACAGCATGAACTTCGTCTCCTCGGGATGGGGCGTCCGTGCACGCAGCAGCGTACGCCGTCGCGCGCGCGATTCAATCGGCGGGAGATCGACGGGCTCTTAGGGCACGTGCCCAGTCCGGCATCGGGAACCGTCCTAGGGTCTTGTGAGCGAGGTCGTGCTACGCTCCGGAGCAGTTCCAATAGGGAAAAAACGCATGGTTGATAAGACGCCGAAACGGCCCGCGAAGCCGGTCGCGAAGCAAACCCGGATCCTCGTGGTCGAGGATCATCCGCTCGTGCGCCGCGGGATCATCGACATGGTCCTCCACGAGCCCGACCTCGTCATCTGCGGCGAGGCCGCGACGACCGCCGATGCGATGAAGCTCGTCGAGTCGGCGAAGCCGCACCTCGTCATCGCCGACGTCACGCTGGAGGACGGCAACGGTATCGATCTCATCCGCCAGATCCGTGCGCTCGGCACCAACCTGCCCGTGCTCGTGCTGTCGATGCGCGAGGAGTCGCTCTTCGCGGAGCGCGCGATCCGCGCCGGCGCACAGGGGTACGTCAGCAAGAGCGCGCCCTCCGAGCGGCTCATCAGCGCCATCCGCCAGGTGCTCCGCGGCGAGCTCGCCCTGTCCCAGCACATCGCGGAGCGTCTCATCCGGCGCGCCGCGGGGCTGCACGCGACAACGCCGCAAAACGCGGCGATCCCCGAGAACCTCTCCGACCGCGAGCTCGAGATCTTCGAGATGTTCGGCCGCGGCCTCACCGTTGCGGAGATCGCGCGCCGCCTGCGCATCAGCGCGAAGACCGTCCAGGCCCATCGCGAGAACATCAAGGCGAAGCTGGAGCTGGGGACGAGCACCGAGGTAACCCGCTACGCCGCCTTGTGGACCGACGGGGCGGGAGGGCCGATCGAGCGCTGAGCGCCTACGCGTCGAGGACGAACGTCACCTTCATGTTGACGCGGTACTCGACGATCTTTCCCTCGACGATCTCGACCTTCATGTTCTGAATCCAGGCGCCGGAGAGGTTCCGCAGGGTCTGCTCGGCCCGGGCGATCCCCACGTTGATGGCGTCCTCGAAGCTCGTCCTCGAAGCGCTCGTGATCTCCGTCACGCGTGCGACCGACATCGGGGTCTCCTTTCGGCGCGAAGGCGCGGTTGGGGTGTGACCCGAGCCTACTCGCACCCGGCGACCGCCGCACGCGGCAGGTCGCACACCGGCGTCCCCACGTCCTCGGGCCGCGGGCCGGCCGTCGCCGCGCCGTACGATCCTTCGAGGGCGCCGTCGTCCCCCACGACGAGGAAGAACGCGCTCGAGGCCCCCGGGTCGAACGAGGCCGAGCCCGAGGCTCCGATGCCGCACGCGGCGGCGGCGTACGCGTACGACGCCACCCCCGACAGCGGACCCGAGTGGATCGTGTGGCCGGTCGCGCCGCACGCGGGGGTGAACGTGAGGTCGATCCGTCCGGTGCCGCGGTCGTAGGCCGCATTCAGGCCGCGGGCCTCGCCTGGGCCCGCGCCGCACGGGGCGAGCGTCCTGACGAACGCGCCGCGGCCGTGCGTGAAGGCGACGAGCGTGTCGTCGTCCTTGAAGTCCAGCGCCTCCACCACGGTGTGAGCGAGGCCGTCGTTGTCGGGCTCCCACGAGGTGCCGCCGTCGCGGCTTGCGAACACACCCAGCTCGGTGCCGACGAACAGCTGCAAGGGATCGCAGGCGCGCACGGCGATCCAGTGGGCGGGGATGTCCGGTAGCCCCGCGTCGATCGGCGTCCAGGCCTGGCCGCCGCTGGTCGTACGGAGCACGTGCGGGATGCCGTAGGTCGAATACGTGAGGTAGGCCGTGTTCGTGTCCGTGGGATGGACGGCTATGCCGCTCACCCAACCGCCGTACAGGCCGGTCGTCTGGACCTGCCACGCCGGCGGGCGCGCGAGCGCGTTGGTCGATCGCGCGACGTAGCCGTTGTCGAATCCGAGATAGACGACCGACGAGCTCGACGGCGCGATCCCGATCGCGGAGATCTTCCCCGGCCCGGCGAAGTCCGGCCCCGCGACGCTCCAGAACCCGGCGCCGTCGGTGGTGCGCCAGGGACGTGCCCCTCCCGTCCAGAGGACGCTCGGATTGGCTTGATCCATGGCGAAGGGCGTGATGAACAAGCCGTCGGTGTCGGTGATGCCGGAGACGGTCTTCGTGAAGCTCGCGCCCCCGTCGAGCGAGCGGTGGATCTCGGGGAAGAACTGAATCTCGACGAACATCCGCTGCGGGTTTCCCGGATCGATCGCGACGTACCCTCCGTCCCCGCCGAAGATCTTGCTCCAGGCGTTCGGAGTCGTCGTGCTCGTCACGCTCGACGTGCCGTTGTCCTGCGCCCCCCCGGCGAACATCACGGCGCTCGCCGCCGCGTCGCCGTGGTAGAACTGCGTCACCCCATACCCGTGGTTGAGCGTGGTCCACGCGATTTCCGGCGGCGGCCCGGGCGAGGGGCCGACCGGGCACTCCTCCTGCGTCGTTGCCGCGCGTGCGTTGTCGGTCCGGAACAGCCCGCCATCGTTCGTCACGTACAGCGTCTGGTTCGACACCCCGTCGTACCCGGGGTGGAAGACGATCGCGTGCTGATCGGGGTGGAGGTACACCGCCGGCACCGGGTCCTCCGCCCAGTAGAACCAGTATCCGGTCATGCCGAACGTGTGCCCGCCGTCGTCCGAGCGGAACAGGTCGATCCCGCCAAGCCAAACGATCTCCGGGTTCACGGGGTCGACCGCGAGCGCGCTGTCGTACCAACCCTGGGAGTAGATCGTCGGCGCCTGCACGCACCCGGTGGCGATCGACGAGTAGCTCATGAGCCAGGGGCTGAACGGGTGGCTCGGGTCGAGCACCGCCGTGAAGCTGGCGCCGCCGTTTACGGACTTGAAGACGCTGACGATGCGGCCGAGCTGATTGAGGCCGCCGTTGTCCGCCATCGCGAGATAGATGACGTCGTTGTTGGAGGGCGCGATCGCGATCGTCATCCGGCCCTGATAAGAGGCCGTCGTGT
>Ga0137435_1000528_pt1 | contig 12391 bp, 12 predicted proteins | sample EasRivERMGT100_2_FD_104904 | JGI IMG/M metagenome (GOLD analysis project Ga0137435, IMG submission 104904) | Soil microbial communities from meander-bound floodplain in the East River, Colorado, USA - East River MetaG ERMGT100_2 | ecosystem: Environmental > Terrestrial > Soil > Floodplain ... | reverse complement strand
TGTCGCCCCCCGAGAACCGGTAGAACTGCGCGCGGTCGCTGGCGAATGGGTGCACCGTGACAAGCTGGCTCTCCCGCGTTCGCGCCCGCCCGCCGCCGAAATACGCACCCAACAGCAAGCGCTCGCCGTACAGCGACGGGATGGTCCAGCCGCGAACGATGCTGAGCGCCGAGTACGGCACACCGACGCTCTGCGATCGGTAGCCCACGACATGGATGGCGTATTCACCCATCCGCTGCCAGCTCGCCTCGGCGCCGAGTTGCTCGATCTGCGCCGCTCGTTCCCGGCCAATCGTGTCGCGAAGAATGAGCGACAATTCCGTTTCAATGCGCGCGCGGTAAGCGCGGAATTCCGGCGGCGGTTCGTGGTTGGACAAGGCCGCCGCCGCGATCAAATCACGCAGCGCCGGGCTGGCATACACCGAGTCGCCGGGCGGGGCGGCAGTTGCAAGTTGGGCAAACAGGAGAAACGGAAACATCGTCGGCGCCGTCGATGGGTGCCCGATGTCTACGCGTCGAGTGCCGCGAGGGTGTCACTCGCCGCGGTCCACATTTCCAGCGCGCGCTCCAGCTCCGCCTTGAGCGCGTCCAGCTCCTTGCCCATCCCCGCGGCGCGCGTCACCCCCTGCGGCTTGGTGTAGAGTTCCGGGTCGTCCAGCGTCGCGGTGACGGCTTGGATTCTCCCTTCCAGCGACTCGATCCGCTGTTCGAGATCCTCCACGTCGCGCTGTGCCTTACGGAGACTCGCGCGCGCGTCGCGCGACGCAACTTCGCGGCGTGTGGTTTTCTTTTTTTCCTGCACACGCCGCACCGCCTCCTCCTCCGCGGTACGAACCTGCGCGGCGTGGGCACGTTCCGCCGTCACCGTTTCCCATTCAGCGAAGGTGCCGTCGAAGTCGGTGATGTGCCGGTCATGCAGCGTCCATACGCGAGTGGTGAGCGCGCGCAGCAGCTCCCGGTCGTGACTCACTAGGATGACGGTACCGTCATAGTCTTCGATCGCGTCCTCGAGCGCCTCGATCGACTCGACGTCGAGATGGTTCGTCGGCTCGTCGAGGATCAGCAGGTTGGATCGGCTCAGCATCAGCATCGCGAGCGCGACGCGCGCGCGTTCGCCGCCCGATAGCGTGTCGGCGCGGCGCTGCACTTCGTCGCCCGAGAAGCCAAACCGACCGAGATGGCCTTGCACGAACCGGCGCTCCCAGAGCGGCCGAATGTCGGTGATCGCCTCATAGAGCGTTTTGTCGAGCGGGACCTGGCCGAGGTCTTGACGGTAGTGGCCGACCGTTATGCCGCCGCCGATGCGCAACTCACCAGAAGCGATTGCGTGCTCGCCGAGCAGCGCCTTGATGAATGTCGACTTTCCACTCCCGTTCGGACCGAGCAGGCCGAGCACGTCGCCGCGCATCAGCGTGCCGGTGAAATCACGAATCAATTCGCGCGATCCGACTCGCACGGTCGCGTGGTCGGCCGACGCCACTCGGTCGCCGCCGCGTTCGGCGACGTCGAATCGCACCGACATCGTCCCATCCTCACCGACCGGGGCACTCAAGCGCGGCATTCGCTGGAGCCGCTTGCGCCGACCCTTCGCCTGGCGGGTATTCTGGCCGGCGATATTGCGCGCGATGTAGTCTTGCTCGCCGGCAATCTTTCTTCGCTGCTGGTCGTACTGCCGCTGCTGCGTCAGCCGTCGTTGCATCCGCTGCTCGACGAAGTTGGCATAACCGCCGGCGTACGGTATGGCGGTATCGCCTTCGAAGTGCAGCACGTGATCCACCACGGTCGCTAGAAACGCGCGATCGTGGCTCACAAGCAGAACGGTCGCCGCGAGGCCCGACAGGTACTGCTCGAGCCAGCGTGTCGTTTCGAGGTCCAGGTGGTTGGTCGGCTCGTCGAGCAGAAGGATGTCGGCAGGTGTCACGAGTTGTCGGGCCAGTCCGAGCCGTCCTCGTTCGCCGCCGCTCAAGTGCGACACGGGAGCGCCGCGAGCCGCGGCCGGATCGAAGCCCAAGCCGTGAAGCACCGCGTCCACGCGCGGCGCAATCGTGTAGCCACCCTCGCGTTCGAATCGCTCAAGATCGCGTCCATATCGCTCCAGCGCGGCCGCGTCGGGGTTGCTGCCAAGCCCCTCGGCCTGGGCTTGAAGCGATCGCTCGAGTTGAAGCAGCTCGGCGAACTCGCCGGCCGCGGCCTCCCACACGGTTTCGGCGCCGGCGAATTCCCGATGTTGCTCGAGCAGCGAGATCCGCGCCCCTGGCTGGCGAGCGATCGCCCCGCGCGTCGGTTGCATCTCACCGGTCAGCAAGCGAAACAGCGTGGTCTTCCCGGTACCGTTCCGGCCGACAATGCCCCAGCGCTCGCCGGCTGCCACCGTGAAAGTCAGGTCACGAAACAGAACGGTCGCGCCGAATTCGACACTCGCGTTCGAAACCGAAAGCTGCGTCACTTTGTCACCCAGCCCTTCCACTCCGGTTCGGCTAGGCCAACGGTGAGCGCGTTGCCGTGGCGAACGAGTGGCATGCGGAGCAGCAGCGGCTCCTCCGACAATCGTTCGAGCCAGCTTTCGTCGGACATGCGCGAGTGCTGCAAACCGAGCTCGGCGAATCGTTTTGCGTTTTTGTCGATGAGGCGGCCGACACCAAACTTCTGCGCGAAGCGCTTGAGCTCCCCCGGTGACGCGGCCCGCTCGTCCAGATCGACGAAATGCACCTTCACGCGTCGCTCGGCAAAAAACCGTAGCGCCTTGCGCGTATCCGCACTCTTCTTTACTCCGAACACCTGAACTTCCATCGCCCCTCGATCAGTTGTCGACGACTCCAATGGCTCGCCGAAGCGAGTATACCTATCGCCCTGCCTGGTGGGTACCGGGACCGCACGGTCAAACGTTGTGGGGAAAGTTCTTCCGACGGCAGCCCCGCGTTCCGACTCGAACCGAGCGGTGGACCACGCCGGACGGCGACTTTATCGACATCGTGCGCCTCGATGCCCGCCCCGGGGCTCCTCGCCTCTTTCTTCTGCACGGGCTGGAGGGCGGAACGCGATCGCACTACGTGGGTGGTTTTTTTGCGGAGGCGCATCGGCGCGGTTGGGGGGCCGATCTTCTCATTTTTCGCGGGTGCGGTGGCGAAGCCAACAAAGCTCGGCGTTTCTACCACTCCGGCGAGACGTCCGATCTGGCATTCGCGCTCGATCGCGTGATGCGCGAGCACGCTTCGTCACCGTTCGCTCTCGCGGGCGTCTCGCTCGGCGGCAACGTGCTGCTGAAATTCCTCGGCGAGAAGGGAGCCGCCGTCGATGCGCGCATTCGTGCGGCCGCGACGATCTCCGTTCCATTCGATCTCGAGCGCGGATCCCGATTCATTTCTCGCGGGTTCGCGCGCGTATACGACAGGCATTTTCTCAAGTCGCTTCGACGAAAGGCGCTGGCCAAACAGATGCATTACGGCGATCTGTTCGACGCGGTCGCACTCGCCGGCGCCCGGTGTCTGTACGACTTCGACGATGTCGTGACTGCGCCGGTCCACGGATTCGTTGATGCCCGCGATTACTATGCGCGCTCCAGTTCGCTCGGCTGGATTTCGCGCGTGCGCCTGCCGACCCTTCTGCTCAACGCGGTTGACGACCCGTTCCTGCCTGCTCCGGTACTGGACGAGGTGCGCGGTATCGCGGCGGCGAATCCGTGTCTTACCGTGGAGTTTCCGGCCCACGGAGGACACGTCGGTTTCGTCGCCGGTCGAGTCCCATGGCATCCGCAGTACTACGCCGAATGGCGCGCGGGCGAGTTTCTCGCTTCATTCATGGCATGACGATCGTTTTTCTCGCGAGCTTCGTCGCCGGGCTGCTGCTCGGCGTGCGCGTCATGATGTACGGTGTTGAGCGGCCCCGTGAGGCCGGCGCGTCCGGCGAACGGTCCTTTCGGCTTTCGCCGCCAATCATCGTGGCCTTCGCCGTTGTATTCGGCCTCGCCGGTTACATCTTGAGCCGCCGCCCGACCGCCAGCCCGGTGACGACGACGCTCGTTGCCGCCGTGCTCGGTGCCGCCGCCAGCATCGCTGCGGCGCGATTAGTGAGCGCCTGGTGGAAGGTCACGCCCGAGCACGATGTCGACGACGAGCGCTATGTGCTGCAGGGGCATCTGGCTCGCGTGGTGAAGCCCATCGAGGGGGCCAACGAGGGCGAGGTCGCGTTCGAGGTCGGCGACCAGCGACGTGTCGTTCGCGCGCGGAGTGTCGACGACGTGACGATGTCCGCCGGCACCGAGGTTGTCATCGAGCGGATCGAAGACGACGTGGCGTTCGTCGAGCCATGGCTCGAGGTCGAAAAGCGCCTCTAGGAGCAAGTCGCCATGTGGGAGATCATCCAGTGGGTCGGGATTTTCGGCGGATTCTTCATACTCCGCGGCATCATCGCGACGATGTTCTTCTACTACCTGCTGCCGGACGGCGATCGATGCCCGAGCTGTAACGCGGTGACGCTTCGCGTTCAATCACGCGTCTGGAGCATTCTGATGCCGCGATGCCGGGCGAGCTGGTGCTACGAGTGCGGCTGGCACGGGCTCCTTCGGAAAGGTCCGCTCACGCCGACAGCCACGGCGGGCGAGCTCACGAAACACAAGTAGACCGAGGTCGCTTCGGCGCGGTCATCCAGCGGCGAACACGCTGAGCCACTCCGGCCAGTTGCCGGTGAGTTCGAAGAAATCCACGAAATACTCGAGTCCCAGGCCTTCCAGCTCGGCGACAAAGGCGCCGAGCCCGTCGGCGGCGCCATAGATCGGTCCGATGGCGACCAGGTCGCCCTCCACGCGGAACTCGTCAGGCGTGAGTCCCAGCCGGTCGTCGATCGCGGCACGCGAAAGCCCGGAGGACTCGTACGCCGCGCGACGGATGAACAGTGTGGGCGCGCCCGCCGCGACCGTGAGGGCCATCGTACTACGGCTCCGTGAGGGTGACGGCGGAATATACGGAGCTACCTTTCCAGCCATGAGCGCGACCGGCACTGTGACTGGGCTCGAAGCCGACTTCGACGTAATCGTCGTCGGAGCGGGGCATGCCGGCACCGAAGCGGCGGTCGCCGCGGCGCGACGTGGGTCGCGCGTCGGCGTGATCACCAGCGCGCTCGAGATGATCGGGCAGATGTCGTGCAATCCCGCGATCGGAGGCGTGGCGAAAGGCACCGTCGTGCGCGAGGTCGACGCGCTCGGCGGCATCATGGGGCGGGCGACCGATCTTGCGGCGATCCAGTTTCGCATGCTCAATCGGAGCAAAGGACCGGCGGTCTGGTCGCCGCGCGCGCAGTGCGACCGAGGCCTCTATCGTCGGGCCGTTCGTTCGCTGCTCGAGGAGCATCCCGCGCTGCAGGCGATTCAGGGTACGGTTGCGCGCCTCCTGGTCGATGACGAGGGGCGGCAGGTTCTGGGTGTCGAAACGCTCGAGGGGCGGCGCTTTGGAGCCCGCAGCGTGGTGATCACGACGGGCACGTTCCTCCGGGGGCGGATCCATATCGGCACCGAGACCAACATCGCCGGTGGTCGGGCCGGCGAAGCGTCGGCGACCCATCTCGCCGAGCAGCTGGACCGTCTCGGTCTGACGGTCGCGCGATTCAAGACCGGCACTCCACCCCGCATCGACGGCCGTTCGATCGATTTTTCGCGCTTCGAGCGTCAGGATAGCGAGATCGATCAGTTCGACTACTCATGGTCGCATTTTTGGCCGACACCTCGGCGTGATGCCTTCGGGGCCACGAGGCATCCGGCGCAGATGCCATGCTGGATCGCCTTTCTGGACGAAGCGGGGAAGGCGGTGATCCAGGACAACATCGGCAAGTCTGCGATGTACGGCGGCGCCATTGCGTCACGCGGGCCGCGGTACTGCCCGTCCGTCGAGGACAAGGTCGTGAAGTTTCCCGACGCCGAGCGCCACCAACTCTTTCTCGAGCCCGAGGGCCACGACACTTCCGAGTTGTACGTGAACGGGCTGTCGACCTCGCTTCCGGCCCCCGTGCAAATGGAGATCCTGCGAACGATCCCGGGGCTCGAGGACGTGCGCATGACGAGAGCGGGCTACGCGATCGAATACGACTATTACCCGCCGACACAACTCGACGCCACGCTCCAGGTCAAAGCACTGGGTGGACTGTTCTTCGCGGGACAGATCAACGGCACCACCGGCTACGAGGAGGCAGCGGGGCAGGGACTGGTGGCCGGCCTGAACGCGGCCGCCGCCGCCCTTTGCGTCCCCGCCATAGTACTCGGTAGAGAGAGTTCTTATATTGGAGTTCTTGTAGACGACCTGGTGACGCGAGGCGTGGACGAGCCCTACCGCCTGTTCACGTCACGGTCGGAGTTTCGGCTCACGGCACGCCAGGACAACGCGTTGCGCCGGTTGGGCCCGATCGGGCGTGAGCTGGGCCTTTACGACGCGCGCGAGAGCGAGGTGGTGGCACGACGGCTTTCCGAAGAGGACTCGGCGCGCCGTCTCGCCGACGAAACGAGCATCACACCGGCGCAAGCGGGGCCGGTGCTCGCGCGCGCGGGCAGTACGCCGCTCGCACACGCCGTCCGAATCGCCGAAGTGGCCAAGCGCCAGCTCGTCGCGCTCGCCGATCTGTTCGCCGCCACGGGCGTGGGCAGTGGGATCTCTCGCGATGCCGTGACCACGGCGGAGTTGGAGCTCAAGTACGCCGGATACTTCGACCGGGAGCGGGATCACGCGGCGAAGTTGCGGCGCATGGGACAATTCACGCTGACGAGTGACCTCGCGTACGAGGACATGCGATCGCTGTCATTCGAGTCGCGCCAGAAGCTCGCGACAATTCGCCCAACGACTCTGGCGCAAGCGGCCCGCATCCCAGGTGTCAGTCCTACCGATCTCCAGAACCTGGTTCTCGAAATCGAGAAGCGACGGCGCAGCGCGGGCTGAGTCGGCGGGGCTTTCGCCCGGGATGCGTCTAGCCACGCGCACGAGACATGCGACCTTAGGCGACAGGGGAGTATCAAATTGGCACGTCACCAAAGCGAGAAGGCTCACGACGTTTAGGCGCCACCGAAAGGAGGACATCGTGTCACGGGCACTGGCAACCGTCGCGGCACTTGGATTCGCGTTCGCTGCAGCGGCGAGCGAGCCGGCGATCGCGCAGAGTGCGGCGGCGGCCGCACAACCTCAAATCGTCGCGACTGGAGAGGGCGAGGCGACGACCACTCCGGATCGCGCGACTCTCTACGTAGGCGTGCAGAGTCGCGCGACGACCGCCGCCGCTGCGGCGGCGGACAACGCTCGGCGCTCCAAAGCCCGTGCTCGACACGTTGCGCGCGGCGGGGTTGACGGACTCGCAGCTAACCACGATTACAGTGTCGCGCCAGAGATGCAATATGATCGCGCCGATGGGACGCCGCGCGTGGTTCGTTACGTGGTTACGAACACGGTGCGGGCCGAAATCGTACGGCTTTCAGATGTCGGCCGACTAATCGATGCGGCGCTCGCTAAGGGCGCGAACCAGATCTCCGGGGTGGAGTTCTATTCGTCTGCCGCGGACGAGGCGCGCCGTCGGGCGCTTGCCGCCGCCGTGGCCAAGGCGCGCGCTGATGCGGAGGCGATGGCTCGGGCCGCTGGCGGCTCTCTGGGAGGGCTCATCGAGCTCAGCTCGAGCACGGCGCCGATTCGACCGATGGACATGATGGTCAAGTCGGTTTCCGCTATGGAGCGTGTTGCGACACCGATCGAGCCCGGGGTGCAGACCGTGCGCGCGACTGTCTTGGCTCGCTGGCAGTTCATTGGCGGTCGTTAGACCTTCGATCCCTTGGAATAGGTGCCACGTGGCACATCGCTGTCTGATGTGCCACGTGGCACGTTGACCTCCGGCAGGACCTGGATAGATTGCCCCGCCCGCGCCGCGCGCCCCTGGCGGATTCGGGCGAGCCCGACGTCTAGGGCTCCATACCGCAGTGGGACGATCACCAACTCCTGATCCGCACTCGTGGCCCGCGTCATCGCCATCGCGAATCAAAAAGGCGGCGTGGGGAAGACAACCACTGCCGTTAACCTCGCGGCGAGCCTCGCTGCCGCGGAGCAACGAACGCTCCTCATCGACGGCGATCCGCAAGGCAACGCCACGAGCGGAGTGGGAATTCGCCCCGCGGGCGAGGCCGCAACCGTCTACGATGTCTTGATCGGCGCCAAGTCCCTCGCCGAGACGATGCAGCACGCCGTTCAGTTCAGGCACCTAGACGTCGTTCCAGCGACTCCAGATCTCGCCGGTGCCGAAATTGAGCTTGTGGATCACCCGAGCCGCGATCGGATGATGCGAAACGCGATCACGCCGGTTCGCGCCGACTATGACTTCGTCATCATCGACTGTCCGCCATCACTGGGTCTCATTACGCTCAACATGCTGGCCGCGGCCGACGCACTGCTCATCCCGCTTCAGTGCGAGTACTACGCGCTCGAGGGTCTGTCCCAGCTACTCAACACGGTCCATTTGGTCCAGCGCAGCATCAACACCGAGCTCGCGATCGACGGCGTCCTGCTCACTATGCACGACTCTCGGTTGAACCTTTCGCGGCAGGTAGCCGCGGAGGCACGCGAGTATTTCGGAACAAAGGTTTTCGATACTGTAATACCGAGAAACGTCCGTTTAGCCGAGGCTCCGAGCTTCGGGAAACCGATCATTCTATATGATGTCGCCTCGGTGGGCGCACAGGCCTACATTGCTGTAGCCAAAGAACTTATAGCGAGACAAGCGAATGCCTGAAAAGCCGCGACGGCTCGGACGTGGCCTTGACGCCCTCATCCCATCAGGCATCGATCGCGACGAACGTTTACCGACTGCAGGCAGCGATCTCCAGCGAATCACCCTGTCGCGCATACGGCCCAATCCCTATCAGCCGCGTCGTAAGTTTCGTCCGGACGAGCTCGCCGAACTCGAAGCCTCTCTCAAAGCCAGCGGCCTGATTCAACCAATCACCGTCCGCCGCAACGGGGACGCCTTCGAACTCATAAGCGGCGAGCGCCGACTGCGCGCGGCCACGAATCTCGGCTGGACCGAGATCCAGGCAATCGTTCGGGACTATGACGAGAGGAGCATGCTCGTCCTCGCGCTGGTCGAGAACCTCCAGCGGCTCGATCTCAACGCGATCGAAGAAGCTCGAGGCTACCGCCGACTCATCGACGAGTTCAAACTCACACAGCAAGAGGTCGCGGAGTCGGTCGGCAAAGACCGCACGACGGTTACCAACCTGCTCCGCATGCTTGCCCTCCCGGAATCAGTCCAGCGGTTGGTAGAAGAGGGAAAGCTGTCCGCCGGCCACGCGCGGGCATTGCTTCCTCTTCCCGGGACAACGTCACTCGCCCTCGCCGCCGATGCCGTGAGCGGCGGCCTTTCGGTTCGTGACCTGGAGCGACGCGTTCGAGAACTGCTCAACCCGCAGGCCGCTGCACCACCAACGTCGGCGCCTGACCGCACCACGTCACCGGGATCGCAAACGCACTCGCAGCCATCCAACGATCCCGCCGTTCGACGCATCGAGGATGACCTACGTCGCTATCTGCAGACCGACGTCTCCATCCAAATGACATCGCCAACCAAAGGCTCGTTGCGCATCGCATTCTACTCGCACGACGACCTCGACCGTACACTCGATCTGATTCTTCGTGATCGCCGCAAGGACTTTTGACAAACATACGTATTCAACGCCGATTGACGCGAGATATCAACACGACTGCAAACGCCGTGTCCATTTGCAGTTGTGACATGTTCTTAAGCTTATAGTCACATGTTTTCCACGCATCTTAGACCGTTTGTATACGCAATCGCATTTGGCTTCGTCATCGCCTGTAGCGGTGGGCAGAATCGTGCGCCCAGCAACGGCGACTCGACGGCAACCTGCAAAGTCGCGCTCCTCACCCCTGGGCCGATCTCCGACCACTCCTGGAATGCCGGAGCCTACAACGGCCTCATGGCCATTCGCGACAGCCTAGGCGCCGCCGTCAGTCATATCCAGACGAAAACCCCCGCGGAGTTCGAGGAGAACTTCAGACAGTACGGCGCACAGGGATATCGCTTGGTGTTCGGTCACGGCTACGAATTCCAGGACGCCGCCCGTCGGGTCGCGCCGGAATACCCCCGCACACTCTACGTGACAACCTCCGGCTCGACCGCCGGGCCCAACCTCGCCGGCATGACGTTCGGGTTCGCCGACGCCTCATATCTCGCCGGCATCGTGGCCGGCGCGATGACCAAGTCGGGGCGCCTGGGGCTGATCGGCGGTACCGAGCTGCCGCCCGTCGTCGAGAGCTTCCGCGCGTTCGCCCTTGGCGCTCGTTCAGTAAATCCTCATGTACAAACAATAGTGTCGTACATCGGAAACTGGGAGGACGCCGTGGCCGGCAAGGAACAGGCGCTCGCCCAGATCGCCCGGGGCGTCGACGTGATCTTCCAGAACGCGGACGCCGCCGGACTCGGCGTCATCCAATCCGTACGCGAACGCAAAACCGCCCTCGTTTTCGGCTCTAATTCCAACCAGAACAACATCGCTCCCGAAGTCACGCTCGGGAGCGTCGTCATCGACCTCCCGCGGGCCTTCCTCCAGCTCGCCCGCGAAGTGAAAAACGGAACCTTCACGCCCCGCGTCGTCGAGCTCGGCGAAGAGAGCCAGGTCGTGACCCTCGTGCTCAACCCCACCCTTCTGCCCCGCATTCCACCGCCGATTCGCTCCCGCGTGGACTCCCTACAGGCCCTCATGGCAGCCGGCCGCTTTACCATCGCCGCAACGAGCGATACCACGCGGAGATCTCCTTGATATGCCGGCCCTCGCCGAGCTGACCGCTTTTCTCGACGAGACGCTGAACATCCGGGAACTTCCCGACTATCCGAGCGCGCTCAATGGTTTGCAGTTCGCGAACGGCGGCGAGGTCGATCACGTCGCCACCGCGGTCGATTTTTCGCTACAGACCTTGTCGGGAGCCATCGGTGTTGGCGCTCGGCTCCTGCTCGTCCATCACGGAATGTTCTGGGGCGGCCTACAAAGAATCACGGGCGTGCGTCACCACCAGATCCGCTCGCTTGTTTCGCACGACGTCGCGGTGTACGCCGCGCACCTCCCGCTCGATCTCCACCCGCGTTTCGGCAACAATGTGTTGCTCGCCGAGCGCCTGGGCCTCACACCAAACAGCGGTTTTGTACGGTTCGAGACGGTCGACGTGGGATTGAGCGGCGAGTCCGACCTTCCGACGGAGACACTCGTCTCCCGGGCGCGCGCATTGGCGGCGGATCACGGGGGGGCGGCCGTCGTCACCCCTTATGCCCCGGGGCGGCGAACTCGTCGATGGGGTATCTGCTCGGGCTCCGGCGCCGACAGCGCGACACTCGCGGAGGCTCAACGCCGCGGACTGGATACGCTCATCGTAGGAGAAGGACCGCACCACACGGCCGTCACGGCGCGGGATCTCGACATCGTGATCGTTTACGCGGGTCACTACGCGACCGAGACGCTTGGCGTGCAGGCGGTAGGAAAGGAGCTCGCGCGGCAGTTCGGCGTCGCGGCGTCGTTCATCGCCGCTCCCACAGGACTGTGAACGCGCCGTCCGCGCTGTCGCTCTCTGGCATTACCAAACGGTTCGGAAGTGTCGTCGCCCTGGAGGACGCCGGGATTCAGGTCAGACCGGGAACGGTGCACGCGCTGCTCGGCGAGAACGGAGCAGGGAAGACGACGCTCATGCGCATCGCGTTCGGCCTGATCCGTCCGGATGAGGGCGAGATCCGGTTAGCCGGCACTCCGTCCCAACTCGCATCGCCGGCACGCGCAATCGCCCGCGGAATCGGAATGGTTCATCAGCATTTCACGAGCGTTCCTCGCATGACGGTCGCTGAAAATGTTGCGCTCGGCGGACACGGCCTGTTCGATGGCGTGGGCGCCGAGCGGACGGTGCGCGACGTCGGTGAGCGCACCGGGCTGACACTCGATCCCAGAGCCCGTGCGGAGGACCTGGACGTTGGGGCCCAGCAGCGGCTCGAGATCGTCAAGGCACTCGCCCGCGGCGCACGGATTCTCATCCTCGATGAGCCGACCGCGGTGCTCGCGCCATCCGAGGCGCGGGCGTTGTTGCAGTGGCTCCGCCGGTTCGCCGACGCCGGCGGCGCCGTCGTACTCATCACGCACAAGCTCGGCGAGGCGCTCGCGGTGACCGATGATGTGACGGTGCTGCGCCGTGGACGCACATTTCTGTCGGCGGCCGCATCCGCAGTGACGGCGGACGAGGTAGCGCGGGCGATGGTTGGCGACGCACCGATGGAGCTTCTACGAGTATCGCCCGTCGTGGGCGACATTGTGGCGAGCGCGAACCAACTGACGCTCGCCGACCGCGGTGCTGTCACCGTGCGCGAAGCCAGCTTTGTCATTC
>Ga0137435_1000526_pt1 | contig 12427 bp, 9 predicted proteins | sample EasRivERMGT100_2_FD_104904 | JGI IMG/M metagenome (GOLD analysis project Ga0137435, IMG submission 104904) | Soil microbial communities from meander-bound floodplain in the East River, Colorado, USA - East River MetaG ERMGT100_2 | ecosystem: Environmental > Terrestrial > Soil > Floodplain ... | reverse complement strand
GTCCGCCGTGAGCGCGGGGTGCAGCACCTTGATCGCGACGTCGCGCTCGAGCGCCAGATCGCGCGCGCGGTACACGCGGCCGAATCCGCCCGTCCCGACTTCTTCGAGCAGCTCGTAATCGTCCCCCAACGCGCGCCGCAGCCGCCGTTCGAATCCGGACTCGGTGATCGTCGGTGCCGCCGCGGGGACCTGGAAGGTGCCCGCATCGCTCACGAAGTCCTCGAGCATCTCCGTCGCCGTGTAGTAGCGGCCCTTGGGCACGCGTGACAGCGCGCGGACGATGACGCGCTCCACGGCGGCGGGAATCGCCTGGCGCTGCTGCCGCGGCGGGACGAGCCGGGCCGGATCGACGTCGGGCGTGTTTCCCGTGAGCGCGGCGTAGATATTGGCCGCCACGCTATACACGTCACTCGCCGGGTCGCCGGTTTCGCCCGCCCGCACTTCGGGCGCCATGAACGCCGCGCTGGGATCGTCCGGCGGCAACGGCTCGAGGTAGGGCAGGCACCAGTTCGAATAGCGCAGATCGGTGATCACCCCCGCGCCGCTGGTGTTGAGCATCAAGGTGGACGGAACAACTCGGCGCATGATGATCCCGCGGGCGTGGGCATGCTCGAGCCCGGACAGGAGGTCCCGGATCATCGACATCGTTTGCGGGATCGGCCTGGCTCCGCGTCGCAGCGCATCCGCGAGACTTTCGCCCTCGATCCAGTTCGCGGTGCGGTACGCGAAGCTTCCGATCTCGCCCGCCGCATACGCGTGCCGGATGGCCGGGTGGTCGAGCGCCGCGAGCGTTTCGGTCTCGCGCATGAACCACGCGCGGCCGGGCGTGCCGGCGGTCAGGTGGACGCGGATCGCCACGTGCCGCTTGAGGACGCGATCCCAGGCCTGGTACAGAGCCCGTTCCGGCGACAGCGCCACGAGACTGTCGAGCCGGAACGACGGCTCGAGCGCGCGCACCGCCTCATCGAGCAAACCCGCCGGAGGCGTTTCGGCCGGTTTAGTGACAGTCGTCACAGTGGGAACGGGGGAGCGGGGGTCAGGGGTGCGCACCGGCGCCTAATCTAAGTGAGGATTCGTCTGGCACGAATCTCCAGTCGGTCACAGATTGGTCCTGTGCAGGAGTACTCGCGGGTTCGTCACAAGGTCGAGCGGCGCGTTCGCCCCGACCGCCGTACGGGTCTGGATCGCCGCATTACCGAGCGACGCGTCCGGCAGGTCCCGGTTATGGTGGAACGGCGCGGCTTGGGCGGCTCCGACCGGCGCAGCCGGGTCGAGCGACGCTCTCCCAGTCCGCGCCGCCGGCTGCAGGACCGCCGCGGCTCCGGCCTGACGCTCGACATCACTTCATCCTGATCCGCACCACCGCCCAGTCGTTGCGTCCCGCCCGCGCGTAGCGGGCGTCCCGCACGTAGATCGCGTGCTCCGCCGTGTCGACCTCGGCCACCAGAAACCGGGCGAATTGTGCCATGGCGCGCCCTTCGAGGGTGCTCTCGAGCGCCCGGACGACGGGCCGGGCGCGCAGATGGCGGGGGAGCCGCCAGTCGTCGCCCGCGACGGTATCGATGCTCGCGTAAATCGCTTCCCACGTGAACGGGCGGCCCACATTGGTGAGCGCGGCCCACTGCGCGTTCTGCCCAAAACGCCCGTGCGCGATCTGACGGATTTCGTTCTTGCGCGCAGCCGCCGCGAGCCCCTGCGCGCCCGCGTACGCCGCGAGCGCCAGCAGCGCATAGGCGGCGACCCGCTGCCGGGCGACCGGCCCGAACCAGTACCGGGTCCATCCGATGACGGCGATCACGCACACGAGCGCGTACACCGCGAGCACCCATAGGGCCACGAGCTCATGGGCTAGCCCGACGAAGACCGTGAATGTACCGCCGACTGCCAACACGCCTGCGAGCGGGATCCAGTGGCGTTCCGTCCCCCACGCGAGCGCGATCAGGGGCAGCAGCCAGAAGAACGGATCGACGATTGCAACCCAGTCGAGGTAGTACCAGCGGTTCGCCCAGGGCAGAAACGGCCGCCAACCGTACGACCCCTGCCAGTCCAAGAAGAGATGGCTCAACACGGCGGCCCCGATGCATGCCGCCAGCCAGTGCCACGGTGGGACGGCGACGGTCAGTCCTCCACCGCGTCGTTCCAGCCACCAGCGCGCCGCGCGCCATCCTGCGCCGAGGAGCAGCGTGAGCGCGATCGTTTCCACCAGGGCGCCGATGAGCGAGTGGGTGATGCCACGATGCAGGACCAGGAAATCGGCGCGAGTGCCGGGCAGACCGATAAGGAGCTCGGTCCAATCTGGCGCGTTGGCCGCGACGATGCCGATCAAACCGGCGCGGGCCACGTGGCGGTCGGCGACGGCGCGCCCCAGGGCCACGCCGACCAACGCGTGCGCAAGGTTGTCCATCGCTACACTTTGACCTCCCACCTCGCGGCTGGCAATGAGATAGCCGCAGCGGCGCGAGTCTCCGCGCCTAAATGATCGGCGTTAGTTTTCCGGCCAATGAATCTCCTGGGATGGATGCGCGCAGCGGAGGAATCGCTTGCGCAATGGGACGAGCTCGTCGCGCTGGCGGCGGCCGTCAAGGCCGATGGACTTGATCGCACGCTGGTGTGCGGCATGGGGGGGTCAAGTCTGGTCGCCGACGTCCTGGCCGAGACCTTTCGCGTGCCGCACCTCCACGTACTGGACAGTACGAACCCCGCAGCCGTCCGTGCGGCAGGAGCGGACGCCGATCTTGCGCGCACCTTGTTCGTCATTTCCAGCAAGTCGGGCAACACCGTCGAAACGCTCGCCTTTTGTCATCATTTCATGACGCGCGCGCGCCCCGAGCAATTCGTCGCGATCACCGAGACGGGCAGCCCCCTCGCGGCTTTGGCGCGCGAATGGCGCTTCCGCGCGATCATCCCACATCCCCCGGACGTGGGCGGACGATATTCGGCGCTGACCGCCGTCGGCATGCTGCCGGCGGCGCTGGGTGGCATCGACGGCCGTGAGATCCTCACCCGTACGCGAGGGATCGATGTGTCGGCGGCGAAGGCCCTGGGCCGGAGGATTGGGGAGACGGCGACGGGCGGCCGCGACAAGCTGTGCGTGTCACCGCCGCCGTCACTCGCCGGGCTCGCGTACTGGATCGAACAGCTGATCGCCGAGAGCTCGGGCAAGGACGGTCGCGGCGTCGTTCCGATCGTCAACGATCCCGTGGGCACGACGCTCCCGGACATGCAGACGGCTGGCCCAAGCGAGTTCTCTTCTGATCCGCTCGATCTTGGCGTGGAGTTTCTGCGCTGGGAGTACGCGACCCAGGCGCTGTGTGAGACCCTGGGCGTGAATGCGTTCGATCAACCCGATGTCGAAGAAGCCAAACGGCTGGCACGCGCGGAGCTGGAAGGGGCGAGTGCGAGCGTAGGGGCGCAGCATGCTGCGCCCCTACCCACGATAGGACTGCAGGAGCTTCGTCGCAGCGCCCGGCCTGGGGACTACATCGCGATTCTCGCCTACGTGCCGCCCACACCCGCGGTGTTCACCCAGCTGCGGGAGCTGCGGGCCGCGTGGGGTCGCGCCCTGGGGGGGGGGTGCGCGACGACGCTTGGGATCGGCCCGCGCTACCTCCACTCGACCGGGCAGCTGCACAAAGGCGGGCCGCCGAACGGATTATTCCTCGTCATCACGACCGACACGCCCGCCGATATCGAGATCCCGACGATGGGCACGAGCTTCGGCGCATTGCATCGCGCACAAGCGCGCGGGGACGTTCGAGCGCTGCTGGCGAGACGGCGCCGTGTGGCTCACGTCCATCTGTCCAGCGTCGCGGAGCTCGCTCAGATCCGGCCGTGACGGCATTCATCTTTCATCTGATCGCGCACACGCACTGGGACCGCGAGTGGTTCCTTCCGCGCGCGGCTTTTCACGCGCGGCTCATCGCGATGTTCGACGTTCTCCTCGAACGTATGGCCGCCGATCCGGGATTCCGGACCTTCCTGCTCGACGGTCAGACCGTCCTCGTCGAGGATTACCTGCGTGCTCGTCCCGAGCGCGAGGGCGAGCTGAAGACACTCGTCAAATCCGGCCGCTTGCAGGTAGGGCCGTGGTACGTGCTGGCGGACGAGCTGATCCCGTCGGGGGAGTCGTTGATCCGGAACCTGCTGCTCGGCACGGCGGATGCCGAGCGCTTGGGTGGGCGATCGGACGTGCTGTACTCGCCCGATGCATTCGGGCATCCGGCCGCACTGCCGGCGCTGGCGCGGGAGTTCGGGATGAAGTTCGGGGTTGTGTGGCGCGGCCTGGGCGGAGAGCCGGGTCAGGAGCAGGACTTTTTTCGCTGGCGTGGCCTGGACGGACGGGACATCCTGCTGTGGCATCTTCCGCAGCAGGGTTACGAAATCGGCGCGGCGTTGCCGGCTGCCGGCGCCCGACTGCCGGACATTTGGAGTCAGGTGCGCGCGGCGCTGGTGCAACGCGCCGCCGGGAAGCACGTGCCGCTGTTCATCGGCGCCGACCATCACGCGCCCCATCCCACACTGGCCCGCCTGCGCGACCTGCTGGCGGACCTCGAGCCGACGAGCGCGTTTCGCGTGTCGCGTCTCGACGAGTTCTTCCAGGCGGCCGACGGAACGCCGGCGCGGCCGGTCGAGGGCGAGCTGCGCTGGTCGTACGGCTACACGTGGACCCTGCAGGGAGTGCATGGGACGCGCGCGCCCCTCAAACGGCGCCACGGACAAGTGGAGTTGTGGTTGGAGCGTATCGCGGAACCACTCGGGGCGCTCGCTCGGCTTGCAAATCCGGCTGCGGCAGGCCGCGATCGCCGTCCGGTGCTCGACAGCGCGTGGCGAACGCTCGTGCGCACGCAATTCCACGATACGATTGCGGGGTCCACGGCAGACAGCGTCGCCGCCGCGGCGGAGCATCGGCTCAACGAGGTAGCGGCGTACGCCGGAGAGCTGACGCGCGGCGCGCTGCACGAGCTGGCGGGTTACGATCCCGACGCGGCGCGCGAGCGCACCGATGGAGCGGAGCCCACGCTCGTGCTCTGGAATCCTGCGGCGCGGCCGCGTGGCGGCGTCACCATCGCCGATGTCAGCATGTTTCGGCGCGACGTGCTGGTGGGGCCTCCGGCCGCCGGTCGCGCACCGCGACAGGGGCCGGGTTTCCGGCCTTTTGCGCTGTATGGCACTGGGGGAGGGGGAGGGGGGGGGCGCTCGAGCGATTCCCGTCCAGGTGCTCGCACAGCGCGTCACCCAGGAGCGCGCCGACGCAGCCCGGCACTATCCCGATCAAGACGAAGTCGAACAAATCCGGATCGCGTTCCGGGCGCCGCCCGCGCCGGGCTTGGGAGTGACGGCATGGAAAGCCGGTCCCCCCGTTCCGCTGCCGCGCGCCGAGGACGCCCGAGTGCGCGGTCGCTCGCTCGAGAATCGATTCGTCCAGGTTGTCCTGGAGCCGAACGGCGCGCTGACGATTACCGATCGACGGAAGAACGAGCGCTACGGGGACCTGTTGCGGCTCGAGGACGCCGGCGATGCCGGCGACGCGTACACGTTCGCTCCGCCGTCGCGCCGGCGCACGAAACAGAGCCGGGGGCCGATCACCGTCCGACGGCTCGCGGCGGGGCCGCTGGTTGCCGCGCTCGAGGCACGCTGGGAAGTGACCCGCGGCATCGATGCGCGCATGGTGGTGCAGCTGTACGCCGACAGCCCGATCGTCCGCACGACGCTCGAAATCGACAACCGCAACTCCTACCACCGGCTGCGGGCGCGGCTCGCCACGGGGCTCGGGGGAGCGGGGGGGGGCGTGCCGGCCACGGCCGGGACCGCGTTTGGGGCGGTCGCGCGACCACCGGTCACCGTTCCCGCACAGGCGTATCCGCGCGAGACGCCTGTACGCACGGCGCCGGCGCAGCGTTTTGTCGCCGTGGCTCGCGGCGGGCGCGGCCTCGCCGTGCTCGCTCCGGCGTTCTTCGAGTACGAGTGGACCGCGAAAGGCGATCTCTACATCACGCTGCTGCGCGCCGTCGGCGACTTGTCGCGCGGCGATCTCCCCACGCGGCCGGGGCATGCAGGTTGGCCCACCGCGATTCCGGCCGCCCAATGCCTCGGAAAGACGCGGATCGATCTCGCCCTCGTTCCGGTGAGCGCCGCCGACGTGGAGCGCGGTGACGCGCTGCCCCAGCTCTGGGAGGATGCCTTCCTGCCGCTGCACGGTCTGTGGCTGCGGGACGCGGCGGCGCTGACACTGTCGCCGATCACCATCGCCCTCGAAGGCACCGGACTCGTGTTCTCGGCGCTCAAGCCGGCGCAGATCGGCTCGCCCATGGTGCTACGCTGCTACAACACCACGGGACGCAAGGTGTCGGGCGCCTGGCGCTTTGGGCACGGCGTCAAGACGGCGCATCGCGTGCGCGCGGATGAACGTGAAGCGGTCGCCCTGGTGCTCGAGCAACGGGGCAACATCGTGCGGTTCGTCGCCGAACCGCATGAAATCGTCTCGATACTGGTGACGTGATGGAGGAACATTTTCTCACGACGTCTCGCACCGCCCGCTACTTCACACTTGGCTCGCCCCCCCCGGAGCGCGCCCCGGGGGGGGAGCTGTGGTTCGTGTGTCACGGCTACGGCCAACTGGCGGCCCGGTTTCTCGAGCGCTTCCAGCCGATCGAGGCGGAGCAGCGCTGCATCGTCGCGCCCGAAGGGCTGTCACGGTTTTATCTGTCGGAGCATCCCGCGGAGCGGCGAGTCGGCGCGAGCTGGATGACCAAGGAGGATCGGCTCCACGAGATCGACGATTACGTCCGATATCTCGATGCGGTGTACGCCAAAGTGTCGCCGGCCCAGCACGCCGTCACCGCGCTCGGCTTCTCACAGGGCACGGCGACCGTCTGTCGCTGGGCGGCACTCGGTGCGTCGCGCATCGACCGGCTGATTCTGTGGGGCGGGGAAGTGCCACCGGACCTCGATCTCAAACTGCTGCGCGTTCCCCGGTTGGTGCTCGTCCACGGCACACGGGACGAGTTCTTCACTCCCAAGGTCGTCGCGGCGAACGAAGCCCGGCTGCGCGAGCACGGCGTGCCCTACGAGCTGATGTCGTTCGAGGGTGGCCACGTCATCGAGGCTGACACGCTCGGTCGACTGATCTAGCGGTTGACGTTGGGATCGAGCACATCGCGCAGGGCATCTCCGAGCAGCGTGCATGCCACCACGACCAGGACCAACGCGACACCGGGCGCGGTCGCTACCCACGGCGCGTTGACGAGTGTGTCACGTCCCGACGCGATCATGTTGCCCCACGATGGCGTCGGTGGTTGCACGCCCAGCCCGAGGTAGGACAATCCCGCCTCGAGCATGATCGTGTTCCCGACCCCCAGCGCCGCCGCCACGATCACCGGCGTGAGCGCATTGGGGAGGATGTGCCGCGCGAGCACGCGCAGCCGCCTCGATCCGACGGCCACTGCTCCTTCGACAAAGGGCCGCGCTGCGAGCCCCCGCACTTCGCCATGCACCAGTCGCGCGATGCTCATCCAACCGGTCAGGCCGAGGACCACGATCACGAGCGCGGTGCTGGGGCGCCACACCGCCGCCAGGAGCAGAAGCAACACCACGCGCGGCAGCGCCAGCGCGAAATCGGTCAGACCCAGCAGCGTGACGGAGAGCGGGCCGCGCCAGTACCCCGCGACCGCGCCGACGAGCACACCGACCACGAGCGACACCAGGACCGCGAGCACGCCGACGCCCATCGAGATCCGGGCGCCGTAGACGAGCCGGGTCCAGACATCGCGACCGAACCGATCCGTGCCGATCGGATGGAAGTCCCCGTGCACGTCGGTGGACAGCGGCGGCAGGAAGCGCGTCGCGACGATGTCTCGCTGTGCGGCGGGATCGCCGCTCGTCACGAGCGGTGCGCCGGCGGCGCACAGCAGGACCACCAACAGGATCAGTGCGCCGAACGCGCCGCGCCGGTCACGCAGCAATCGCGTCACGCCGTCAGACTCGCGCGCACTCTGGGGTCGAGCCAGCCGGCGAGCATGTCGGCCAGCAGGTTGCCGGCGACAACGAGCACAGCACTGATCGCCGTCGCCGCCATGACGACGGGGTAATCGCGTGCCTGCACCGCCTCGACGAGCACGCGCCCGACGCCCGGCCACGCAAATACCGCTTCCACAAACACAGCGCCTGAAAACAGCGCGGGGAGCGACATGCCGAGTAGCGTCACGATTGGCGTCAGCGCGTTACGCAGCGCGTGGCGGACAATGACCTGGCGCGAGGTCAGCCCTTTGGCGCGTGCGGTTGTAATGAAAGGCTGGCTCAGCGTTTCGATCATCGCGCCGCGCACGAACCGCGCGGCTCCGCCGATGCCGATCAGCGTCAGGGTCGCGAGCGGCAGCGCGAGGTGGCGGGCGCGGTCCACGAGCCACCCCCCGCCGCTCAGATAATCGGCGTCGAACCCCGCAGCCCCGAAGGCCGGGAGCCAGCGCGCCCAGTAGGTGAACACGAGCACCAGCATCAGCCCGAGCCAGTAGCCCGGCACCGCGAACAACGTCACCGACGCGACCGACAGCGCCGTATCGCTTCGCGAACCGCTGCGAGCCGCCTGGAGCGCTCCGACCGCGACACCGATGAGATAGCTGAGCAGCAGGGAGAGGCCGACGAGCCGGACGGTGGCCGGCCAGGCGGTGGCGAGCAGCTGCCGCACGGGAAGGGCCTGGGCGATGCTGCTGCCCCAATCGCCCCGCGCGAACCGGTTGAGCCAGGTCGCGAATTGCGCCGCGAGGGGCCGGTCCAGCCCGAGCGCCTCGCGCTGCATCGCGACCTGCTCGGGCGTTGCATTCGGACCGAGCAGCAGGTGCACGGGATCTCCCGGCGCGGCGTGCAGCAGCAGAAACGTGAGGATCACGACGCCGAGCACGACGGCGAGACCGGCGAGCACACGGTGGCCCAGCCTGGCGAGCATCGGCGGGAATCTCGCGCGGCGTATCGGCCCCCGCTAGAATGCGTGCGTGGCGCGTTCGCGCATGTTCTTCCTCGCCGCCGTCCTCCTGCTCAGCGCCTGCGGCGACGAGTCGCAGCGCCGCGGTAGGGCGGTGCTGTTCGCCTCCGGCGCCGATCTGCTCAGCATCAACCCGTTGCTCACGGACCATCCACTCGCGCGCCAGGTCCAGCGGTACGTCTTGCTCCTCACCCTGGCTCGGTACGACTCGACGCTCACGCCGCACCCGTATCTTGCGCGCTCGTGGCAGTGGTCGGAGGATGGTCGCGCGCTCACGTTTCACCTGCGCACCGACATTCGCTGGCACGACGGCGTTCCGACCACCGCACGCGATGTCGTGTGGACCCTGAACGCGGCACGCGACCCCGCGACCGGCTACCCACGCATGAGTCAATTGCGCGGCATGACGGCGGTGACGGCGGTGAACGATTCGACGGTCGCGCTCCGTTTCGCGCGCGCCCCCCCCGTCCAGGGCTTTCCTGACGTGCTCACCGATCTCGCCATCGTCCCGGCGCATCTGCTCGACTCGGTGCCACACGCGCGCCTGCGCACGGCGGCATGGAACGCGCATCCAATCGGCAACGGCCCGTTCCGGTTCGTGCTCCATGAAGCGAACCGCCGCTGGGTGTTCGCGCGCAACCCGGATTTTCCGGCCGGGCTCGGGGGGCCGCCCTTGATCGAAAAGCTGATCGTGGTCGTCGTCGACGAGCCGACGATCAAGCTGACCGCGCTGGTTGCCGGCGAGCTCGATTTCGCCGGGATCAATCCGCAGCACGCGGCGTTCGTGCGGCGGCGGGACGGCCTTGCCGTGCGAGACTACCCGCTGATTTACCCGTTTGGGCTTGTCCTCAATACGAGGCGACCGCCCTTCAATGATCCGCGCGCGCGGCTCGCCGCCGCGCTGGCCATCGACCGGCAGGAAATCGTCGACGGGTATTTGTTTGGGTACGGTGTGCCGGCGACCGGGCCCGTGCCGCCCGATGTACCCCAGTACGTCGCGACGCCGCCCGTTCGCCTCGATCCTGATTCGGCACGCCGCCTGGTTGCCTCGCTCGGGGTCCGGCCTCAGTTCGAGCTCCTGACCGTCGGGAGCGGCGAGGCGCCGCTCGAGCAGATGCTGCAGGCGCGACTCAACGCGGTTGGATTCGACGTCCGAATCCGGCAGCTCGCGAACTCCGCGTTCCAGGATTATGTGAGCGGCTCACGGCATGACTTCAGTGCGGCCGTGATGGGCATCCCGGGTGATCCGGGACTCGGCTTTCTGCAGCGGGTCGGAGAGCTCACGGGCGTCGTCGTTCCCGCCGACCCCACGGCCGCGCAGCAGGTGCTGGCGGAACAACTCCCGGTGATCTGGTTGTATCACGCGCGCGGCGTTCAGGGGATGAATCAGCGCGTCCTAGGCGTTCAAATGGACGTCCGGGGTGAGCTCCCCACCGTCACGGCCTGGCACATTCGAGCAGCGCAATGAGACGGCGCGACCTCCCGACCGAGTTCCATGGCACGGCCCCGATGCGGCTCGATTTCGCCGGCGGCTGGACCGATGTGCCCCCATTCTCGGCGCGCGAAGGTGGCGTGGTGGTCAACGGGGCCATTGGACTGCGCGCCCATGTCGAGCTGAAGCTCGGCGGCACGCTGCTCCGCCTAGACGCCGAAGAGCTCGGCGAAACGCTCGAGTGCGCGAATGCCGGCGGGCTCGTGCGCGGGGGGAAGCTGCCCCTGCTCACGGCGGCCCTGCGCATGTTTCCGGTGCTGGGCGGCTTTACCCTCACCACGCGCAGCGACGCGCCTTCCGGCTCGGGCTTGGGCAGCTCGGGAGCCCTCGGCGTCGCGCTCGTCGGGGCGCTCACCCGCGCGCGCCAGGAGTCACTCGACGGCAGGGATTTCGCGGAGCAAGCTTGGCATGTGGAAACCAACGAGGCCGGACTGCCCGGCGGCAAGCAGGACCAATACGGCGCCGCACTGGGCGGCTTTCATCGCTTCAGTTTTCGCGATCCCGACGTCGGCGTCGAGCCGGTGACGCTCGATCCCGCGTTCGCGGCGGCGCTGGCGCGCCAGATTCTGGTCTGCTACACGAACAAGAGCCGCGTGTCCGGCGACACGATCTCGCGCGTGATGGGCGCGTATGAGAGTGGCGATGCGAAGGTGACGGCGGCGCTGCGCGGCCTGAAAGATGTGGGCGACGCCATGGCCGAGGCGCTGCGCGCAGCCGACCTGGCGCGCGTGGGATCGCTGCTGAGCGAGAATTGGAAGCACCAGCAGGCGCTCGATCCCGGCATGCGCACGCCCGAGATGGCTCACCTCGAGCAGGCGGCGGCGCACGCTGGTATGCTCGGCGGCAAGGCCGCCGGTGCGGGCGCTGGGGGGTCCATGTTCTTCCTAATGAAGGGCGCCGCACGCGACTCGGCGGCTGCGCTCACTGCCGCCGGGGCGACCGTCCTGCCGCTCACCTGGTCACGAGAGGGAGTGCGCGCGTGGTAACGGCCGAAGAGCTCGCGGCGCGCGCCGCGGTCGTTGGCGCATCGCCTGATCTGCGCGCGCTCCTCGACCAGCTGCGCCGGCGGGCTCGACCCGTCCTCGACCGGATGCCGCCGGTGCCGGAGCACAAGGCGTTGCTGTCGATGGATGGTGGCGTTTGTCCCGAGGACGACTCGCTGCTGGTGTTCGATCCCTGGAGCCCCGACGCGCACCGCTGCGCCCGCTGTGGGAAGACGTGGCGCGGCGAGCGACACGACCGGAACTGGGCGCGCTTTCAGCACCTGTGGCTCGCCGAGCGGGCCGCCCACCTCGCGGTGCTGGCCGGGCTTGGAGAGGCGGGTGATCGAGCCGCGGTGCAGCGCGCACGCGAGATCCTGATGGCGTACGCGGAGCGGTATTGGCGCTTTCCCAATCGCGACAACGTGCTGGGTCCGAGCCGGCTGTTTTTTTCCACCTACATCGAATCGATCTGGACCTGCAACTATCTCGCCGCGGCGCAGATGCTGCGTGCCGCTGGCTTGCTGGACCCGGCCGCCGAGCAAGCCGTGAATCAGGTGGTCGAAGAGGCGGCGACGATCATCGGGGATTACGACGAAGGATTTTCGAACCGGCAGACGTGGAACAACGCCGCGCTCGCGGCAGTCGCCGTCTGGTTCGAGGACGAGGATCTGGCACAGCGGGCGGTCGAAGGTGACACCGGGCTCATCGCGCATCTGCTGCGCGGCTTCGGCCGCGACGGCATGTGGTACGAGGGCGAGAACTATCACATGTTCGCGCTGCGTGGTCTCTTGATCGGCGCCGGGTGGGCCCGCCTCGCCGGGGTGGATTTCAGCGGCGACGAGCGCCTCGCGACCCGACTCCGCGCCGCACTGAGCGCGCCGACGCTGACCGCATTGCCCGATTTCACCTGTCCCGCGCGCAAGGATGCCCGGTTCGGTGTTTCGCTGGCGCAGCCGGCGTACGTCGAGCTGTGGG
>Ga0137435_1000525_pt1 | contig 12432 bp, 13 predicted proteins | sample EasRivERMGT100_2_FD_104904 | JGI IMG/M metagenome (GOLD analysis project Ga0137435, IMG submission 104904) | Soil microbial communities from meander-bound floodplain in the East River, Colorado, USA - East River MetaG ERMGT100_2 | ecosystem: Environmental > Terrestrial > Soil > Floodplain ... | reverse complement strand
GTACACCGATGTAGAAGGTGCAAGACAGAAGCAACCTCTTGTGGAGCGTTCTGCGGCTTTGGGCCAGCAGTATGAGCTACAGGGTAAGCAGTATGGTGCAGAGATTGATGCTGAGACTGCACGGGTAGCTGCCGAAAACGATATACGCAAGCAGCGTGAAGATAATGCAGCACGGAAAGAACAGGCTGAGATTGCTGCATCTCGTATGCCCGCAAAACAGCAAGGCAAGTATTTAGAGAACTATGCTCGTACACAGACTATTGCCGACCTTAACACTAGGTTGGCGGCTCGTCCTGAGTCCGTTGGTCTTATGTTTAAAGGATGGGATGAGGCTACGTCACGGCTTGATCCGGAGGGTGTGCCGATCCGGGCTGACATAGCTAATATCGGTAGCATGGTTATACATGATCGTTCCGGCGCTGCGGTGACTGCTTCGGAGTTCCCGCGCTTGAAACCTTTCATACCGGCTGTTCACGATAATGCTGCAACAGTTAAGTATAAGCTGGATCGTATGCAAGCTATTATCAATGAAGAACAAGCAGCTATGGAAATGATGTATCGTGGTGCTCCACAAATACAGAATATGCAGCAGGGCTTTGGGGGTTATGTTTCGCCGTTTATACAGCAAGGTGTTCAATCTCCCGGTTGGAGTAAGCCGTGACTAGTTATACGCGAACAGCGCCTAACGGTAAAAGCTATACAATAAACGGGCCAGAAGGTGCGTCTGAGACGGATATACGTACTCAGATAATGATAGCATATCCGGAAATTACGCAGGAAATGCAGCGAAAGTCTGCATCGCCGCCTACTACACGTGCTGAAGCAAAAGAACAGAATGTACCTCGTAGGTCTATTAAAGATTACGCTGGTATGGGTGGTCGCGCCATAATACAGGGTCTTGGTGATCTAGGTGAGATGGCACAGACGGCTAATCCTCTTGTTGCGTTGTCTAGGGGTGCCGCAAGTATATTGCCAGAGGGTAAGGTCAAACAGGTTGTTCAGGCTTTTGGTCCAAATGCTAATGTACTGGCGGAAGAAGCATCAAACAGGTTAAAACTTGCTAAGGCTGAAACGGCTAAAGAGCGTCTTGCTGCTGCTGCACTTCGTGGAGCTACTGGTTCTATAGTACCGGGAGGCGGGGCAAAGGCACTGGTATCGGCTGCATTGTCAGGCGCTACGTCTGGATTAGCAGGAGAAGGCGCAAGACAGTTGAATTTAGGTCCAGCGGGTGAAGTAATAGCTTCTGTAGCTGGTGGGTTCACTCCGAGTGCATTGCGGGGTGTTAAAGAACTTGGTGGCGTTGGTAAGTCTTTTATAGGTAATGCAGATGAGCGGGCGGGTAGGGCTTTCCATGCAAATGTAACTGATCGACAAGCAGCGATAGCAGAGCTTGAGCGTCAACGTACTGCTGTGCCGGGATCGAAGCCTACTAGTGCAGAACTAGCGGGTGATACAGGGCTTGCCGCATTTGAACGGGATCGGGCTGTTACTGCCGTTACAGATAGGCGGGCAGCTAATGCACAAGCGCGTACACAAGCTGCTGGTAGGACAATAGGCGAGGCTGGTGATGTAGCAGCTGTACCGGCACTTGGAACTCGCGTAGCGCAACGCGAACAAGCACGGATACAGGCTGATTTAGCTCGACAGCAAGCGGCGCATGAAGCGGCTGTAGCGCGAGCGGACCAAGAGAGTGATGTAGCAACGCGGGCGGCACAGCGGCAAAAAGATGTAGCTTTAAAGCAAGCTACAGATGATTTCGAGAGAGCGCAGACAGCGGCACGGGAGGGAGTAGGGTCTGCTACTGATGTAGAGGCAGCAGGTATCCGATTGCGTACACTTGCAGAGGGTGCGTATAGCAAGATCAAGGCGGACACGAAAACCCTGTATGATAAGCTAGCACCGTGGCAAGAGAAAGTGGTACGGATCAAGGATGCAACGCTAGATAGTATTTTTAAAGAAAGTGATGTAATCTTTGGTTCTGGTGCGTCTCCTGCTAAGGTTGAACTACGTAAGATTATGGACGAGTTTGTAGCACAGGCGGCTAGAGCTAAAGCAGGTGGGGTGCAGACTACTGCTAAGTTCGTTACTAATATGGATAAACGCCTAGCTGACTTTGCAGGTAACATGCGAAGTACCGGAGCGGAGAACCAAGCTGCATTCGCTAATAAGGTGCGCTCTCTGATAGACAGTGAGATACGGCCTCAGATGGGGCCTCGCTTTAATAAGGCATATGACGCAGCTAAGGGCTCTAGGGCAAAGCAGGGTGAACTGTTTGAGAGCACTGATAATGTACTGACTAAGATATTGGCTAAGGAGGATTTTGGTCGGTACGCAACATCAGATATTAACCTCCCCGGTAAGTTGGTAGTTAAGCAGTCTGACGGTGGTAATGTTGCAAACAGGATGATTGCCGCAGTAGGTGAAGAGGCATCGGAGCCGCTTGTACGCGAACAGGTACGACGGTTGATCGACGACGGCAAACTTACTGCCAAGAATGTGGGAGACTTTAAAGAAGCTCTTAGTCGCTATCCTAAAGTCGAGGCGCATGTAGAGAATTTATTTGCTACAGAAGCAGCGCACACTGGCCGTATTAAAGGTATCGAGACAGCGCAGGAAGCGAACATAGCAGCGGTAAAAGCTGAACAAGCGAAGCGTGTTAAGGACATCACAACGTCTACTAAGCCTGTGCCGCTACCTGATGAGTTTTCTGGTACTTCTTTGGGTAAAGTAGCAGGTGCTACGGATACTGCACAGAACCAAATATCGTCCATGCTCGCCGGAAACAAGAAAGAAGCCTTTAAATCACTTCTTGACGATGTACGCAAAGAGGGCGACCCCGAGGCCGCAGAGGGCTTACGGCGGGCGCTTGCGGAGCATGTCAAGACAGGTGGCGGTACTGCCAAACGAGATGCAGCAAACAATATCATACCGGACAACGACCGGACATTACGGTCATTAGAGCAAGTATTGGACAATAGTGGTGACGCGCTTGTACCGGCACAACGGGAGGCTTTAGAGGCTATCCGTGCAGAGTTAGGGCGTACTAGCTTTGTCAAGGGTGCGGGCGTACCCACTGGACACAGCACTAGGATAGGTACGATCCCCGGTAAGGCTATTACTGCACGGTTGATCCGGTTTGCGCTGGAACACGCTACTAATCAGAAAAAAGTAGATAAGCTTATAGTAGATGCGCTACTTGATCCAAAAGAAGCGGCAAGGCTCTTAAAGCGCCCAACTGCGGCCCGTAAGGCAAGAATGCTACGCTCTCTTCGTGGCGGTGCTATCGGCACAAGCATAGGCGTACAACAAGCTTTAGAAGGACAGTAAAGATGCCCGGTTTTGATCCCTCTGGTAATTTTACCCGCGCCATGAACTGGCAGCAGGATCGTGATAACGGCATTCGCATACTTGCGGATCGTCACGATGCAGAGGACAACAATTTCGCCAGTGCGTTTAATCAGGTATTCCTACGCAATGGCGTTGTGCCGATGACCGGCGACCTGAACATGGGCGGTAAGCGGATTAATACTATTGCGGCGGGTACTGAGCTTCTACCGGGGCTGGCCTTTGAGCTTAACATTGCTACTGGTATTTACCAGCTTAGTCCTAATGTACTTGGGATTACCTGTAACGGCACTAAGCGGCTAGAGATAAATACTAATGGTATTGGCGTATTTGGTGGTTTTTTGCATCAAGGTGCGGGGTTTACACGTCTTGAAAATACTAATGGTGGCGCGGTTCCGGCTGGCGCAACTGGTATAGGTCTTGAATTGAGTAAACAGGCTATTGCTTGTTATGATCGTACTGGTGCAGTATATGCGCCATTAACAGTTCACACTACAAGTATGACTATTAATGCTTGTGCGTCTCTAAACATTAGTGCTCCGGCGGCTAGTAGTCTTACTGTTAATTTTCAACAAGCCGGTATTGCTAAAGCTGCAATCTTTTGGTACAATACCGATGGGGTTGTGTACTTTGATAATATGACTGCGGGGTATACCTTCCGTACTCCGGGGCAAGTTAAAGTATTTGAAATTAAAGCTGCCGGGGTTGACGTAACTGGTAACATTACCGCTACTGGTAACTTGGTTGTAAATGGTAGTACAGCGTTAGGCGATGCCGCTGGCGATACTCATACTTTTAACGGGACGCCTAACTTTATTGCCAATATAGCTAACTGGGGTATGCAATTCAGTAACTCCAATGCGGGAGGTTCTGGTTTCTATATTAGTGCTGGTGGTCCAGGTCGCGCTTCTTTGGCGGTAAATAACCCCGTATTCGGCGCTTTATTTACAGTCGTACAGGAAAAGATTACTGCGGGTGTGCCATTCGATCCGCATGGTGGTGTATTTATGTCCGGTTCGGCGGGGGCGGTTCGCCTTCAAAACGATCAGGGTGTAATGACGGGGCAAGCTGGAATAGGTATAGATATTGCGGGTAGGGCTGCTGGTAGCGTCGCGCTTATGCGGGCGTATAATGCTACTACAGCTTTAAATGTACCACTTAGTTTTTATGCTACTGCATTCACCTTTCTTACCCCCGGCACAACTGCGGCAGCGGCTAATGCTGTACTAGACGGGTCTAATAATTTACTTAAATCTACGTCGGCGCGGCGCTATAAAGCTGATATTGAGGGTGTAGAAACCAAGTCAGCTAAAGACATCATACTTGGACTGCATCCGATTACATATCGTTCGCTTGCTGATGCCGATAATCCGCTTGTACGTCACTACGGTTTTATCGCGGAGGACGTAGAAACAGTAGAACCCCGGCTGGTCACTTATGTATATAATGCTAAGGATTGGCGTAATATAGCCAAGAAAGGTGAGCCGGAAGTTTTGCAGGTACGCAAGGGTGCTAAAGCAGTCGTACCCGATGGTGTCCAGTATGAGCGCCTTATTGTGCCGCTCATTGCATACATTCAGGAGCTAGAGGCTCGACTACAGGCGGCGGGAATTTAACATGGTAGCTTATGCCTTTGCACCAGTAGCGGGCTTCCCTCAGTACGGCGGCTACACCTACGGTCATATCACTTGGGACGGAGTGCCGCGTCAGGCATGGCTGGCACGTCCCGGCTATGTACCGCCGCCGCCTACTTTAGAGGTGGGCTTGGAGAATGTCTCCATACCGGCTGCGGCAGTAGGCCCTACACACGCTATTTCATCCTTTGTCATGCACACAGACGGTAAAGCCTACAGTGCCGTCAATGGCGGTGCCAACGTCCTGATCGGATCGTGGATCGTGACACCTGCCAATGCAGCTCTGTACGAAATCAAGATGGAGGCTCTGAGCGGTAATCCTACGTCGGGCGTTATGAATGCTTGGCTCGCTATGTCAGCTATTCGTACATGGACAGTGGACATGGCGTTCGTAGGTGTCAGGCAATTCGTCGGACAACTCAGTATACGCAAGATCGCTACTCCTGCGGATATACTGGATCAGTGCCAGATTACCTTGACCAGTACTGTCACCTAGTTCTTCTTGAACATGAAACCAACATCGTCTGTCTTTAGCGGTACAGACACGCCCCTTAAAGCTTCCTCATTCTGGTCATAGAGCTTCCGAGCCTCATCCGGATCACGGTACGGCCAGTTCTTCTTGCCACCGTGCTTGATCCGCTGGTAAACCCAGAACTCATGTAACAGGCTTTCTACCTCACCAAGCGTGAGTACTTTAAAGCCCCACGACATGAACCGGCGTTGTAGTGTAGCAAGTACCATGTTCTCCTGACCCTTTGGTACGTACTGACCGGCTGCACGGAGATAAGTAGCAACGTCAGCCCATTTCCTATCTTTGGTCAGTAGGTCATAGGCTCTATACGTGACATCGCTACGTCCCTCTAGGCGCATACGGGCGAACGTCTCGAAGCGGGCGGCGTATTCCTGATTGGGCATGTTATAATATATCCTAGTCTATTAAGTGGTCAAAATGGGCGGTTTTTAGCTGGTCGGATCGTCCAAGGCTTCATTCTCTAGCTCAGACCCCTCTTCTGGCTCTATGGTGCCTTCCCGACCCCCTCGTTTGGCTTCCCAGACCAACCGGACGCAATCGTTGTGTGGCTTTCGCACCCAATCGGCGGGAAGGTCGGCTGGATCGTGACTGGTGAGCCATGCCGGGGCATTGTTAGTGATCGGGCGTACAACCCATAGCGGGCAGTCTATACAGGAGCATACTGTTACCTGCTCGCGCCAGCTACCCAGTACCTCTGGATCACTTGCTTGGTATATACAGTCTTTGCACTTGGCATTGATCGAACCGCGTAAACTTTTCATTTGGCTTCCTCTAGTACAAAGTTTTGTGTATCCAACCGTCGTGGACAGCTACATACTGGACATATTATTTTGACACCGCGACCGTGCTGGTTATCGTAGGTTGTGCCATCAGCGGGACGGGCGCGTAATGTGCTTTTACAGTGTACGCATACATATGTGTATGATGTACGTTCATGTGCATTGTTTTTCTCTAGTATCTCCATTTGGCTTTCCTTTACAATACACTCTCTAGTTGTTTCTCAAAGTCAGTAATGTCTCTTGTATTCCACCCTCTTAGATCCTGATACTTGCGGAGGGCGCTTCTGAACTTGGTTTGTGTATCACCACGCTCACGGTAAGTCATCAGCATCAGTTCATCCACAGTACGGTTTGCTACAATATGGTGGATGCCTACTATGTTCTTTTGGCCGCTACGGGCAATACGAGCGTTCGTCTGCATGTACTTTTCCAGCGACCATATCTGACTGAACCAGATGATATGGTGCCCGCCCATTTGGGCATTGATCCCATGCCCTGCTGACTGCGGGTGTAGGAGCATGACAGGGAGATTACCGCCGTTCCACAGCTTGAGCATCTGTTCGGAATTTTTGCTTGTCAGGATACCGTAGGATATGTTGGCTGCATTTAAAGCATTCACTATACGTTCTTTGTCGGCTTTAAAATGGTACGTAACCATGACGTTATTGTCGATGGTTTCGATCAATTCCACTAGCATCTCAAGCTTATAGTCGTGTAGATGTTCAGTCTTGTTCTGGCCGTAATCGTCGTTCTTGTATATAAAGCCGTTAGCCATCTGGTGACAGAGCATGGATTTGGCACCGCCGTTAGCGGCCATGACGAAATCCTTGCCAAGTTCTATTAAAGCTTCTTTCTCCATTTGGTCATAGAAGGCCCTGATATGATCCGGTAGCTCTATCTTATGAACATGGGTGTCAGGTATGTCGCCCTTGCTGGCGTCACCGATAGTGGCGGGTAGTATCCCATAATCCTCTGCACTGAGTTCTACAGTACAGTCAGCGATTAGCTCATGGATTTTGATGGGCGCTCCATCCTTGGGCATCCACTCAGGACGTACCTCTAGCTCATCGGGGTTTATCTCAGTACGCCACTGATGGTCAGCCACCTGTCCAGCTTTATAGAAGAACCGTTCCTTGTATACCTCGTAATCGGCGTGTAGGCGCTTGCCGTGGTCAACGATATACATGGGGGCCCATAGGTTGAGTAGGCTGGTCGGGGCCGGTGTCCCGGTCATAATCACTGTGCGCTTGAACTTGTGCGGGCCTATGCGTGTACCTATGCCGTCAGCATCGCGTACTACTTTACCTTCTGCATCGCGTACAAAGTGACGATCACCGTAGTTGGTGAGTAACTTGAAGCGTTTACCATTATGTGCTTTAAACATACTGCTCTCATCTACGACCAGTACATCAAATCTATCCCATGTCTGCCGCAGTTCCTTGAACAGCCATCCGAGCATTTCGGGATTGACTAGGTAAACGTGGGCAGGGCGGTAGAGCGCCAGCCGTCGCTGCGGGATCGTGCCGCGCAGAAGGCTGAAGCGCATCCAAGTGGTACTAGACCATGCAGCGGCCTCTTGCGCCCAGACGGTGTTACAGACAGCTATAGGAGCTACGACCAATACCGGCTTGTCGATCACACGCCAGTTGATGAGTTCCGCAATGCCTTGCAGGACTGCAATGGTCTTGCCTAGCCCCATGTCAACGATCACGGCAGTACCGTCACCGCTGTTACCAGTAAATACTTTGTGTGCCGTCCGCATCTGATAAGGGCGCATTGGGCTTCCATCAATGAACCTAAACGGTATCATCTTCTTAGTGCTTTCTGTATTCTACGGTGGGTGTCAATGAAATGAGTTGTATGAACTATGCCCATAGCGAAGAATACCCCGGCAGTAAGCCACAGTTCTGCGTACATACATACACCAAGACCAAGGGCGATACCAATTGACCCTGTGTACCAAACAGCGTATACGAACCATACAGGTATCATAACCACATGTCTCCATCACAGTCGCCCATGTCACCATGCTCTTGTTGCTGGCGTTCTGTTTTGGCTTCTTCTGGCTTCCAACCGTTTTGTATGAGCATTTGCTCAAATTCGTCCCAAGTAAGTTCTTTACTCATAGTCCTCTCGTTTCGCTAATACATAATCGTCATAGACTTCTGCGATTAATTCTTGACAAAGTAGCTCTACTTCGTGAGTAGTGTTGCAGGGCTTTAAAACTTCGCAGCCTCTCCTGATCCAATCGGCAGCTATTACTGCCTGTTGCTTCCTTAGCTTCTTTCCGGGGCGTTTCAATTCAATGAAACGTGGTATACCGGGAGAATACCGGGGGTTCAGGATCATACGATCCATTGTCCCGGTATTCCCCGGAGTGTAAAGCTTAAGCACTTTAAAGCCATACTCACTGAGCCTTTCCCTCAGTAGCCTTTCTATATCAGCTTCGTTAATCACTGTACCATCCAAACTTGCCGCAAGAGCAGCGCCAGTTCCATATGTGACTACCTCCCGGCCATCGGTTGATAGCGTGGAAGAACCGGCACCACCAAGGCGGCAAGTGTTCTTTCATAGTCCAAGTATGCCTGTTCGCTGTATAACGAATAGTAAGGCTACCATGATAATGACAAACATGATAAGCCGTTTGGGCGTTTCCGGTATAGTCAAATACGTCTGGATAGCCCATAGTACAATTGCCACTATGACGGCGACTATAAGGATTAGTATAATGATTTCCATATCAGCCTCCATGTACTGGCTTCCCTGTAGGGTGGGGGTACAGGTTTGAGGAGGGGCCTTTTCCCTGTACCCCCTACGCTGCGGAGCGGGGGCTGAACGCAGCGCAATTTCATGGCGTCGATAGCACCAAGATAAGCAGGACAAACACTAGCATAAGTAATGCCAGCGCGATACGCAACAACACGGTGAAGCCCCTTCATCATTTGGAGTACCTTAGCATAGACTTTACTTCTGCGTCCAGAGGCAATCCGCCGCACCAGTCAGGTAGGTCTAGCAGACAGGCTTTAAGTTGCTGCTTTTGCTCATCTATTAAGGCGTTATACGTGAGGCTGACAATCTCGTCATGTATAAGTGCGAAGATATTAAAGCCATCTGCTTCCGCGTTTAGTGCGCCTATACACATGATGTCACGGGCTATACCTTGCACCATGTTCTCAACCAGCCTACCGCCGTAGGTATGTTCTCTGTAGGACTTTCCCATCCACTCAGTCCTAAACGAAAGTACAGGCTTTCCCCATTGGTTAACGTCTTGTACCTTTGGCCGGTAGTAGGCGATATGGCGTCCGCTTGGGAGAGTGCATAAGAGCCACCATCGCTCACTGTCCAATCGGTGTACATGGTAGGTAATCGTAGTTCCCCACAGTTGTACTTTGTCACCTTCTTGCTCCGTAGCTCGAATAGCGCAGTAGTTGGCGCGTGACCATAGGCCGTTATTCCAGTCGCTTATTTCGGGATAAGCATTGCGATACGCTTGGACCGTAAACTCTGCATCCCGTTCTGTAAGTATGATGTCCACGTTGTCGCAATACTCAAGAAACCCCCGTGATCCCAACTGGAAACCACAACCGAGAACAGCGGACTTTGCGCGTTGTCTTTCGTCAGCAAACTGCGGTAAAATTTTACCGTCTCCATTGAAGTAGCTGGCATACTCCCTTCTGTACATATGATCCGCAGCAAACCGTACATAAACATCCTCCCCCGATGTGTAAGAACTTAGTAGCGTCTCACAGTTAGCGAGCCATGCCAGTACTCTAGCTTCTATTTGTGAGTAGTCCCCCGACAGTATAACCTTGCCTTCAGGTGCAGCGATGAAGCCTCGCATAGAGTGAGCAAGTGCCTTTAAAGGTCTTGGAAAGAACAGATCGGCTTGTTCTACCCAAGCTGGCATTCCGCTAGGGCCTAGTCCTCCGTGCCAGCATCCGTTATTGAAATACCGGAACATAGCTTCAGCCATCTTGGCGTTTCCACGTATAAAGTTATGCGGTTGGACGCGTTTCGCAGAGAACCGTCCGGTATGTGCCCCATAGTAGACAAAAAGTCCTCTAGCAAAGCCGTCTGTACTGGTGTTAGCCCGCATACTTTCCAGTTTTTTGACACTCGCTCTGGCGCTGTCAAGTCGGATATTGATAACATCACGTAAATCGGTGGGGAGGTCATTCTGTATGATCCTACTAAGTGTCTTGGTGCGAAGGTTAGGTAGCTTCTCCATTTCCTCACGCTGGTTCAGATATTCCAGTACCCTATCCCGTTGAGTTGGATTAAGCGACGTAAGTGCATTAAAGCGTTGTACAGCATGTTGGGAATAGTGGTCAGAGAAGTGTATAGCCTTTCCGACACTATCAAGGTCAATAGGGATACCATGCGAGTTAATACGGAAGTCCAAATCCCAAATCTGTTGCTCGAATTTCGGTAGGTCAGGCAATAGACGGTCGATCTGACTTTCAGCCTTGGCATCAACCATGCAGTAGAACTTACCATCTGACCATGCAACTGGTAGCTCGTCAGGTTCTGCCCATAGCTGAGTAATGATCCCATTTTTCTTAGGCCCCTTATACTTGCGTGGGATGCAAAACGTCTGAATAAACTCTTTACCGAGTGCAGTCTGTTTCTGTATCTCAATCTCTAGGTCGCTGCCAGCCCCTTCTAGGGAGCGGCGCAGACCCCAATAAGCACTACGGGCGGCTGTGCATGACCATCGCTTAGGCATCGGCCAGCCCCATCGCTTGTGGCAAATCCAGTACCAAATGTCCTGCTCGAAACGGGCGTTATGAGCAACAAAGATATAGTCGTTCTCAATGGCTATCTTTAAAGGAGTTGGTAGAGGAACCTTGTACGCATGGAGGAATGCGTCATCTTCTTTGCAAGCCGGGTAGCTGGTATTCTTGTATAGAACGTCCTTCCCCATGAAGTCGAATATGATTTCATTATCGCCCTGTATGTAGGCGAGCATTAAAGGACTTGTACTCCAATGCTGTGCGTATATTGTCGAACCTCGTGTTCGTAAATCTACGAGGCTCCTAGTCTCGAAATCAACGTGACAACGAATACTCATTTCTTTTTGACCTTTTGCTTCATTTTCTTACGAACCTTTAATGCGGCTTTGCCCATAGCAAATGCAGTATGGAACGCCTTGGCTGGATCACGGCGGCAATCTTCTTCTGTTATTGATGCCGCTATTATTTTACGCAGCCAAGGCGCTCCACTCATCTGAATGTATCCGTATTACGCTCGTTAGCTTTTACAGCTTCACCAGCTAGTACAGTCAGGCTCTCCACGATAGACGCCAGTATTTGATGAGCGTCTAATATGGCGTCCAGCACTTCTTTATCAGTAGGCTTCCTATCCTCTTCAAAAGCGGTATGAAGCCCACTGAACATATCAAATACTTCAGCGTATCTAAGCATTACAGAATGTCCCTCATCCCGCCGTTGGCCGCACCGGGACCGTCGATAGGACCGAACTGCGTCTTGGGATCAGGCCGTCCGCCGACCATGCGCTCGCCATCAGCGGCCTTCTGAATGTTGTTCAGACGGCTACTAATGAAACATTTACCCATGTATTCAGTACCGAAGAGAATACCGGATGCACGGGCAGTACAACCGCTGTACAAGTCAGTGGGCAGAATATCCTCACCGTTGCGCCCAATAAGTCCGGGGGCTCCGGAATAGATCACCTGACCAGTCTGCGGGTGTCGAGTAGCAGTTGCCTTCTGCTTGAAGTTCAGGTAATACTTCCCGAACAGATACTCGCGCCGCTTGGTATTAAAGCGTGGATCGTCGCCATCCCTGAAGAACGGTTCCAGTGCAAAGAAGGCACCGGGGGTTGCGCTATCAGGCCATGCTTCAAGCTGTACCTCTTTTGCCAGCTTAATGAGCGGCTGTAGCTCATGTAGCTGAGACTTGTCCCATGCCAACGTGACACGGTAGTCAGCCTTCTGTAGCCCCTGATCGTCCATAATCGGCTGCTTAGTAATCTCGTTTGTAAGCGGGAGTGGGCGGTCGTGGCTGCTGTGTACGAGTAGGCCAATCGGAGTAATGAACTCACGGAAGATAGGCTTTCCTCCATTTGCGGGATATGCCATGCGTCTATTCCTTTCTGTGCGTTTACTTTAAAGTATGCTAAT
>Ga0137435_1000524_pt1 | contig 12435 bp, 15 predicted proteins | sample EasRivERMGT100_2_FD_104904 | JGI IMG/M metagenome (GOLD analysis project Ga0137435, IMG submission 104904) | Soil microbial communities from meander-bound floodplain in the East River, Colorado, USA - East River MetaG ERMGT100_2 | ecosystem: Environmental > Terrestrial > Soil > Floodplain ... | reverse complement strand
GATGCTTGATTAGCCTTACCATACTTATCATCCTCAACAGCACGACGAGTGATCATGAAACCAGCAGCAAATTCCTTATCAACACCCACCACAATGGGACCCAACTTCGGATCATCATAGATGATAGGCTCACCGTCGCCACGTTCAAACAGGCGATTAAGCCCTGTCATGATCGTAGCGCGTTCCTCACCATCCGTGGTTCCTGTACGAAGGAATTGCGGATATTCCGGGTCCCATTGCTGGTAAGCATCACGGAAATCTTTGCGCAATCCTGCACGGAAGAGAGGACCGAAATTGCCTGCGACTTGCATCTTTTTTATTCTCCTTTAATAGTTGATGAGATTACGGTGCGACCAGAACAGCTTCGAGGAACTTGCAGATGAAGAAATTACCATGCGGCGCCGGGACGATATCCACAATCTCGACAACCTTAGCAGTGGTTTCTGCAAGATCAATCACCCAATCATTCCCCACCTTTGCAACACCGTATTGCTCATCAATGTGCGTCTGAAGCGGTAGAACTGGATCAGTACCACCATTGACGCCACGTGCATAAAACTCTGTACGACGATCAGCAACCAACACAGAAACTTCCTGCGCGCGACCTGTCACAACTGTCGTCACAGACGAGTTGGGAAGATCATAACCTGGTCCCGTTCCTGCGCCTTGAAGCGCCACACCATACACAGCTGCCGGATCAGCACCGCATTCCGACACCTCACCAGCAGATGTGAGCAACACCAAAGCGCCAGCTTTGAACGTTTGACCAGTCGTGTACGCAAGAGATTGCACGCGGGGTGCAGCATTATTATTTCCGCGCGCGTAATTAAAGCCACGACCAGGCATTTACTTAGCTCCTTATTTCGGTGGTGTGATTTGTTGGCCAACTTGACCATCAATACTCTTTAATGCTGCTTCAACATCAGCAACAGCCACACCACGCTGAGTTCTAGATTCTGCAATGGTGGGTACAACGCCACCCGTAGCTAGACGGGACTGCGTTTCAAAAACTTGTTCCTCGCGCGTCTTAGCGCTTTTATCACCCGGCTTACCATTCATTTGAATAAACTTTTCCATCCTAATCTGATCAATGATTTCCTTCTTTTCTTTTGGAATTGTCATATAAATAACATCACCCACAATCGCAGCACCTGAACCATCGCTGTTCAATGCGCGTTGTGGTGCATATTTATAATCAATTTCAAAACCGAGTGTTCGCAGTCTCTCAATTTCAAGAGGGTCTCTACGACACCACTCACCATGTACATCAGGTGGAAGTGGTACAAAGAGTCTATCATGTACAACACCACGATCAAATGCTGTGATCAGCTTGGCCTTATATTCAGCCTTCTCTTCAGGTGTCATGCTTTTACGTACATCACTTTCTTCTACAACTTGCTGCTCACCTTGATTGATAACTAGAGGCTTAACCTCGTCAGCGTTCTCAACGTGAGACTTGTTGGATGGGATGGTGAAGTTTGAAGTTGTCATGTTACTTCACCGGAGGGCGATCAAAGTTGGCACTAGCAACTTGTGATGCGGGCATATCCAACCATTTAGTATATTGTTCTTCAGTCATACCTTGCTCACGCATGATACGACGCTCATTCTCGGTGAACTCACGCACCACCCGACGGTTATTTTCGTTATTACGCGGAGATGGTGGTGCTGACGGTCTTACATGAGGGGGAATCACAGGAGAAGGATTTTGAGGTGTGGAAGTTGGTGTTGGTGCAGGCAAACCACCAAGTTGCCCCATCGCCTTTAAACCAACAGCATGAACAATTGCAGACTGCATTGATTGCTCAGACAACTCCACATTTTCCAGAATTTGTCCGATAGCATTTACAACATTTTGATCTTGTAGTGCGATAGCGAATCTAGGATCATTTCTAAACTTACTCATCATACGATCATACGGTGATCCTTCAAACCGTAGACCTCTAACTGTTTCAACAAGAGGCTTGATTGTAGAATCAAGAGCTTCTTGAATCAGATTTCTTGTAGTGTTATAAGGATCATTATAGAACTGCTGATTCAACTCTTCCTTTGAGGGAGCTGGTGCAGCAGGAGCTTGTGGTGTAGGCTGATTCTGCTGACCAAGCAAACGCTGAATAGTAGCGTTTTGCTCTCTCATAGTATTTTCTAGTGCTGTAATATACTCTCTACTTTTATCAATAGGAGGGTCCTGAGGCTGGTCTGTCGGCGGGGTTTGTTCCAGCGTCGAATCCGGCTGATTCTCTACCAATGCTTGTGGGTCGTCTGGCCGAAACAGAATGAATCGGTTCTTCATTTTTAGGTACTCGCGTCTCAGAGTAAAGTTGACGTGTGATATCAGAAACTAACTTAACACCATTAAAAAAACCTCGTCGTTCAAATGCTTCATCAGCGGTTGAGAAGGCCAGCAATTGGGCTTGCGCCGTTTCCTGCACCTTGTCCACTAACCGCAGAAAGGAGATCCATTCCCGGCGACGTGATATTTCCACCAACTCCTGGCGTGTTTCCGCCGGTAACTGATCCAGCAGCGTCTGCAAGTCCAGCACTAATTTTACCCTCCAACTCTCGCACAATCATGCGATCAATGTTGGTGATGTCATATGACTCAAAGATTTGACGCATTGCCTCAGTTGCAGCAGCCATTCCCTTATAGAAAATAGTTTGAGTAAGCTGTTGATCACCAAGAGGCATGGCAAGCTCGATAAGACCAGTATAATACTGTTGCAACATTGCTGCTATTTGTTGCCAGTTTTGTCTATCAAGCAATTTGTTCTGTTGTTGTCCAGCAGCTTTAAGCTGAATAACAAGTCCATTCCTCACCAGACCAACAGGCAAATCAAAGAACTGCTTAACTAGATCACCTCCCTCCACTGTTGAGTAATAGGAGATACTACGAGGACCAAACTGCTGAATGTTCTCGGCGGAATCCATGATGATTTCATTAGTAAACTCTTTAAAGTTCGCATAGATGAAATCAAACTTCTTATTACCCTCTTGAATTCTCGCAAGATCACTAGTAGCTGTTCCAGGTGTACCAACTTGAGGCATTCCTAGAGTTGTTTCATTAATACCTGTCCTTTGCTGTGAGTAAATAACAGTAGCCTGTTCGTTCTGATAAGATGATGGATAGATTTCTCCGAGCTGGAAAGTCTCGACATGTGTCATGTCGTCTACAATCCACATCTTACCTGGAAAGATTGGCTCACGTGGACCATATCCAGATAGCTTACTAACTTTAATCATACGCATGTTCGCCAACGTAGCATTATCTAAACGCTGACGGTGTTGCGTAGTTACTTCTCTCTGAAATTGCTCGTTCTTCTTGCAAACACCAATACCACGCCAACGATGTTCTACTGGAAAGTAGACATTAGTACGATATGGTCGACGAAGATCAGAGTGCCAATTATAACGCATGCCCATAATAACACGAGCTTCGCGATGATAATAGACACAAATCTCCTTTTGTTTACGACTACCATCAACATCAAATCCACACCAGATTTCTACCCAATCAATAGTGTCTGGGAAAACGGGTTGAGTATTTTCTAGTGTTTGTTGATTCTCTTCAAACTTCTTTCCTTCAGAGAAGCCCATATTATAAACAGCATTAACCCAACCTTTTAGCTTTGACCAATTCTTCGAATCATTCTCATCACCTTCTTTGTCGATGATGGTGTTGGGATAAAACATTCCCGCTTCTTCCATGAGCATGATGTCATACGATGAATCATTATGCTCTTCGCCACACCATGGAGCAGTTTGAGGGTCCTTTGCCGAATGTGGCATGAGGAACCTCGCGTCTGGAACAGGAAAGAACGTTGCACCCTGACGTACCGTAACATCAAATTCCTCTTCTTCATCTCCGACTGTTCTAACAGCAGTCTTTACGACCTTCTCATAACCAGTTTTACCAATCATAGTACCAAATTTCTCAGCCTCTAGGAAGCAATCGCCGATTCCGCGACGAAACTTCATATTAACTAGAAGCTCATAATCCATAAACCTCTCAACTGGCCTAGCTGCCTTATCCCAATCGCTAGAAACAGCATGAGCCGCGACAATTTGAGGAATTCCAAACGCCGTGGTCATAGTACGTGCGTGAATTGCCTCGATCGCAATAGCCGAAAGAGGAATAATGATTGTAGCTGCACCAGTAAACGGGAATGTTGCTCTTTCTGAAGTGGGTTTTGCCCAATAATCCTTCTGCCACCTCATAAGATCATCAACATGAGGTCCACGTTCAGCAGAATGGTTCAGAAGTTCTGTATCCAAGTAGGATTTCAGAGCTTCTTCCCGTTCCTCATCAAGATAAATTAATCTTGGATACTCAGACATTGTTAAGCTGCGTATGGATCAGGACCAAAAAGGCGAATGAATAAGATTTCGAGATTTTCAACAGTAATCTTTATGGTAAAGAAGAGAAACTTCTTATTAATTATAGTTTCACCTTTATGTTTATGAAACCATTGCCACATAAAGTTAGCAAAAACTTGCTTAGTTGCAGTGTCAATGTATTCAATTTGGTTGATTTCCATTGATTTTCTCTTCCTCTTTAATTTCCTTTAGCTTTGATGGAGAGCTAACGTTGTAAGGATTGCTTTTGGCAGTGAAATATGACTTTAGAATGCCATAAAGAGTAGCCAAACCAACACCAATTGCTGTGGTTAGTGCTTCTTGCTCAACAGGATTAAGATCAATTTTCCATGCTGTGAACAATCCAACAAGTAATGTAACAATAAATGCTACCAACTTTGGCATCAAAATCTGCATCCACGCAGGCATTCCATCTGTCAACGTACGATACATGAGAAATCCTCAATCTATGGTTGAATATCCTGTTTGCACATCACGATTATCCATTGCTGCATCATCAGAGACACCAGACATTTCCATTCTAGTACCTGGTGCATAGCCTGGTCTCCATACTTCTGGACCATATGCAAATGCATCTAGTAGATGAATGTTTTTCGATTTGCCCCATCTCTTAAATTCAGCACGAAATTCATCTTGTTGCTCATTATGATAGATTTGAGCGGCACTATAATAGTTACTAAGTCCCCAAATTCTATCATCCTTCGCAGCTTTTTTAGTGTGAACAGGTGTGATATGAAACTTCACACCCCTTACAATCATCTCAGTTTTCCACCAATGCTCAAAGGTGGACATGAAGAAATCACTTTCGATTGCTACTGTGCGAGGCTGCCACTTCATAGCCGAACGAAACACTAAATCCGTCAACTCAGGAGGCTTCATTTCGAGAGCGACAGAACCTAGAACAAACACTCTCTTACGATAATCCATTCCTGTAATAACTAATCCACCAGATCGTGATTGCCCAGGATCAATAAGGAAACAAATATCAAGATCACGAATGTTGATTAGTTGTTGTTCCTTAACAACAATTATCAAGATTGTTGTAGGATTACTCCAATAAAAGAACCTTTCCCAAAGTGGATCAAATCCTTTTCCAGATGCTTCAGGATCATTTAGATACTGAGCATTGTATACCTTTTTGTTCTTCTTGAGAATCTCAAGGCTTTCCGGCGTGAATTCTTCCGGGAAGGTAATGATAGTCTGGCCAGGATTATTAGTATCTGGCTCCTCAATCTTTCTGACATACTTACAGAGATGGTTTCCATAACGTTCCTCTGCGTGAGCATAAATATCATCAAGAGAGTAGCGTGTGCCAATTAAATCTAATCTATCTTTGGAGAATAGTGAAAAGAAAGCTTGAATGTTGTCAAACCATTCTATTGTTGTAGATGATTCTGCTTCTGAATCACGCGCTTTATCACCAAAGATATCGTCCAGTTTGATATAATTATAGTGGCGACCTTGCGATTTTCCACCAACCCCCAACGTATCAATTGTGGGTTCTGGACTTCCTGTTGATGTACGGGGAAGCTCCAATTCCCACTTGTTGATTCTATGCGTACGTGGTTTCGGTACAGCTTCCGGAAATAACCCCATGAGAAGCGAGTTATTTGTAAAATGATTGGTAATCGCATATAGAAATCTAGCCGAGCTTTCATGCGTTTCGTGACCAATCATCACCTTGCATTCAGTACCTAGATTGGCTGGCCAAGGTAATATTCCTAATTCAAAATGTGGTGATTCACCTTCACCAAACCACCATCCATCATACTCTAAATCTTCTTTTTCGACTGGAAGTACTGTTTGGATGGTGTGGCCAATTGTGATGACTGTAGATTTGAAATTACCGCGCGCTAGCAAATATTCATGAAATCGTCTATTTTCTGTCGATTCCACATGATAACACAGATTTCCATGTAGATTAGGAGATAAGCGTATATTACCAAGAATACTATAACAAAGAAAGAAGAGATCACGTTTTGCTCTAATTCTAATCTTTCGTGTCTCTTCTTTACTGAGAGACTTAACCTTTTCTTCAGCCTTCTTTAGAGCTTCTCCACTATTAACACCAAGAAGAAGCTGATCAACCATATTATCAGTTACGAATACTTCCTCACCCTTCTCATTCTTTAGGCCCTTCGATGGTGGCAACTGGCTTATTTGTGTTTCCATTAATTCGTCTTGCTTCATCAGCCTTAGTCATACCTCTAAAGAAATCCTTCGCCTGTTCAGCCGGAACAATAATTGCTTTCTCAACATTAATAGCATTTGCGCCATTACCACCACCACGCAAATGACTCAATCCCTTCAATATATCAACACCTCGATCAATGACTGCGAATGGAGATTTATCAAATAACTCATCATCATCAATCATTTGCTTCAATCGTTCTGTGGTCTTACGTGCTACATAATCAAGAGTATCTGGGATGTTCTCCAGCATTCTCTGCTTAGTAGCAATCTGCAATTTTTCAGCTAATTCCTTAGCTTGAGGTAAGTTGAGAATGGTAGAAATGTGTTCTTTAGTGAGTCCAAAGTTCGTAGCAATTTCAATATTACTCTTACCAAGAACTGAGTATCCAACAATTCTATCATACTCAGGACGCCACTTTTTAGGTTGCCACTTTCCTAATCTAGCTTTCTTTGGTTCAACTTCATCTTGCTGTAAATCATTTACGGCTTCCATGATAATCTCCAGCAATGGAAAAATGTTTTCCTGCTACCTATCATAATAAACCCAGATGGGCCCCTCTATATTATGATGTATATGGTAGCAGTAACCTTCTCCCTCATCAGCGAGGTATTAACGAAGGAATGTCATCTACTTGATAGTCTCACCATCTCTGGCCTTGGCATGACTAACAGCAGACTCGCCAGTCTTGCCACTATCCTGTGCATCCTTACCATTATTCTTATCAGCTGAATCTTGCTCACCAGCAGGAATAACAGTTGATGCAAGACTAGTTGGCTTTTTATCTTGTGCCTCTAGACGAGGCATATCTTGTGCAACTTGTTCCTCTGCCGTCTTTGGTACAAGTTCCAACACTTCAGGCGGCGTGCCAGATTTAAGAGCAGCTGCGGCTGCCTCAGCAGGAGCAGGCTCAATACCAGCAAGCTTCCCTTCTTGACCAAGCTTGTACACAAGCTGATCACGCTCGTAACGAGGATCAGCAGAGATACGTGCATCAGCAGTTAGTTGATTGACGATATGATCTCGCGCTGCACCAAGAGCACCCGCAGCAGAATCAGCAGCCGCCAAGATTGCTGGTCCACGAGGAAGCTCCCTTTCATGAGGCGGAATCGGATTAATATTACCGCCAGCCTTAGAACGTTCAGCAGATGACTTATAAGACTCACCAGCAAATTGTCCTTGAATCTCTTCAATCTGCTTTACAGTTTCCTCAGCACTGCGACGCGGATCAGCATGCTCTGGTTGCTTTTGTCCAGGCTCACCTTGAGCAAACGTTGAACCAAGAATTTCCCTCCCTAACTCACCACGTGATCGAACCGCAGCAGGAGAAGCAGCATCTTCATTAGAAGTACACATTACTTTTTTCCTCCAACCTTAGGTGGTTTGATTTGTTTCATATGCTTGCTGATTCCCTTCATGAACGCGCCTTTTGGTGGAGCAGGCGTTTTAACAGGTGGTTTCTTTTTCTTCATGTTAGCCGTCTCCTTCGTCGTCTCATAACACCCATACCACTACTGGTTGCTGCTCGTTGTTGTGCAAATAACCAAGTTTGAAGTGTTGAACCCGCTGGATTAACTAATGCTGTGTTAGGTACAGTCCAAGCATTTACGTGATCACCACCAGTATTTGTCCAAAAAGTTCCTGCTGCTAAACCAGCAGCTGCATACGCATCAAGTGCAGCTTGATATTCAGCAGGAGGCATAGATACATCTGCTGACGAATTATACATCTTAATAGGTATACCAATAATCCTTGGTACAACTATTGCTGCTGCTGCTGCATCTGTGGCAGTTGGCGGTACAATTCCAGGAACTACATTTGAGAATGTTGAATCAATATTAGCAGCACATGGAATGATTGCAGCATAACGAGTTGGTCTTTCATAAGCGAAATCAAACATCCTACGTCCACCTAGTGATAACCCAGCTCCATATATTCTAGTTGTATCAATACTATGTAATGATTGAAGGTCTGCAAGAATCATATCCTCCATCATGAATCTAACTCTAGATGCATATACAGTTCCGGGACTAGCCCAATCAGGATCAGTTCCTGTGTGTTGAACTGGTTGTTGTGGGAATACTGATAATACTGGCCATGTAGGTGATGCTGTTGACGGAGTAGAAAAGCCAAGTAACTGAGCAATTGATCCTGAACCATTCATTTGTGCAGAGTTATCAGTTCCATTTTCTCCCGAACCATGCCAATTAAACAAAACACGGTAAGGCATTCCCCAATTTTGAAGTGCAAGTGCTGAAGGGGAAGGTTTAAAATACCTGTAACCAAACGTGATTCCGTCTGTTAAATAATTTGCTGAAGCACCAAGAACCAATCCTGAACGAGTTATGAATGATCCTTGAGGATTAGCTGAAACTGTTGCACCAGTTATTGTAAGAGTATTTCCAACTCCTGATAAATCAGTAACAGAAGCTCCGCCATTATCACCAGGACGCCAGCTACCTTTGCAACCTGTTCCTTGTATTTGTCCGCAATCTTGGATTATCTTAAATTCAGCAAGTGAGACCAAACGATTGTAAACTTGCCACGGTCCACCAATCTTACACGAGGGGGCAGAGTTATCTGTGGTTGGACCATTTCCAAGACAAAACTCTAAGGTCCCTGTCTCTGCTACCAATGGTCCTGTGCCGATTGTATACGTACCATAAGTACATTCAGTCGCTGGTGTAACAAGATCACCCTTATAGATGTGACCCTCTGTCCCAACTTTAATTGCCGCTGCGATAAATGCCCAGGTTCCTGTTGCTGCAAGCGGAGTATTACTAGTAATAATATTGAGTGTAACAGCAGCGTTCTGTGCGATCGAGAAGTTTCCTGTTGCACCACTCAAGCGCATTTGAATTATTGCACCACTCGTACCTGTTCCTTGCATCAACACACGAGTATTCACCAGCGTCGTCATGTTGACCCAGCCACAAACTGAGAACTCACCAAGCGAGGCAAGCCCTAATCCTGTTGGATTAGATTTAGTCGCTTGATTGCTGGAGGCGTCGACGTAGGTGAGACTCATAATAACCTAGAAATTATTAACTGTAAGTGTCGTAGTCACAGGTCCTGCGCCAGCAACACTCTTCCTAGCTCTCACACGACGTACACCAACAATATCAGCCCACGCAATACCTTGAGCCGCGAGATTATCAATCTCTGCATTCACAGCAATTGATGGATTCTTCAACTTAATCTGCACCCACTCATTTCCTGCATCAACAGCCGATACTTCTACAACAAGAGTCCCAAGCCCACCTGTACCATAATACACAGAAACCCCGCCATTACTCTCGTCAATATCACTAATAACAATTTCATCATTAAGAGCTGTAAGATCCTTAGTCGCTCTAGCCATTTTAAATGTATGAATGAGTAATTGAAAGATAGACCGACTATGAAAGTTAACATGAGTAAGATACAAATGCAAGTGGACGCAAATGGTCATTCCAATTGGCTTGGACGCATATGTCCCAATCATATATTCAATACTGATAATTTTTTAGAAAATGATAATTTTTTAGAAAAATGAAAAAAATGAAGAAAATAATTTAATGATGAAAACTAAGGTGCGAATCGTAGTGAGCTAATTAGCAGAACAGTCGCTCGCGATTTTCTCCCCTCCCGGTCAATCATTTACTAGTCAATGGATGATTAGTCAAGCATCCGCTGTCGCGTGTGGAATCATTTACTCGTGAACAATTGACTAGTAAATAATTAATACTTAAAGCGAGCCAACCGTGGTGCATGTGTCATTATGATACGTTGATATGTTGGCACACATTTTGTATCATCCATGCAACAAGCGGCAACATTTGCCTATAGTTAACCTCACCTATACGCAATGCTCAGTGGCACACCATTTGCAATCATAGTTGTTTGGAAAGTTGCGGTTCTGGCAGACTCAACCCCATTCCATACTATCCACATAGGACGGTGCATCATGTTCGTCTACACCAAATCACCACGAAAGATGACGTTCAAGCATTTCAAATCAGCTCGACGCGCAGCAACGTTCATCAAGAGTATTCCTGAAAAGTTCATCAGCATTCGCTACGCGCATGGTTTTACCATCGTGAATCATTACGTGCGCTAGTATCATCTACTGGTGTGACGCGGGTTGTAGCTAGAGGGTTCGACTCCCTCTCACACCAATTGCCTTGGAATGGTTGAGGTCCATCAGCTAGCACACTTGCGCTGCTCCGGTCCATCGACTATTATTGTAGGACGTACCACGCTGATTGAAAACTGACCCACCAATGGGGAAATGGTATTCTCTCAATTATTGATAATCATTTATGTGAGAGGAATATCTATATGCGTTTCGTTACCGCTAACAAGCCTGTTTCCACGACCCATAAGGATTTGGGAGAGCTGAGCACAACGGTTGAAGTGCCACAGCTTGACTCCGTTGAAGAGTTCGTGACGTTCTGTGGTGGGAATGATGGAGCACTTGAGTTCATTAACAATGCTGTCGAGACGGCGGCAAAGAACGGCGGACGCGCGACTCTGCGCAATGCTGCGAAGGATGCTGATGTTGCAAAGGTGTATGAGGATACGAAGCGAGTTGTGAAGGAGTACACGCCGCGCACTGGTGGCGACAAGGCTCCGAGCAAGGCTCGCAAGATTGCTGTTCTTGATAGTGTTACCGCACTCGTCGAGAGTGGCGCGGAATTCACGCGCGAGCAGCTTTTGGAGTTGCTGGCGAAGGCTAAGTAAATCTCATTTCTGTGAATGTCATTTCCCTTATTGGTGTGTTGGTTTCAGGCTACTATGGTTCGATTCCATAGATTCAGCATTTAAGTTAGAGAAATAATACCAATTCCAAACAAGTCAATTGCTTTGGAGGCTGGGCTTCCCGAGGATAGGGTGTGTCTCAAAAATGAGACATGCTCTATCCTCATTTAGTATTTAATAAAAAAAAATAAGAAAAAAAAGAACATACTACCTATCATCATGCATATGCATACGAATGATGCATAATAGGGCATGGGGCTAGGAAGGGGCAGGGCTCCAAATCAATTGGTTTGTTTGGAATTGGAGTCAATTGGAATTATTCACATTTTCAGATGATGAGGAATTTAAATTTATGTCACAACGTCTAACGTATGTGGTATGTAAATGATCGTGATTTGGCAGAACATTGCAAGAGTTATTGCAAAGAAATGGGTTGGTATCTATATCTCAAATAAAAGGTGATTTAATCATGAAATTCATCGCATTCAATCATGCTTATTATGTGTTGCTAGATCAAGAGGGTAGAGTAGTTGGAATTGATCGTGATTCAGGTGGTGAGCCTTATTTTCCAACAAATCCAAATGGTATACAGTTTTGGACTAAGCATGACGCAGAGAAATACATGCACGCGTTTAGAAATAGCACACGATACAGATTCACAATGCATAAGGTTACGTTAGTATTGTAAGAATGATGAGGCTTGACAAACGCCGGTCCCTAGTTTAGATTGAAATGAGCAAGCAACTTTGATTATGTGGAGAAATAAGTTTGGAGCGGTTATGAGTGCAGCAGCATCCTTTCAACGTGAGGATTAAATTATGAAGTGCCAGCATGATGTTGAAAATTGTATTTTCATTGATAAAGAGCATGATGAGGAATCATGTTTTAATGGTATTTGGGAGAAAACAAGAATCTGTCAAGAATGTGGATATAGTGAGCCCGCATCATCATATAGCATGGCAAAGGATGATAAAGGATGGTTTATTCCGCCAGTATTCAAGCCTAAGAATTGTCCAAAGTGTAAGACAGAAAAATCACTAGTGTAAGAATGATGAGGCTTGACTTTGGGCGGTCCCTAGTTTATATTGAATTGGGATTCTCTACCTAAAAAAATGAGGTGTCCAAATGGG
>Ga0137435_1000519_pt1 | contig 12588 bp, 12 predicted proteins | sample EasRivERMGT100_2_FD_104904 | JGI IMG/M metagenome (GOLD analysis project Ga0137435, IMG submission 104904) | Soil microbial communities from meander-bound floodplain in the East River, Colorado, USA - East River MetaG ERMGT100_2 | ecosystem: Environmental > Terrestrial > Soil > Floodplain ... | reverse complement strand
CGCACGTCGCTCTCGTCGCGCACGCGATCGCCGACGCGATTCGCGGAACCAAGGCGACCCCGGACGAGGCGGCGGTCTGGATGTCCGATCCGGTGTACTTCGCGAACGGGATGGTGCGCGCCGGCCTCGCGGACGGCTGCGTGGCCGGCGCTGTCAACACGACCGCCGACGTCCTGCGCGCGGCCCTCATGCTCGTGGGGGCGGCCGAGGGGGTCACGACCATTTCCAGCGCATTCTATATGGTGGTTCCGCCATTTCGCGACACGGGGGAGTCCGAGGTGCTTACCTTCACGGACTGCGCCGTGGTGCGATATCCGACAGCGATGGAACTGGCGGACATCGCCATCGCCGCCGCCACCGACCGCGTTCGCATCGTTGGCGATGAGCCGCGCGTGGCATTTCTGTCGTTCAGCACCCGGGATTCCGCGGCGGGCCCGTCGGTCGATGCAATACGGGCGGCGGTGGCCGAAGTCCGGGCGCGCGCGCCGGAGCTTGCTGTGGACGGAGAATTGCAAGGAGACGCCGCGCTCGCTAGCGAGGTGGCTCGTCGGAAGGCGCCCGACAGCCACGTCGCGGGGCGGGCGAACGTGCTCGTGTTCCCAAGCCTCGATGCCGGGAACATCGCGTACAAGCTGGTGCAGCGACTCGCCGGGGCGAGCGCGGTGGGACCCATCATTCAGGGGCTTCGCCGACCTTGCAGCGATCTCTCGCGCGGCGCGGTGGTGGATGACATTATCAATGTGGCTGCCATTACCGCGTTGCAGGCCGATACGCGCGCGTAGTGGTCTAGACCGGATCCCCTGGGAGAGCACGACATGAGCTTCTCGATCAAGAAGGAAGGAGAGGTCGTGGTGGTGGACGTGGAAGGGCAACTCATCGTGGGCAACCGACAGGAGCTGAAGCAGAAGGTGCTCGACGAGCTCGAGCGCGGTGACAAGAGGTTCCTCATCGATTTTGCCCAGACCGGATACATCGACAGCTCGGGTCTCGGCGTACTGGTTTCACTCTCGAAGAAGATCCGCGAACAGGGGGGGGAACTCCGGTTGGCGAACCTCAACGACGACCTCAAGACGCTCTTCGAGCTCACCAAGCTCGATACGCTCTTCCAGATCGCCGATACGCGAGAGCGGGGGCTCAACAGCTTCTGACCGCGCGCCGGCTCGCGCCCAGCGCCACATGAATGCCTCTTTGGATCAACGACCGGGCGACGAAGTCCGCGTCGTGGAAGTCGACATTCCCAGCGATGTGCAGTACATCGAGCGCGTGGTCGAGCTCGTGCGCCACGAGTGCCGACAGATGTCGTTCGGCACACGGCAGATCATGCTCAATGTGCCGGTGGCGCTCACCGAGGCGCTGTCCAACGCGATCCTCCGCGGCAATCGTGAGGATCCTGGAAAAACGGTGCACGTCATCGCGTGGGTCGATACCCACCGTCTCGTCGTCGAGGTGAAGGACGAAGGTTTCGGCTTCGACATCGACCGCTGCACGATCGATCCGACGACGCCGGAAAACGTGGAGCGCGAGGACGGACGCGGATTGTTCCTGATGCGCAAGCTCATGGATCGCGTCGAGCACCTCGAGGCGGACCGCGGCAGCATCGTGCGGATGACGCTTCATCGAGGATGAGCGACCTGGCGGGGGTACTCGCCGCCTTTCAATCTGCAACCCACTGCGAAGCCGGCGTCTGGGTGCAGGGAGGGGCCGGCACGGGCGCCGGTACCAGCCCCGAAACACTGACCCCGGGCGCGCCCAAGCCCGCGAAGTTTCCCGCGCTGGCCGACGGCCCGAAGAGGGTGAAATCGCCCGCGGGCGAGCTGCTCGTCGCCGCGGTGCCGGGTCCGCGGCGTGCGTGGCTCTCGCTCGGTCCGTGCACCGAGCCGGCGTTCGACCTCGCGCAGTTCATGAGCTTCCTCCTGCCCGTGGTCACGCAGTACCTCCAGTCCGCGCTCGAGGTGGAGCACGCGGCCAACGAGCTCGCCGAGCGCTACGAGGAGATCAACCTCCTCTACACGATCAGCGAAATCCTCGGGCGCACGGTGGCGCTCGACGAGGCCGCGCACACGATCCTGACGGAAGTGTCGGAGACGGTGGGCGCCCGGCGCGGTTCGATTCTCGTCCATGACCGGCCCAGCGACACGCTGCGCGCCGTCGCCGCGCTCGGCGTGGACCCGTCGACCGTGCCGCCGATCGCCGTGGACAACAGGCAGAGCGTGAGCGCCCGCGTCTTCCGCACGCAGCATCCGATGCTCGCCGAGCCCAATCAGATGCTGTCGGACGCCGAGGCCGTGTACAGGCGCGGGTCGATGTTGTCCGTCCCGATCATGTGGACGGCGCCCGCGCCAGGAGGCGCGCAACCACTCGGCGTCGTCAACCTCTCCGATCGCCGATCCGGCCAGCAGTTCTCGGCGGGCGACCAGAAGCTCATCGCGGCAATCGCGACGCAGATCGGTACGGCGATTCAGAATGCGCGCCTGGTGCGCGCGTCCGTGGACCAACAGCGCCTCGCCCACGAGATGCAGCTCGCCCACGATCTGCAAATGAAACTGCTGCCGACCAACGACGTGGTCGCTCCGGAGGCCCAGGTCGCGGCACGCGTCGTCCCCGCGGAGAGTGTGGGAGGCGATTTTTATAATCTCGTGAAGCTCGGGGCGTCGCGCACCGGCGTGATGATCGGCGACGTTTCGGGGCACGGGTATCAGGCGGCGCTGATCATGGCGCTGGCCATGAGCGCGTCGACGATTCATTCGCAGACGTCGCTCGATCCCGGCGACACGCTGCACGCGCTGTTCACCACGTTGCGCGACGAGCTCGAGACGACGGAGATGTACATCTCGTCGTTCTACGGAATCGTGGATCGGAACCGCGGGGAGCTGGCCTTCGCCAACACCGGTCATCCCCACGCGTTCATACTTCCGGCAGGGGGGACGTTGGAGCGACTGCCGGCGTCCGATCCGCCGATCGGTATGGACGACAAAGCGCCGACGACGACGCGCCGCCCGTGGACGGCGGGGCGCGATTTGCTCGTGTTGTTCACGGACGGCGTCACCGACGCGCGAAACGTGAACGGCGAGCGGCTGGGCGAAGAGGCGGTGCTCGACGTGATTCGTCGGTACCACGATCGGAAGCCGCCGGAGATACTCGATCGCATCTTCGACGTCCTGAACGCACACACACGAGGCGCGCCGCGCCGCGACGATCTCACGGTCGTCGTGCTGCGTAGCTGAACCGCTCGCGTGGCCGCGCCGCGCCGGGGGGGAGCCCCGCTGCATCCCCCCATCAGGAAGAGCCTCGGCCAACATTTTCTCACGGACCGCCGCATTCTGGCGCGCATCGTCGATGCGCTGGAACTGGTGCCGGGCGACACGGCGGTCGAGATCGGGCCTGGGCGGGGCAGTCTCACCGACCTGTTGGCGGCTGCCGCAACGAGACTCGTCGCAATCGAATACGACCGCGCGCTCGCCGCGTTGCTGCGCGAGCGATATTCGGCGTCGCCGCATGTAACGATCGTCGAGGCCGACGTCCTGGCCGTTTCGCTCGGGGACGTCGCGGGAGGACCGTTCAAGCTCGTGGGCAACGTCCCGTACAACATCACCACGCCGATTCTCTTCCACGCGCTCGCACGGCCGCGCGCGGAGCGCGCGGTGTTCCTCGTGCAGCGTGAGGTCGCCGACCGCATCGTGGCGGCGCCGGGTTCAAAGGAGTACGGCGCGCTTTCCGTGAACGTCCAGGCCTTGGCGCGCGCCGACGTTGTGTCGCGCGTGCCGGCCGGCGCGTTTCATCCGCCGCCCAAAGTGGACAGCGCCGTCGTGCGCATCAAGCCGCGCGCCGATCCGGTCGTGTCCGGAGACGAGGAGGAGCGGTTCCGCCGGTTTGTCATAGAGGCCTTCGGGATGCGGCGGAAGCAAATGCGTCGCGTGCTGCGCAGCATCTTCGGCGTGTCACCTGAGGATGCGGAGCGCGCGCTCGCGGCTGCGGGTATCGATCCGAGCGCCCGTCCGGAGACGCTGAGTCCGAGGGATTTCGCGGCGCTCCTCCGCTCGAGGAATCAGTAGACGTCACGCCCCGGCGGCACCGCGGCTGACGGGAGCTACGCTCGGCGGATTACCAGCTCATTCCCGGTTGGTCAGCGCGAAGCTCAGCCCTTCGAGCTCCATCGCCATATTCACGGACTTGACGGTGACGTCCGCGGGCGCCTGCAACTGCGTCGGTGCGAAGTTCAGTATTGCCTTGATTCCCGCCTTCACCACCCGATCGAGCACGTGCTGCGCCTGCTCGGCGGGCACGGTCAGGACGACGATGTCCGGCCGCTCGCGCCGGAAGTCCGCCTCGATTTGTTCGATGTCGCGCACGGAAATGCCGTCGAGCGCGCGACCGACCTTTTCCGGATTGCTGTCGTAGGCGGCGAGGATATTGAAGCCGCGCTGACGAAAGCCGCGGTATTGCGCGAGCGCAGCGCCGATCTTGCCCGCGCCGACGATGACGACGCGCCACTCCCGGCCCAGGCCGAGAATCTCGCGCAGGCGGCCGGCCAGCTCGGGCACGGAGTACCCGAGGCCCCGCTTTCCGAACGACCCGAAGAACGAGAGGTCTTTCCTGACCTGGGCGGAGGTCGTGCCGCCGCGGCCGGCCAGCTCTTCGCTCGAGATCGTAGTTAACCCGCGCGCCTCGAAATCCTCCAGGAACCGGAGATAGGCCGAGAGACGGCGAACGGTGGAGTCAGCGATTCGTTTCACGACGGGCTGCTTGTGAATTCATTCACAAGTTAAAAGTATCCGGTCGCCTGCACCAGCCGTTTGGGCAGGGTTAGGTTTGCGCCATGCCCGTCCACGCGTCATCCGAGATTGGCCGGCTGCGCAGCGTCCTCGTGCACTCGCCGGGACCCGAGCTCCTCGCGGTTACGCCGAGCAATCGGGCGGACTACCTCTACGACGACATCATCGACGCGGAGAGCGCCCAGCGCGAACACCGGCGCTTCATCGCGATCCTCGAACGCTTCACGAAGGTGTACGAGCTGCGCGCGATGCTCGCCGACACAGTGGCCAACGCAGAGGCGCGCGACCTTCTGATTCGCGAGACGATGGACATCGTGCCGTCCGAGCCGCTGGCTCGCGACATCAGCGAACTCGACGCCACTGACCTCGTTCGGATGCTGATCGAGGGAAAGGAGGAGCCCCCCGGTCCGATCGCCAAGGCGCTGAACGAATATGGGTATGTGCTGCCGCCTCTTCCCATCCTGTTCTTCACGCGCGACAGCGGTATGGTGGCCGGCGACCACGTGTTCGTCGGTTCGATGCGGTTCGCCACGCGCTGGACCGAGGCGATCATCATGAAGACGCTGTTCACCCACCACCCGCTGCTGGCCAGCGCGGGGATTCTGTACGATGGGGCGTCGGAGCGGCGGGTGAACTACACGCTCGAGGGCGGGGATGTGCACCAGCTGCGACGGGACCTCGTGGTGCTCGGATTCAGCGAGCGTTCGAGCCCCGCGGCCATCGACCAGCTCGCGACGATCTTTTTCGAGCGGACGCCCGTGCGCGACGTGATCGTGGTGGTGATGCCGAAGGAGACGACGGCGATTCACCTCGACATGATTTTCACGCAGGTGGATCGCGAGCTCTGCGTCGTCTATCCACCGCATTTCATTGGCGCCGAACGATTGCCTGTGCTCCATTGGCGCCGCGGCGAAACGACAATACATGAGCGACCAAGTATTTTTGCTGCGCTCGCCGCGTGCGACATGCCGGTCGAGCCGATCTTCTGCGGCGGGGAGAAACGCACCGTGCAGGAGCGCGAGCAGTGGGCGTCGGGGTGCAACTTCGTCGCGATGCGTCCGGGCGTGATCTTGTCGTATCACCGAAATGAAGCCACGTTATACCAACTCGAGCGGATGGGATTTCGCGTGCTCTCGAGTACAGCGTTCCTGTCGGGCGAAGAGCGCCTCCCCGAGGGTGAGCGCGCGGTGATCACGTTCGAAGGTGCGGAGTTGGTGCGAGGCGGCGGTGGACCGCGCTGCATGACCTGTCCGATTCAACGGGAGGATCCGTGGAGTTGAGCCCGACGTGATGACGCACGGACTGAGCCTCGAAGCACCCGACACGTCGCTGACCCACCGCGCCACGACCCTGCTGGCGGATGGGCCGGCTGATTCACAAACGCTAATATCGTACGTCTGCCGGCTGCCTGGCGCGCCGGCGGGGATCGCCGAACACATGGCGGTCGCGATGTTTGCCGGGCATGCGGGGTTCGCGCGCGACGCCGCGGGGCGCTGGCGACTGACGTCGCGTCCCCACGACGCCGAGCTGTTTCCGTCCGCGCTGCCGCTGGCGAGCGAATCGTACGTCGTGGTGGACGTGGAGGCGACGGGATCGCGTGCGTATCACGGCGATCGGATCACCGAAATCGCGGCCGTGCGCGTGTGCGACGGCAAAGCGACGACCGTGTTCGAGTCGTTGATCAATCCGCGGCGGCCCATTCCGCGCCAGATCTCGAGGCTCACCAACATCAGTTCGGACATGGTCCGGCGCGCTCCCACGTTCAGCGACGTGTGCGATGCCCTGCTCGGCGTGCTCGAGGGCTCGATCTTCGTCGCGCACAACGCCGACTTCGATTGGCGCTTTATCAACATGGAGGTCCAGCGCGTGACCGGGCGACGGCTTGACGGCCGCCGTCTGTGTACGGTGCATATGGCGCGCCACCTCCTGCCCGACGTGCGGCTTCGCTCTCTCGATCGGCTGTCGTGGCACTACGGCATCGAGAACGTGGCGCGTCACCGCGCCGGGGGCGACGCGAAGGCAACGGCGGAGGTCTTGCTGCGGCTGTTCGGCGAAGCGGAGTCGCGCGGCGTAGAGACCTTCGCCGACCTCGAACAGCTCCTCGTCGACCTGCCGTCGACCAAACGCCGTCGCCGGCGCCGGCGTCGCGCCATGCCCCACGCCGTCGCGCACGACACGACCGCTTGAGGCCCGAACCGCTGGTGCAGTCGCGGCAGCTGGGCGATTGGCGCATCCACGCGATACAAGCCGGGGGTCTCAAGCTGGACGGGGGAGCGATGTTCGGCGTGGTGCCGAAAACGCTGTGGTCGCGACGCCTTCTGGCAGACGACCGAAACCGGATCCAGTTTGGCATGCGTTGCCTGCTGGTCGAGCACCCGGCCGCGCTGGTGCTGATCGACACCGGGATCGGCAACAAGGAGAACGACAAGTTCATCGAGATCTACGGAGTCGAGAACGAGGGTGACCCCGGCGCCACATCTCTCGAGGACGGTCTGCGGGCCGTCGGCGCCGAACCCGGCGACGTGGATCTCGTGATCAGCAGCCACCTGCACTTCGACCACGCCGGAGGCAACACGACACGTCGCGCCGACGGAACCGTCGGTCCGACGTTCCCGAACGCGCGTTACGTTGTCCAGCGGGGGGAATTCGAGTTCGCGACGCACACGAACGAGCGCACCGCGGCCAGCTATTTCCCGCACAACTACGTGCCGCTCGCGGAGGCGGGGCTCATCGATTTCATCGACGGCGAGTGTGAGATCCTTCCCGGGATCTCGGCGATGCCGACGCCGGGACACACGCCGTATCACCAGAGCCTTCTGCTCGAATCGGGGGGTGAACGGGCCTGCTTTATCGCCGATCTGGCGCCGACCTCAGCGCATCTGCCGTTGCCGTATATCATGGGCTACGACGTCGAACCGCTCGTGACCCTGGAGACGAAGCGGCGGGTGCTTGCCCGGGCGCACACTGAGGGATGGCTGGTGATCTTCGAGCATGATGCGACCGTTCCGTGGGGTACGGTCGAGCACGATGGGAAGATGTATGTCCTGGGGCATTGACCTAACTTCACGTCCGGTCTACCTTTAACTCACAATTCGCCAAGCGGGCTCTCACCGGCCCCACCCTCTGGCCCTCGATGATCGTCGTCGAGGCGTGCTACAGGAGTCCTACCAGCGTCGTTCCCGCCAGTGCGGCGGGTACGCGTGTCGGCGCGGACTCCGTTGGGGGTTCGCGTTTTTGTTTTCTCTCATCGAGGGTTTTCGGCTATTCAGGACACCACGAAGCGCGTGCGGGTCAATCGGCAGATCCGCATCAGCCCTGTTCGCGTCATCGGCGCCGATGGATCGCAGCTCGGCATTCTGGAAGTGGACGCCGCGCTTCGTATGGCGGAAGACCTGGGGCTGGATCTCGTCGAGGTTGCGGCGACCGCTCGTCCGCCCGTGGTCCGCATCATGGACTACGGCAAGTACAAGTTCGAGATGGCCAAGCAGGCGCGCGTCGCGAAGAAGAAGCAGCACGTGATCGAGCTCAAGGAGGTGAAGTATCGCCCCGGGATCGACGATCACGACTTCGAGACGAAGACGCGCCATGCGCGGCGGTTTCTCGAGGAGAAGAACAAAGTGAAGGTGACCATGATGTTCCGCGGGCGGCAGGTGGCGCACCCGGAACTGGGTCAGGCCGTTCTCGAGCGGGTGGCGACCGCGCTGGCGGACATCGGCAAGATCGAGAGTGCCGGCCGCCTGGAAGGCAAATCGATGACCATGATTCTCGCGCCGAAGTAGGCGCGTTGCGAGGCGTAAATGGGAAAAATGAAAACCCACAAGGGAGCGGCCAAGCGGTTCAAGGTGACCGGTTCCGGCAAAGTGCGCCGCTATAAAGCGTACAAGAGCCACATCCTGACCAAGAAAACCGCAAAGCGGAAGCGTCGCCTTCGTCAAGCCGGTCTCATCGCGACGACCGGCGATACCAAGCGCATGAAGCGCCTGCTTCAGGCTTAAGGAGACCGACCGATGCCTCGTGCCGTATCCAACGTTCCGCGCCTGAAGCGGAAAAAGCAGATCATGAAGGCCGGCCGCGGCGCCTTTGGCGCGCGCAGCAAGCTGTGGAAGGCGACGAAAGAGAATGTCGAGCGCGGCTGGAAATACGCGTACCGCGACCGCAAGAACAAGAAGCGCGATTTCCGGCGGCTCTGGATTCAGCGCATCAACGCCGCCGCGCACCAGAACGACATGAACTACAACACGTTCATCAATGGACTGAAGGAGGCGGGGATCGAAGTGAACCGCAAGATCCTCGCGGATCTCGCGGTGCACGATCCCGCCGCGTTTACCGCGCTCGCTGACAAGGCGCGCTCCGCACTGAACGCAGCGTAAGATCTCGCTCGACATCCACGGCGGCAGTGCGGGTTCATGCACTGTCGCCGTTTTTCGTTTCACCGGCTCCCATGACCCTTCAAGACTTTCTGACCCGCGCCGATGAGATCGAGCGCACCGGTGTCGCGGCGATCGACGCCGCGGTCGACGCCGATGCGCTCGAGGCGGCGCGCATCGCGTTCCTTGGCGACCGACAGGGCAAGGTCAAAGAGCTACAGGAATCGCTGCGCGGCATTGCAAAGGACGACAAGCCTTCTGCAGGCAAGCGATTCAACGAAGTGCGCGCGGCACTCGAGGGCCGGCTCAAGGAGATACACGTGCGGGTCGCCGGCACGAGCAGCGTCAACGTCCGAGCCGGCAAGATCAAGTGGGACCCGACGCTCCCGGCCCGCCGCCAGTGGCGGGGCGCCAAACACCCCGTCACCCTCGTCGTCGAGGAGATCGAGGAGATCTTCCGCGAGTTGGGCTTCACCGTCGCCCAGGGGCCGGAAGCCGAGACCGAGTGGTACAACTTCGGGTCCCTGAACTTTCCGCCGAACCATCCCGCGCTCGACGCGCACGACACGCTGTACCTCGCCGACGGAGGGGTGCTCCGCACGCACACCTCTCCGGTGCAGGTCCGCACCCTCCAGCGGTACGAGCCGCCGATCCGCGTGCTCATCCCGGGGATGGTGTATCGCCGCGATTTCTTCGACGCGTCGCACGCACCGGCGTTCGCGCAGATCGAGGGGCTCTGCGTCGACGAAGGCATCAGCTTCGTCGACCTCAAAGCCACGTTGAACCTGTTCGCCGCGCGCATTTTCGGAGCGGCCAAGACGCGCTTTCGGCCGAGCTACTTTCCGTTCACCGAGCCGTCCGCGGAGATGGACGTGCAGTGCGGCATCTGCGGGGGATCGGGGTGCGCGGCGTGCAAGGGCACGGGATGGATCGAGATCCTCGGGTCGGGGATGGTCCATCCGTCGGTGCTCGAAGCGGCGGGCCTCGACAGCGAGCGATACACCGGCTGGGCGTTTGGAATGGGCCCGGGGCGTATCGCGATCAGCCGACACGGCATTCCCGACATTCGCATTCTCTATGATTCGGACATGAGATTTCTGGAGCAGATCGCCGAATGAACGTCTCGTACGAATGGCTGCGGGCCTTCGTGCCGTTCGGCCAGACGCCCGCCGGCCTGCGCGACCTGATCACCGCCCACATCGCGCCGGTTGACGAGCTCGCGTCGCTTCGCGTCGATCTCGCGCCGATCGTCGTCGCGCGCGTCGTGGAGGAAGCGGCGCATCCGGACTCCGATCACCTGCACGTCACCAAGGTCGACGCGGGGACCGGAGTGCTCCTCGACGTGGTCTGCGGCGCATCGAACGTGACGGCGGGGAAGATGTACCCGTTCGCCATGACGGGCGTCACGATTCCCACGGGCCTCAAGATCGTGAAGCGCAGGATCCGGGGCGCGATCTCCGACGGCATGTTGTGCTCCCCCGACGAGCTCAAACTCGGCCGCGACCACGACGGCATCATGGAGTTGGACGTCGACGTCGCACCGGGCACGCCATTTCTCGAGGCGCTGACGGTCGGGGACATGCGCCTCGTGGTGGACGTCGGCGCCAACCGTCCGGACCTGCTCTCGCACCTCGGCGTCGCGCGCGAGATCGCCGCGCTCACGGGGAAGCCGCTTCGCCTCCCCGAGATTGTTGGATTGGCCGGAGAACTCCCGCCGCCGCAGCACGACGTCCGCACCGCGAAGGCCGGGCCCGTGGCCGTCAGCGTTGCGCAGGACGGCTTGGTGCGCCGCTTCATGGGTGTCGTCATCCGCGGCGTGAAGGTGGGACCGAGCCCCGAATGGCTCGTCGAGCGGCTCGCGTCGGTCGGGGCGCGGTCGATCAACAACGTGGTGGACGCCAGCAATTACGTGCTGCACGAGCTGGGGCAACCGACACACGCGTTCGATCTGGCGAAGCTGGGCGGGCAGGGCATCAACGTGCGGCTCGCCAAGTCCGGAGAACGCATCGTGACCCTCGACGGCACGGAGCGCGTGCTGTCCGGCGAGATGATTGTCATCGCCGACGCGTCTCGGCCGCAAGCGGTTGCCGGCGTGATGGGCGGGCGCGACAGTGAAGTCACCGAGGCGACGACCGACGTCTTCCTCGAGGTCGCGAACTTCGATCCCACGCGCGTGCGCGCGGCTCGGCGCGCGCTCGGGCTGTCGTCGGACGCCAGCTATCGCTTCGAGCGCGGCGTGGACGTTGACATCGCCCCAACGGCGCTCGGCCGTCTCGCGCGGCTGATCATGACGCTGGCCGGCGGCCAGGTCGACGGAACGCCGGTCGACCTGGTCTACACGGCGGCTCCGCGGCGATCCATTTCGCTGCGCACCGCGCGCGTGGCGAAGCTCCTCGGCGATCCAGTGCCCGTGGAGGACATCGGGCGCCTGTTGGGCTCGATCGGCTTCGAGCGCCTCCCGCAGTCGACTGCGGAATCGACCGTGTTGAGCATTCCCTCATGGCGCGGCGACGTGACCGCGGAAGTGGATCTCATCGAGGAAGTCGCGCGGCTCCGCGGATACGACAGCTTTCCCGAGGAGATTCGCGCGTTCCGCCCCGGCAGTGTGCCGGACGATCCGCAATGGCTGGTGTCGCGCCGCGTGCGCGATGCCCTCGTCGGTGCCGGGCTGTTCGAGGCGAAGCCCATGCCGTTCGTAGCCGGCGACGATGCCACGCACCCAAGGCTCACGAATCCGCTGGCCGAAAACGAGGCCCACCTGCGCCGCGACGTGCTCGATACCCTGGCGCGCCGCGCCGAGTATAACCTCGCGCGCCTTCAAAACAGCGTGCGTCTGTTCGAGATCGGCTCGGTCTTCGAGAAGCGCGCCGGCGCCCTTCCGCGGGAGGAGCTTCGGGTCGGCGTTCTCGTGCTGGGCCCGCGCGAGCCGGCGCACTTCGGCGACCCCAAATCGCCGGAATTCGCGGAGTGGCTGGCTTACGACGAATGGGACGCAAAGGCGCTCGCCGCGCTGACGGCATCGGCCGCTCATCCGGGCGCCACGGTCACCCTCGAGCCATCGACCACGCCCGATGTCCTCTGGCGCGTTGTGGTCGATGGCGTTGCTCGCGGCATCGTGCGTCGCGTGTCCCTCGACGCGCCGGTGTGGGCTTCGCCGGCGTTCGGCGTCGAGCTGTCGCTGGGGCCGATCGACTCTGCCGAAGTCGCGCCACCGGGGAAGTCCGCCCGGCGCGCACCGGAGCGCGTTGTTAAAACGATCACGCGGTATCGCCCGCTCCCGTCCATGCCGCCGGCCGAGTTCGACGTTGCGCTCCTCGTGCCCGATGCCGTCCGCGCCGAGGCCGTGGAGGCGGTCGTTCGTGGCGCTGCGGGGGAGCTCCTCGAACGCCTCGAGCTCTTCGATCTCTATACGGGAGACGGTGTGGAGCCCGGATATCGCAGCCTCGCAT
>Ga0137435_1000517_pt1 | contig 12624 bp, 8 predicted proteins | sample EasRivERMGT100_2_FD_104904 | JGI IMG/M metagenome (GOLD analysis project Ga0137435, IMG submission 104904) | Soil microbial communities from meander-bound floodplain in the East River, Colorado, USA - East River MetaG ERMGT100_2 | ecosystem: Environmental > Terrestrial > Soil > Floodplain ... | reverse complement strand
GGTACATGCGTTCTGCATCGGCGAGATGCCGGGCTTCGTGCAGCAGCCTTCCGAGGTTGATGTAAGCGCTCAAGTGCCCGGGGGCGGCGGCGATGGCCCGCTCGTAGGCCTTGCGCGCGGCGCCGGGATCTTCTTTTTCAAGATCGAATCCGCGGTCGAACCATTGTTCCGCGCTGGATGCGAGGTCGTCACGCTCTATCACGTTCAGCGAGCCGTCACCGGGATCGCCACCGAACTCGAGCAGATATTGCCCTGACTCTGCCTGCCAGCGGCTACCGCCTTCCTTGACGACCACGCGATTTCCCACCGCACCAATGGCGAGTCCCGAGAGCGGCATGGCTTCCGGGAGATGGCGGCGAAGCTCCTTCAACGACCGCGTGATCCTTTTCGGCGGCACATTGGCGGCGGCGAGCGCCTGTGCGGTGCGAAGGACGATCAGATCCTGGAACGAGAAGAGGTAGGCCCTGCGCGGACCGCGCGCGGGTGTGACGAATCCGGCCTTGACCAGGCTATGGATCGTGCTGCGCGCCAAGCCGAGCAAGCGCTCGACGTCTTGCACGCCGTACTGGTTCGTCGCAGGCAGAGGCACCTGCTTCGGCTACTTCCTTGCGGCCTTCTTCCCGGCGGGCTGGGAAGCTTCTGCCGCGCGCTTCGGCGGCTTGCGCGTTTCAGCTTGCGCCTGCGGCGCGCTCACCGGCGCCGATCTCTTCTCCAGGCTCGCGCGCAGCGCCTCCATGAGATCGATGACCTGCCCCGTGCCCTCGGGCTCCTCGGGCATCGTGATCTCCTGCCCCTCGACTTTCTTCTGCACTGCGGCTTCGATGCGCTCGCGCACGTCGTCCTTGTAGGCGCCCGGATCGAATTTCTCCGAGGCCTGCTGTTCGATCAGCTGCTGGGCGAGCTTGAGCTCTGCGTCCTTCACTTCCGTCTTGGGGATCTCGATCTCCTTGATCGACCTGACCTCGCCGGCGTAGAGGAGCTGCTGCATGACCAGACCTTCCTCCACCGGACGAATCATCACGATGTACTGCTTGCCGCGCGCCGCCCAGCGGCCGAGCGCGCAGCGGTTTGTCTCGCGCAGCGCCTTGGTCAGGAGCGCGTAGGGCTTGGCGCCACCCTTGTCCGGCGCGAGGTAATAGGCCTTGTCGAAGTACACCGGGTCGATCGAGTCGATCGGCACGAACTCCGCGATGTCGGCGGTATGCGTCCCGGCCTCCTCCAGCGCCTTCAGCTCCTCGGGCGTGAACATCACATACTGGTCTTTTGCGAATTCGTAGCCCTTCGCCATGTCCTCGCGCGCGACCGTGACCTCTTCCTTCACGCACAGGTACTGCTGCTTGAGCCGCGATCCGCAGCCCTTGTGCAGCAGGTTGAACGAAATAGCGCGGCTCGCCTCGGTGGCGGAAAAAAGCTTCACCGGAATGGACACCAGTCCGAACGAAACCGTCAGCGATGCGATCGATCGAGCAGCCATGCGAGCCTCCAATGGTCGGTCATTGCCAGGGCAATACTTCGTACTCCAGCTTCACAATGACGCTTAAGCCCTTGTTGCCAAAGGGGGTCGATTCTACGCCTTCCCGCGCCCGAGCGCACCTTCCAGGCTCTGCTTGCGTGCCAGGGCTTCGCTCCAGCGGTCGCCCCCCGCCAGTCGCCCGGCGATATTCCCGATCCTGAAATCGAGCGGGTGCGCCTGCGCAAGCTCCTCCCAGGTGAGCGGCATGGACACGGGGGCCCCGGGCGCGCCTCTCGGCGAGTAGGCGACATTCAGGGTCTTGCCGCGAACGTTCATGTTGTAGTCCATGAAGATCTTCCCGGTCCGCTTGGGAACGCTCCATTCCACGGTGACATCCTTCGGCTGCTGGCGCACCAGATGCCGCCCGACCAGCTCGCTCACCTTGCGTGCCGCTTCGAAGTCGAGCGTGCGCTTGACGGGCACGAAGACGTGCAGCCCGGTCTTGCCCGATGTCTTCACGATGGGTTCGAGCTTCATGCTCTGCAATACCTCGCGCAGATGAAACGCAACCTCCTTTCCTTTCTCGAAGGCGACGGTGTTCAGCTCGGGCTCCTCTCCGGGGGCTTCCTTGCCCGAATAGATATAGGGATCGATGTCGAATACGACGTAGTCGGGGTAGTTGAGCACCGAGCTTTCGAGAGCCGCGAGCGAGCTCGAAAAATCCGTGCTCGAGCTTGCCGCGTCCGGGCCCGGTTTCGTGCGCGAGTGCCAGACGTGGAACTCGAGCGTGCCCGACTGTGCGAGCCACAGAAGCATCGCGAGATTGCTGCACACCAGGTAGTCCTGCCGCTCGTCCTTGTGCTCCGAGAAGATCGTGATCGATTCGGCGAACTCCGGCAGCTCGTGATCCCAGTGCTTCTGGTAGAAACGCTCGCCGCCTATGCCCGCAGGCATCCGGATCATGGTAAGCGGCCGGTCCGCGAGGTGCGGGAGCATCAAGGGCGAGGCCCGGGCAAGATAGCGCAGCAGGTCGCGCTTGGTCACCGCCGGCTGCTTGAGCGCAATGTCGGCGGGCCAGTACACGCGATCCAGGTTGGTCAGCCGAATCTGGTGCGCGCCCACCGCGATCGGGAAAGCGGCTCTCTTGTTGTCGAGCTGCTGCAGAACCTGCTCGACCGGCGTGTCGGCGGGCCGGCTCGCGGCGGCAACCTCGCGCTTGGGCTCCGTCCGCCGCACGCTCTTCGGGTCGACATCCTCCCGCAGCCGGAGGAACACCGGGGCGCGAAGCATCCCGTCAGCGGTCCACTCCTGGAATTTCACTTCGGCGACGAGCTCGGGTCTGACCCAGGTCGTGGGGCTGTGGAGTTCGGGCTTTTCGGCGAAGGGACAATCGGCGATTTTCAGGGCGTCGAGGCGCGTTCTCACCTGCGCGAGGGTGCGCTCGTCGAATCCGGAGCCGACGTGCCCGCAATAGTGGAGCTTCGCCCCCCTCCAGGTGCCGAGAAGCAGCGCCCCAAGCGGCTCGCGCGAGCCCTTGCCGCTCGTCATGCCGCCGACCACGAACTCGCCGCTTTGCGTGGATTTGACCTTCACCCACGCCGCGGAGCGCCGCCCGGCCTCGTACTTTCCGTCCTTGCGCTTGGCGATGACACCTTCGAAGCCGCTCGCGAGCGCCGCCCTGTAAAGCGCTTCGCCGTCCTCTTCGGCGTGGACCAGTTGAACGTGCGGAGTCGGAAGCAGGCACTGGGCGAGCCAGCGCCGCCGCTCCAGGTATGTCGCCCCGCGCACATCGACCCCGGCGAAGTGCAGGAGGTCGAAGCAATAGAGCACTACCGGCGCTTTCCGGTCGGCGAGCGCGATCTCGCGCTCCGTTTTCAGCTGGACGCGATTCTGGAGCTCGTTGAAAGACGGCCTCCCCGTCTCGTCGAAAGCGACGATCTCGCCGTCGAGCACCATGCCCATCACCCTCTGCTGCCCGAGCTCCGAGACGAGCTGCGGGAACGAGGGCGTCAGATCGAGCCCGCGCCGCGAGCGGAGCTTGACCTCCTTGCCGTCGATGAATGCGAGCACGCGGTAGCCGTCGAGTTTCGGCTCCCACATCCAGTCGGCATGATTGAAGGGTGCATCGCGCAGTTCGGCAAGCATGGGCGCAAGCTTCACGGGCATCGCCTCCGCCTCGCCCGTGGGCGTGAGCCGCGCGGCCGGAATCCGGCGCACCGGCATGGCCTTGAGGTCCGCGACCGCCATGCCGGAGAGGACCGAGCGGTTCTGCGCGGTTACATCCGTTTCCGCCGCGAACCGGTCCTTGTGCTTGATCAGGAGCCAGTTCTTCTTGTCCGACATTCGAACCAGGGCAAACGAGCCCTTCAGCTTCTCTCCGCGAAGGAGCACGCTGAGCTTGCCCTTCTCCAGTTCCTCCCTCACGCGACGCTCGGCCTCGGCCCGGTCGTGGAACCAGTGCTCGCCGCCCTCGTCGGGCGTGTACACGCCGCAATCCCAGACGATCACCTCGCCCGCGCCGTACTGCTTGGGCGGAATCACGCCCTCGAACGACGCGTACTCGTAGGGGTGGTCCTCGGTCTGCGCCGCGAAGCGCTTTTGACTGCGGTCGAGCGACGGGCCCTTCGGAACAGCCCAGGACTTGAGGACGCCGTCGCATTCGAGCCGGAAGTCATAGTGAAGCTGGCGCGCCGAATGCTGCTGGACGACGAAAAGCAAGGGCCCCGTGCCCGGGGCGGGCGCGGGCGCAGGCTCGGGGGTCGCGTCGAATGCGCGCTTTTCTCTGTACTCGCGCAGAGCTGCTTCCGCCCCCGCTACCGTAGCCCCCGCCTTGGCGGGACGGCGAGTGCGCTTGATTATCGACGAGGGAGGAGCCAAGAAAACCTTGCCGCTTGAGGTGATCGACGTAATTCTAGGAGCAAACGCTACACCGTTGTTGGCGTGCTATCGTTGAGCCGTCGAACGGCATCAAGTATTTGCTCATGCGCCTGCTGGCGGGAACGAGCGGATTTTCCTATAAGGAATGGCTGGGAAAGTTCTACCCCGAAAAACTCCCGGGGGACGCCATGCTGCGTTACTACGCCGAACGCCTGACGACCGTCGAGATCAACAACACTTTCTATCGCATGCCGGCGGAGGCGATGCTTTCCAACTGGGTAAAGGAGGTGCCCGATCATTTCACCTTCACCCTCAAGGCGCCCCGCCGGATCACGCACGAGAAACGCCTGCGCGAAGCCGATCAGGACGTGGCCGAGTTTCTGCGGCGGGCGCAGCTCCTCGGAGACAAGCTCGGGGCAATCCTCTTCCAACTGCCGCCTTTTCTCAAGAAGGACCTGCCTCGACTGAAGAACTTTCTCGCTCTGCTGCCGTCCGGCGCGCGTGCCGCTTTCGAATTCCGCAACGAGTCATGGCAGGACAGCGAAGTGCACGAGACCCTTCGGAGCCATGGAGCGATGCTGTGCGTTACAGACACCGACGAGGGCGACACAGCGATTGTCACAACTTCGGATCGCTTATACCTGCGCCTTCGGCGGACCCACTACGACGACGCCGAGCTACGCACCTGGGCGGAAAAAATCGCAGCGCTGAAACTGGATCGCGCCTATGTCTATTTCATGCACGAGGACGACGCGCTGGGTACGAACTGGGCGCAGCGCCTGAACGAATTCTGGCGCGAGGCACAGCCTCAGTAGCCGACAGCGGCCCCGTCGCTTCTGGGATCCGCGCCGCCGACGCGCAGTCCGGATTCGGGGTCGATGGTGATGCCGTGCGCATGGCCCGCGCTCTCGCACCAGTCCGGCCAGCGGTTCACCGCGTGACCGCGGCGCTTGAGTTCCTTCACGGTCGCCTCCGGGAAACGCCCCTCGATATTGAGCAGGTCGCGCGCGTCTCCGATGTTGAAGCGCCCCGACAGCCAGCGCGGCATCTCGAGCGCCTGCTGCATGTCGAAGCCGAAGTCGACCAGACCCACGTAGCTCTGCAGATGGATCTGGGGCTGGCCGTCCGCGCCCATGCAGCCGAGCGCCTGCCAGAGCCGGCCGTCCTTGAGCGCGATGGACGCGATCAGGGTGTGCATCGGCCGCTTGCCCGGCTCGAGGCGGTTAGGGTGCCCGGGATCGAGCGAAAAATACGCCGAGCGGTTTTGCAGCACGATGCCGGTGTCGCCCGCAACCACGCCCGAACCGAACGTGAAGTAGAGGCTCTGGATCAGCGCGGCGGCGTTGCCGTCCTTGTCCACGGCGCAGACGAACACGGTGTCGCCGGCGAGCGTGCCGTGGGAGGGAACGAGGTCCCAGGGCAACGCGCGATCGGCGCGGATCAGGCGCCTTCGCTCGGCCGCGTAGGACTTCGAGATCAGGCGCTCTACCGGAACCGGCTGGAACTCCGGATCGGCGAGCAGCTTGTCGCGGTCGTGATAGGCGATCTGCTTCGCCTGCACGAGCAGGTGCGCGAGCTCGGGCCCGAGCGGATCCATGCCGCCGATTTCATAGGGCTCGATGAGGTTGAGCATCTCGAGCACGGTGAACCCTTGAGTCGGCGGCGGGGTTTCGAAAATCTCTGCGCCGCGATAGGTCGCGGAGAGCGGCTCGCCCCAGCTTGCGCGCTGCGCGCCGAAGTCCTCCTCATCGAAGAATCCACCCCCCGAGCGGGAAAAGGCCGCGAGCGCACGCGCCGTCTCGCCGGCGTAGAAGCCCTCGTGCCCGCCCGACGCGATCCGCTCCAGCACGAGCGCGAGTCCCCGGTTGACCAGCTTCGCGCCCGCGCGCGGGGCGGCCCCGCCGGGGGTGAAGATCGCAAGGGCTGGGGCGTTCAGGGCCTTGTCGGCGGCGTGCAGCTCGATCGCGCGCGCCAGCCGCCCGGTCACGGGAAATCCCTCGCGCGCGTACCCGATCGCCGCGGCGAGATCGCGGGCAAGAGGCAGGCGGCCGTATTCCTCGTGCGCGGCGCACCAGCTCGCAACTCCGCCCGGAACAGAGAGCGTTGCGGGAAGAAAGCCGCGCAGCGGGATTTCTTTCATGCCCCGCGAGCTGAACCAGTCGATGTTTCCGCCCCTCGCGGCGCGTCCCCCGCCGTTCAGGTAGCGCACGCGGCGAGCCTGGGCGTCGTGGATGAGCCAGAAGGCGTCGCCGCCGACGCTCGTCATGTGAGGATAAAGCACCGCGAGCGCGGCCCCCGCTGCGATCGCGGCGTCCACCGCCGAGCCTCCGGCGCGCAGCGCGTCGACCCCTGCGGCAGAAGCGAGGGCATGCGGCGAGGCGACCATGCCGCTCGGCGCGAGCGTCGCCGGCCTGCCGGTCTTTATCGGGAACATTTCACCTGGATTTTACGCGGATGCGTCGCGGAATTGCTTGCGCTATCCTTGCCGCACTCGAAAGGAACCACTGCATGAAAACCCTCCGCAGTTACCTCGGCGACCGGTGGCAGGAAGGCTCGGGCACCCCACAGATGCTCGTCAATCCCGCGACCGAGGAGCCGCTCGCGCAAGTCTCGAGCGAAGGCCTCGACCTCGCTGCGGCGCTCGATCATGCGCGCAGCAAAGGCGGGCCGGCGCTGCGCGCCCTTTCATTCGCCGAGCGCGGGGCGCTCCTGAAGGAGATGGCGAAGGCGATCCAGGCGCAGCGGGACGAACTGCTCGATCTTGGTGTCGCAAACGGCGGCAATACCCGATCGGATGCCAAGTTCGACGTGGACGGCGCGATCTTCACGCTCCAGACCTACGCCGAGCTGGGCGTTTCGCTCGGCGCAGCTAAGTTCCTGGTCGACGGCGAAGGCGTGCAACTGGGGCGCTCGCCGCGCTTTCACGGCCAGCACATCAACGTGCCGCGCCACGGCGTCGCGGTGCAGATCAATGCGTTCAACTTCCCGGCCTGGGGCTTTGCGGAGAAGGCGGCCTCGGCGCTCATCGCTGGAATGCCCGTCCTTTCGAAGCCCGCGACCAGCTCGGCGATGGTCGCGCACCGCGTAATGGAGATCCTGGTCGAAAGGAAAGTCCTGCCAGAGGGGACCTTGTCCCTGCTCGCGGGCGGCCACGGCAACCTGCCTGCCTTGCTCGGCGCCCAGGACGTGCTCGCGTTCACCGGCTCCGGGGACACCGGCGCGCGCATCCGGGCGCTGCGCAACATCCTTCTCGAATCGGTGCGGGTCAATGTCGAGGCGGACAGCCTGAACGCTGCGGTGCTCGGCCCCGATGCCGAGCCAGGCGGCGACATGTACGAGACCTTCCTCAAGGACGTGCTGCGCGATATGACGCAGAAGGCCGGCCAGAAATGCACCGCGATCCGGCGCGTGCTCGTGCCGGCGGCGCACGCCGCCACCGTGTGCGATGACCTCGCCGAAGGCCTGAAAGCGGTGCGCGTCGGCAACCCGGCGCTGGAAGAAACCCGCATGGGACCGCTTGCGACCGGCGCGCAGCTCGCCGACGTACGCGAAGGCGTAGGCAAGCTCTGCGCCGAAGGAAAAGCGGCGTTCGGCAGCGCCGCGCCAATCGGAAGCAAGGGATTCTTCATCTCGCCGATCCTGATGGAATTCGCGAAAGACACCCTGGCCAGCGCAGTACACGCCCGCGAAGTGTTCGGCCCGGTGGCATCGCTTCTGCCCTATTCGGGCAAGGCCGCGCACGCCGCCGAGATCGTGGCTCGAGGCAACGGCGGCCTCGTGTCATCGGTGTATTCGGAAGACGCGGCGTTCCTGGAAGAAATCGTTTCGGGCATCGCGCCCTACCATGGGCGGCTCTTCCTCGGGCATCCGAAGATCGAGTTGTCGCCGGGACCAGGAACCGTGCTGCCACAGCTGGCGCACGGAGGTCCGGGTCGGGCGGGCGGTGGGGAGGAGCTGGGCGGCGTGCGCGGCCTTGCGCTCTACATGCAGCGCGTGGCGCTGGAGGGCTCGCGGCCGGTGATTCAGAAGCTCATCGGGGCGCAGCCCGGCTGACCGCGCCGGCGCGCCTATTTCGTGAATTCGATGGCGCCCTGGGGCAGGAGATAGAGCACGAGCGCGCGCCCTTGGCTCACGGTCGGGCTGTGCGCGCTGCCCGCGTCGTACACCATCCAGCCCGCGCCGCGGCCGTCGAATTTCGCCGTGGGGGTAAGCGGCATGATCATGTCGATCTCGCCGTTGGGATGCCGGTGGTGTGGTCCCTTGATGTCTTTCATTTCGACCACGTCCACGCTGAAGCCCTGCGTATCCGGTCCGGGCTTGATCACCCGGCCGAACTTGATCCCGCCCGCCTCGCGGTTGCACATCCAGCCGGCTGCGATCGCCTGGTTGCAGGCTTCGACGATGCCTTTGAAAGCCGGCCCGCCGGAGGGATAGGTGGCATTCAGCTCCGCTTCGAGCTTCGCATCGAGCGGTTTGTCCTGGACGAGTTCGGTGACCGGAGTGATCAGCGCGTGGAACTCTTCGGGGGTCATTGCATCTCCTTCAAATCGTGCCGTGCGATGCGCACCCGCGCCGCGCGCATGTCGTCGCCGCGGATTTCCCGCAGCGCGTAGCCGACGAATGCCGGAACCACGTCCTTGCGCCAATAGAGGTCGAGATCGGTGTTGTCCATCGGTTTCGCTGCCGAGGCGACTTTGACGCCCGCCTCCGCGATGGCGTCGTCCGTGAGTTTCCTTCCGATCAGAAGCTCGCCCCCCTTGGTCAGGAATGGCCGTGAGGACACCGCGCCGAGTGCGATGCGCGCGTTTTCGACAGTGCCGTCGCGCGAGGTCTTCACTGCCGCGGCGACGCCGAGCACCGGGAAGTCGAACGAGCCGCGGCGGCGCAGCTTCCAGTAGCTGCTCTTCCACCCTTCTGCCGCGGGCAGTTTCACTTCGGTGAGAATCTCGTCGGGGCGGCGCGTCAAGTAGTCGATGCCGTCGTTCCGGTACAGGTCGGCGAGCGCCACATCGCGCTCGCCTTGCGCCGAGACGAGGCGCACCGTCGCGCCGAGCGCCATCAAAGCCGGCGCGCAATCGGTCGAGGAGGTCGCGACGCAGCGCTTGCTCGCGGTGGCGACCCAGCAGATCTCGCCGTCTTTTTTCAGGCAAAAGTCGATCGCCTTGCGCCACTCGTAGTTCTGGTTGTAGTAATTGCAGCGCGTATCGAGGCACAGGTTTCCGCCGAGCGTACCCATGTTGCGCAGATGCACGGTCGCCACCTGCGCCGCCGCTTGCCACAGCCCGGCGTATTCCTCGCGCACCTTGGCGCTCGCGACGACTTCGTTCAGCTTCAGCCCGGCGCCGAGGGTCGTACCCGAGCCATTGGCAATTTTCTTCAGCGCTTCGATCTGGCGCAGCGATACGAGCGTCGCCGGCGTCTGGTGGCGCCGTTTCATATTGGGCAGGAGGTCGGTGCCGCCTGCGATCAGCATCGCCTGCGGGCCTTCGGCTGCGAGTATCTTCGCCGCCTCGAGTATGGTTTTCGGCGAATGAAAGCCGAACCAGGGCAGCCGCATCATGCGACGGCTTCCTTGTTCGCCGGCGTGCGCCGCGGCGTGTTGATGGAATTACCGTCGCCGCCTTCCCCCGGCGGCGGCACGAGCATGGGCTCGGGATAGGGCACATTGGGAAAACTCTCCGGCCCGACGCGCGGCGTTTCGCCCTTGGCTTTTTTTTCCAGCGCGGCGAGCACCTTGTCGGGCGTGATCGGCAGCTCGTCGATGCGCACTCCGATCGCGTCGTACACGGCGTTCGCGACCGCGGGCATCACCGGAAGCAGCGGCCCCTGCCCCACTTCCTTTGCACCGAACGGGCAGTTGGGATCCGGGTCCTCGACGAGCTCGGTAAACACTTCAGGCATGTCCAGGGAGGTCAGGCTCTTGTATTCGAGGAGCGAGGGAATCTTGTGCACCAGCGCGTTGGAGAGCTTGGGCGGCAGGCGGCGGAACACCTGTTCTTCCATGAGGGCTTCGCCCAGCCCCATGTAGACGCTGCCTTCGACCTGCCCCCGCGCGCTGACCGGGTTGATAGCGCGGCCGATGTCGTGGGCGATCCACACTTTCGACACGGTGATCCACCCCGTGTTGCGGTCCACTTCGGCTTCGACGACGCACGCTGTATACGAGTACGCCGGTGATGGCCCCACACCCGCGCCCTTGTAGCGGCCGGGCGCGCGCGGCGGCGAATACGAGCCTACCGCGCCGAGCGTGCCGAATTTCTCCTCGGCGAGAACGATCGCCTCGCGGAAGCTCATCAGCTTGCCCGGGTCGTCGGCACGGAACACGCGCCCGCGCGCGAACGCGACGTTTTCGGGCAGCGTCTCCATGTGCTCGGCCGCCGCCCGCGCGATGAGCTCCTTCACCCGCTCGGCGGCCTGGATCGCGGCATTCCCCATCATCACGGTGACGCGGCTGGAATACGAGCCGAGATCGACGGGCGTCAAGCCCGTGTCGCCGGTGACGCAGCGCACGTCGTAGGCGTCGATGCCGAGCACCTCGGCGACGATCGCGGCGAGCACGTCGTCCGACCCCTGCCCGATCTCGGTCGCGCCGCAGAACACGGTGACCTGGCCGCTGCGGTCAACGAGAAGCTGAACACCCGACTGCGGCATCTTGTTCCAGTAGATCGGCAGGCCCGCGCCGCACAAGTACGCGCCACAGGCGAGCCCGACGCCGCGGCCCTCGGGAAGCTTCTTGTACTTGTTCTTCCAGTCCGAGCTCGCGACCACCTTGCGGATGCATTCGGCAAGGCCGATGGTGCCTATCTTCAGCCAGTTCGCTGTGAGCGAGTTCGGCTTGGCGACGATACCCAGGCGCAGCTCCGCCGGATCGATCTTGAGTTTCTCCGCGATCTTGTCGAGCTGGATCTCCTGGCCGAAGCGCGGCTGCGGCGTGCCGTGTCCGCGCTTGGGGCCGCAGGGCGGCTTGTTGGTAAAGACCCGGCATGCGTCGAACTTGTAGCGCGGGATGTCGTAGGTCGTCGTCTGCAGCACGCCCGTGTAGAAGGTGCTCGCGGCGCCGTAGCTGCCGTAGGCGCCGCCGTCGAGCAGCGTCTGGGTGTGCATGCCCGTTATTTTTCCGTCTTGGGTCACGCCGGTGCGCATCCTCATCAGTACCGGGTGGCGCCCGCGGTGCATGTAGAAGACTTCCTCGCGCGTGAGGCAGATCTTCACCGGGCGCCCGAGCGCGAGCGCCGCCTTGGAGACGACGATTTCATGGTTGTGCAGATCGCACTTGCCGCCGAAGCCGCCGCCGTTGGGGCAGGCGATCACGCGCACGTGCGCAGGCGGAATCTGCAGCGCATTGGCGAGCGCGCGGTGGATGTAATGCGGCACCTGCGTGGAGGACCACAGCGTCAGCTTTCCTTCGCCGTCGACCGCGGCGACCGAGGCGTGCTGCTCGATCGGAGCGTGCGTATTGCCCTGGTAGAAAAACAAATCCTCGAACACGTGATCGGCTTTGGCGAGCGCCTCCTCGACGTCGCCGAACTCGAAGGCTTGAAGGCGATGGATGTTGCCCTGCTCGCCGTATTCGTGGATGCGCGGCTCGGGCGTGGCGAGCGCCTCTTCGGGATCGGAGATGGTCTTGAGCGACCGATACTTGACCTCGATCAGATCGAGCGCTTCGAACGCCGTCTGCTCGTCGCGGGCGATCACCGCGGCGACCGGATCGCCGACGTAGCGGACGCGCTCAGAGGCGAGCGGGTACTCGTCCTGCGTCACCGGCAGGATGCCGAAGGTAATGGGGAAGTCCTTGCCGGTGAGCACCAGGTGCACGCCGGGATACGCTTTCGCCTTGCTGACATCGACGGATTCGATCGTCGCGTGCGGCAGCGGCGAGCGCAGCAGCTTGCAATGCACCATGCGCGGCAGCATCACGTCGTCGGCGAAGCGCGTCAGCCCCGTCACCTTGGCGCGGCCGTCCACGCGGCGGCGCGGCTTGCCGATGACGTCGAAACGTTTCTTGGTCGTCATCGCTTGGCCTCCCGCATTGTTCTCGCCGCTTCCTCGATCGATTCGTAGATCTGCTGGTAGCCGGTGCAGCGGCACAGATTCCCGGAGATCGCTTCCTTGATGCGCTCGCGGCTGGGATTCGGTTCGCGCTCGAGCAGCGCCTTGGCCGTCATCAGGATGCCGGGGGTGCAATAGCCGCACTGCGCGCCGCCGAGATCGGCGAACGCCGCCTGCAGCGGGTGGAGCTTTCCGCCGCTCGCCAGCCCTTCGACGGTCTCGATCGAGCGCCCTTCGCATTCCAG
>Ga0137435_1000516_pt1 | contig 12630 bp, 7 predicted proteins | sample EasRivERMGT100_2_FD_104904 | JGI IMG/M metagenome (GOLD analysis project Ga0137435, IMG submission 104904) | Soil microbial communities from meander-bound floodplain in the East River, Colorado, USA - East River MetaG ERMGT100_2 | ecosystem: Environmental > Terrestrial > Soil > Floodplain ... | reverse complement strand
GTGCGGAATGATGGTCGATATCACCACCGCGAAGCACAAGCACTCCTTCGGCGGCTCGACCTGGTATTTCTGCAGCAAGCATTGCGTAGACAAGTTCGTCGCCGAACCCGAGCGCTACGCCGGGACGAAAAAAGGGGGGACACCGGCGCCGTCCGCGTTGCCGGAAGGTACTTACACCTGCCCGATGCATCCGGAAGTCCAGCAGGAGGGCCCGGGCAACTGTCCCAAGTGTGGCATGGCGCTTGTGCCGCTCGTTCCCGCCGCGGCTTCGGGATACACCTGCCCAATGCATCCGGAAATCCGCAGCCCCACGCCGGGGAATTGTCCCAAGTGCGGCATGGCGCTCGTCCCTGTTGCGGGAGCCAAGGAAGACGACTCGGAACTGCGCAGCATGACGCGCCGCTTCTGGGTCAGCGCCGTACTGACGGCGCCGCTCGCCGTAATAGCCATGGCGCCGTATTTCGGGGTGATGGAACCGTTTGGAATTCCAATGCGCTTACGGATGTACGTGGAGCTCGCGCTCGGCACTCCGGTCGTGCTCTGGGGCGGCTGGCCCTTCTTCCGAAAGTTCGCGCTTTCGCTCAAGAACCGCAGTCCGAACATGTACACCCTGATCGGGCTGGGCGTGGCGCTCGCCTGGGTTTTCAGCCTGGCGGCGGTGTTCGCGCCCGGCCTTTTCCCCCAGGAATTCCAGGAACACAGCGGACAGGTCGGCGCCTACTTCGAGGCGGCAGCGGCCATCGTCACGCTGGTGCTCCTGGGCGAAGTGATGCAGCTGCGCGCGCTGGGCGAGACGAGCCGTGCGATTCGCGAGCTGCTGGCGCTCGCGCCGAACACGGCGCTGCGCGTCGAAGCCGACGGGCGCGAGGTCGAGGTGCCGCTTGCCGAGGTGCAGGTGGACGACAAGTTGCGCGTGCGTCCCGGCGAGAAGGTGCCGGTCGACGGGACCTGTATCGAAGGATCGTCGAACGTGGATGAATCGATGATCACGGGCGAACCGATTCCCGTGCCAAAGAAGCCGGGCGATCGCGTGACTGGCGCGACGATCAACGGCAAGGGCACGCTCGTCATCCGCGCCGAGCGAATCGGCGCCGATACGCTGCTCTCGCAGATTGTGCACATGGTCGCGCGGGCCCAGCGCACGCGCGCGCCCGTGCAGCGCCTCGCAGACATCGTCGCCGCCTATTTTGTGCAGACAGTAATCGCCATCGCCATCGTCACGGCGATCGTCTGGGGATTCTTCGGGCCGGACCCGAGGCTCACCTACGCGGTCGTGAACGCGGTGGCGGTGCTGATCATCGCCTGTCCCTGCGCCGTCGGGCTCGCGACGCCGATCTCGATCACGGTGGCGATGGGGCAGGGGGCGATCAACGGAATCCTGTTTCGAAATGCCGAGGCCGTGGAAAAGCTGCGCGAGATCGATACGCTGGTCGTGGACAAGACGGGCACGCTCACGCTCGGCAGCCCGCAGCTCGTGGACCTGATCGTCGAGCCGGGAATCGCAGAGAGCGAGGCGCTTGGGTTAATCGCGAGTCTCGAGCGAGCGAGCGAGCACCCGCTTGCCCAAGCCATCGTCAAAGGCGCGGAAGACCGCGGCCTGAGCCTGTCACCGGTGGAGAAATTCGAGTCCGTGACCGGCCAGGGCGCACGCGGGGAAATCGGCAGCCGGAAGGTCGCGGTCGGCAGCCGCCGATTCATGGAGTTGCAGGGTAGCGTTTCCCCGACGCTCGCCGACAAGGCCGATGCGCTGAGGGCACAGGGCAAGACGGCCCTCTACGCAGCGATCGACGGGCGTACCGTCGCCGTGATCGCCGTCGCCGATCCGATCAAGGAAACGACGCCGGAAGCGATCAAGACGCTGCAGTCGGAAGGCGTGCGCGTCGTGATGCTGTCGGGCGATTCGCGCAAGACCGCGGAAGCGGTCGGACGGCAGTTGGGTATCGACGAAGTCATTGCAGAGGTCTTACCCGAGCAGAAGGTCGATGCGATCAAGTCGCTGCAGAAGAAAGGCCGTGTGGTCGCGATGGCGGGAGACGGCATCAACGACGCGCCGGCGCTGGCTCAGGCCAACGTGGGCATTGCCATGGGCACGGGCACCGACGTCGCAATCGAAAGCGGCAGCGTGACGCTCGTCAAAGGCGACCTGCGCGGCATCGTGAAAGCGATCCGCCTGTCGCGCGCGACCATGCGCAACGTCAAGCAGAACCTGTTCTTCGCCTTCGTCTACAACGCAATCGGCATTCCCATCGCGGCGGGCGTGCTCTATCCCTTTTTCGGTCTGCTGCTGTCGCCGATCTTCGCGAGCGCGGCGATGGCGATGAGCTCGGTGTCAGTGGTCACCAACGCGCTGCGGCTGCGAAAGGCGGTGCTCTAGGCACCGCGTCGCCCTGGGCGGCCCAACCGGCGCCCAGACAATACTGTGTTACGCGCGCCAACGCACAGAGAGAACTCTAGGAGACCGGCATGATTGCTCCATGCAATTGCGAGCCGACAAATTCCCTTCCTTGCCGCTGTGGGGCGTCGGCATGGCCGTGATGCTGCTAAGTACGGGCGGAGTTGCCGCCTTGATGGCATGGACGCCGGCGCGGACCGGCGCTTCCCGCGACGTCCTCCCCGTCTCCTCGGTTGAGTCCGCGAAGCCAGTCGCCGCAATGGACCCGGCAACGTTACCCCTAGAGGGAACCGCGCGCCGCAAAAAGAGGTGCGACGAGTGCGGTTTTATCGAATCGATCCTGGAAACGGAAGGGCACGGCGAAGCTATCCCTCTCACCACTGCAGGCCGGCCGGCCGCTGAAGACCGGAGCCGCACACCGGTGAGATCTGCGAGTCGCAAGATTACCGTCAGACTGGAGGACGGATCGAGCCGCGTGATAATCGATGCGAATCCGGGCAGGTGGCGGCGCGGGGAACGCGTGATAGTCATCGTCGGTCTCGACGAGCCCAAGCGATAGGATCTGACTGTGAAGTTACCCTCCGTCCCTGCCCGCGAAGCCGACCCCAAGATCCTCTCCGGAGGACCGGTTTCGGCCGCGGATTCTGCGGCGATCGCGGTCCGCACGGTCCGTTACTCGCGCATGATTGTGGCGATCGGCGCACTCGCGGTTGTTGCGGTCGTGGCTGCGCTGTACCTGGCGCACGCCTTTTTCGTCCCATTGCTGCTCGGAATCCTCGCCACCTACGCGCTGCGTCCGGTGGTGGACTGGCTGAAGCGGGGTTACCTTCCACGTCCCGTGGCGGCGGCACTGGTGCTCGCCGTGCTTGCCGGCGGCTTGTCCTGGGTCGCGTTTTCGGTGAGCGACGATGTCGCGGCGATGGTCGAGAAGCTTCCCGAGGCCGCGCGCAACCTGCGGCAAACCTTGAGCGATGCACGCGTAGGCGGCCCGACTGCGCTGCAGAACATGCAAGAGGTCGCCAACGAACTCCAGGGAGCCGCCGCGGACGTGGGCGCGAAGCCGGGAGCGCGTGCAGCTGCGGCCCGGGGCAGCGAGCCGACCGCCTGGTTGCGCGACTACGCTCTCACGCAGTCCGCACTGCTGTTTGCCGTTGTCGGCCAGACGCCGATCGTATTGCTGCTCACCTATTTCCTGCTCGCCTCGGGCACGCACTTCCGCCGCAAGCTGATGGGCCTGGTCGGGCCGTCGCGCAGAAAAGACGCCGTGCAGATTCTCGAGGAGATCGACGTGCAGGTCCAGCGCTATCTCCTCGCCACGCTCGTGTCGAACATTCTGGTTGCCGTCGCGACCTGGCTCGCGTTTGAGGCGCTTGGAATGGAGCACGCAGGCGCATGGGGCGTCGCCGCGGGCTTGCTGCACTTCGTTCCTTATCTCGGTCCGGGTTTGATCGCGATTGCAAGCGGCGTGGCCGGCTTCTTGCAATTCGGCTCGCTGCTCAATGGGCTCGCCGTAGCGGGTGCGTCGCTCCTGGTGGCGGGTGCAATCGGCATGGTATTTACGACCTGGCTGCAAAGCCGGTTCGGAAGCGTGAACGCTGCGGTGCTGTTCATCGCCTTGCTGTTCTTCGGCTGGCTGTGGGGCGTATGGGGCCTGCTGCTCGGCGCGCCTCTGGTCGTCATCGCCAAAGTCATCTGTGATCGCGTCGAATCGCTCAAGCCGGTCGGCGAACTGCTCGGGCGCTAGCGTAGCGGGCTAGGAATCTATCCGGGCCAACGCGGACTCGTCAATTCGATCCGCCAGACCGGCCCTGTTGTGTAGAGCGGCCCCTCGAACCTCACGAAAGCGGGCACCGTGTCGGTGACGATCCAGGCGTGGTAGTCCGGCGGATTGCGCCCGAGCAGCGTGGCGAAGAGCTTGAGCCAAACCCCGAGCCGGGGTTTGAGCACGTAGTGGGTCGCCGGCTGCGCGAGTTCACCGACCAGCACCTTGTGTTCGCCCGCCGGCACGAGCTTCAGCCGGATGAGCCGGGGCGCGGGCGTGAAGGCGACGAGGTGGACGGTTTCGCTCGCCCCCTTCAGGAGGTTTTTCGCGACGGTGAGGACGATGCCGTTGTAGGTGTCCGGGGGCAGCTTGAGCGTGCCCTCGAGTACCTCTTCCCGCCCGTCCTTGTGGGCCCTCGTCTTCACGCGGTACTTCCCGGAGGCTCGCTCCAGCGAGATCTCGGTGTCCTCCGGGAATACCGGCCCGGTCTGCACCAGGCGGTAGCTCTGCATGGTGAAGACGTGCTCCTGGGTGAACACCACCGTCTCATCCCACACCGACCCGTCCGGGAAGCGGAACACCATGCGGGACTCGACCTCTCCGGCCCGCGCGACCTGGAGTAGGTCACCCGACGCAATCAGGACATTGTCGGTCGAGCGCAGCAGGAGGAAACCGTGGGTCACGCCCTCGGCGAAGCGCACCGGGACCGGTGCTGCGGCGACCGGGCGCGGCGAGAGCAGCAGCGCCCCGAGGACCGGCAGGAGGAGCGCCGCCGCCCTGGTGAACGACATTTCCGTTTTCAGCGGCGCGGCACGGCCGGGGCGTTGCCTCGACCGCCGACCGTGACCTGAATCTATTTCAGGCGAATGTCGCCGAATAGCCCAAGTATCCCGGCGACGATCAAGTAGGCGGCGACGATATAGGGCAGCATCCGGGGCACGATGAGAATGAGAATGCCGGCGACAAGCGATACCAGCGGGGCGAGGGTCAAGGTGATGTTCATGGCGTTATCCTTTCAGCTGGCGACGAGCCAGCTTTCATGCTGCTCTTGATCCACGCAGCAGCCCCGCGAGCCCGGTGACGCTCGCGACCAGGCCGCCGACCAGCATCCAAATCGCCCGATCGGTAGGGGCGCCGGTGAAGAATCTGGAAATGTCGGAGCCGGCCGAGTTCATCGCGCTGATACCGAAGATCATGACGAGAATGCCACCGGCAAGAATTGCGAGCGAGACTGCTTTGTTCATTGAAAGATCCTTTTTCTGATTTTCATGGCCGGCCCGATGAAATCTTCAGATGGGCCTTCGTCCGCTTATCACCCTGACCAGGATGACTACGACGGCGATTACCAGGAGAACATGAATGAAACCGCCCATGGTGTACGCAGAGACGAACCCCAGGAGCCACAGGACGAGCAGGACAACGGCGATGGTGTAGAGCATGGTGAGAGTTTCCTTTCTTCAACGCGCACGCACTGACTGCGGATAGGCACGGCCGAACGCCGCAACGGGACAGAGGCAAGGCTACAGTGAACGCAATTCCCTGTATGTGCGCCAGCGCGCAGAGCGATGGTCAATCCCCGGGCCTCGCGCGGGGATAACTGAATGAGCGCTGAGGCGGGAGGTCGTCAGTCGCGAGATGCGGAAAGCACTGGGAGCTCGGGGCTGATCATCAGGCTGCAACCCTTTTGGGAAGCAAGCGATCCGATTCCCGTTTGACCACCGCGTAGCACTCGCAGACCCGCTCTTCCAGCGTTGGCCGGTCGAGCACTTTGATGTGACCACGATTGTATTGAATCAATCCGGCGGTTTGCAGCTTTCCGGCCGCCTCGGTGACGCCCTCACGGCGCACTCCCAGCATGTTCGCAATCAGTTCCTGGGTCATGGCGAGCTCGTTCGAGGGCAGCCGGTCCAGGCTCAACAGCAGCCAGCGGCACAGTTGCTGCTCCACCGAATGGTGCCGGTTGCAAACGGCGGTCTGCGCCATCTGCGTGATCAGCGCCTGCGTGTAGCGCAACAGCAGATGCTGCAACGGGCCGCTGTGTTCGAATTCCCGTTTGAGGACCTTTGACGCGAGGCGGTATGCGGACCCGGCGCTTTGCACCACCGCCCGGCTGGGCGTGGATTCCCCGCCCATGAACAACGAGATGCCGACTAGGCCTTCATGGCCCACGACCGCGATTTCCGCCGACGCTCCGTCTTTCATGACGTAGAGGAGCGACACGATGCAGTCGGTGGGGAAATACACGTAGTCCAATCTACCGCCGGACTCGTAGACGACCAGGCCGAGCGGCAGCGGCACGAGCTCCAGGTCCGGCAGCAGGCGCTGGAAATCCGCCGCGGGCAGCGTGGCAAGAAGATCATTTTGGGTGGGACTGTGGGTTCCAATTGCAAAGAGGTTCTTGCTCATGGTCTCCTCCAGGGTCGCAGCAAAAGCAAGGTCCCCGCGCCCGAAACCCGGGGTGCCACATCTTACGCCTTATGTTCCCCAGCGCACGAAGCATCACCATACTCTTGCGTTGAGCGCTCGAGTGGAATGCCACATCCTCTTGTCCACCTCACCCGAGGATCACGCGCACTTTGTGGGCTTGACCGTCATCCACGAGCGGAACTCGCGTCGGGCCGTCCGGCAGCGTCCTGCCGTCCAGCTCGGCGCCGGCGACTCCACGGCTGACGCCGTGGGGGTTCTCGACGGCAATCTCGTAGCGCGCAGAGTGATATTTGAAGACGATCTCGAATCGGGGCCACTCTTTGGGTATGCAGGGGGCGAGGAGCAGGAACGCTCCCTGTATACGAAGGCCGAGGATTGCTTCGATGCCAGCCCGGTACAGGCACCCGGCCGTGCCGGTGTACCAGGTCCATCCGCCGCGCCCGGCATGCGGAGCTACCGAATAGACATCGGCGGCGACGGCGTAGGGCTCGACCTTGTAGCGCTGCACGTCGGCTCGCGTGCTGGTGCGGCTGATCGGATTCATGAGCGAGAACAGCTCCGCGGATTTGTCTCCCCGACCGAGGGCGGCAAAGGCAAGCACGGACCACGTGGCCGCATGGTTGTACTGGCCGCCGTTTTCCCGAATGCCGGGCGGATAGCCTTTGATGTATCCGGGATCGAGCGGCGTCCGATCGAAGGGCGGCGTGAACAGCAAGGCCAGACGGTCGCCGTGATTGATGAGCTGCTCGTCCACAGCCGCCATGGCGCGCGCGGCGCGATCTGGGTCTGCAGCCCCGGAGATCACGCTCCAGGACTGCGCAATCGAGTCGATCCGGCATTCGCCGCTCGTGGACGAGCCCAATGGCGTTCCGTCGTCGAAATAGCCGCGCCGATACCAAGCTCCATCCCAGCCATTTTGTTCAAGAGCGTTCTGCAGCGCCGCGGCATGCGCTCTCCAGTGCGCGGCGCGCGCGTGCTCATCGCGCGTCTCGGCCAATGGCGCGAACGCCGTAAGCGTCGCGTGCAGGAACCAGCCGAGCCAGACGCTTTCGCCTTTGCCCATCTCGCCGACCCGGTTCATGCCGTCGTTCCAGTCGCCCGTGCCGATCAACGGCAAGCCGTGTTCGCCGACAGCGAGGCTCTGATCGAGCCCGCGCGCGCAGTGCTCGAACAGGGACGCAGTCTCGTCCGCGATCAGGGGCTGGAAGTAGGCATCGTGCTCGCCGGACCGCAGCGCCTGGCCTTCGAGAAATTGAACTGTCTCGTCCAGCACCGCGATGTCGCCGGTCGTCTCGATGTAGTGTGCGGCGGCGTAGGCGAGCCATATCCGATCGTCTGAAACGCGTGTGCGGACGCCCTGGCCGGAGGGTGGCATCCACCAATGTTGGACATCGCATTCGACGAATTGCCGGGCAGCGGCGCGCAGGAGATGCTCGCGCGTCAGCGCCGGTCGCGACACGGCGAGCGCCATTCCGTCCTGGAGTTGGTCGCGAAAACCGTAAGCGCCGCTCGCCTGATAGAACGCCGATCGTGCCCACATGCGGCAGGCGAGCGTCTGATAGAGCAGCCAGCGATTCAGCATGATGTCCATCGACCGGTCCGGCGTTTTCACCTGAACCGTGCCGAGCACATCGTCCCAATACCCGACGACGTCGCGAAGGACCTCGTCGAGATCGGCCACTCGGTAGCGGGCGATCAAGGATTGCGCATCGGCTGCTGTCGCGGCCTGGCCGAGGAAGAAGACGATTTCCACCGCGCCGCCCGGTTTGAGTTCGACCGGGGATTGAAGAGCGCCGCAGGGATCGAGGCTGGCACCGACCCGCTGTGAGAGGAGTGCTTCTCCCGCAAGCGCGGCCGGGTTATCGAGCGTGCCATTGCGCCCCAGGAATTCCCGCCGGTCGCCGGTCCAGGCGGTTTGTCGTCCGCCCAGATCCGCAAAGGCGACACGGGAACCGAATGTCGTGTTCCAGGGGTTGCGCGCGAACATCGCACCGGTCTCCGGATCGAGTTCCGTCACGACCGAGAGCGCAGATGCGCTGCGCGACGGGCCGAGCACCCACTCTACGTAGGCTGTGACCGAAAGCCGCCGCGGTCGCCCCGACGTGTTCCGGATCGTCAGCCGTGAGATCTTGATCGGATCTTCGAGCGGCACGTATTGGAGAAGATCGAGCGCGATACCGTGCGCGGTATGCTCGAAGCGGCTGTAGCCCTGGCCATGCCTGGCGACATAGGGCGCGGCTTCGTCACGGATCGGCAGCGCCGTCGGTCCCCACAGCTCGCCGGACTCCTCGTCGCGCACATAGAGTACTTCTCCCGGCCGATCGGTGACGGGATCGTTCGACCAGGGCGTAATCTGGTTCTCGCGACTGCTGAGCGACCAGGTGTAGCCGCTGCCCTCCACCGCGACCTGAAAGCCGAACGAAGGATTGGCGATGACATTGATCCACGGGGCCGGCAGCCAGCGCCCGGCGCCGAGGATGGTCACGTACTCCCGTCCGTCCGCGGCGAATCCGCCGAACCCGTTGAAGAATTCAAGGTTCGGCGGCACCGGCACGGTCTGCGACACGGCCGCGGGCGGCACGCGCCTCGGCGGCGGCGCGGCGGTGGTGTCCGGTTCCGGGAGGCGGTTGAGCTGTTCTGATAGCGTTCCGTGTCGTGCGACCAGCACGGCCCGGGCCATGGCGAGCAGCAGGACGCGTGTCTCCGCCGAAATGAGATCTGCACGCAGCACGAACACGGAGCCACGCGCGACGTCCGCGCCGGTCTCCAGTCGGGACCGGCTCGTCCGGGCCAGCGTTTCCAGGGCGACCTGAAGGTCCTGGATATAGGAGGATGCCCGTTCGTTCAGGATCACGAGATCGACGGCGAGCTGCTTCATGCGCCAGTATTCGTGGGCTCGCAGCATCTGGCGGACGATGGCGAGGTCTTCGATGTTGTCGATCCGCACCAGAATGATCGGGAGGTCGCCGGAGATACCCTGCGCCCAGAGCGCCGCCGGCCCGCCGCCGCCGCGGCGGATGGCGTCCGAAGACGGACGGAGCGTCGGATCGGCGTAGAGCACGTGGCCGGCGAGACGCTGAAACAGGCCCGCCTGCTCCGCGTCGATGCCGAGATAGTTCAACTGCACTTGCGCCTGGGTCCATGCCAAAGTAGCCGCGCGGTCGAAGGCTGTCGTGTCCTCGTGCTTGTCGATGAGGTCCAGCACCGCGCTGCGGGATGACGCGACGACCGTCCAGAACGCGATGTGCACCGTCCGGCCCGGCGGCACCCGGATGCGGTGACGAAGCGCGAAGACGGGATCGAGAACGGTGCCGACCGTATTGGAAAGCGGCAGGCCATCGATCACGGCCATCGGTGTCCGAACTTCGCGTCCACGGCCGAGGAAGCGGGCCCGGTCGGTTTCGATCTCCGGTTCACCCACCGTCTCGCCTTCTACGACGGCAAGATGGGCCGCCCAGATTTCGGGCTCACCGGGCGAACGACGCCGCCGCGTCGCCAGGATGGCCCCGACCCTGGCGAGATATTCGGTTTGCACGAAAAGCTTGGAAAATACCGGATGCGCCGTGTCGGCGGCGGGCGGCGCCAGCACCAGCTCGGCATACGAGGTGAGCTCGATGTCCCGGGTCCGGCTGCCCGCATTCGCGACGGATACGCGGCGGACTTCGGCGTTCTCCTCCGGCGAAACGACGACCTCGAGCATCGTGGTGATCGGTCCGTCGTGCCGGACGAACTCGGCGCGATCCTCGGTGAACGTGACGTCGTAGCGATCCGGCTCGACACCGCTCGGCTGGTAGCCCGCGGACCACACGTCGCCGCTCTGCACGTCGCGCAGGAAGACGTAGGCGCCCCAGTCGTCGCGGGTGACGTCCTCGCGCCAGCGCGTGATCGCAGAGTCGCCCCAGCGGCTGTACCCGGAGCCGGCGCCCGTCAGCATCACGGCATACCGTCCGTTCGAAAGCAGGTGCACCTCCGGCGTGGCGTCGTGCACCGAGCGGAGCCTTCGCACCGTCGGCAGCTCCAGGTCGCGGACCGCCTCCGCCGTTTCGACTTCCTCCACCCGGGGATAAGCCATTGCGACGTCGCGCGGCGTGCGCTCCTGCAGGAGGAGTTCCGTCGCCTGCACGATCGGCTCGGCATGAAACCGTGACCGCATCGCGCCATCCAGGAGAGCGTTGGCGATGGCGACCACGGTCATGCCCTGATGGTGGGCCAGGAAGGCACGGACGATTGCGACGTCTTTTCCCTCCGGCAGACGCGTGCGTGTGTAGTCCAGCGCCTCGTAGAAACCATAGCGACCGCGCGCACCAATAGCGGCAAGTCGGTCAAAGTTTTGCGCTGCCGCGCCCGGTTCGACCATGGCTGCGAGCGCCGTCGCGTAGGGCGCGACGACGGCGTTCTCGCTCAGGCCGCGTTTCAAGCCCAGGCCCGGGACGCCGAAGTTCGAATACTGATAGGTGTGCTCCAGGTCGCGGACGTTGTAGGCGGACTCCGAAATTCCCCAGGGCACATCGAGCGCGGCGCCATAAGCGATCTGCCGGCGGACGACGAGACGGGTCGTCTGCTCGATCAGGCTGCCGGCCGGTGCGCGCATGACCAGCGACGGCATCAGATACTCGAACATCGATCCCGACCAGGAGACGAGCGCCGCGCCGCGTCCGAGCGGGGTGACGGCGCGCCCGAGCCGGAACCAATGCCGCGAAGGGACGTCGCCCTTGGCGATCGCCACGAAGCTCGCAAGGCGCGCCTCGGAGGCGAGCAGGTCATAACAGCTCGGGTCGAGATTGCCCTCCGCGACCCGATAACCGATCGAGAGGAGCTTGCGGTCCGGATCGAGGAGAAAGCCGAACTCCATCGCGCCGGCCATGGCCCGCGCCGTCGCTTCGAGCGTCGCCAGGCGCTGCCGCAAAGAGCGCGCGGCATCCGCAGTCTGCGCAACGTCGCGGCGGTGACTTTCGATCGACGCCAGAGTCGCCTCCGCCCAGAACAGCATTTCGGCCCCGGCTTCGTCGCCACGTTCGCTCGCCAGTGTTCGGGCAATGTCGACCATGGTGGCGCCGTGAGGCGCGACTTCCGCCAGTCGCGCGCCGATGTCCTCCGATGGCACAGGCGCTCGGCGGAGCGCGGCGGCCAGCGCATCGAGCGCATCGTCCAGCTGATGTCGAGTGATCGTCTGCGTTCGCCGGTCGTCGGGAAGCCTGTGCAAAGCTTCACGCGCGAGGTTCAGGCCATCTTCGACGCCGGCAAATAATTCAGCTCCTGCCATCGGGCGGTCGATCCACTCTCGACAAGCATTCGCAAGTGCGATCAGGTGTCCGGCCAGATTGCCGCTATCCACCGAAGAGACGTATTGAGGGTCCAACGGACGAAGATCTCGCGTGTCGTACCAGTTGTAGAAGTGGCCGCGGAACCGCTGCAGGCCGCCCATGGTCGCGAGCGTCGCTTCCAATCGGGCAACGGTCTCGCTCGTCCCCGCCCAGCCGAAGTCGCGGGCGCTGACAGCGGAGAGGAGATAGACGCCGAGATTGGTGGGAGAGGTCCGGTGCGCGACCGTGGGCCAGGGGTCTTCCTGAAAATTGTCCGGCGGCAGCATGTGGTCCGCTGCCGTCACGAAGGTCTCGAAGAAGCGCCAGGTGCGGCGCGCGACCAACCTCAAAGCACCGGCCTCCGCAGCCGAGATCGGCAGGCGACCCGCCACGAGCGGCGACAGGCTCGTCCATCGAGCGATGGCCGGCGATGCGATCCAGGCGAGCACGAACGGCGCCGCCACCGGCCAGGCGTCGTACCCAACCCACCGAACGACGATCGCAGCAACGATGCCGAGCGCGACACCACCGCTCATCTGCCGATAGAACCCGGGGAGGTCGAGCTGGGGGCTCACCATCGCCTGGCCTGCCGTGACCCAGTCGAGCAGATGCCGATGGCTCACGAACAGACGAAACAGCGTTCTGACGATCGCGTCGGCCATCAACCATGCTTGATGCGCAAGGAACACGACCAGCAATGCGGTCAGGGACAACGCGAGCCGAACGTCCGCGGCGAGAGCGCGCAG
>Ga0137435_1000515_pt1 | contig 12672 bp, 12 predicted proteins | sample EasRivERMGT100_2_FD_104904 | JGI IMG/M metagenome (GOLD analysis project Ga0137435, IMG submission 104904) | Soil microbial communities from meander-bound floodplain in the East River, Colorado, USA - East River MetaG ERMGT100_2 | ecosystem: Environmental > Terrestrial > Soil > Floodplain ... | reverse complement strand
TGCTCCTGCGTGATGCGGCGAGACCAGCAGCCCTGGAGAAGGAAGCGGAGCGGCTCGGGCTTCCCGATACCCTCGAACGGGTCTCGGAGAGTGGCTTCGACCAGCTCGAGGATGCGAAGCGCCGTCGCCCGATCCGTACGCACCCAGCGCCGCAGGTCCTCCCTGAACTCGGGATGGAAGGCGGCGACGCGCGGACCGCGAGGCGCCTCAGGCCTTTTCTTTTTCAAGGCCGAGCTTGCGACGCAGCTCGTGGAGCGAGGTCGGGGCGGGCTTTCGGCCCAGCGCGCGCTCGAGCGCCGAAGCGAGCCGCGCCGCGTTACGGGGAGACCGGAGAAGGTGAGCCGTTTCCAGGATCGCGTTCAGCTCGGATTCGGAGATGAGCGCGACGTTCTCGCCGTTACGCCGCTCGATGACGTACGGTTCGCGTGATTCAGCCACGTCGGTGCAGAGGCTGGCGAGGCGGGCTCGGGCCTGGGTGTAGGTTGTTCGACGTGCCATCAGGAGGTTCCCTACGAGTTGTACAGGAATACTGTACGGCTCGAACCCCGAGCCGGCAACCCTTCCCGGGGCGCGGAGACCATCGATGATTCGAAGTCTTGCACGTGCCGGGTTGTTTCTCGGGCTCATGCTCTGGTTCGCTGTCCCGTCCGCGGCTGAAGACTCTCCTGTCCTCACCATCCCGCCCGGTGCTGCCGCCGGCCCCGACTTCGACGTCGAGCGCGCGACCCAGGCGTGGATCGACACGCTGTCCCCCGAGCAGCGGGCGAAATCCGACGCCTACTTCGAGGGCGGGTACGCGTTGCAGGTCGTCGGGTTCCTGTACGGGCTCGGGATCGCTGCGGTGCTGCTCATGACATCGCTCTCGCGGCGGATGCGGGCCCTCGCGGAGCGCGTGAGCACGCGGCCGTTCGTGCGGACTGTGATCTATGCCGCGCAATACGTGGTCGTCGTGTCGGCGCTGGGGCTTCCCCTCGATCTTTACGAGGACTTCTACCGCGAGCACGCGTACGGCCTGGCGACGAACACTCTGGGTGAATGGCTGGGCGACCAGGCCAAGCTCCTGCTGATTGCGGTCGTGTTCGGGAGCGTGCTGTTCGGGCTGCTCTACCTCGTGTTCCGGAAGGCGCCGCGGATGTGGTGGGCGTTGGGGACGGGGGTCGCCGTCGTCTTTTCGGCGTTCACCGTGATGATCTCGCCGGTGTACGTCGAGCCCCTGTTCAACGAGTACAATCCGGTGCCGGCGGGGCCGCTGAAGGAGCGGATCCTGTCGATGGCGCGCGCCAACGGCGTGCCGGCGAACGACGTGATGTGGTTCGACGCGAGCAAGCGCACCAAGCGGATCAGCGCCAACGTCAACGGGCTGTTCGGCACGACGCGGATCGCGCTCAACGACAACCTGATGAACCGGTCGCCCGAGGAAGGAATCGAGGCCGTTCTAGCCCACGAGATCGGCCACTACGTCCTCGGCCACGCGCTCAAGGGCCTGATCGCGGGGAGCGTGCTGCTCCTCGCGGGGTTCGCGTTCACCAAACGCGTGTTCGACATGGCTGTGGCGCGCTGGGGGCCGCGGTTGTCGATCTCGGGGATCGGGGATGTCGGCGGGTTGCCGCTGTTCGTGGCGATCGTGTCGGTGTGGCTGTTCCTGCTGACCCCCGTCACCAACACGCTCATCCGCACGATGGAGGCCGAGGCCGACATGTACGGGTTGAACGCGGCGCGACAGCCCGACGGCGCGGCGGGAGTCGCGATGCAGCTCTCGGAGTACCGGAAGATCCGGCCGGGGAGGCTGGAGGAGCTCGTCTTCTTCGATCACCCGTCGGGATGGAACCGGGTCCACCGCGCGATGGCGTGGAAAAAAGAGAATCCCTAGTCCACCCGCGCCGCCCGTTGATCGGCGCCGCCCTGGTGGAGAATCAACGCGTCCACCTTCCCGTCCGCCCCGCGCGTGAACGTGATCTGCGCCTCCACGACCTTGAGGAAGAAGTCCTTGTCGGATTCGGGGTAGGCGTCGAACTGCGGCTGGCCGGTGAGCTGGACGGCGAGGCGGCTCTCCTTGACCGCGACCGTGAGGCGGATGCTGGGGGCCAGCTCGTAGTTGCCCGCGTACTCGGCGAGCAGCTTCGCGTCGATCGGCACTTCCTTGTGCGGCTTCGGCTCGATGCCGGCCGCGACGCGCTTCGCAGGGATGTCGCGTCCCCCTTGGTGCAGCGTGGCCTGGGTCGCGGGCCCCTCGGTCGGGAGGTCGAACTCCAGCTCGGCCGGGGTGACGCGGTAGAAGAAGAGCTTCTCGGACTTGGGAAAGAGCGGGTAGCGGCCTTGCCCCGTGAGCTGCGCGTAGAGCTGGCTCCCCTCGTGGGTCACGTGGATCGTGGCGCCGCCGACGTCGTAGAACCCGTCGAGCCGGGCCAGCTTCGCTTCGGGGATGGTGATGATCTTGGCGACCGCGTGCAGGGGCTCGGAGTCGTCGAGCAGGTGGAGCCCGATGTCGTCGATGTCCTCGGTCGAGTTCGCGAGCACGACGACGCCGGTCTTCGTCGCCGGGTTGAAGCCGCAGAACGAGTGGAAGCCGCCCGTGCCGCCGTTGTGCCAGATGAGGACGCGCTCGCCGGAGCGCTTCAAGTGCCACGCCAGCCCGATCGCCATCGCCTTGGAGCCGGCCTCGGCTCGCGGCTTCTGGGCTTCTTTCATCGCGGCGGTCAGCGGGGAGGTGGGCACTCCCGCGTTCGCGATCACGTAGCGGAGCATGTCGCGCGCGCTCGAGCGCAGGCCGCCGGCACCTGTGAGCGCCGACGATGAGGTCCAGGTCCACGGCTCGGCCGGCTTGGGCTTCTCGCCGCCGATCTCGTGGGGCGTCGCGAGCTTCGCCTTGAGCTCGGGGGCGACGGTCGTCGAGGTGACGGTCATCGTGAGGGGCGCGGCGATGCGCGCTTTCACCAGCGCGTCGTAGTCGAGCTTCGCGGCGCGGGTCAGTGCGTGGCCGAGCAGGCCCATCCCGAGGTTCGAGTACTCGTAGGTGCTGCCGATCGGGTGGTTGAGCTTCGCGCGGGCGAGAAACGCGTAGAGGCGCTCCGCGGTGTAGTCCACGTACGGGTTGGCCGGATCGGCGGGCTCCATGTTGTCGGGGAGGCGGGGAAGCCCCGAGCGCTGGGTCGCCAGGTCCTCGAGCGTGATCTCGCGCTCGCCTTCCTTCGGGAGCGTGACGCCCTCCGGCAGGTACTTCCGCACCGGGTCCGAGAGCTTGACCTCGCCGCGCGAGGCCATCTCGGCGAGGAGGACCCCGGTGAACGACTTCGTGATCGAGCCGATCTCGAAGATCGTGTCGGGGGTCACGGGATCGGGCTTGCCCACGGTCATGACCCCCGCGGCGTGGTAGGTCTCCGCGCCGTCGGGCCCGACGAAGCCGATGACGATTCCCGGGGACATCCCTCCCGAGATGCGGTCCTGGACGTTGGCTTTGACGTCGTCGGGGATGCCGGCGGCGGAGGCGAGGGAGGACGAGCAGAGCAGGATCGCGAGGCCGAGCCGTGGGATCTTCATGCCGATTATTATGCCGCCTCATGCCCGGGAAGTGGCGCAACCTCGTTTTGCTGATGGCGGCGGAGCTGCTGGCGATGCCGCTGTGGTTTTCGGCGTCGGCGGTCGTGCCGCAGCTCACCGCGGCGTGGAGCCTCGACGGCGGCACCCGGTCGTGGCTGACGATGAGCGTGCAGGCGGGGTTCGTGCTGGGGGCGCTGGTCAGCGCCTGGCTCAACCTCGCCGACCGGCTGCAGCCGCACCGGCTGATCGCGCTGTCGACCTTGATCGCGGCGGCCGCCAACGCCGCGGTCGTGCTCGCGCCGGGAGCGTCCATCGCGATCGCGCTGCGGTTTCTGACCGGTGTGGCGCTCGCGGGCGTCTACCCGCCCGGGATGAAGGTCATCGCGAGCTGGACGACCTCCGACCGGGGCCTGGGGATCGGGCTTCTCGTCGGCGCGCTGACGCTCGGTTCGGCGACCCCGCACCTCTTGAACGCGCTGTCGCTGTTCGGGGACGGGGCGGGTCTGCCGCCGTGGAAGCCGGTGCTGCTCGTCGCGTCGGCGGGTGCTGCGGTCGCGGCGGTGATCGCCGCGGCGTTCGTGCGCGCGGGGCCCCTCCTCCCGAAGGCGTCGCGCTTCGACTGGCGGTTCGCCGCCGCGGCGCTTGGCGACCGGCCGACGCGCCTCGCGAACTACGGCTACCTCGGCCACATGTGGGAGCTGTACGCGATGTGGACCTGGGTGCCGCTGTTCCTGCTCGAGAGCTACCGCGCGGCGGGGCGCGGCGAGACGCCGGGGCGGATCGCCGGGTTCGCGGCGGTCGCCTCGGGGGCGCTCGGCTGCGTGCTCGCCGGGGTCTTGGCCGACCGGTGGGGGCGCACCACGATCGCCTCCTTAAGCCTTCTCCTCTCGGGCGCGTGCGCGGTCGTCGCGGGGAGCGCCTTCGGGTCCCCCACGCTCGCGACCGCGATCTGCCTCGTGTGGGGGTTCGCGGTCGTCGCGGACAGCGCGCAGTTCTCGGCGGCGGTTTCCGAGCTGACCGATCCCTCGCACGTGGGGACCGCGCTGACAGTGCAGACCTGTCTCGGCTTCCTGCTGACGCTCGGCACGATCCGGATGGTGCCGCCGCTCGTCGCGCGGTTCGGGTGGGGCTGGGGGTTCGCGGCGCTCGGCGTCGGGCCGGTCTTCGGGATCACGAGCATGCTGCGGCTGCGCGCGCTGCCGGAGGCGGTGAGGATGGCGTCGGGGAAGCGCTAGCGGAGCACGGTGGCCGCGAGCTTGTGGGGTCGGCGGACCCGAACGCCGGATAAAACTCTGAGCTGGCGAGCTTTGGGGCTCGGGAGTCGGAGCCCGTCTGCTGCGTGCGCGTCATCACGGCATGCTCATTCGCGAAGTTGCCCATCTGCAACGTCCATCCCCTCCGGCCGAGGTCGAACACCCCACAAGCTTGCGGCCACCGTGCTAGCGGAGCTTGTCGAGGTCGTGGTCCTTTTCGAACTGCGTCTTCAGCTTCGGGTTGAGCGTCAGCGCCCTGTCCAGTGCCTTCTGGGCACCCGGCTTGTCGCCGGCGGCCAAGCGGATGACGGCGAGGTCGTAGAGGACCTCGGGAAGCACCGCCGGCTGCTTTTCCGCCATCGCGGCCGCGCGCTCCTGCCAGGGAAGCGCGTCGGCGAAGCGCTTCTCGGTGAACGCGGTCCAGCCGCGGTTCCAGTAGTCGTTGACGAGGCCCATGCCGAGCAGGCGCCCCATCTCGACGATCGGGTCGGGGTGGTCGTCCACGCGCAGATCGACCGCGCGGTCGGTGAAGCCACCGTAGCCCCCCTTGGCGCGCGTCACGAGAAGCGCGATCGACTGACGCCCGCGGCTGTCTCCCCCGGCGGCATCGCCCGCCACGATCGCGGCATACAGGCGCTCGGCGAGCGGCTTGCCCTTGCTCTCGAGAAACGCCTTCTCCATCGCGGCGACGACGGGCTTGCCGGTCAAGATGTTCCCCTGCACCGCGTAGCCGGGGCCGTGCCGCCCTCCCGCCCACGGGTTGCACTTCGAGCCGGTGTACGTCGCGGAATCTCCCGAGGCGGTCACGACACCGAGCTGGCGCTTATCTCGATCGTCGTCGGGGCGGGTGAGGACGCGCACGACCTCGCCGGCTGCGAGGCCCCGCTCGAGCAGCTCGAGACCGCGCGGCCCGTACGAGGTGTTGGCGAACGATTGCGTCGCGACCCCGCCGGCGCCGGCCTGGGCGAACGGCACGACCGAGCCGACCGAGAAGAACTTGCTCGCAACGCAGACGCCGACCTCGCCGGCTTCGGGATCGGCGGCGACGATCGAGAAGGTGGACGGCGAGGGAGGAGCGGCAAGCGTCGTCGAGGACGACAGCGCCGCGGCGAGGATCAGATGTATTCGCGTTTTCATGGGCAGCTATTTACCTCATGCATACAACTTTGACCTCTCTTTACCACGCCCCGACCGACATTTACGTGGGCTGCGGGTACAAACGATGCGTGAACTCCCGGATGCCCTCCCGGCCCCTCACGCGTCTCGGTGGTCGAGGCCGTGCGCGGGGCGCCGCATCCGGACGACAGGAGGCTCTTCCATGCGTCGAACCCTGAAGCTCGTCGCCCCCCTCGCCGTCGCGGCGCTCGCCATTCCGCTTGCGCTCGCCGGCGGTGCGGAGTGCGAGAAGCACGATGCCGCGAAGGCGGCCGCGCACACCGCCAGCGCCAAGTGCACGATGTCGGCGGCCGAGTGCTCGAAGTACATGGCCGCGGCCAAGACCAAGGGCTGGCTCGGAGTCGAGTACGACAAGACCGAGGCCGGCACCCTCACCGTGAAGAAGGTCGTCCCCGGCAGCCCCGCCGCCCAGGCCGGATTCGAAGTGGGCGACGTCCTCGTCGCGTTGAACGGCGTCACGATCAACGACGAGAACAAGGACAAGCTCTCGGAGGTCAAGAAGAGCTTCACCCCCGGCGCGACCGCGACCTACACGATCAAGCGGTCCGGGTACTCGAAGGACCTGACCGCCAAGCTCGGCACGATGCCCGATGCCGTCTACCAGGCGATGGTGGACGAGCACATGAAGGAGCACGTGGACGTCGCCGCCAAGTAAGAACGAAACGGGGACAGTAACCGAATGAGCTGCCGCAGCTAATTCGCTTACTGTCCCCGTCTTATCCGGTGAACTTGTAACCCATGCGGTGCACGGTCACGAGGAACTTGGGGTCGGACGGGTCGTCCTCGATCTTCTTGCGCAGCTTCGCGACGTGCATGTCCACCGTGCGAGTGAGCGGCGTCGCGTCGTAGTCCCAGACCTGGTCGAGCAGCCGCTCCCGGGCGACCACCTCGCCGCGATGCGTGATGAAGTACTCCAGCAGCCGCAGCTCCCGCGCGGTGACGTCCACGAGGACGTTCTTCCGGCGCAGCTCCCCCTTCTTGAAATCGACCGTCACGTCCCCGAAGCGGTAGGAGCTGAGCGTGCGGGCCCCCGAGCCCGTCCGCCGCAGCACCGCTTCGGCGCGCGCGACGAGCTCCATGAAGCCGAAGGGCTTGGTGACGTAGTCGTCGGCCCCGAGCTTCAGGCCGAGCACCTTGTCGATCTCCTGGCCCCGCGCGGTGAGCATGATGATCGGCACCTGGCTCCCCTCGGCGCGCAGCTGCTTGCAGACGTCGAGGCCGCTCATCTTCGGGAGCATGACGTCGAGGATCAGAAGGTCGGGGGAGGTGCTCCGCGCCATCGCGAGCCCGGCCTCGCCGTCTCGCGCCGCGACGACCTCGTACCCCTCGTAACGGAAGCCGTCGGTCAGGGCGATCGCCATCGCGTCGTCGTCCTCGACGATCAGGACCTTCGGCATCTCACGCCTCCGCGGGGAGCCGGATCGTGAAGGTGCTCCCCCCGCCAGGCTCGCTCTCGACCGTGACGCGGCCGCCGTGCGCGGCCACGATGTGGTGGACGATCGAAAGGCCGAGCCCGCTTCCTTTGACGTCGTGGACCAGCCCGGTCCCCACTCGGTGGAAGCGCTCGAAGATCCGCCGCTGCTCGTCGGGCGCGATCCCGACGCCGTTGTCGGAGACGGCGATGGCCAGCTCCTTCCCCTCGGGCCTTATCGCCACCGCGATCCGCTTCGTGGTCCCCGAGTACTTGACCGCGTTGTCGAGCAGGTTGTGGAGCGCCTGGCCGAGCGCGTCCGGGTCCGCGTGAACCTTCGGAAGCGCCGCCTCGGGGGCGGTGAAGGCGATCCGCGTCCCCTCGGAGGCCAGCCGCACGTCGAAGGTGTGGACCGCGTCCTCGACGACCTCGCGCACGTCGGCCTCGACGAACCGGTACTCCTTCCGGCCGGACTCGATCCTCGAGAAGTCGAGGATATTCTCGACCAGGCGCGAGAGGCGCCGGCTCTCCGCCTCGATGTACTCGCCGTACTCGCGCACCTTCTCGGGTGTGGTCGCCCGCCCCAGGCGCAAGAACTCGCCGAAGACCCGGATCGACGCGACCGGCGTCCGCAGCTCGTGGGAGACGTTCGAGACGAAATCGGACTTCATGGTGGAGAGCTTGACCGCCCGGTCGGCCGAGCGCAGCGCCCAGACGATCCCGCCGAGAAGGGTCAGCGCGAGAAAACCGGCGAGGGTGACGTTGAAGAGGAACCCCGCGCGCGCCCACTGCTCCGGCGTCGCCCGCGGCGCGTGCAGCTCCAGCTGCCAGTCGGTGAAGACGAAGCCGAGCCGGCCGCGCGCCGCGACCTTGCGCCCGTCGGCCTCCCCGACCGAGGCCATCGTGCGCCCCGATCGGTCTTTCACGGTCACGGCAAGCTCCCCGCGCGGGGCGTCGGGGAAGTACGTCGCCACCGTGGACTCGATGATCCACGGCAGGAGCTTCTCCCGGAACATCTGCTCGTCCAGGATCATCCCGGCCATGCCGACGACCTTCCCGGCGTCGTCGAGTATCGGGTTGAAGATCATCCGGAAGTCGGGATTGCGCTCGTCGACGGTCAGCGTTGCCGACTCCATCCCGCGCTGCCGGTAGTTCAGCATGTGGATCGGGTTCGCGGCAAGGATCATCGCGAGCGACTCATCCGAGGCGACCGGCTTGACGAGCCGCTTCGAGCCGGAGTCGTAGACGAAGAAGTTCCCGAACTCGCTCCGCGTGAAGTCGACGAGGAAGAGCCGCATCGCCCCCTGCGCCGGCCGCTTCTGCCAGTACTTCACCGTGTTCTCGAGCTTCCCCTCGACGAACCAGGCCGCGGGAACGTTGAGGGAGCGCTCCGCGTTCTCGCGGAAGTGGTAGTCGACCTTCGTGGCCACCGTCCCCAGCAGGCCGTCGAGGGCGGAGGCCTGGGCGATCGCCGTGACCTTCTCGAGGCGCACGAGCCAGACGAGCTGGAGGATGACGAGGATCGCGAGCGGCACGAGCACGGCGGCCAGGCCCACGAGGAGGGGATGGCGCCGGAGCGCGGTGAAGGCCATTCCCAAAACTATATCGATCCGGAGGCGGTTTACAGCCGATTGACAAGAGAGACATCTTTTTACGGCGGCAAGACGGCCACGGGGCGGCGCGCGGCGTACGATTCGGCATCATGATTCAGCGGATGCTGGCCGTCCTGGGACTGATCGCGATCGCCGCGACGACCCAAGCCTTCGCCGGGGACCCTTTCAACTGCAAGGCGTCCGCCCAGGACTGCCTCGAGATGATGAGCAGCAAGCTCAAGAACAGCGGCTGGGTCGGGATCGAGTACCAGGAGGACTACCGGATCACCAAGGTCGTCCCCGCAAGCCCCGCCGAGAAGGCCGGGCTGCAGGTCGGCGACGTCCTCTACGCGCTCAACGGGGTGAAGCTCTCCCACGAGAACTACGACGCCCTGTCGAGGGTGCGCAAGGGCTGGCAGCCGGGGCAGTGCGTCACCTACACCGTGAAGCGCGCCGGCGAGGACCGCGAGGTGACGCTCACGCTGGCGCCGATGCCCGCGGACGTCATGGCGAGCTGGATCGGCCAGCACATGCGCGACCACGCCGAGGCCGAACACCGGGCCGCGGTCAAGGTGAAGTGATCTTCCTTCCGCGGTGAGCGGGTCCTAGCGCCGCTCCGACTCCAGCTCGTCGAACGTGCGCACGAAGCCACCGTGGTCACGCGCGAACGATTCCGCCGCGCCGAGCGATTCGAACGCGACCAGGCTCGGCTCGCAACGGTCGTACACGGCCTTCAAGCAGCAGCCCCGCTCGTCCGTCGCGGGTGCGGTCTCGCGCTTCGCGCAGGCGTGCACGTCGGAGCCCTCGACGTAGAGGGCCTTTCGCGCGTCGAGCGTTCGGGCGTCGGCGAAGCCCCGGACCGCGAGCCTCGTGACCACCGGCCGCTTCTCCGCCAAATAGCGAAGCGCGCACCGAGGGCAGCATGTGTCGACCGATTCGCCGCTCGCGAGAGCGATGGTGAACGCGAGGTTCTTGCACTCGTCGCGCCCGCATTGCTTGCACGTCGCCACCCGTGAGCCGCCGCAAGATGCCGTCAGCGGGAGAAGGATGGCCATCGCCGCAGCCGCCACTCTCATTCCGACGTCCATTCAGGTCCCCTCGCTGCCTCATCAGAATACCGCGCTCGGCGCGTCGAGGCCGCCGCGCGTCGTGCCGAGCCAGCGCACGTACTCCCACACCGCATCAATGTCGGCATCCGATATGCCCGGGTAGCGAGGCATCTGGATCGCTTGACTCCGAACGAAGTGCCGCGCCACCGGATTCTCGCGCAGCCGCTCGATCCTCCCCTCCCGCACCCACGCGACGAACTCGCCGCGGTCGCGCACGAGGTCACGGAAGTCCGCGCCGTACCACCCCGGCACGAATCCTGTGAGCGATCCCGGGTTCGACCGCCCACCGCTACCCCCGGGGGCGTGGCAGGAGATGCATCGGTGTTGCTCGGCGATCTCGAGGCCCCTGGCCTCCGGGGTTCCGTCGTGGGGACGATTCATTCCCGAGAGCACGAGGAAGGCGGCGACGACATCGTCGACTTCGCGGGAGCTCAGCCTGCCTCGAAACGCAGGCATCCGGATAGCCGCCCGCTCGCGCTCGGCCTTCGCCGACTGGCTCGTCGCCCGGCTCGTGCTGACGCCGTCGAGCACGTACTCACGTACCTCTTCCTCGCCGTTCACGTACATCATGAAGATCCCGCCGGTCCAAGGGGGGACGTCCTCGCCGAGCGCCGGATCGGGAACACCCGCCGCGCCCATCGGGCCGTGGCAGGAAAAGCATCCCGAACGGGCCGCGACCTCGAGCCCTCGCCGCACGGGATTCGACGAACGTACCCGCCAGTACGCTCGGACGACCGGCAGGGCGAGCGCGGCCCCCACGAGAAGGACCGCGCCCATCCCGGCGGCGACGAGCCAGCGGGCACGCTTCATCGCCGGATCAGAGGGCCTTGACCGCCTTCACCGTGATCCCCTTGATCCCGTTCTTGTCGGCGGGCTCGCCGGCGATCTCGACATTCTTGGCAACGAACTCCTTGGTCTTGACGAAGGCGGACGTGTCGCCGTGATCGGCGAACAAGAGGTAGACGGTGCCGTCCTTCGCGAGCAGGCCCACGGGCTGTCCGTCCTTCATGCACTTGGCGGCACACGCGGCGTGGCCCGGCCCTTTGCCGTCGTGGGCGACGAAGCACGCCATGTCGAGGACCTCTCCCTGGACGGTAACGTCCTTCGCCTCGTGATGGTCGTGCTGCGCGATGGCGGGTAGGGCCGCGACGATCACGGCGATGGCGGCGGCGACGAGGATCGATCGTATTCTCACGGAAGCCTCCTGCGGAAAGAGGGTCACGCGTGGTGCCCTCGGGTTTCGGGAACCGGCAACGGCGAAGGGTCGACGGTGCCGCTCTTCATCTCGAATTTCCATTTCCACAACTCGTAGATCGGCGGATAGACGAGGAGCTCGAGGATGAAGCTCGTCACGAGCCCACCGACCATGGGCGCGGCCACACGCTTCATCATGTCCGCTCCCGTTCCGAGCGACCACATGATCGGCATCAGCCCCATGAACGCGGCGGCAACCGTCATCATCTTGGGGCGGATGCGCTTCACGGCCCCGTGAACGATGGCCTCCCGAAGGTCTTCCTTCGTTCGCATCTTCCCCGCCCGAACGGCGTCGTGGTAGGAGAGGTCCAGGAAGAGCAGCATGAAGACGCCCGTCTCGGCGTCGAGGCCCATGAGGGCGATCATGCCGACCCACACGGCGATCGAGACGTTGTAGCCCAGGATGTAGAGGAGCCACACCGCACCGATCAGCGAAAACGGGACCGCGAGCATCACGATCGTCGCCTTCACGGCCGACTTCGTGTTCATGAAGAGCAGGATGAAGATCAGGAAGAAGGTGACGGGAACGACGAACTTCAGCCGCTCCCGCACCCGCAGCATGTTTTCGTACTGGCCGCTCCACTGCAAAGCGTAACCGGCCGGAAGCGCGACCTTCGCGGCAACCGCGGCTTTCGCCCGAGCGACGTAGCCGCCGATGTCCGACTCGGACAGATCGACGTACACGTACCCCGCGAGCATTCCGTTCTCGTCGCGGATCATCGAAGGCCCGGCCCGGAATCGAATGTCCGCGATCTGGCCGAGTGGCACCTGGGCCCCGGACATCGTCGGGACGAGCACGCGCTGGAGGTCCTGGATGTTGTCTCGTCGCTCCCGCGCGTACCTCACGTTCACCGTGTAACGCTCACGACCTTCGATCGTCGTCGTGACGGCCTCGCCTCCGATCGCCGACATCACGGCCAGCTCGGCCTCGTCGATGGTCAGGCCGTAGCGCGCGAGCGCGTCGCGCTTCAGATCGAAGTCCAGGAAGTAACCGCCCGCCGTCCGCTCGGCGAAGACGCTTCGGGTTCCCTCCACGCCCGGGAGGACCGCCTCGATCTCGGCGCCGAGGCGTTCGATCGTCTCGAGATCCGCACCGTAGATCTTGATGCCGACGGGGGTCTTGATCCCCGTCGCGAGCATGTCGAGGCGGTTCTTGATCGGCATCGTCCACGCGTTGGTGAGTCCAGGAATCTGCAGCCGCGCGTTGAGATCGTTCACCAAGTCCTCGCGGCTGATGCGATCCGGCCAGACTCGCCGGAACGGGGCCTGGAGGAATCCCGGCCAGTCGGAATAGAAACGGCCGATGCTCCGCCACTGATCGTGCGGTTTGAGGACGATCG